>FTEL01002308.1_pt1 | contig 10395 bp, 15 predicted proteins | sample 1658911 | NCBI WGS metagenome assembly FTEL01 (sample SAMEA3914869, study PRJEB12502) | metagenome | biome: forest; material: soil | place: USA | collected 2012-03-12 | depth 0.1 m
CCCGCTCCCCGCCCAAGTCCCTCTCGGTCATTCAGAGACCGGGTTTTTGGGTCCTCGCGTGCTTCGCCTTCCGCCCTTTCACCTCCACCGCCTCCACCGCCTCCTGAGCCAGGGCGGAAGAAATCGAAAGCCCCGATGGCCAGTTTCTCTAGCAGCTCCCAGCGACAGACTTCGTCATTGCTTTCGCAAATCAGCCGCACGGCTCAAAGCCCCATCCTCCCGCCGGCGCGAAGACGACAGGCGAGAGACACAGTCCCACATCCGCCCCCCCTCGAACCCCCTGCCGAAACGGCCGGCGAGGGAGGCGAGGAGGTGGAGCTATACGAGCCGCAAGAGCCGGGGTTTTCTCAGCTTGGGCCACACACTCTTCGATCGGAGACAACGACCCCGGCCAGGAGGAGATCCAGGCATTCCCAGGGCGAAGGTGCAGCGACCACTTCCACCAGCGATGTGCTGCTTGGGGTCGGCGACGACGAAGGCGCCTCGCTCTCTGTCTACAGCGGCCCGTCCCCGCCAGCACCACTTCTTGCCTTTGATTCCGCGCTTATAGCTTCTGATCTCGGCCCTGTTCCACAGGACACATCTCTCGAAGCCATTGCGACTCTCGACTGGTCCGGGACCACGGAGCCTCAGCTTTCGGCGAGCAGGCTGCAATCGTCTCATGCCAGTGAGCTCGATGGCCAAGCCTCGGACTTTTTGCAATATGGTGCCCTGTTAGCGCCTCCATGGCCAGGGACTCACCAAGGGCTGGAGCCTGCTGTGAAGATGAAACGGGTGACCGGGCTAGAGAAAGGCGGGCAGGAGGCAGACGGCGATGGGAGGCGCAAAAAGGCAAAGCGTGGCCTGGTCGACGCAGCGACTCCCGGACAAGGTGGTGGCAAGAAGTTTGCGTGCCCCTACTTCAAGAGGAACCCCAAAAAGTATCGCAACTGGACTTCCTGTCCCGGGCCAGGGTGGGACGAGGTGCACCGGGTCAAGTCTGCCTGCCAAAATGCTTGCGTAACGCCCACGGCCGATGCTGACATGTTCGCAGGACTCACCTTTACCGGCGGCATCCCCTCCCTACTCAATGTCCCCGATGCTGGGAGGCGTTCAAGGCGGACGGCCAGTTCCAGTTGCACCTGCAGCAAGACCCCCCATGCGTGATCCGGTCGAACCGGACGCTCCAAGAGGGGTTCACCAAGGATCAGGAGAAAAAGCTGCGCAGCCGCAAGAAGACCTACGCAGACATGACCGACGAGGACAAGTGGCGTGAAATCTACTGCGTCCTGTTTCCAGACGACGAGCAGGGCACCTGTCCCTCTCCATGTAGGTTGGCTCTGCTTCCTCCCACGCCAACTGGCTAACTGATGGGGCAGATTACACGGAGTCGGATATTGATGGTGAGGATCGCGGCCTACCGTCAGGGGAGCTCGAAGATTACACCACATTCATCCGTCGCGAGATGCCGACTCTTGTGCGGCGAGAGCTCGAGACATTGTTCCGGGACGAATTCCAAGACGTGGAGGAGCGTGTCCGGCCTCGGATTGCCGAGATCGTACTCAGCCTGCAGCCGAGACTGCTGGGTCTTTACAAACAGTCGCAGCTTCCCCTGAGCGAATACGGTCCCCAACAGCACCAAGATAGCGCAACTGGCAGCGAGCCTACGCTCACCCCGCTGCTGTCCCCTGGCACTGGGACGGCGCCTGGATCAACCCCGGACACGGCGCTCGGGGTCGACAGCCTCTTTCCCGGGGCAGACTTACAATTGGGGCTTAACAACAACGGGCTGGATGCCGACTGGGGAACTTTTTATCCCGGGGACTACACGCAGGCACACATTCCGGAGGCCGGTGCCGGCCTGGGGTTGAACTGGGACTTTGAATTCGACCAGCTGCTGAACCCAGCGATGTTTCTGCCACCACCGGGAGAAGCGCAGCCTCTGTACTTTGCTCACGTCCCAACCGCACAAGGATCACACTCGACAAAGCCGGCCGTTCTGGGTGGGCAACTCGCTTGACGTCTCAACAGCCCAGGCCTCGCTGCCTGGTGTCGCCGGCGCCCAGAACACATGCCACGGGTCCCGCTCCCGCTTGATTTGCGTCAGCTCGACATAGTTGGACCCAAAGAAACTCTCTTGCCAGTTCGGCTCCTGGACGTCGGCCTCGTTGAAGTAGGCTCCGCCGCCGGAGGTCGCTGCGCGGAGGGCATTCATGTATCCATTGAGCCGCCGCTGCTCTGCGGCTCCCGCAGCCGCCGTCACCGCTCCCATGTTGATGCTGGAAAAGACGTCCGCATGCATGACTATTTCGCGCCAGACCGGGTTGACGCCAGCCGGCGCGGGATAACCGGCCGCCTTGAGCGTCGGGGCCATATTGAGACCGTGGAAGACGTACCCGCCCTCGACGGCCGCACGGGCTGCCGCCATGGCTCCGGCGAAGAGCGTGGCGTTTTCGTACGCCCGGCGAGGGAACAAGCGAGAAGCGAAGTAGTTGTTGCCCGGTGCACCGCCCCTGCTTCCCGTCTGCGTGCCGTACACCAGTGTGCTCGGTGTCGCGATGGCAACCGGGATCCCGAGGTTATTCAGGGTGCGGAGAAGCGGCTGCACAAAGGCGGTAGCCTCCGCGGGGGTCATTCCGGGCAGTTGCACTTGTACCTGCATCAGATACTGGTGGTTCACACTCGGGATGCCATATGTCCAGAGGTAGCCGCCGGCGTCGACGGTCGGGACACCGAATGCATAGACCTCGTTGAAGCCTCGCCAAAACGTCGCGATGTCGGAGACCGTGACGCTGGGGCCGGGCGTGGTCGATGTCGTGTTGCCCGTGCTGAAGTCAAAGCTGGCGATGGTCAGGTTGGTCCGAGGATGGGCCTTGACGATGGCCGAGGTGACGATTCCGTAGGTACCTGCTAGCCCTCAGCATCTCGAATTTTGTTCGTCGATCCACGTAAACTTACTCCCACCTCCACCGCGCATCGCAAAGAACAAGTCCTGGTTTGTCTGTGGGTCGGCCGTCACGTATCGTCCATCCGCCGTCACAACCTGCAGAGAGAGCACCTGGTCGACGCCCAAGCCAACTTTTGAGCTTAGGGGAGAGTGGCCCCCTCCCGTGATCCACCCGCCGTACACCCCGACGGTGAGGCAGGATCCCGCCGCCAGCGTGATATTGTACCTTGTGGCGTGCTCGAAAGCCTCCCAGGCTTGCACCCCGGCTCCGACGCGGGCGGCCGGGCCTCGATAGCCCCCACCAGGTTGCTTGTAGCTGGCGATGAACTCGAACCCCTTCAGGTAGTGTGTCCATACGCTGAGCGAGCCCGCACCGGCGTTTCGGCCGACGAAGTCATGACCCGTGTTTCTAGGTTGTGGTCAGCCGAGCACTGTCCCCTTTCGTCCCGACGAAACAAACTTGATGACGAGTCGGACGTTCTTGTTCCTGGCGAAGTTGACGGCCGCCTGGACGTGTTTGACATTGGTGGCGTTGACAACGTAGACGGGATATCCACCCTGAGTGCAGTTGCCCGTGGGGTTTTGCGAGAGAAGGCAAGTATTGCCCTGAGGCCACTGAGTCAAGATGGTGACGGGGTCGTCCAGGTAAAAAGTTGTCGCGCTTGCGTTGTTCACGAGGAAACTGCACGCCCCAGCGTTGAAATTGGGCGACGTGCGGTAGCACACGGACGCCGGCGGGAGCGGGTGGAGGAGAACGCCGCCCACAGTCTTGTTCAGGCGGCTCCATTCATTTTCGTTTGGCCACAATGTGTCTCCTGGGAAAGCCTTGCAGCGTTGGTGAACGGAGGGCGGGTTTGCACGCACGTCTCCGAAGGCGACCGCGCCGAAGTCCCCAATAATGTCAGGGGTTAATTGTGCCTCAGCCGAAGCGTCCCAGGGGCTGACAGCAAGCCCCTGAGTGCCCGGAGCACACAGGGTGGCAACAGCAAGAAAGATCAAATGCATGGTAACAACACGAAGTTGCTCGACTACTTCAAGACACCGCAGGAGCTGTGGGCGGGACACAGGCCTTTATACCGCAAAGGTGGTACAAGACGGGCTCAGACACTCCCCACGTCTCTCGGACTCCTCCATCCCGTCTATGTAAGAGAAGTTGCTGTTGTATAGCAAAGACCGATTCGGGACATGCAAGCCCACGGCCTAACCCCAACATCGTGGGTGCTTGCTGGTTACGGTCGATGCTTTCCTCCCGCGTCGTCGGACGGCAAGAGGCCGGGCGGCTTACACGAGCATCCGGTAAGCATATTGATTTGACCAACAGAAAACTCGCTCCCTGGACGAGTACTACAGAAAACGGCACGCCTCGTGCATTGCGTAGTAGTCGTCGCTGATCATCGCCTCAGCCGTCCCGCCTGGCACGGCACACTGTATCATCGTGGCTGCGAGGCAGGGTAACAGCCAAGACCTGTATGTGAGCTCTACCTCCGCTAGCGATCGTGCATAATCTCGACCGACGTAGAGCCATGACGCCAGACCGCTGCAGGCGGCCTTCCGCGGATATGTTCTAGTTGGGAGAGGCATTGCGCACCTGGCAGTCGAACTTATGGCAAAAGCCCTGGGCAGTGGCGTCTAACCGAATGTGTTCTGTTCCCTGGCCGCCGTCGCACGAGGAGTTGGGTGACGCTCCGACGCGGGTCGGCCTGTTTGGGCGGCGGGTTGGTTAGGGCTTGGACGGAGTGTGGTCCATGGTGTGGTCCTCTTGATCGCGGCTGAGCTAGTCTCGGTTCCATATTGCTTGCTGTCTGTCGTCGCCCGTTTGCCAGATCTCAAGGTTTATTTAGTAGTCAGCACCACAAGTCCGAAGATGTCGCACTCCGACATCCCGGGATTGTGAGGTTGGCCCAATTGGGAGCACCCACAAGTCCGAAGACTTCGCACTTTGGCGTTCTGGGGTTGTTGAGCTTGCCCCTCACACCGGTCGTTAGCTTTTCCCCACGGTCCCTCCTTAGGTACTCAACATCCCGCTGGATCCAAGATCGACCTGTAAGACAGCCTGTAACCCCACAGCAACCATTGCTACACGCGGATCATCCCACCTTTCCTTAGCGGCATGTATATGTACAAGCGTAATATCCCTGCTGAAGTGAGAGCATATGCCAGGCTGCAAGGAACATATTTGGGGGTCTGTCGAATCCTGGAAATTGTTGTGGATATTAACTAGACAGATTCAGCCCGCCTCTGACAGCGATCCTGTCGCCTCGGCCCTCGATCAACACGGCCAACCCGTTTCTGCAGCCTCGCTTCGCTTGACACCGAGTATACTGTTGCGGTCCGGAGTATCTGTCCACCCAGACCTCTCTCGTCGACAGGATGGATCCACATCTGCCATCCACATCGCGATCTACCGCAGTGGACACGTCCTATAATAGTAGTTATAATCAAATGCTTCCAGAATGCCAATGAGATGCACCACCGTCCCGATTACGACGAGAACATGGAACAACTGATGCGACGAGCCATAAATGTCGAACTTGCCGGGAAAGCGGCTCTCGGGAAACTTGGTCTGATTTCTCGTGATGTTCAGTGGAAATCACACTCGCCCCGGGTGCTGGACGGACGTACCGCGTAGAGGAATGCTCCGAATACCAAGAAGCCACCTTCGGCAAGATAGTACGGCATTCCAGACTGCTTCATCATCTGTGGAAGCCCAAACATCTGGATGCCGTGGCCGAGGGGCGCGAGACCTGACAGACCGGTCCCGACGAAGGTCATCACCCGGAACGTCCGCCATTTGGGGCCTCGGAATTTAGGGCTCAGCAGGATAAATATAGTGAGTGCGCCGAGGGTTGAGATCTGGTCCCAGCATCAGCAACTTGCGAGTTGTGGCAGGATTTGACGTCTTCTCACCATGGACCAATAGATCTTTCTCTGCAATGACTCGCACCAAAAGACCAGATAGATACCCGACACAAAGTCGCCAAGGGTGAGCACAACTATTCCCACCAAATCGAGGCGCAACCAGAGAGACTCAATCTCGTGCGAGTGGTTGATCATGGTGTGATAGGTTGCCGAAAGAGTGAGACAAGTCGTCGCTGTGAGAAGGAAAAAGGCGAAGGTGAGGTGGTCAGAAGTGGTGACACCTGGATACCTGCCATGAAGGTGGTCTTGGATGTACCATTCGCCAAGGAGAAATCCGATGGCTGGAATAAGATGCGAGAAGATGTTGACAGACTCGTTGTGCAGGTACAGCCAGCTCGCGAAGGAGACTCGAGCCGAGCACGACACAGGCCGGTAGCCGTGACGGATGAACTCATTGTCCTGATACCATTCTGGGATCTCCTCGTACGCAAGGAGTTGTGGACGGCGTTTGTCCCGAAGCAGTTTTGCTGTGGTGGGCGGTAAAACCTGGGACATTGATGACAACTGAGGGGCTAACGAGGAGGCCGGGGACTGCGACAGCGGGAGCTCGACCGCGGCTGCGGGTGGCGTTACGCTGATTCGCGACGTGATATCCATTTGCTAAGCTGGTGTTGGGCTTGTGGCAATGGATCTTGGACGGGTTGTAGTCGTTTTGCAGTTTACCTCAAAACCCACGCTGTCGAAAAGACGTGACGAAAAAGGGACCAGTGCTCCCAGTTAAGCGCCGGGTGTCAGGTGTGTGATCACAACCAACAACCAACCGAAATGTGAAAGGCGCTTAATCCCCGAGCCGAAACCGCCGTCATGCGGATGGTAGTAGGGCAGGATGCAGCATCGGCTGAAATTCCGGTCACCCTGAAAGCCGGCCAGGTATATATTATTATCAGAAGACAGCACCTACGCTTCAGCATCCACCCGGTGCGTTGATGCTCTTCATGGTTAGAATACCGTCACTTCACAACATCCTCGCCACCACTGGCTGTCTCATCACCCACTTTGGATATCGACACACGCCAACTGGGCGCCGACGAGATGATAGAAAGGTCGAAACAAGAGAGCCTCAATGAGCCTATTGGCTTCAGACCAGCGCTCCAATACTCAAGTGTTTGAGCCGCATCCGGTTGAATTCCACCGTTGCCAGATTGGTGCTTTCCATTGCCATCAGCATTTGGTTCATCAGACCACCGTACGCTGGTGGAAGAACCTACCAGCGTTTGAGTTTTTAAGAATCCTTCCTGAGCGGCATGCGCGAGACATCCGAGAGGAGACGCGCGGGAAAAACGCTATAACGAGTTTGAGAGCAGGCCCTTTCTTTACGACGTTCATCTGGGCTAAGAATTCAACCTGCAGAAATCGGTAGAGATGTCTGACCAATATGTTCCGAGGCAAGTCTTCAGCTGTCCGGCGACGGTCTACCCAATCTGGAGGGGATAAAGAACGCATTTTGTGCCCTGGGCGTTTCGAACGACCCAGCCAGCCTGCAGTTGATATGAATGCCTGTCTCACAAAAGCCCCTCAAGGTTCCTCGCACAGCATACGCTTGCTACAGAGCCTCTAATCATTATGGGCGACCAATTGTGGGTAAACCTATGTTGAGTTGTGTCTCGGTACATTCTGCCTTCCAGTCCGTTCGAACCGTCTGTTTGCCGAGTGAGTGCCGTACGTGCAGGTATCGCGTATTACTATGTTGGACACCAGGCTGACGTGCAAACGGATGCACGCAGATCAAAGCAGCGCAGCTAAGTCCGGTCATTTATCCTTCAGCCGGTTGTCGGGTGTGAGAGAATGGAATAGTAAGCAAAGAGCTCCCCCAGCTGAGACGAGCCGGGAGCCAATCATGACAGCCGCCCCGGCCGCCCACACTCAGCTTAGTGCTGGCAGCCAATGGTATTTTTGGAATTAGTTCAGGGCCCACTCGGCATGCGAAGGAAGCGTCAGGGGTCTTACAGACACCTGTGAGCCGACTTACACAGCTGCTTACTGTTTGCAGGATGACCAAAGACATATGGAAGTGGTACTATATGAAGAAATGTAAACCGCCTGGTTTTCATCAGTTCATGACCACGGCTTTGGTCTGCCTCGCCAGTGGAATTCCTGTCGTGCATAGTTCTCCAATCTTGATTGTCTTCCGGCATTGCCAAGCGCAATGGCGTCCTCCGTGGATCTGTCCCTGCTGGATATCGGGCTGCCCCGAACCCGTCTGGCCCCAACAACTACCACACTTCTGCTTTCCATCCTTGGATTTGCCCTCTGGCGCCTCTATCTCGCCCTCCTCCCCAAGCCGATCCCCGGCATTCCCCACAACCCTGCGTCGGCCCGCTCCATCTTCGGCGACATCCCCGGCTACCTCCGCGCGTCCGCACGCACCCGCGAGCCAATCACCTGGCTCCTCTCGCAGGCACGCGCTACCGGGTCTCCCATCTCACAGATCTTTCTGGCTCCGTTCGGCGGCCGGCCCTTCGTGATGGTCACCGACTTCCGGGAGACACAAGACATTCTCGTCCGCCGGGGTAAGGAATTCGACCGCTCTTCGGTGCTTATCGACACCCTGGGCGTGGCACTGCCACACCACCACATTGTGCGAAAGACGGACGCGGGATGGCGCTCGCAAAGGCGGCTGCTGCAGGACATGATGTTGCCGAAATTCCTGCACAACGTCGCGGCCCCGAACATCTACGCGAGTGTGACTCAACTGGTGGGGCTATGGCGTGCGAAGACGGATATCGCGAGTGGACGGCCCTTCACTGCTGAGAAGGATATCTACTATGCCGCGCTAGATGCCGTCTTGGAGTTCACTTTTGGCACCAGCTTTGCCCACCGGGCGGTCAAGCCGCAGTTGGACGCCATGTTAAAGCTGGATCAGGCGGAGGTGCAGAAGCTGCAGGGAGACGCCGCGGACGCGGACAAGCCGGTGGAGTTTGTGAACGCGCCCCTGCACGAGACGGTTGTTGCAACCCTGGATTCGGGAGACGTCATCGAGGACCTTCAATCCTCGCCATTCCCTCGTCTGATGCTGTGGTGGAAGAAAAAGGACGCTAAGTTCGTGAAGACGTGGGACACAAAAAACCAGTTCCTCGAGGAGGAAATCCTCAAGGCTGTGGCCCGCATGGAGAAGCAGACCGAAGCGAGCGACGAGAGCTGGGTCATGTCGGCCGTCGACCACATCGTCCACCGAGAACGACTCTTTGCCGAAAAGGACGGGCGAGAGCCTGATTACTTGTCGCCTGTGATCAGGGACGAGGTAAGATGTTCCCCAACATACAGGCTGGCAACATTCTCACCGCAAACAGGTCTTCGGCTTCATCGTTGCCGGCCACGAAACCACGAGCACGACTACTCTCTGGGGTTTGAAGCTGGTTGCCGACAACGAAGAGGCGCAGACTACCCTTCGGAAAGCCCTCCAATCCGCCTACACCGATGCTGTGGCAGAGAAGCGCAATCCCTCCGCTGTGGAGATCACCCACACCAACATTCCCTATCTCGATGCCGCTGTCGAGGAGATCTTGCGTTGCGGCCCCACCGTCCCCGGCACCATGCGTGATAGCACCGTAGACACCGTCATCCTCGGTCACCGGATCCCTAAAGACACTCACGTTTTCTTCTTCAACCAAGGCGCGTCGTTCAGAGAGCCCGCTCTTCCTGTCGACGAGAAGGACCGAAGCCCTTCCTCGCAAGCAACGGCAAACGGCAGAGGAGTTAGAGAATGGGACCCCCACGGCATGGACGATTTCCGCCCGGAACGGTGGCTTGTTCAGGGGGACGAATCATCTGGTGAAGGGGACGGATTGGTGTTCGACTCGGCAGCCGGCCCGACGATGCCGTTCGGCTTGGGCATTAGGGCTTGCTATGGACGTCGGCTGGGGTACTTGGAGATGCGCATGTTGGTGGCACTGTTGGTGTGGAACTTTGAGCTGCTGCCGTGCCCGGAAGAGCTGTCGGGGTACGCTGCGATTGATGGGATGACACACAAGCCGAAAAACTCCTTTGTCAGGTTGAAGGCCGTCCGCCTTTGACTGGCATGTGGGTGTGGAAGTGTTGAGAGAAGGAGGGCTTGAGATGTAGCTGTATGTGTTTGGTGGTGATGTAGTTGTTGGGGGTACTCTGCGAAGAGGGAGCGCCCTCGGGACTTTTGTTGTCAGCGTCGATGAGCTCTACTATGCACTTTTTTTAACATATCACGCAGGAAGAGCGCGGGAAGGGCACCAAGTGGAATCCACCACTCCCTAGATTCGTCTAACCATCCTTAGGTCGCCGCCATTCTACGTTAGAGCATCCCTCGTGACAAGGGTCCGTTGGTCTAGGTCAGTTATACAGTTCAATGACTGAATACCTGTTAGCGCGACACCTTTGACAGGGCCCTGGTCCAAAATTCAAGACTTCTTGTTTGACAACCTGATGACCGTCTGGAATACAAACAAATAGAATATCTCGAAGTACTCGGAAAGATGATATCAATCTTTTTCCCTTTTTTATATCAACATCTCTTGTTTGTCGCTGAGTTAGAGTTTTTAATCAGGACCCCGGTCTCCAGGTCACGAGCTACATAGTAG
>FTEL01002356.1_pt1 | contig 10388 bp, 15 predicted proteins | sample 1658911 | NCBI WGS metagenome assembly FTEL01 (sample SAMEA3914869, study PRJEB12502) | metagenome | biome: forest; material: soil | place: USA | collected 2012-03-12 | depth 0.1 m
CGTCCATATCCAGCGCCCCCTCCGCGAGAAGATTGCGCTCGGCTTTGTCATGGGTCTCGGCCTCGTTGCCAGTAGCGCCTCTATTGCAAAGACATTCGCAATCGGTAGCTACGGAGCGACCGGCGACTCGATGATGGACACGGTCGCTCTGACGACCTGGAGCATGGCTGAGGCGCAGCTTGCGTAGGTTTTCTTCTCCCCGTTTTCCGAAGACGGAGCAGACAGTTGACGAAGGAACTCCCAGCATCATCGCCGCTTGCATCCCAACTCTGAAGCGCTTGTTCGAATCCGTTCTCCGCAACCTGGGCCTCCTCTCGACCAAGTCCGGCACCCGCGATAGGAGCGGCTATTACAAGCACGAGGATCCCACCCGGCGCGGCTACAACACCGAGGCCCACAAGATGTCGGGCATGCGCTCTCAGCGCGACCCCAAGACCAGCGCGGCTACGACCCACGCCGAAACGGACAGCCTCGAAAGCGGCGAGATGCCCATCATGAATCACAAGGCGTCGGTTGGAGAGTTTGAGGCCGACAACTCGCCTGCCCCTGGAACCTACTTCCGGACTGCCATCAAGGGAGGGGACAAGGGCCTGGCCGGCGGGCATGGCGGCGGCATCCAGTTGGAGACGACTGTGTCGGTGCGAACCGAGCCGAAACCCAAGAGGAGGGATGGGGACATTGTCTGAGCTGCTTGAAGGGATGGGGTGGGGGGTTGGGTTTCCGTGCCGTTCAGGGGTGCCAAACGAGAACCAGAAACACAAACAGATCGCCTCCAGAATCTTCCTCTTCGGAGACCGTAGTCGGCGTCTGAGGTGTGTCTACTGTGTATCATGCCGCGGCCGGTTCTGCACAATCCTCAATGCAACCCTCTTGTCTGCTCCAGTCACCAGTCGCCTCGCTTGGTCAACGGCACCTCACCCAGGTCACCTCACAGGCTCACACCCAGATATCGCTGTGCTTTGAAAGATGCCGGCACAATCCTACGCGGGGTAACGTTATCGACCATCAGCTTGCGAGCCAGAAGACATCGCGAGCTGGTGATCCAATGAACAAGTCCGAGTCCCCTGAATGCAACCCAAGACTGGGTTCAGCAAGGCTCGCATGTGGTGCAGAAACCAACAACTCCCGGGATTCTTCACTTGCATCGACAAGCAGGGGGCTTCCCAGGTTTTCGACGTTGAGTGGCGCGGCTTGCTGCCGGGGCTCCCGGTTCCTTTCGCGCAGGGGCTTGCGACTGGCCCGGGATTTGACCCGAGGGCGTGCAAACGCCAAAGGAAAGCTGAAATAAACTGCCCCTGCAGGTCATGTCATGGCACCCCTTGTCCTGCGAAAGGGATTCCTGAACGGGGTGTTGGGGCTTGGGGGAGAGAGGAATCTCCAACGCCGTGGCGTCGCGCGAGACCAGCACGTCGGGACTGCCGAGCGTGGCAGGCCGCGTCTCTCTCGTCGAAGCCAAAGGAGGTGTGACGGTACGGAGTAGTGCATGTTGGAGCAGCAGCGGTGTCCCGTGTTTGGTGGCGTCGAAAGCTCCCCGAGGCTGGTGGTGTTCGAGAAGCTTGGTTCACTGGCCGACTGCTTGCATCGTCGACGACCCCCTGACCAGCCAGCCGTCTTGGCCAGTCCAGCCCAGCCCGGAAACCAGAGCGCCGCCGTCCCTCCCCGCTGAAGAAGCTCCCGCCGTCTTACTTGGCGTCCCGTAAAACGGGTTCTGAGAGCGTTGCCAAGTTGCCAAGTTGCGGGAGCGGGCACGGGCACGGCAAACGCAGCGCACTGCCGGGAGACAAACCGAGCCGATCTGCCGGTCCGACAGCAAGCAAGCAACGAACAGACGGTGCTTTGTGTCCCCGATCCTCGGCAGTTTTCCTCGGTCTTTTCTGACTCGACGTCGCCCGCACATCCATCCGCACAGGGGATCTCGTGGCTGCAGAGACATGGAGTGATTCGACTTGGAAACGGTCGTGTCCCCCCACCCCGGAGGCTTTGCATTCGACGACCACGGAACTGCTCTGTGTCAAAGCGCAACTCAACCTGGGATAGGGTGGTCCCGGCCTGCTGGCTGGAACTTGAGTGCAGATAAAGGGAACAGCAGTGATGCCGGCAGTCATTCCCCCGATTGGACGCGGAGCCCGGCACGGGAGCAGTGTTACATCGTGGCCATGAAGGAACACCGCGTGAAGGGTGCTCCCGCCAACTGCGCGGGAGGCAATTTCAGGAGTCCATGGTTGATCCCGGAACCCGGGTTCGGCAAGGTGGCTTGCTGGCTTGGTGGCTGCAGTTGGTTGACTGGTTCGGTCCATCATCAGCCCGGGCTTCTCTTCCATGTTCCTTTCTCGGTTGTCGGGTGCCAAATGCCGTGGCGGGGAGGGGGGGGCGCCGAACAACGCCTCTGCCGTCGTCGTCGTCGTGTCGGGTCTTCAGGGGCCAGTCCCTATCCACTGGTCAAAGTCTTCGTGTTGGCCTCCTGGAAAAGGACAGCAGCCATCAATGAAATGGTCGAACCCTCAGTCAAATTAAGGTTGGGCCAAGCGTGCAGATCAACAGATTCGTTCTGTTCGTGGTTCACTAACATTAAGCTTCAACGGGGCGCTCCGTTGGCGTCGCTTATTCTCCACCGCATCAGGGTCAGAGCAGCGCAAGCAAGGGGCTCGAGCGTGCGGCCATCACGACGAGGGACAGCCCACCGCCACGCCTTGCAGGGCAAGACTCCCTTCTGTTGGCCAGCCACACCCCACGATGAAAATACTAAGCAAGCTAAGCAGACACGGACCCTCCGAACAAACAAACAGTGGCACACCAGTATGCAGAATTCTCCTGTGTAGCGTTCCAAGATGAGGGCTAGAATAGATTAAGGGAAGAGCACGAATAGTGTACCAACGCCCGCAGTGATGCGTCGCGCCACTTGCGGTTCTGCCCTTGACGAACGTGGCTGGAACGAGCGGGCTGGATGGCCTCAGACGTACTATGCGGTCTCAAATCCCCACCAATGTGATGGGCCCATTGAGACATGATGGGCTGGGATGGAGAACGCCAAATCCCCAGGGGTCAGCCCCTGGGTCAAGCAACTCAATGCGCCCTCCGAGACTCGAGCCGAGTGTCAGAGGAGAGTGGTCAGTCAGGAGCACGCCTTTCCTCCATTCAAGGCAATCACAGGTTTGGTACACCTCGTTCCCCCTCATGATACCCTTAATCAGAAGCTGACGAGTCTTGGGAATCATCCATCCCATCTCAACCAAGGTCGGCCAGGGTTTGTTACTCTATCCCAGATGGATGTTCAGCAATTCCACGTCGCTCATTGGTGATCTCCGATGCGCATAGAGCGATTCCGTGGTTCTCATGCTCGAGCGCAGCCGATAACGCCATCATACCGAATTAACCGGCTAGTTATATTTCTCAGTGATAACTGTCCAAGCCCTGTTTGGAGTCTCCCGTCCCCCCAAACTGTCGCTTCTCTCCATAGTCTGGCACAGTTCGTCTAATTCACCCCTGATGAAACATCTCCCTGATGCTATTTTGATTGCGACTGTAACAACACCCACGGCGGCGAGGTCGTACAGGCTCTATGTTTCGTGAAAAGACTCCGTACTCTCTCGAGACCACCTGCCAAACTTTAATCCTAGCTCACGCCGAAGGGCGGGTTGTGATGGCCAGCACCACTGGCACGCTTGTAGTCGGCCCAACGCAACCTCTTCCCCTTCGCCCAACCTCACTAGCACCAGGTAGAAACACATCATCTCTTCCCACATTTGCCTGTTTTCTCCAAGGGCTTGTGCCCTCGCCCAGTTCCTTCGATTCGAAATGGCTGGCTATTAGTTAATCAGGTGTCCTGTGGACGAGAGCTAGCTTGTGGCTGCCACCTAGAGATTGTCAACGTCCACGATATTCAGAGTGCCCGGTTCTGGGTGTTGTGGCTGCCGCCTCTTCAGATGCCCGGGTTTGTGCTGTCAACAAACTCTGCAGACTCAGACTTGATTCACAAGATAATTTGGATAAAGTCAAGGTCAAAGATTGAATTGTGTGCTAGGTGATAAACAATGTAGTTAGACAGCACTTTAACTCTGAACATCCACCGTAGCCCAACAATGACCATTGGCAGCCCCCCAACCAGGCCCGGAGGGGGTGAAGTTAACGCAGTCCAACCAGTCGTAAGGATTCCGTTCGAACTTCACCCTCAATCGTTAGGCCCAGAGAAACGGGTTCTCCTGGGTGTCCTTCCAGGTCCAAGCCTCCAAGAAGCCTGGTAGACCGTAGCTGTCGTCTTGTGTGGCAAGCTGGTGGCTCCCAATAACTCGCTGTTGTCAAACCGGGAAGCGGACAGGTAATCCAAACCGAATACCTTTGCTCCTGTGGCACAACCAGTTGCGGGCCAACACCTAGTCAGGCCCGCAAAGGAAATGGCACCGGCCTGTCGAAGTCTGGCCGGGTATCTCGCGCTTGTGGCGGGCGATGAAAAATCCTGAAGTGACAGGATGCCACAGATGCAAGCGAAAGGGCGGCAAGTTACCGGGAAATCCGAGATCCGTCACGTACACAACGCTTCAACACTCAACCGCAGCAGACTCCCTACCAGCCCCACGGCGAGTAGTCGCAGGGGTCACGGTCGAATCTCACCGTGACTCCATTGGCTGCGAAGTACGGATTCCTCCGAAAAGCCTCCCACGCGGACTGAGCCTGGCAGCGGTAACTGCCGAACCGCCACTCCAGGACGCTGATTGCGCGTCCCGGCACCACGGGAATGACTTCATCGAGCTGGTACACAAACAATGAGCTGAAAAACGCCGTCAAAAGATCCATGTTGACGATTCTGGGCGGGCCGGAGATGAGCAAGACCCGAGTGTGGGTACTCGGAAGGGTCTGCTGGGCCACCCGCTGACGGTTGTAAACAACCGTTGCGATGTGCCCCCCTACCGCCAATGTGTGCGGCCCTTGCCCACCAATCCCCCCGATCAGTGTTTGTGCCGCTAAGGCGTCGAAGAAAGTGATTTTAGCTGCGGCGGTCGTATGGTCTCCCGTAGGTCGGACAATGTGTGACTGCCACACCCGGCCGACGTCGCGGATGGCCCCAAGGAGCTCCTGCGTGGTGATGTTGGGAGGAAGGCCCTCCAGCCACAGAGAACAGTTTTCGGTATCTAAGATATCCGCCGATCGGTTGCTGGCCAGATCATGGTTTCCCCTGTAGTTGGCAGAAACCCCGGCGTGGAGACGGCGCAGGATGTCGAGATCAGTGGGATTTTCGGACAACGCTCTCCACAGGGGCGATACCAGGGCCATGGGTCTGTACGTTCTCGGCTGCTGGATTGGCTGGGCCCTTTCCCCATAGCGAACCAGCGCCATAGCTGCGGGTTGGGGGTTCGCGGGCTGGGGCCGGCGCAGACTGACTGGATGTGCTGGGAAATCTGAGGGATAGCCGGTGTTCGCCATGGCTGCTTGCCTCTGGGCTGGAGCGTATGGCGCGCCTTGGAATCGTGCCTGGTAGCGATGCGCAAGACCTTGCGGTGCGAATGAAGCCTGAATAGAGAGCTTTGTAAGCCATGGAATGCATGTTCAACGTTTTCCTGTCTCTGGGGCTGTGCTCACTGGATGGACTGCTTGGGGCAGCGGAAACCGATCGCGAACTTGACCTTCTTGACTCCAGGGAGCAACTGGGTTTTGCCAAGGTGGCGGTGCTTCCTGTCGGTTGATGATATCAAAAGCCGGTTGAGCAACCTGCGCTTGTTCCACACCTCTGGAGCCCGCCATGGCGTCGGCGAGAAAACCGTCGTCTGTCGTGGTGGTAACAGCAGCAGCGGGCTGCAGCCGGGTCGCGGTGACGGGCTGGAGACGCCACCAGTTTTCTTCCTCCGCTGTCTGTCGGACTTCGTCGAGGTGTCTACCACTGAACGCCATGGTGGAGTAACGGCGACTGGTGTTGACTGGGTGTTGACTGAATTCAAATCGGTTCAGTTAGTGCCGGTTGAACGAAACACAGAGGTGGAAGACGGAAGAAAAGAAACAAGGAGTACCTTCGAATTCACTGGTCGGTTCTTGCTTCGGAATTCGAAATGGCGAGAACGTAAGTCAAAAATCAACCGTCTCTCCAACAGCAACAGAGATAGGCAAGTCAGAAAGCTGAGGACGGATGGTGCTGGGTTGCACCCGAATGCTAGATGATTGTTGGGGAGTAGAAGTGAGGATGGAGCTGGCGGAAGAAGAGAGAAAACAGTGCAGCACTGCAAGGTCGGAAAGTTTGGCAGAAGAGTGCGGGCATGCAAAGTCGGAACTCGAAAAGAAACATGGCAGGAAGGCACGCCGGCACGGTTCTGGATTTGCCAGTTTCTGCCCGGGATGCCACCCATTGTTGCACCCCGGAGTGGCCATTCACTCTTTGTCGCCAAACCGGACAGCTCAAGCTCCCAGGAACAATCAACCTGTCCAGTCTCGTCAAGCAATAAACAATACGCAATATACAATCAACAACAGACAATGAACACAATATAGAGCAACTCGCCAAGCAGCCTGTGCTCAAGTCCTCCTCCTCTGAGAAATTGAAGTGATCATCGAATCCGGCCGCAACCCCAGTCAAAAAACAGCGAGGTTTCTTCATTGGCAGCCTTCCACCATCAAACCTTCAAATGACCCATACATCCACCTGGCCTTGTTGGCGCCGACCAAGTCAGGCTCTCAGGTAAGCGCCCAAAGCCCCGGAGACCTCTCGACCAGAGTCACCAGACCTTCAAGGGCTCGCCCGAGGCTCACCAGTAGCAGCATGCCCCAAGCCAAAACCTTCCACTCGAGCCTCACGACCACGCCGGAAGTGGCCCATGAGCTCGTCCACGTCTACAATCTGAGCAAGTGGGTATAGAGACTCCAAAAGTGGCTGGTTGGTTGGGCTGGCTGGTCGGTTGGGCATGGCGCTACCTGGAGATTAAAGTTGGGGCCCGAGGCCCAAGACTGGAGCGCTCAGGCAAGCCACTCGCAGCCGGTCTCCCGTGATTTCGAGGGTTAGAGACTCCGTGATGCGGAGGAGGGTTGGACTGAGCCGTTTTGCATCGTCGAGCATGAAGGGGAAGGGCGTGCTGATAGCATGTACTTGCGGAAGAGGAAGAAGCTAACTGAGCCTGGGTCTATATAGGTAGGAACTGTCTTTCATATCTCGGAAAACCGTGGGGTTGAGGAACGCGATGGTTTTATTACGCCCTAGTGTGCGGTCTCTTGGAAGGAGGAGCTTGTTTGACAAATGCCCCAAACTGCAGATGACGAGCCACAAACTACAAGTCCAGAGAGAAAAGAATGACACGGAAAGAGGGTCCTGAAGAGGAAGAGTGCTACGAACACAGCAAACAACCGCCTGTCTAACCGTGTGTCGTCTCGCAAACAGGTCTTGTAACTGCGCAAGGAGCGGCCAGATGTCGTTTGTCGGTGGCCTGGTTTGAGTTAGGTTGTCTGTCAAGCAGCTTGATCTTCTGGGCCGGGCATCATGATGGCCAGGGCCGAACTTTGCCAGTTTTCCCACGGAAGAGTGGACGACATGGCCGGCAACTGTGAGCTGTGGTGGATGGACAAACATCGGCCTCTTAATTACACCATTCGTGTGCGTGCCCGCGGCTACGCCCGGCAATATTTCCGTGCAATTGCCGACGCGCATCTGTGACCTCTTGCCGCGAAGCGTCCGGCAATCGGCCTCGACGTCAGATTAGCTCAGGTGCTCGGTTTGCCGGTCACGCAGTAAACCACCCGAGCCGTTGCCCAGAAACAATGCATCTCAATGGTCCAGAGGGCGGGAGCCGCCAGAGGATGCAAGGGAGGTGTTTCGTTCTGCAGCAGAGCAAGGAAAACGCGACGCCTTCGGGTATTAAAAAGCGGACAACGCTATCGAGAACCGAGAAAAGCCGAGAACTCGTCCGGTCCGCCGTAGAAGCAAGTTATAAGTCATGACCTCGTCGTCGTCGGTATCGCGATCCCGTATTCGGTATCACCCATCCACGACGCCCTTCCTCTCCCTCCTTCCCGCTCCTCCCCGAATGTCCGTCCCGCCGCCGACTGCCAAGATTCGCGTCCCCACTTGTTGCTGACGAGTCGGTTCTCGGCGCAGGCTGGGCGCGAATCCGTCGAGCAGGGGCCGATTTTGCCGTGGGCTGCTGTACAGAATAGTATCTACTGCTCAGAAGCAGCACTCCAGGCACTCGAGGCAGCACTCGCAGGTCTCGCCGCAGAGCCAGCAGCAGCACATGGCGGCAACGCTGGTTGCAGACACGCAGTGGTCAGCCCAAGCCTTTGTGACAGAAAGCAGGGTCCCCATTCTTACCATGTGTACAAGCAGCCGTGGCTCTTCTCCTCCTTGGGCGGGGGCGCCTGCTGGTAGTGCATCTGCTCCTGCGGCGGCGGGTACTGGCCGTAGCCCGGCTGAGGGTGCTGGGGATAGCCTCCCTGGGGAGGGTATTGAGGGTAGCCCTGAGGAGGGTAGCCCTGGGGAGGGCCCTGGGGGTAGCCACTGCGGCGATGGGAAGAAGCGCGGTCAGTTTTGGTGGCCAGAGACGGATTGTGCTCGGGGGCGAATCGGGAATTGTCTGCATAGAGACGCATTGGGGCGGACGTACCCTTGATGGGGAGGATATTGCGACATGGTTTCGGTGGTTGCGGTGGTGTTATTTTTGCTGGTGGATGGTGGACGATGGATTGAGGGTTGGTGGTTTGGGAAAACACGAGCGGAGCGAAGAAGTAAGTGATACGGAACAAACCTCGAAGAACGGATGGAGGCCCCGGGAATTGGCCTGGTCACTGCGCCGCGGCATCCCGTCCCCCTGTTTCAACCACGCTGAGCCACCCGAGCCACCCAACCGCCCAACACGCAACAACACGCAACGGCTTTTCAGGCGCGCGCGGCTAGCAGCTGGGCAAGTGGAGACCTCATCTCGTCGATGTGTCAAACGATTGAAACGATGGCTGCCGTGGCTGCCGTGGCGGCCTGGCGGCCCACTGCAGTCGGCCTGTGCCAATGCTTGGGCCACGGCCGCGCTCCGTGCCGATCCATCCGATCCTCTTTGGAGACTGTGGACTCGTTGCGATTGTCACTGTGGCAGTTGCGCGGCGCTCAACTCGGACCCCCCAGTGCGACAAGCGCCCCGGGTTCCACTCCACGGGGATTCCTCTCGGGCCGGGCGCATCGGGGCATTGAATCGTGAAAATGACGTCCAGACACGCAGCGTTCTCTGCCGTGGAACCCACTTCGCTTTCCCACCAAGTGGGGCGGCGACTGATAGCTGAACCCTGACGAGCCAGCTCAGCGCGGGTGGGGGCGACTGATCATTGATGGAGCTGAGATTCGACAGGGAGACAAGTTGAACGACATGTCACTGGCACCATCGCAGAGGGCGCCGGCGTCGTGTTCAATTGTGCCCAGATGCCGTGGAGATTCACGGCCGCATATATGACCAACCCGTGGCTCTGCCATTCCTCTCCGATCGGAACTGCCAGTTCTGACCCAAACCACACCTTTTTTCTTGTCTCAACCCCAGCCCCCACTTGAGAATTCCGCCTCATCGCCAACAGCTTCATCGCCCGCAGGCCTCTCTCCCTCAGGTGCGTCACCCCTTCCGGCGCAGTACCTGGCACGGCCCCCATTCTGCGGATGCCACACGACCTCGTTTATACGCCTGAGTCTAACCTCAAGGCGATGAACTTCCACTCCTGGGGAGGGTGCCGGTATGACTCGAAGTGACAATGATCCCTTTGTGCATGGTGGCTCCGGAACCAATGCTCAAAATGGCGTGCCGGATCATCTCCGTGATTACCAGGTGCAACCAAAACTCTCTAATTACGTCTCCAAGTCTTAAATCTCGGGTGAACGACGACAAGACTTCGGTTTTCCTCTTCTTTGTCCCTTCCCGAAGCAAGACTCAAGGAGCGGATCCAACGACTCCGCATGTCGCAAAGGCCGGAGACGAGGTTGCCGCAGGGAAGGTAACGAGCTCCGTGAAACGGCCCGGAAATTCAATCAAACACATCGAGATGCCGCAAAGTCCAGCGTTGCAGTTACAAACGCCAATTCGGCAAGGCCTACCAGAGGAAAATCCATAGCGCGTGGGAATAGGAAGTTGCTTCAAGAGACCGCAGACGCTGGAAGACGCTAGGGATGCAGGCGTGAAGGCGAAGCTCGACAAAACTAAAAAGCAGAGACAGGGAAGGAGAAGAGAAGCGAGACGGGAGAAGAGGAGAGAGAAAAAAACAACGAAGGAAGAAAGACGAGAAGAGAGAAGAGAAAAGAAAAGAAAGTTGAGTTAGAAATACTATAAACGCGAGCAGTATCGAGGCAAGGTCAAAGGTCGACAAGATCAAAGAGGAGCAACGGAATGTGTAACGTATTTTATAAGCGAGTGGGCCATATAAGCGAATGGGCCACTTTCCCACGCGAC
>FTEL01009645.1_pt1 | contig 10370 bp, 8 predicted proteins | sample 1658911 | NCBI WGS metagenome assembly FTEL01 (sample SAMEA3914869, study PRJEB12502) | metagenome | biome: forest; material: soil | place: USA | collected 2012-03-12 | depth 0.1 m
GAGCTTGCCTCCTCGTCGAGGGTCGCGGAGGGACATTAGGCCAGAGCCAATGGCCAAGGCGGCCTTTTCGATCCGGGTGAGTGGGACATGGCCTGGGTAGTTGGGCGGCGGGCGGGTGAGGCTCGAGAGGGAGAGGTGGCGCGAGGGGCATGACGATGCCGAGGGGTGTGGTGATGTCGTGGGGGTTGCTGCGAGAGCTCCAACCACGGGTCGAAGCCCGTTGCTGCTGCGGGCTGCGCGAGCCGCTGTTCGTCTGAGAGCTACCTCCATGGTGAACTGGAGTCGAGACGCCAAAATCGCATCCTGCTGTCCGCCGAGGGAAGCAAAAAGCCGGCGGCGTCAGACGAAAGTGGTTCGATCGGGACGGGCTGAAGCTCGGGGTTCGGTGAAAGTCGGCCGGGAGCTCTGCCGCCGATAAGATAAGGATCGGGGATCCTGATTCTTGGCTCGGGACCCTAACCCTGTGACTGCATTTTATCTGACACATCAGATGGCATGCCACTCTTGGGATGGAAACAAACACCCAAGTTCTGTGAATCGGACAGCATTGTAAAGGGATATGAGAAACTGAGCTGCCTAGTTCGTGACAGACATAGGGAGACAAGAAATCAACCGGGAAAGATTCATATGTAATCGCACCACAGCCCCTCGACGGCTAACAAGTGTCGGCCCGGCATTGTTACAACTCGCTCTGCCTCTTGCCCTCTCTCTTTTTTATTCTTTCTCTCTAGTTGTTGACTGCACTTACGCACTCTCCGCGGCCCACACCGACCTTGACAGACGTATAGTTCTAGTAGCCACTTGATCTCGGCCATCTCATCCCCCACTACCTCTCCTCTCCAGACGATATCATGGAAGACTACGACGAATTCCTGCGTTGGGCGCAGGATCAGGGGGTTGAACTGAACGGAATCGCCCCGCGTGCGATCCCCGACCGAGGTATTGGCCTCATGGTCACAAGGGCAGTCAAGGTAGGTCTCTCCCAATATCAGCCCCTCGGGCTCTCCTCCATTGAGTCACCATACTGACTTCCTACCAGGCCAACGAGCAACTCCTCCAAGTGCCCACCTCCGCCCTCCGCACCATCGACACCGTCCGTCCCAAAGTCAAGAAAGCCCTCCCCAAAGGCACCAAAGTCCACACCATCCTCGCCGCCGAGCTCGCCCTGGACACGCCCACCTGCAAATACCGCCTCTGGAACGCCGTCACGCCCTCCCGCTCCGACGTGTCCACCACCCTCCCCCTAGCCTGGGACACGGCCCTGCACGCCTACCTCCCCAAACCCGCCCTCACTCTCCTCCGTAAGCAGCAAACCAAATTCACCCGCGACTGGACCGCCGTCCAGGCCGCCGCCTCCCTCTCGGACACCGTCACCCGCACCGACTACCTCTACACCTGGCTGCTCGTCAACACGCGCACCTTCTACCACGAGTCGCCGCGGACCGCCAAACTCCCCAGGGATGACCGCATGGTCCTGCAGCCCGTGGCGGACCTGTTCAACCACGCGGATAAGGGGTGCAAGGTGGACTTTGGACCGGACAGTTTCACCATCACGGCCGACCGGCCCTATGACGAGGGTGAGGAGGTCTACATCTGCTACGGGAAGCACACCAACGATTTTTTGTTGGTTGAGTATGGTTTCGTGCTGGCGGAGAATAGCTGGGACGAGGTGTGTCTCGATGATGCGGTCCTGCCGGAGCTGAGCAAGGAGCAAAAAGCACGGCTGGACGAGAGGGGCTTCCTGGGGAATTACGTGCTCGACGCCAAGACGGTGTGCTACAGGACGCAGGTGGCGCTGAGGTTGCTGTGTGCGCAGCCGGGGCAGTGGGAGAGGTTGGTGTTTGAGGGCGAGGATGGCGGGGAGGCGTTGCAAGAGGCGGTGGATAGGTTGTTGGTGAAGGTGTTGAGGAAGTATATGGGGGTGGTGGAGCGGACGATACACGAGTTGGAGGACCTGGAGGTTGGCCAGGAGGAGCAGCGGGATATGCTGTGCACGCGATGGCGGCAGATTCGGGGTTTGATAAACCAGACCGTTGAGCGCCTCGAGGCTTGAGTTTATGAGCAAATCCAACCCTTGCCTGTCTTCAGATCCGCCTGATATTCTGCCCTGCTTCTTGTATGTATGAGTAGGACAACTGAACGTCAAACAACCTCAATGTGCGAAATTCCCCGAGCTAGTATATCAATAGCCAACAGGTGCTCGCCTGCGCATATATCTCATGATGGCAAGTAAGCCTCATAATCCCCGACGAAGAGGTTGCCACAATGTACTCGTCGATCACATCCAAAACCGAGCATACGATACCATTACGCCGACCAGCTCACACATAAACACCAAAAACACTACCACCACCAACGCCGACGACATCAAACACAACCAAAACATGGTCACCAGACCACACGCACACCAAAAACGCCCTGCACACATGAAGCCACGGCTGGTTAATTCCGAAATATCTGCACTCGAGACACCAAGACCAAGACCAAGAACCGAAGAAACACCATGTAGCAAGAGTAACAGAGAGTAGCAACATCACCAGTAGAGCAGAGACCCCAAAAAGGAACACAAAAATCACCGAGAAAAAAACTCATTTGCACCTTAACCCGTTAACAACCCAAAAACGCCAAGCAAGCAAAAAACGCAAGCAAGCAACAACCTTAGCCAGTTCCCCATGTGTGTTCTCTCTCTCCCAATCATACAAACTGACGGATGGGTCCCGTTTCGTTCTCTCGCGCGCAGAGTCACCCCGAATTTCGTATTGCTATGTAGTAAGCGCGCGTCCGTCCGTCCGTCCGTCCGTCGTTATCGTTCGGCCGGGAAAATCTTCCTCCGTCTGTCTGTCTGTCTCGCATCGTCCGTCCGTCCGTCCCGGCAGGCAGGGGGGTTGGCGAGGTGAGATGGTCCGTCCTCCGAAGTGAGATGTCTGTTTTAGTGGCAAGCAAACCCGGCCGACAAAAAAGCTAAGAGTCGAAGCGGAGCGGAGCGGAGCGGAACAGAAGCCCCCCGTCAGTGGTGGTGGTGGCCGCCGCGGCCTCCACCGCGGCCGCAGGCGTTGTCCTACTCGCCGCGGGCGCGCTTGGTGCCGTGCGGGTTCTGCCACTCGTTGGACTGGTTGCCGCCGCCGCCGCCGAAGAAGTTGGGGTTGAACCCCGGCTGCATGCCCTGGAAGCCTGTTGTTTCCGGCGTCGACGAGGTTGGTTCAGTCAGTCAATCCAGCTGGGCTTGAGCGAGAAGAAAAGGATGGGGAGGTATCTGGGGAGCTGGGGTGGGGATGGAGCTAGAACTCGACATACCGGGCATACCGGGGCCCATGCCGCCGCCCATCATGCCCATGCCGCCCATGGGGCCGCCCATGCCTCCCATCGGCATACCGCCGCCCATGGGCATGCCGCCCATCATGTTCATACCACCACCGCGGCCGCCGCGCATGCCGCCACCACCGCGCATGCCGCCGCCCATCATACCGCCGCCGCGGTTGAAGCCGCCGCCGAAGCCGCCGCCGCCCATGGGGTTATTGAAGCCCATGTTGTTGGCGCCAAAGGCGTTCATGTTGCCGCCCGAGAAGTTGCGGTTGAAGCCGCCCTGGTTCATGCCGCCTCCGCCGCCGCGGGGGCCGTTGTTAAAGCCGCCGCCACGGCCGCCGCGGAAACCGCCAAAGTTGTTGTTGCCGCCGCCGAAGTTGCCGCCGCGGTCGTTGTAGACGGGGCCGGGCGGGGCGCGGCCCTGGGAGTCCTTGCCGACGCGGTTCGGGGCGTCCTTGGGCAGGGTGCGGAAGGGGTTGTGCATCGGCGGCGAGTAGATGACGGTGTGGCGCTTCTGCTGGCCGGGCTGGCCGTACTGGTTCGACTGCTGGTCGATGTGGTGCTTGGTGGCGGTCGCAGCTTGCTGCGAGGAGAACTCAATGTAGGCTTGGCTGTCGGCGTGTCAGTAACTACCTAGGTTCTGTCGCAATACGACCCCGACTTAAGCTTCTTCCACTTACCCCTTGCTCTTGCCGTTGATCTTGTGCTCGCTAAAGGTGATCTCCTTGAGTTCGTTCTCGCAGCCGACCTGGCGCACCCAGCCGCGGATATCATCATCTGTGTTCCACCAGTTGAGGTCCGACACCATGAGCGCCGAGGTGGCGCCCGGGTCGACGGGGCGATCGTCGGAGCCCTCCTTGCGCTTCACGCCTTGCTGGGGGCGCTGGGGGGCGGGGTTGTGATCTGTGTGGTCGGCAGCGGCGTCATCTATGTGCTCGTCTCCATGGTCCTCGTTGTACTGGTCGTGGTGACCCTCGGCGCCGTTGGCGTGGTGGCCATCGTCGCCCTCATAGTCTCCATGCTGGCCATGGGCATCGTCGCCATGGTCATTGTCGCCGTAGACGTCAATCTCGAACTCCTCGTCAGCCATGATGACGGATGTGGGTAGGTTGAGCGCTGTCGGTCGCGTCCTTGGGGGGTGCTGTCCAGCTGTTGGAACCTATTCTGGGATCTTGTCTCAAGTGTGAATTGATTGCCTGGCTATGGATTAGAAATACACGATCGTCTATAGCGCACAGTCCCATCATCAGCAGTTGACAGTCTGCCTCCCAAGCTTCGCGCACCGACCGAGTGGACGTAGCGTCCGGCTGACCAGGCCTGAGACGGGTGGATGGATGGGTAGGCAGACAGGGAGAGAAGAAGCGAAGAAAACCGAGAAGAAAGCAAAGCGAAACGAAAAAAAAAAGACAGACAGAAAGGAAAACACAGCAGAAAGCTCATTATACGTACATTCCAATCCCAGATACCCGACGATGAAGACCGAGGATAGAGGGTTGGCCCTTTGAAGAGAGTAAGGAACTTCAAGCTGCAGCTCTGTGCTAGCAGGCTTGTTGGTAGACAAGTGCTGGGCTTTTCTCTTGATCTTTTTGTGCTTCAGGCTTGCTTCTTCTTCTTTTTTGATCCTCCCTTTCTCTGTCCAAGGTCCCGTCCCTTCAGACAAGCACAGGTGGTAGGTAGGTAGGTAGTGTGTGTGGGTGGTGGAAGCCTATCTTCTCTCTGCCGCCAACGAACACTCGCGAACCCCCAAGTGTCGAATCGCGCGTTCGCGTAGACCTTCGATGGATGGTCTGAGCTGCGGCAGGAGTCGTGCTCGGTTGCGCCTGTTCGCTGCTACCCCCCCGATGAAAGGTGGTAGGTAGTGTGCAGCTGTCAGAGGAAGCTTGGAGCGGTCAGTATGGAGGAGGGAGGGCGGGCGGATGGCGGGGTCGGGAGGAAGAAAGCCGGCGGCGGGCAGTCGCGGGCTCCGATTGACTCGATCGCGACGGTTCGGTTTGCCGAGTCTGTCGGGGTCGAGCAGACGGGGAATTCGGGCGGGCGTCGCGGGAGTGCCCAAATCCGCCGGGCGAGCGATCAATCGAGACGAGAGCAGCAGCGGGATCGGAACAGGCCCCAGCGGCTGGGCTTGGGAACGGGTTGATGGATCGGGGAAAGAGGTTGCACAAGGGGAAATTGTTGAAGCTGAGGTAGAGTTGGCTTTGGATGGGGCCGCGAGGCTGAGGCACAAGGGCGGAGCCAGCCGGGGGGGCAGCTGATGCGCACCACCCTTATCTTATCCGCGCCCGGCGTTTGCAGAATGAGGGTTAGGGATGGACGTGGAGAGTGCACAGAAACCGGTGAGACTTTCAGAATGGTGGTTATTGTGGCGTTTGAAGGCTTGGTTGAAAATGGGGTGGTGTTGGCATTACAAAGTGCAGCTTGGTGATATGCCAGTCTCTATGAATGCTGGTGTGTAGTTGGCTTGCCTCTAGTAAAGAGGGAACTACAGGCCTTTCGTCCGATTCAGACTACTCAGGGGTTATTGTAAGTGTGCACCTCCATTCCAACCCAGACTACCAACCTAGGAACTATGGGCAGGCAGCCACGTAAATGCAGTTTGCTACAAGCTAAACAACGAGTGAAAGTAGATACCAAGTAAATATCCCCCAATACAAATCACCATCGAGAATCTCTCGCCTCCCAATACGGCTCCAGCTTCTCATCCACCGGGATCCCCATCGTCGGCTCTCCCTCATCGCTCCCAGCCTCGTTGAACGAATGCAGCGACGCAGTTCCCCCATCATGATGCGGTCCAGTCCAGGCTGAAGCTATAATCCCGCGCATGTCAGTTTGCTTCTTCCCTCTCCCTCCCCCAGAAATCTCCACGGGGCCACTCCACTTACCAACCAACATCGGTGCATTCGGATGCCAGCCCACATCCCTCACCATCGACGTCGCGCCATGCGCATCCCTATAATGCATTCTATGCCTTCTGTCCGCTCTCGGGCGGACCGTGGCGTCCCTCGTGGCGGCGTTGACGTCGATCTTTGCAGCGAGCGTGGCGTCGAGGTTCCAGACGTAGACGAACCCGTCGTAGCTGCCGGAATACACATAGTGCGAATTCGTGCTGTTGGGCGGCGAGAAGTGGCACCGGATCAGCGTGCGCTGCACCTTGTGCCCGCGGAACGTCACGAGCGAGTTGTCGTGCGGGTGCGGGAACCACTGGTAGTCCTCGTAGTCCTGCCAACGGTAGTCGTACTCGATGCGGCGGTTGCGGGTCGGGGCTGTCGCGTCGGAGTCTTGGAACTGCGAGGTGGACATGGCCATGCGCAGGTCCCAGAGTTTCATGCTCTGGTCCTTGCTGTTGCTGAGGATGTACCGCCCGTCGCCCTTGCTGTCGATGTACGTCAAGCCCTCGGTGTGCCCGACGAAGGCGCCGGCCTCTCGGCCGTCGCCCATGCTCCGCGTGTCCCAGACTTTGATGGTGCAGTCGTCCGAGCCCGAGTAGAGGATGTGAGGCGACATCTTGTCGGCGAAGCAGACGGCGTTCACGTCGTCCGAGTGGCCCCGGATGTGGTGGCGCGCCTTGCGTCGTTCGATATCGTACACCACGATCGAGTTGTTGCCCGTGCCGGCGACAAGGTGGCGCCCGTCTCCTGAGAAGCGGATGGAAAAGATGCTGAAACCGCGCATGCCAAAGTCATTCCTGGCAGTGGCGCCGTCGGCGAGGTCGAGCGTATAGGGATCGCCCGTGTCGTTGGGGTCCGTCGCGGCGATGCCGACGTGGGGTTGGAGGGAGGAAAAGGCAAGCCACTTATTGTCCGGGCTGAGGTCCGCATCCGTCATGGTCCACTGACCAAAGGGGTAGATGGCTGTCTTGTAGTGTTTCCAGTTGTAGGGGCTCGACGTGTCGTATAAGCGAACTCGGAAGTCCTGGGGGTGTGTCAGTAAGGGGAGGGTTGACGGTACCGAGCGGACATGGACTTACCTTAACAGATGCATAAAAGAAGTTGCCATCATCAGAGAACTGCCCACAACAAACTGGGTCGTCGTAGTGAATAACCATCTCGGGTTTCGTCGTGGGGATCATGGACTGTCATGCATTTCAGGTTAGTCTCGGTCTCTACCTATGTGTGCATGCATGCGGTTCCCTACCTGCGCCATGAGACCTTGGTTGACTTTCTGGCTCGGCAAGTCACACAGGCCGAGTTCGCGGTCTAGGATCCTCCGAGCCAGGGTCTTGCGGGTAGGCTCCCTCCTGTCGGAGGTGCCAAAGACGCCCGATTCCATTAGTTTCCTGCCTTCGTCGCTAGGGACCTTGGGAAACCGGTGGGGGGCCCGGCTGCTCGACTCCCAGGGAAAGTGTTGGCCGTCGTCGTCGGCGTCGAACCCCGAGGGGTTGAGGTATTGGCCCCGAAGCAGAGCCAAGAATTCACGTTGGGTCAAGAAAGGTCGCCCGGGTCGTCCTAGAGGTCATCAGCTTTGTCACCATCTATCCGCCGAGGGGCCTGTTTGACGTGCGTACCGCCTATCCTGAGAACGCGCCGTTGGGGTTGTGCGGCACCTTGGGTACCTTCCTGGTCTTCGGACTCACCCATCAGCTCCTCGATAAGGACCTCGAGCTCGATCCCCCCGCCTGTGGACGGTTTTGGTGTGGTCAGTACGGAGTAGCAGGGAGTGAGCAGTGATTTGTACGATGCAAACTCACCTGCGTATTCGTGATCATCGTCGTCTTCTTCTTCTTCTCCTTCCTCGTCCTCATCGTCGTCCTCATCTTCCACATGTTCCTCATAATCCTCATCTTGCTCGTCTTCATCGTCGTCGTCGTGGCCGTCGTCGTTCCCGTGCCGCTGCGACCACCCCGTCCAGTGGTCCGGTGTTTGGGACTCATCGTCGTCATCGCCATGGCCGGCGGCCCGGCTGGTACTGCTGCTGCTCATAGTGGCAGGTTTATCTGCCAGACCAGATGAGACGGAACAAGGGGTATGCCGGTACGAGGCTGGTCACTTGAGAAGCACGGAGGGAGGCAGTCGGGATTCAGGCCCGGTGGTGAGTGCCAGGGTAGCGGGGGTAGTGACTCGTGAGGAGCAGCCAGAAGCAGTGGATGTTGGCTGTCTCTCGTCTGTCTCGTCTCTCGTCTCTTGTTGAGAATGAAACACGGGGGGAATGTATGGGTATGGTATCTACAAAACGCGGCAAGCTGAGAATCTTGATAAAATCGGGCAAAAATAGGGACCGTCGATGTCCCGGGAGGAAGCTGATTTGGTTTACAAGCTGCGAGGCCGGCTCTTGTTCTCGAGGTGCTGAGGTGCTGCTCGATCGGAACCCCGCCAGCGGGCCAAGCGGCATCTCAGTGGTGGTCGCAGAGTGGATGCAGGCGTTTGACCTCTCTCGGCGGACTTTAGGTCCGGATTTAGCCTTGGGGCAGCATGGTGCTGACAAACGGGGATGAGGTGACGAATAACCCTAACCCTTGAGATAGCTGCAGAAGAGCGTGGGGTCGACGAGAGCTCCCATTTTCCACCTCGCCACAGTCAGTAATTCCCAGGGAAGTATTCAAGGAGTCAAGAAAGACTGCCATTGTTGTTCTTATTTCCACTTGGAGCTTCGCGTGCCAAGTGACGGCAGCGAGGTCGGCCTGGGCGTTCTCTGTCGATCAACCACTTGGAGTGTCTCATGAGAGCTGCATTCGCCAGATGTCGCCAAGTTCGCCCGATGAGCTCTGAGTTTGCCCGAGGAGAGGTGAGGTTGCCCGAGCCACATGCTACGCGCATCGACGAATTGGCAAGCCATGCAGCTTCGTGGAAGAGGCGTCGCGGAAAGTGAGAAAAGCCAAAAGGGTCTCTTCTCTCAAGTTGACGATGCACGACTACTTGTAAACCCTGCCAACACCGGCAGCAATCGCACAGATGAGACCCGGCCCCGGCTCCGTTAGCCCGGCTCCACGGCTCCGGGCTGATGTCTCTACCGAAAGCGAAGGCGAGGGCGGAGCCGACCATGTTGCGGGGAAATGGAATCGTGCGATGCTGCTGCTCGGATAATGCCATTATCGATCTGATACGGCCCGTGCGGACGTCGTGGGAGGATCGCTCGAGCTGACACAGTTATTCAGTTGCTGGTAGTTTGGGGTATGTCTGTGGCGGGATAAGCCGTTTTCCAAATCGGCTCCCAATCCCGCATCTCTCGACATGCATATTCCGTAGCTCAACATCTGTATTCCCCTGCTGCTGCCGCCAGATGGCCACACAACCCCGGATTTCACGTTGCGCCAGATCAGATCCGAGGTCGAGGGACTCCTAGTCTGCTCGAGGACGCGGGGTAAAGACCAGGCCATCGCGGAGTTGAGAAGCCAGGATGGGGGCTCAGAGTTAACTACGTCGTACTCCGTACGGATACCGACAGCGGCATGACGGGGACCAGGGGGATTGTCGGCGCCAAGTGTGGGGGAGGTTCGGCATGCCGCGGCAAAGCAGTCCAGCTCCGCTCGAGCGGCCATAGCTCCCCCTCATCGATCCCTCCCATTCAAGAAGGAGGGCAACGCCCTCGATCTCCTTCCTTGTCGAGTTGACGCTGGACAATCTCCCCTCCCCCACGACTGAAGCCTGCAGACTCTTCATTGGCACCCCCCGCGTCCCAATTGATAGCCAGGAACCAGCGCGGAATCACAGCTGCAGAAGCCAGTGCAGCGCCGACTCTCCCCTCCTCACACCATCATGTCTGCTGTCAACCGCGGACTGCGCCAGGCGACCAGAACACTGCGCCTCCACCGCTACGGCCCGCAATCGGCCCTGCGTCCCCTGAGCTCGCTCAACTCCTCCAAGGTCGCCGCCGCCTCCCTCTCGCTTGCTGCCACACACTCCCGCACCAGCAGCTTCTCCACCATGGCCTCCCTTCAGTCTGGCGCCCCCGCGGCGAGCCCCGCGTCGCTCAAGAGCTACGACCCCGAGATTCTCGACATTACGAGCTATGTGCACGACAAGCCCATTGACTCCGAGCTGGCTGTGAGTGGGGAAATCCCTCTGCTCTTTTTTTTTTTTTTTTTTTTTTTTTTTTTTTTTTTTTTTTTTTTTTTCCCCCCCCCCCCCCCCCCC
>FTEL01008127.1_pt1 | contig 10356 bp, 15 predicted proteins | sample 1658911 | NCBI WGS metagenome assembly FTEL01 (sample SAMEA3914869, study PRJEB12502) | metagenome | biome: forest; material: soil | place: USA | collected 2012-03-12 | depth 0.1 m
AAAAAAAAAAAAAAAAAAAAAAAAAAAAAAAAAAAAAAAAAAAAAAAAAACTTACGCTTGCGGCGAGAACAAGGGTTTCGCATCCTCCATGTCAATCTGCGACCAGAAGCTGGTCTGCATGTTGACGGAGTTCTCGACGGGCCGGACCATGCAGTCTTCGGTGTGCCCGAAGTAATAGACGGGATCCATGTGCTGCTGTGCATCCTTGCTGTCAAGTTTGGTATCCTTCTGTTTCAGATAGGACTGCGAGAGTTGCGTCGTCGGGCTGTTGACTTTGAACCGCACCGTCACTTCGCGCGAAGGTGGAAGCTCAATATACTTGGACAATGTCGGCATGGCCTGCATGAACCACGCTCGCACCGAGGCATACCCCTTAATGGCAGACAGGGCGTCAACCAGCGGGGAAAGAGAGTCGCGCTGCAGAACAGGGTGAGGGTGGTCAGTTAGTCTTATTGAGGTAAGAAGGGAGGAATAGGGAAGAAACCTACGCTAATAATTCGCCAGGTCCGGAAGTCGGCAACCGAAGCTGCCCAGAGCTCAGGACTGTGTATCACGGCAGCAATCAGTCTTTGATTCTCGTCGTAGCAGTAATGAAGAAAACTTACTTCGTCACGAGTATAGTATCCCCACCCACCGCCTCAAAGACGTTCTTCTCGCGCTTCTGGACCTCGGTATTGTTGTTCTCAGTGCTCGTGCCGCTAGCTTGGGTGTGCTTAACGCCGCCGCTGACCCAGGGCGTCGTGACCTGGGCGCCGACAGACCATTTGAAGGCTTCCTTTTGCTGCTGCTCAGTCGTCTTGGTTGTGTCTGTCATGATCTTGGTCGACTGCAGGCGCCCGCCGAGAGTGACCCGCTGGCACCACAGCTGGCCAAAGTCCGCGTACAGCCGGCGCAGGTCGGCCACGTTCTTGTTGGCGCGGATCCGCTCGACGGCTTCCTGCAACTCCGGCGTCGGCTCAAGGTCGTCTGCGTGGAGCATGACGTCGGCTCGGGGAATCTAAAGTTGTCCATGTCAGTAACAATCAAAGGATCGGATGGCAGCCAAGGCGCCACCTACCATGTACTTGGCAATCATTGTCTTCTCGTACGTGTTGTTGGTGCTCTTGTAGCCACTCGACTTCTGTGATTCCTTGCCGGCGCTGACGCTTACTGCAAAGCCTCCCCAGCCACCGCCCCTACGGGTCGGGAAAGCAATGTTATGGTTAGCAAGCAACGCCGTAAAACTATCCAAGTACGCCCAGGTGGCCACTTTGACACAGCTGCAGAAATAAAACTCACATTGACCCTTCAGTTGACTGGCTGCTGAAGTCGTTGCGAGCCATGCTTGTCTCAAACTCATGGCTGCTTACAACGACCTCGACGCGCGAGTCGTCATTGACCTGAAAGCTTGGCATAACACAGGCAACCTCTTGGACGGCTCGCCGCATGAACTGGGGATGTGTCCAGGATGTTGATGTCCCCTGTTGCTCGTCAGCAGGCGGGGGCGTGGCTTGGGTCTTTTCCTCGGGTTCCCGGATGTTGGTAATGATCTGGATGGTGGGTTGAGCTGGTTGCGCTGGCTGCACTGGCTGCGCTGGCTGAGCCAGCTGTGCTTGTTGCTCTGACTGTGCTGACTGTACAGGCTCTGTTGGTTGTGCTGGCGCAGCGCTCGTAGCCTCCCCTCCTGGTGCGTTTGTCGCAGGTTCCTCCACGGACGAGGCGTGCGTGGCAGTCTCAGCGGCATCCTGGGTCGCGGTTGTCTCACTGGGTGTGGGGCCACCGGCTGCCGAGCTGGAGGACTGCTCTGAAGTGGGTGATTTCGCCTCTCCAAGCCTTTCCTCCTTTTGGCCAGACTTGATAGTGGAGTCATCTGGGGTTTGTGAGCCGCCAGGAGCGCTCGACCTGAGTCGGGCCTCAGCCGAGATGGCCACCGAACTCTCGGTACCCGGAGCGCCAGAGAAACGGCTCTTATCGGCCCAGTTGCCCACCTTTTGCCTTAGCTCTTGAGCCCTCAATTTGGCGGACTCGAGCGGCGATAGCTTCGCTGTAAGCTCACTTGGTTGCGGGTTTGGCTCTTCCTTTTGACCCAGGGAAACGGGATCCTGCAGTTCGGGTGCGGGCTTCATACGAAGGCGGAATGCTGTGATACGAAAGTGGTCAGATGTTGAGCAAGTCCGACTCTTTGCCAGGGTCGGCACTGACCTGGCTTGGGAGCCCGGATGATGCGGTTATTCTCCGTGTCGATAATCCAGCCGTACATCATGCCACAGTTTCTCATCACCTCGGTCCACTCGCCCTCGGTAAGATAGCCGGCGTCACTTTGGCGTGAGGCGCCCTGTTAGCAACGTGACAGCACGGGGCAGCGTGGTGAACCAGACTTACACCGCATACGGGTTCGAGGACGCGCCTTTGAGAGTTGGCTCGATGTCAATCTCAGAGACGCGCTGTTTGGGTTCAAACTTGTCCGCCGTTTTACCGCCATCTAGTTCTTGCTGGAAATCTTTGTCAGTGTGTTTGCCATGAAAAGGGCCTGTGGCTTTCACTTACACCAGTGAGGGCATAGTCTGCCTTGTCGACCTTGCCAGGCAGCTGACTCAAGTCCATGAACGGTTTACGCTCGGTCCGTGGCTGGTTGAGTGTGTAATAGACTTTAACCGAAGGAAGTTCTGCAGTCTCATCGGCCTCCGTTTCCTGTATCATTCCGCTATAAGAGATTGGTCACCAGAAAGCTTTCTTCGGGGGTCTATATCGAACCTCGAGTCGTAGATAAGCAGCAAAGGTCATGCTTTCGTCAACGGCCGGCATGCCACTTGGGGTACAGAATTTATGCTTGGTAGACCTGGGTATGCGCGTCAGCAGCTCGCCTTCATGATGAAACGGGTGGCTTTCTATAACTTGGAATGATACGTACATTCTGGTTGCAGTCGCAAGACGCTTTCGGAGGTCAGCTAAGGTAAGCTTGACTGGCTCCGAGACACCCAATGCGCCGGACTCAAGCGCGCCACGGCTCGTGGGCTCTCCCTCGACCAACTCATAGGCCAGGACAGCAAAGGAGCCCTTGGAGAGAGTGGAGGCAGATATGGGGGGCTTTGCGGGCGCGGACGGAGGGGCGTCGGGAGCGGGAGCGACGAAGAGTACGCATGGCACAATAGACGTCTTGGAGCCCCGCTGGCCGAGGTCAATGCTCTCATTCTCGTGGGCAAGGTACTCGGAGAGCAGAAGGGTGTCTGGTGCAGGGCTGTAGTCGCTGTAACAGAAGGAGACAGCATCTTGGCTACATAGATAGACATGAGTTCGCGTCGATGCTGCTTGGGAGAGAGTGGACATACTCGCTCAGGTTGAGGCTCTTGCGGACTTCACCCAGTGTAGCACTCTGTACCCTAGAAATTGGCAGCTTGGGTTAGAGATCTGCGCTGCGTGATGAAGCTGCAAGACGACGCAAGAACAAGTCGTTGATGAGACATACTCGGCCATCTTAAGAGTGGCAATGGTGCGGGATTTGCCGGCCGCGACATCCTCGGGGCTCTTTTGAACAACCTTGAGCACGCCAGAAAACTTGTATGCTGGCGTGATCTGGGCCATGTAGGTCAGATTCGATTCAGGTCATGACGTATCTTTGCCCTGGGTGCAGCACTTACATGTCCTTTGCCAGCTCGTGGCGCGGCCTCAACTTGAGTCTTCTGAGCCCCAGCGCTTGGTGCTGGTCTGCCCAGCATGCCTTTCCTCGGCGGCATGGCGAATGCTCGGCGGACCATATTGGCGGTGTTCTCGGAGCAAGAATGGGGATCGATTTCTAGGAGAAACTTCTCCTCCTCTGTTGCTGCTGCTGCTGCTGCTACGTCTCGAGGCCGAGGGCCAGAAAAGTCGAAGGTGAAGGCCCGGGGCTGCTTTTTGAGTAATACCGTCTCCCGTCTCCCGTCTCCCACTCTTGACGCACACGAAAATCGTCCATTGTCGACAGGCCCTGCTGCTTCTAGTCAGGTCGGATGCAGGGTTTTTTGGGAATCGGAGGCGCTGGGAACAGAGATGGGTCGAGGTTGATGTTGCATTGCAGCATTATTTGGCGACACCATTTGCTCAGCTGTCGACTATTCCCCATTAATTGAGCCTCAGCCCGTGACTAGCAGACCCGCATGCCCTAATCCGCCACAACCCCCTGGCGTTAGCAGGGTGCACGCCCCTGACCTCCGCAGTAGTGCCTAAACGTCGTGTTCCAGACCTCATCGATCCACACAACCCTTTGCTCGACCGACAAAAGCGGCTATCGATAGTGTGTTTGCAAACGCTTCACATTGTCGGGAATGGGTCCGAAAATAGGGACCCGCTGGCTCCGGAGCGGTTCATCGGGCTGACAGAGATGGAGCAATTCCAAGCATGCGTCTTCGCCCCAAGGACGTGCAAGGAGAGCGAAAATGGATGAAAAGGATCATGGCAGAGAGAACATATATATCCTTCCTATCCAAAAACTCGACGAGTTCTCGTGGTTTCTTTTTTTTTTTTCCCAAGCCGGCGCCGTGGAGCGTGACATTATCTATTGTCTTTCCCTATCATTTTATGAGCATCACCCACTATCGGTAACATCTTCATCCCAGAGTCACCAAGAACAAAGCCGTCATCATGTCGCTCCGGCTCGCGCCCTACAATGACGCCATGCGTCTGGGCCAAGGCTTCAACTCTTATACGCACGAGCTGTGTATCGACGGCGCGGTCCGCGTTCAGCAGCGCGTCGTCAAGAAGAACGCCAAGGGCCCGGCGAATCCATCCCAGGTTGTGTCGTACTCGGCGCGCTGCGTCGAGAAGCTGAGCGACATCGTCGAGGCCATGAACCTGTCGTACAGCTCCTCCATCAAAAAGGGCACCATTGAGATCAGTGGCAACAGCACCACCGTCGACGAAAACACGTTCAAGCTGTCCGACATGAACGTGGTCGTGTCCGTCCGCGTGGTGAACCAAACAATCGCCATCGAAGATGAGGCTACTTTTATGCCCCTGAACAGCGAGGACGCCACAGCAGCCAGGTTCAACGACATCTATGGCGACAGCTACATATCCGGCTTCATCGAGGGCGGCGACTTCAGCGGCATCGTCTCCATCAAGGTCATTGACCGCTCCAACGTCAGCAACGTCGTCAACTCCATCAAGGCCAGTCTGCTATCAACAGGCAACAATACCGCCAAGCCCGAAGCAGATGAGTTCACCTTAGGCCCGCCCACCACCACTGGCGAAGATATCGTGTCGTCAGCCTTGGGCTCCGCCCTCAGAGACACACAGACGACCATCTCCATCAACTGGATGGGCGGCGGCCAGATCAAAGAACGTATGTATTGCACGCCTCCCCCATAGACGTTGTTTGGTGCTAACCCAGATCACCAGCCTCACGATCCTGGGACATTGACTCGCTTTACGCAGCGGCAGCTGCATTCCCTGCCTCGGTTGCGCAATGCCCTCAGCGGACATGGTAAGCACCAAACCTCCCCTACGACCAGATTACAGATTGATTCATCCACAAATTACATGTGGTTAACGGAGATTTCTTGCGCAACACAGGGCTATCTTGACGCCCTACAAAGCAAACCGCAGCTTCGTCGACTGGACCTTGAAGCACAGTCTCGTCAAGACGCTGCAGTACGACCTTATCTCCAGCTATACAGCCGAGCTGTTTGACCGGTTCATGGACTACAAGATATTGCTCAAGCGGGCCCAGCACATCTTGACCAACCGGAAGTCGTATCGCCAGCGCATCGGCGTCGCCAACGCTATCGGCACCGAGGTGGCTACTCTTCTGTGCCTACGCGCGGCCCTACGAAACGAACAGACCAAAATCGTCGAGGCTGTATGTCTTGCTTCCCTCATTCAACTTTGCCCACATGCTGCCTGTTAGCTAACCGCTTTCCCATAGATTGAGGTTCTTGGGAAGGACCCGAGCCTGCTGAAGCGCCAGGCCGCCTGGACCCACGGTCACAGGAGCGAAGTGGTCCGGCGCATTGTCGAGAAGGCGCTGGGCGAGTCCAAGGACTGGCAACCCGTCGTGACAAGCACCAGTAGTGAAGTTGCCCAATCATCCGAGGCGACTTCGGAGGCTGCGGCGACTCTACTGGGAGCTGTGATGCCATCCGCCACCGCAGAAACTTCCGCAGCTACAACGGCGGAGGGGGCAGCATCAAACGGAGGCGCACCGTCAAACGAGGCAGCGGCAGGCTCATCAAATACGCTTGAGGCCCGTGTTGAGGGTGGCGGGGCCAATGGTGATGGGGCGCCGCTGGCCTCGGGCGGGTCTGTCCCCAACGCCGCATCGGTAAAGCAAGCCAATACAGTCCAGCTCGCGATCCCGCCAGAGGTCGAAGCTACGACTCTTCTTCCTCCTCCACCAGCGGATAGCAAGAATTTGACGACAGCCACGATCACTACAGAGTCCACCGAGTTCAACTTTGACACGCTCATCGCGCCAGAGGTTTGGGAGGATCTGCTTCCTGTAAGTGCTCTGCTTCCCCTCGCTTGCACCGAACACTTTTGGCTAAACCTTCTCCTCAGGAGCCCCTAGAACCCATTACCGCAGTCGTCGCTGTCACGGCACCCGTGACAAGCGTCGGTGCACTGGTCGGCCCGGGGATCGGCGGCCTCACAAGCTACACACTCACCGCGCCACCACCCGACGACGAGACGGGGCCTGCATCCATGGTAATCACGACCCAGTCATACGCCGACATGGAGAAAGACCTCAAGGCAATCAAGGCGACAGAGGCGCGAGCGCAGGCTGAACTCAGCACTCTGAAAGCCAACCAGGCCGCACTCGAGCAGGCCGCGCGGCAGGCGGCCGAGCGGGCGGCCGAGTTCCAGCGACAGGCCACAGCGGCAGAGTCAGCACGCGCCCAGGCCGCGTCCGACCTGCAGGCCGCACAGCGAACGGTCGGCGATCTGAACGCGCAGCTGCTGGCCGACAAGACGAGCTCGGCCAGCCGCATCAGCACGCTCGAACGTGAACTGGCCACACAGACGGAGCGCGCCGAGTCAAGGACGGAGATGCTCCTGCGCGAGCAGAGCGTACGCGAAGATGCCCAGCGCCGGATTGATGCACTGCGCACAAAGATTGATAATTTTAAGCGGTGGTGGGACGTGTTCCTAGCCGTGCCGGGGACGGTCGGCCCCGCCACCTTCGATCGCGGGTCCATTTTCCGCGCATATTTCCCTGAGGTGGAAGGTGAGGTGAACAAGCTGGTGGGCTAGGAGCAGATATGGGATCTTCTGTGAATAGCAATAGTAGGCATTTGTATTTATCTCGTCTGCGGCGTCCTTCGGCAGCCTCCGTCTGTCTGTCCATCCATTTACAAGAACCAACCGGCAACCAACTCGGAGCCAGAGAAGCAAATTCATGAGCTGAAAAACGGCAATGAACTAGGCCGCACCACCGGATCAAGAATGTCTTGTTGCCCTGCATGCCCTTCCGTAGGTCCGATCCCTCCCGATGCTAACACAAAGCCGTTCCTCAGAACCCCACACGTGTACTTTTGAAGGCTTTCCTTCACCCCCAACCGACTTCTTAGCTGCATTGGGACATCTGCAGCGCACGGAGAAGCATACGCGTGATATCAGAAGCCCGGGCGGGAAAATGCAAGGCATAGTGCCGATGTTCGGAATATGACCTTCTGCTCCTACATGGCACAAAGGATTAGTGATCGTCGATTACTGATCCGATTACTGATCCCTCGACCGCGAAAGGAGGTACCTGTGAGTCGTCCCTAGACCTTCAAGGTTTACAATTCTTTTTGGCATCTGCAGCACTTTCATTGCGTCAACGAAGGTTCAAGGATGACGCATCTTGGGTGACACCAGCGGGTTTTCAGCCTCGAACTTCGGCTTCGGATGGGATGAGTGAATGTTTACTCACCGTTCCCGTCCCTTCAGGTATAATTATAAGATGCCCACCTAGCTCAACATTCCCGCTCTCAACACCAAAGAGCAACACGGTGTTAATGAGGCAGCATCAATCCACAATCCCAGAATCCCCAACCATACAAACCATGTCCAATCGCCGCATCTTCGTCGTCGGCGCCACGGGCGCCCAAGGCCTGCCTGTGTGCCGCGGTCTCATGAAGGACGGATCCTACAGCCTGCGAGTCCTGACGCGCAATCCCAAGTCGAGCCGTGCACGACAATTGGCCGATCTCGGCGACGTCGAGTTCGTCGAGGGAACCTTCGCCAGCGAGGACGACCTACGGAAGGGCTTCTCAGGTTGCTGGGGGGCCTTTGTCAACATTGATGGTTTCAACTGCGGTGAAAAGACGGAAACCTACTGGACGATCCGCGCGTACGAGCTGGCCATCAAAACGGGCATCAAGTTCTTTGTCTTTGGTAACCTGGATTACGGCTACAAGAAGAGCGGCTACGACCCGAAGTTCCGCTGCGGTCATTACGATGGCAAGGGCCGCATGGCTGAATGGATGCTGGGCCAGAGGGGGGGCAGTGACATGGGTGTCTCGATTTTCACCACGGGCCCGTACATCGAGATGGCGGTCTCATCGAAAACAATCATGACGCCGCGTGTTCGGGATGGAGTTGTCACTTGGATGGTCCCTCTCGGGGATGGCGCAGTGCCACACGTCTCTCTCGACGACTGTGAGCATTACGTTCGCTGGCTTTTCGATCACCCCGAGCGGTCTGACGGAATGAACCTGGAGGTGGCCATCGACCATATCGCCTATGCCGATCTTGCTGCAGCTTTCCAAAAGGTGACTGGCAAACCCGCTCAGTACATCGACGTACCCATGTCGTCGTACTTCGAACACTTGCCTCTCTCTCATGAGCCGGCTGGGTACAACGCCGACCCTAACGATCCTGCGACGATGACTTTTAAGGACAACTTCACCGGGTTTTGGACATTGTGGAGGAATTCTGGTGGAAACAAGGGAGTCATCAAGAGGGACTACGCGCTGCTGGATGAGATTCATCCGAACAGGATCAGGACTGCGGAGGACTTTTTCCGTCGAGAGGAAGAAAAGCGGCGTTCCTTGGGTCTCGGAACCCTTTTCGAAGCAATCCAGAGCAATAGCTTGAACTCGATCTTGAAGATCGGGGAGGACGGCAGGAAGGGCAAACTGTAGTACTGGGTAACAAGCAAGAAATCTACTAGGTCCGGTTGGTGGCAGCTTGATGAAATCCGAATGTACACTGTAGTAACTGCTTCGGGGCATTGGTCATAACTGGCCTATTGTTTCACAATTTGATATCCATTACTGAGCCACCCGTATTATACGATAACGCGAGGATAAAAGGACTTTAAAGTTACTCCCGTGTTTTTTTTTTTTTTACCCCTTTCTTTTCTTTCCTTTTTCCCTTTCTTTTATCTTTATCCTTTCCTTTGTCTCCTTCTCTATCTTTTCTCCTTTCCAGTTTTTTTTCTCACTTTATCTTTTTCCTCTTTCCGCCTTTTCCCTTTCTCTGCTTTTCCCTCTCTCACCCTGTTCCTTCTTCCACCGTTTTTCTTCCCTTCGACTTTTCCCTCTTCTCTATTGCTTCCTTATAGATATTCTGATTCATTCGGCGTCTAGCGTTAGCTAGGCCTCCTTCCTGCTCGATGTGACTTTGTCAATGGTTGCAATGCCGCAATTGCCAAAAATGGCCATCTATACTCTGCAGAATTTGATACAAGAGTGTAACCTCTGACAAGCGCTTAGAATCGAACCACCACTCGTAACCCGAGCCCGTCTGCGTCTTATTATCTCGTCCGGGCCAATATTCGTACCTCACCCCCCCTATCCCAACGCTCAATCATCAAAGGTCCCTCATCAACTCCACCGCCTCCCTCACCATCCCCTCAACATCATACTCCCAAACCGCCCTAAACATCCCCTCAATCTCCCTCCCAAACCGCACCGGATCCCTCCCCACCTCCTCATCCCTCCACTGAAACAAATCCACCGCCTCCCTCGTCGCCCTCACCACCCCCTGCGTCCGCTCATACCGCACAGCGTGATACACGGTCAACGCCCGCTCCACCAACACCCCCCTCTTCTCTCCCCGCTGAACCCTCCTCCCCACCTCAGCCAACAACACCGCCAGACAAAGCGCATCCTCCACCCCCATCCCCCCGCCGGCGCCCAGATGCGGCCCGGTGGCGTGTGCCGCGTCCCCGGCTACACAGACCCTGCCTGCAGAGTACGCTGGGACGGGCCGCTCGGCCAGGTCGAAGATGGCCCACTTGTCTAGCATCTCGTCGTCGGGGAAGAGGCTGGCGATGCCGCGCACCGTGGGGTGCCAGTCGCGGAAGAAGGTGACGAGCTCGTGCTTGTGAGTGGGGGAGGCGTGGGTGTGCGTGGGGTGGGGCCAGGCCGGGGACGGGTCGGAGAGCACGGCGAGGATGTTCAGGAGGGTGTTGTTGGC
>FTEL01003127.1_pt1 | contig 10337 bp, 16 predicted proteins | sample 1658911 | NCBI WGS metagenome assembly FTEL01 (sample SAMEA3914869, study PRJEB12502) | metagenome | biome: forest; material: soil | place: USA | collected 2012-03-12 | depth 0.1 m
AGTACCAGGGGAAGGACCAGCCGATCTTGCGCTTCCAGGCGTCAAGCTTGGCAAAGGGAGCGCGAGAGACGACGGCGAGAGCCGTGTTGCGCGAGCCGAGGTGGCGGAGGTCGGGGATATGCTCGCCTGGGAGGTAAGGGGGAAGCTTCAGCGGGGGGAGCTCGCTAAATGGGGATAGTGCAAGAGTTGAACGCACCGACAAAGGCGCATCCATTGCATCCGCGCTCAGCGTCCGGGCCAAACATGAAGTGGTAGACGATGAGCTGGTCCTTGCCGTTGAAGAGGTCCTCGAGCGACAGTGTCGATCCCTCAGGACCCTCAAACTGGTACTCTTTGTCGACAAGGACCATGGGGAGCTCGCGGACCTGCGCGCTGAGAGCGTCCTGGGCTCGCGTAAGCTCCTTTTCCTTCTCGAGGAGCGCCTTGCGGGCGGCAACCCATTCCTCTCGGGTGACAATCTGTGCTAACTGTCAGTCCTGAGCTGTTATGCTGTCTGCACAAGGGCGCAAAATACCTTTGGAGCAGCCATAGTGGAGGTACGTTAGGTATCTATCTTTGACGGGTGGTCTCACTCTCTGCTTGTCCAGGATTTGAGAGCCGTGATGGTCAAGCCCCGAAATCCAGAATCTGGGAAGACTCTCGCTGTATGGCCTTAAGTATCCGGGGTTGAACAGGGCAACAAGAGAAGGGCGCCAGGCAGCAGCGTCAGATCTGCTCAAAGAACCCCGAGAATCATCGGCGATTAGTGAACACCCCGCGCCAATGGTGATGGCGTCACCATCTGAGGCGCGCCCTAGCGAAAGGATGGCCAACCAAGCCGCGCCAAAGTGACGCGCTGTCACCTGAGCTCGCCTGTGCCAAGAGTAAGACAGAAGCCACAGCGCGGAACCGGAACTTCCGAGTCTCGACCCAAAGTCCCAGATCACTAGGCGGATTGATCACCATCGATTCTACATCACGAGGTTTAGGAAACCTTGTGGTCTGGAGTCTTGAACTGAAATATCTTGACTATTCCTACACAACCACCCGCTTAGTTCTTGCCCGTGGATCCAATATCTCCCCACCGAATATTGGAGAAGACGACGTGGGTATCGGGATGCTGTGACTGGATATTGGACGGGCTGCCCTGCCCGCTGGTGCAAGGACCGTTGTTCCCGGAATCGAGCCAAGCCATCTGCTGAGCTGCATCGTTCCAGATACTCATTGCCAGCACCACTGCAAAGAGCTAGAGTCAGCCAAAGGAGACGAGTCCCGAGCAACAGTGTTGCACTTACTCCCGCGCCCCAGAGCGTCACCCATGCCCGCTAGCCCACCCGTCGAGCCCTCCGAGCCACAGCTGGAGATGGTGCCACCCCCTCCGATTTGCTTGCCATTTTGGAGGTACTTGCGTGTGATTTGCGTCAGCTTCCCGCCGCTGGCAGAAAACTGCGTCACAACAGTGAATGGCTTGTTCGTGTCCACCGTCTTGCCCGGGCCCCAGAAGCTTCGCTGGCCGCTGGCGTAGGGATTGTAGCCGCAGCCGCCCTTGTCGCAAGTGTTTCCCTTGCACGGATGCGGGGTCATGGCCGTCGCCTGCGCGTTCGCCTCGAGGATGTCCATCTCGTTGCAGCAGTACCCCTGGCATTGTGCGTCGCAGTAGCCGTCGCCGGCGCCGGCGTTACCCTTACCGTCGGCTGCCATTTCGGATAAATAGAACGCGCCGTTCTCGCCGCAGGGTAGGGAGGAGAGGTCGACGTCAACCGAGAGCTCTTGGTTAAGCAGCTTCATCAGCACGTACTTGCCCTCGCCGTCCAAAAGGTAGATGCGAGGGGATGCGGGGTTGAGATTGCCGTTCGTCTTCACGTAGTGATACAGCGTGACGGCGTTCCCGGAGGTGGTCACGCCCATGGCGCCGTAGTCGGCCGCCGATCTCGATCCAGCGGCGCCCTTGGCGTATTTAGAGTCACGGTCCAGCACGACAGATGTGTTTTGCTGCACGCAGCCCCCTGAAGTCGTGCATTTCCATGTCGGCAGCAAGGGGTGTGCCTCGGAGCTTTGCGCGGCGGCCGTGCCCACCAGCACCGATGCCACGAGTCCGGTGAGTGCGAGTTTGTAGGACATGTTTAAGGGGTGCCCGAATAGAGTCTTAGAAGTCCGGCGTTTATGGCCCAGGCAGCATGAAGCACATCTAGTTGTTCGCCAATATATATATACCTCTTTCATCACCTCCAGTTTGACATGTTACCCCTGGTCGATTACCAGTCCCGGGGCGGGAGACCCATCCCCGCGTTTTGATCTCCCGTTGATCGACTTCATCTATTTAGGCGTCATGTTAAACGGCTGAAGCCCCATCAGGAAGTGCGGGGGATCCAGAAACGGATATTATGGGCGCGTAAAGCGAACCGGTCGATCTCATACTGATCATTTGCCTTTATCAATGGCCATATACCGCACAGCCACCAATGTCAAGCCGTTTGGTGGAAAAGGAAAAGGCAAATGAGCCTTATCCAAAACCACGAGATAGTTGGTGGGATCGTTGAGCTTTCGGCCCTTTAATATTCTACAGCGTCGTTGTCACGCACAAAGGAGGCAGTCGTCAGAGACCAGGACTGGAGTAAGAACCCACTACTTCCAACTCCAGAGTTTCTTCACTTTTCCATGCTGATTCAAGTTCATCCGTTGCCTCGTCGTCATTTGTATTTGCTATCTAGGTAATTAGGTTTGCGAAAGAGTCGGTCATCTTGAGCTTGGGTGACAACCTCAGAGTATCGGCCGGAGTAATCAAATGTGTTTCATGTTCATTCAAGTGCCTGCACTTCTTTTGACGTCCCCATAGCCCATGGAGGCTCACGTCCCAGGGCCGGCCAGCCTCGCTCACCAGGTCCGCTTAAAGTGGCCGTGCCCTCTACGGCCCGGGGTTTGCCACGGAAGGGTAAACGAGCTAATTGGGCATTTTGGCGGGAGTTTCTAAGACCACTGAACCCACCCCACCCCAGCCACCACCGCCCGTCCGCGCTCCTTCTGCCAGCCCCCCTAAAACCAACAGCCCCAAGCAGCACCAATCTATCTCCCAGCCCCCCACTCGGCCCCCTCCCATCACCCTGCCCTTTCCCGTTCCCATCTCCGACCCTCGCTCCGCACCGCCTTAGCCAAGGCTCCCTCAACACCACCGTCGCCGCACCAGCCACTGGCCGCCGACCAAGCCAAGACTCCCTCAAAAATATGAGACCGTAATCTGGCCGAAAATCAAGAGCGGCGTCAGCGTCGCCTGGAGCGACGTGCTCTCCACCTCCCTGCTGTCGGCCTATGCCGCCGTCCACGGTCTCATCATGCTCCCCGCCGGTGGTGGGGGTGTCGTAGAAAAACGAGCTGTTGAGGGCGTTAGCGGACAAGTATTGCCTATTGTCGCCGAAGAGGTTGGTTGTGGAGATGGCGGGGCCGGCGGCAGTCGATGAGGAATGAGCCGTCAGGGCGTTCTTTGATGTGAGCGGATTTAGGGGGTTGTTTTGAGGGTCTAGACTAGAGTCTTGAGATTAAACGGTTTGGCATGGAGGCGTGATACTGTGCGGGCGGGGGGGATGAATGAGAAGTTTGGCAAGGGAGAGTGTTGGAGGAGAGCCCGACTTGATGGAACCAGGTAGCCCATGCTAGCGGTCTTCCGGGTTGTCGTCTAGACATAGTGGACTGTGGCCAAAGGCTGCATTATACAAGCAAAGCAACACCAGTTCTAGGGTTCTTAACCCAATATGAGAAAACACGCCGTCAGCAGTCGAAGGTCAAGATAACCCGAAAAATTGAAGGGGAAAATACCGAGTCTTCCGAGTCCTTTCTTCGGATTTGATATTGCAATACTTTCGCTCAACCCCTTAGTACACTTGCAAACCCTCCCCATAGGTAGGCGATTTCCGGATATTATTTACAAGGCACTTAAGATAGGTACTGATGATGTTTGGTTTCTCAAACTTTGTCAATGACAATGGGCACGCTTTCAGAAACGAACAATGAGACAACAGACGGGGGATCTGCTGCTTTCTGCTCCACAATTCCTCAACCAATTTCACAACGGGAGGAATGCTGTGCCACATCCATGCCCATGGGGGTGCCCCGCCTGCCTTGGCCATCTGACCCGAGGTCCCGAGTGTGTGGACCAGAGGAAGACTGTGCCTCTGGGGCCTCCATCCTCTGCCTATCACCCCCCCTCTCCCGCTCTATGGCCGACGAAGCATACTTTGGAATGGGAAACAGCCCTGAGAAAACACAACCCTGAGCGTCCCCCCAAAGAGAGAATGGCCGACGCAAGCTGTTGTTGCCTTAGCGCACTGCCGGCCGAGCTCGTTGACGTTATTTTCTTCGAGATTGACAGCGTCCGCGCTCTTGCCAGCTTTATCACCACGTCGCGATCCATCTACCATTGCTTCAAGCCACGCAAAAGGGCCATCCTTTTCCGAGTCTTGCAGAACGAGCTCGGCCCCATTCTGACGGATGCCCAGTTCCTTTCTGCATTCCCATACGCGGATCCCACGGACCTGGGATACTACGAATGGATCCACGCAATGGCCGCCGTCTACAAGGACATGTTGGGTGGTGACGGCCGCCTGGGAGGAAGCTCAGGAGGGGGTACGGCGCCCCCCAGCCTCCAAGGGCTGACCACGCTGTGCCACACGCTGCATCAGATCAACTTCTTGGCAGACACCTATATCGCCACGCAGCTGTGCTCATTCGGCGGCGAAGCATCTCGCACCAGACTCGGCTCAGCAGCATGCGCGCCGGTCTCTCGGACCGAGTGGCTGCGGGTGTTGCGGGCGTTTTACCGGCGCCAGATCGTGAGTAACGCCTACGCGCCGACGAAACGGTACAGGCGCCCCGATACGTTCCAACACTGGTTCGACGAGGACACGGCCGCCATCACCAACACCGGAGCCGGCGGTGACCAGCGCAGCTTCCGACCCGGCCTCTTCGACGCTTTCGAGCCTTGGGAGGTGCAGCAGATTGACCACGCCAACCACTTTATTACCCGGCTTTGTGTGGCACTCCGCCTTGCCAGCGAACCCGAAGAGCCTGAGGTCGTGGGTGCCTTGGCAACGACGGGCGGAGGGGATGTTAGTCGCAGCGGTGGCTCCTCTGCACTTCTCCTTTTCCAACCCCAAACCACGACCGCAGCAGTAGGATCGGGGCCGATAAATGAGCATGAGTTTGGCGAGCTGTTCTCGCACGTAGACCGCCTGACGCGGTACCTCCGGGAGCATCCAAGCGTAGCAGAGGCCGCGCTTCGCGACCTTCCCATGCCGAAAGGGAGCGACGGAGGCGGGAGGCGCGACGTGGCGGCCACGTACCGGCTTTTCGTGACGCCGTTCGCGATTCAACCCTTTTCGTACGCTTGGCAATGGAGCCAGTCGGAGGTCATGCCAGACCCCGTCAGGGAACAGCGGGAGCGGGACGCCACAACGGTCGATTTCGCCGGTGACGCGTTGAATCTCGTTCCGTTTGCCTGGGTCGACGCGCTCGGGGGCCGATACGCAAACTGGTTCGGCGAGGCGCTGAGCTCCATCCCTTGGGCTCCTGCGCTGGACGATGACACGGCCAACGCGCGGTATAACAGCTCGGAGCTGTGGAGGGACGCCGGGTTTGCGCTGTGGGATCGACGCCGAGTTAAGGCGATTAAGGAGGAGGTGGGCTGGCTGAGCAGTCTCGGCACTGGATGGGCCGTCCGCTAGTGTTGCTGCGCCTGGGCGATGGGATCCTTCGCGATGACAGTCGGACCATTGAATTGTCAAACGTATCACCACACCAACTCTCAAGATTCCCAAGTCTTCTTTCATTGAACATGCGAAGAACTTAACACGTCCGACCTGTCAGGTGTTGAGATTGGGGCGATCTGGGACTGCGCCGCCGCCTCCATGCCGGAATCCTCCTCACCCGGGCGGCTGCAGCTGTTGACGGAAATAGCATGCGCGTGACATTTTGGCGATTTTTCAGGTTGTGTCACACAACACCTCGCAACCCATGGATCTCCAGCAGACCTACTCAAGCCAGCCAGATGCGAAACAACCATGACTTGGCTATAAATATCTCGCGTGTTCTGAGAAAACGCAAGTTCACCAACCTGAGGCCCATTTCAGGCCCCCAGGCTTGGGGTTTGATTCAGCGGCGAGGAGCCTCGTTGTTTCAAGACCCCAAGCGGAGTGGTCACACGGCCGAGAGGCTTAGCCTGACTATTTCTGTGCTGCAGTAGCGCCAGCATAGAAGAGCCGCCGGAGAAGTGTGGCCGGTTAGCTGTTACCAAGAGGCCGGATGTATCATGTGTGAAGGTGGTCAGCACTCCTTTGGGCCCATGGAGGAGGAGGCGGCGACCTATGGCGGAGCAGAAAATTGGATGGGGAATCGGATACACGGAACATCTAAAAGTCCTATAGCAAAACCGTACTGAACCGGGCCCCTTCCAATAGGATGTACTGTGTATGTCTCTTCTTAGCGGATTTGTGAGACCCCAGCGGTGGATATGGACGTAGGTTTCAAGGTCATCCTGCATCCTCTCGAGTCCACTAGCCGCCACAATTTAGGAACGTCGCCGTGTAACATTTGACCCCTTTTGCTGTGGCTCCGACATCAGATCCGAAGAGAACGGTCACGGCTAGTGGGCCCTTGAGACTCGTCGACCCTCGGGCAGGCCGGAACCATCCAGACCAGGAGAGCGAAGTGGTTTCAAAGGTAAGGGCACAGAAACCTCAGAAACTCTATAAGAGGAGCTGTGGAAGTCGAACTGAAAGACGAATTGCTCAGTCCATCATCACATTGCAACCTTCTCACCTTTGCCTTTCTTCATCCATCTTCAACTCCTTCAACCTTCGACACCTACGCCGGACGTACAGTCTCGACTTCCCCTTCCACCCACAACAACAAACCTCAAGGTACGCATACGCGGGGAATGCCGGACAGACTTCCGAGTGTTCAACACTCCACCCCTTTTTCAACCTGAGCACTACCAATACTGCCAATTAGCAAGCGCTGATAGACCCAGCTTCCAAAATGGCCACATGCAGCTTCTGCTCAAAGCCCACCACTGGGCCCGCGGGGATGAAGAAGGTGTGGGTGAACTGCGGGTTTTGCACCGGCGGGTACAACAGGTGCACCCGCTGCACCTGGCAGGGCAGCGTGCGCTTGAAGTGCTGCAACGGCTACTGCACCAACGGCCAGGTCAAGTGCACCCAAAGCGGCTGCACCAACGGGCAGAGGCAGGTCAACCAGGTCTGCACCAAGCCGCACAACCAGCGCGCTTAGGCGGCTCGCGCACCGAGATTTCCATGGTGGATTGGCTGGTGAAGAAGAAGAGGGGAGGAAGTGGTCTTGGACTCGGGACGGCAGGACACGTCCTTACTCTGCTGGCAGAGCCTTGTCGGGCAGGACTCGGCGGGTGGTCTAGGCATTTTCGAGGTGGCACAGATGTATTTGGCTCCATACAATGACCATATATTATGGATCTGGTTATCATAAAACCTCTCGACCTTGCTCGTCACTCCCAGGCTTTTGGCGTCTGGCAAATGATTCGGCCACTTACACTGCCAAAAGGGGGCGGCGAGACGGCAATCTTCCATTCACAACAGTCGAGGCGTCTCGTAAAATTTCGGCTTACCAACGGGTACACAAACACACTTTTCACGCTCATTGAAAAACATGGACGGTATCTAGCTGTTGAAGTTCAGAGAGAGGCCATAAGCCTTGCAGGGCTGTGGGAGGGAGCCTATGTAGCTCTGTCACAACCACTGCAGTGGCTTGGTAAGCTCCTCAGTGCGGCTGTTAGCCACGGTAAGCTCTTGGCAGCTTGGCAGTCTCATTTGTATAAAGATCCTGCGGTCTTACGCAGCTCCCACAGACCTTTTCTCTCTTTTGTTGAACCCATGCACTATTCCACAGCTCTCTTCCACTACCAGAAGCTCCCTGTTGTGTGACAAACTCTCCCTGTCCAGTCTCCCTCCCCCTTTCTTTGCAGTCTTCAACCAGCACAGTTGAACCCCCTTTGACTTCAACAATAGCGCGTTCTCGTGGATAGAGTTAGCCAAGTGTAAAACGCCTAATCTCTGAGGCTCTCTTGGTTTCGTCATGTCGTGCGCCGAAGAAAGCGGCGAGCCCGCATGAGTCGTAGACAAGCGAGGGACGAATATATTGAGTAATCCCGAAGAGATTGTACCTCCTTACGACGAGTCTAGGGTAAGAGTTCGAAAGAAACAATAGAAACACAATTGAACTCGCCCTGCTTTGGCTCCCACTCAAATCATTGCCTGATCTGACCCCTAACTCTGCCCAGTCCCCTCGTCAACCGCTCCGCATCGCGCTCCAACACAGCGAGCCCCCAGTCAACAATCACTGCAACACGCCGCCAGCGCACAAACCCGCCCCTTTCGGCGCCCCCGACGCCCGCAAACCACCAGTCGACTTCCGCCACGGGCACCCCGCACGTCTCCAACACCAACACCGCCATTCTAAACACCCAACATGCTAGGTGGCAGTAGACGAGGACAACGAAAAGGAAGATTGGCAGACCAAAGTCCCACATGCATTCCGTCAGCATGCGGACCCAGACTTGGTCTGAGTTGTGAGAGGGGGATTAGCCAGTCATAATTACTTATCTCTTTCTGTTCAAGTTACGGGGCAGGACTCACGAAGGATCTTGCTGGAGTCGATGCCTAGCATTTCCCTGAGGGGCTGGGTTGCCTGACCCTCCAAGATATATTGAGCGATGATTGAAACAAAATTTGCGTCTGGTTTGGGAATAGAGGTTAGCTGTTTGTTCCCCTCCGCTGTGGGAGCCGTTGATGTGTGGAAACCAGAGCGGGTGGGCCGAGGTTGGGTGGTTGGCGCGCGGCCGGCGGGGAAGGGGGACTTGCCGAAGAGGCTTTGGCATTTGGGCCTCATACTTCGAGACGACGAGTTTACCACTGCAAAGATGGTCGGCTGCCGGATGTCGGTAGTTGTGACTGCCTTGGGAGATTGAAGTTTGGTGGAGACCGCAAGAGCTATTGGGTGATGAACGGCATCCGTTTGTGTTGTCGGGGTAGTTTTGGTTCTTCCCGGGCCAGGTTGTTTGCTGTCCGTCCGCTGCGAGGAACCGTTGGAAATGCGCCAAAGGAAAGAAAAGAGCCAAAACCAAGTGGTTAGCGTGGCGGCGAGGAAGGTTGCCAGAGACATCTCCGATGCCTGCCCGGTCATTGATTCGAGAGCAGGAGCCACCTACCGTGGGACTTCCTGTCGGCTTCCCGATACCGTGGTTGCCTGGAAGGTACGAGTCGAGTTCTGGCAGTCTGTGACCATGGATCCATGGATTGGTGTTTCCAAGAGGTCGGGGTGGTCTGTTTTCGACCATATTTTACTCGACCGTTGCAAACATGGCTTCAAGCTGCTCACGAGGCGCCGAGGCGGCATTTCGAGGTCGCAGTTGCCCGGCATGTGACGGAAACAGCCATCGAAACGCCTCGCGTGCCTCTCCTGCAACCGCGCGACTCGCAACTGCCAAAATGACGCGGACCCAAGCCCTGCCAAGCTGCAAGTGGACCAGCAAAGCCGACCGTCTGAAAGAAGGAGCTCGTTGGCGGTCATGCGATAGTAGTGTTTACATATGAGACGAAATCACCTACTCTGCCCCGACCTTGATGACGAACCACATCTAGGCGACGAAGGATGTTGACCCACGAGCCGGCAGACTGTATGACGACTCAAGACAAGTATAGGTCGCCATTCGATGTGCAGAGCCAAATTCGTCTGCTAAAAGTCCCCTCACCCGCATGGGCGCCACATGAATCGCCCGAGATGGATGAGAGGAGGACATGAAGAGACCATGTTGGGCTGCAATGAGTGTTTGCATCTAGCTAGCGCCGGGATACTGAGGCCGAGAAAACTGAAACATTGTCCTGACCCTCATCGGATTGTCAACCAAAAGAATGGAGGTTACCTCCCTTAACTTGGGCTGCTGAGAAAGGAGTTTTTGAGAAAGCAGTATACAAAGCCTCGAGTTCTCGACTGCTAACTTCGATTCCTCGGTGTGGTGGTTTCCTAACGACTACGACCCCGAGGTCAATCCCAGCGGCACGCCAACATAGCAGTTCCCCACAAGATCTACATGAATTAGCATGGTTTTCGGTCTCCATAAGTAACAGTGATTGTGATGTAGTTATTACTTCCGCGGGAGACACAGTCCGTGCGGGACCGTGCTACGAAGCAAGCGGCGGTCGAATCGTACATCCAGGCTCTAACACCACTACTCAGGATCTGGATAGCTGTTGTGGATGGGGGTTTTACTCACGAGTCGCCTGATACGCTCTCGCCCTGCGGCCAGACGCATGAGAAATCCCGGGTTTGGCCGTCAG
>FTEL01009017.1_pt1 | contig 10337 bp, 15 predicted proteins | sample 1658911 | NCBI WGS metagenome assembly FTEL01 (sample SAMEA3914869, study PRJEB12502) | metagenome | biome: forest; material: soil | place: USA | collected 2012-03-12 | depth 0.1 m
CAGCGAGCGGCGGGGAAAGGGGGATGGACGTGCATGCACAGCACGCACGCGTGCACGCGTGGGAGATGCACGGCTGACTGGCTGACTTGGATGGGGAGAGGTGCATGACTGGGCGCTGCTGGGTGAGTGTGGAGGGTGTGTGTGGGACTGGGACTGTTTTGTTGTTGTTTTGTTTCTGGTTTTATTTGGGGGGGCTGGGGTTGTCTGCCTGGGTGGCTGCTGCTGGGTGGGAGGGGAGTGGGAGGGTGTGTTCTCATGCTCGGGCTGGTGTCGGCTGTTGGTGGGTTGGTGGTGTTATTACTCACCGCGTGGCTGGCTGGGGGATGGAAATGCGCCGGAGGGGGGATGGTTCCACTGTGGCTGTTTGTTGGCTGTCTCTTTTTCTTTTTCTTTTTTGGAGGGATGGGATTCTCGAAATTGATGGATGGAATTCACATTTGGCATCTGGCTCATCGGTGATGACGAGGATAGGGGTTGCTGCCGGGGAAAGCAAAGACGGTTAGCTGGGACCTCGGGGGCGTTGTCAGTCGGTCCTGGTGCTGGCGCCGTGGGTGATGGAGGGATCTGGGGCAACGGGAAGGGCTGTTTATGTGGCTGGCTGATGGGAAGGGTATTGAGATGAGGGATACCCTGAGGGAAGGATGGGCACGTGTGGATTGTGATGGGCTTTGTTGAAGGACTAGTACATAGGGAGGCACGCGAAGCATGGGCTAGATAGATTCGTAGATAGCTGGCGGCGAACTGTTCTGCATTTGCGGTTAGATAGGTCATTAGATAGCTAGTAGGTAGCTTCATGGTGTCATTGTTTGTCTTTTATCTGGCTTGACAATGCTATCAGTAAATCCAAGTGAAGACGATGGTCCGAGCCGTACGTTCCGCCGTGCGTTTGAACCCCGAAACTCGACATATCGTCGAGGTCCTCCGCAACCACATGCTCTCAATGTTGTGGTTCTGATAGATGGGGTCGCGGAATAGGAGGGAAAGAGAGCAGGCCCGCCAGAGCTCCAGAATGGGAGGGCTCACGGGTCTCCCCTTGACATCGGTTTCTCTCTGCGCTTTGCTTCATCCAAACAGAGCCCATCCGTCTTCTCCCTCTGCTCTTCGGGCCCGCGAGACGGGTATTCTAGCTACGACGCCCAGCAGACCAGCGACCCAGCCCGGCGAGGTCCAGAAGAGGGAATCCGGAGAGACATGGCCACGAAACTAGTGGTCAATTTTTGGAGTCTGTAATGGCCCATCCGATGTCGCAAACGGGATTTCTCGGTTTCGGCTGGCTCGCTCGCTGCTCCCTCGCCGTCGGCGAACCCTTGTGTCATGAGATGAGAGGCATCGGCGGTCAGGCGGGGGCATGCAGCAACAGGCACCGGCCGGCGTGGAGCTCCGCGAGGGATTCTGCGCTTCGTAAGGGGCGGGCAATGCGAGAGACGGATGGCATTGGCTCGTTGGAGCGATGCTGACGCAGCGCAATGGGCTCTTGCAGCGCAGCGTGCAGCGGGAGGGGGCAGCCTGCAGTTCGCAGTCTGCAGTCTGCAGGAACAGAGTTTCAATCCGCCGCAAGCCAGTGGATTGAACCAGACGAGAAAATCAGGGTCCTGGAGATTGCATCTGCCCCTGCTTGCGCCGAGATCAGAGGCTAACGTAAATGAACGACGGGGCACGCGCCGCTGGATTCGAGCGCGGGGAATGGGGAAGCGAAGATGGCAAACATTCCGTCCGACGAGACACATCCGACGACAGACAGGTATCCGCGCCTCTGGGTATTAGCGGCTCAATGCCACGCGAGAAGGACCGTTAGCTTAGGGCTGAGAGGGCTGCGTCTCGTTTCCGAGTCCCGACTCCCGACGCCGCCAACGGCACTGCTGGCTGCCCCCTCGCGCGGTACATAATTAGCGATGGGTGGATGGCCAGGATGGGTGGTGGAGGGGTTGTGAAAAAGGGGGGGCCCGAAGCGGCGTGGATGATTTGGATTCGGATGCCCGGGATGGAGATGGTGTGTTGGAGGGTGACATCGGACGTGGAAAGGGCCGTCGAAAGACTGCAGAAGCTCAGATGGAGGAATACAGAATGCCGTGGCAGGTCGCCGCCGCGGTCTGCTGGCCTGTGCGGAAATTATGCGTGGGGCGGCTGCTGCAGCGCGCAGTGAGCCACTAAACATTAGCGGCCTTCCAACTGCTGCAACTGCAGCTCGCCATCATCCTTGACCTTCCCTCTTCCACCTCGCATCTCCAACGCAATCATCCCACCCGTCTTCATGCACCTTCACCACCCGCGCCGCCATCGATGACAGCTGCATTCTTTGCGTCCCACAGATGCGATGCCGACCAGGCCTCGGTAAACAACCATGGACCCTTGATCCTTGCGCCAGCCAGGGAGATAGCAGAGCTACGACACAGCAATCTGCCTTCCGCCTTGCCCATCGAGCCCATCTGTCATCCGCCTCGCCCAGCTGCCAACTGCCATCGTTCGTCGACGGCCTTCTTCCACGCCATCGATGCCCCCGATGCACAATAACCACCTGGCCATGGCTTCCGCTAAATGTGGCGTGATGGTGAGGTAGGTCGCCGGTCATGCCTGGATCTGGACCTCACGCTACTTGGCTCGAGCTTGGTAAACCCAAACCCAAAACCCCTGCTGATGAGAACTCCAGGGTCCGTCACACAAGATGCCCGGGCCGGGCGTGTCCACCCAACCGATCCGGATCTCACTCCACGAACCAATACGACCCGCAGATCTGTTGCCACCATGCAAGATCGGCACCGTCTCATTGGCCCACAGCTCTAACCCCGGATCGGAAGCGTTGCATTCGCCGGCCGGAGACTGGGACTTGCAACGCGATTAGCGCGTCCAGCTAAGCAGCATGGGGGTCCTTCGTATGTGCATATGTACATCCTTACACAGTAGCGCATGCAACCTGGATCCAACGTCCGCTCTGGTGCGGCTCATTCCTTCGCTCAGCAGCCCACGCTTCCAGCGTCGTACTACCCCTTTCATCAGCGTCGACGACGACGCGGGAAGCTGACGAGATCGTGGGGCTCAAAGATCGACCACCGTCGCTGTGCTGTGCCGGCTCCCGCCCTCGTACTCCTGCCCCGGCCGGCTAACATGCATGCCTCCAGAATCAACTCGCTCGCCAAATTTCCGGAAATGCAGGCAATCGGCGACAAAGATCCAAGAATACTCAGGCCCAAACCTTATCCTCGATGAGGAGGTACTGCTACATGAAGTATGTACTAGTACTCGGCGGCGGGGTCGGGTCCAGGGGGTCACAAATGACATCACATATCCCGGTCCGTGAGGAGGAGCGGCAGAGGCGCAAATGGCTGAGGGCAACATGGGGAGCACCGACCTTTCGGCCGAGTTCTGTGTAGCCACTTGAGAGCCACTTGGAAGCTCAGTCAGGCCTGTCCCTGTTAGCATCACTGCCTCATGCTCAACGACCCAGACAGAGACTGACAGCCTGACAGCCTAACAGCGGGTCGCCTGCCGGTTCTTGAATCACGACATATCTGACAATCTCGTCGCCAGATCGTCTTCGGGGAACCTCCTATCTTGGCAGTCCGTGTCGGGATTCCACCGACGTGCAGCAACAGCTGACATGCGGACCAGGTTTCGTCCTGGACGCCGGCTGCAGCAGCGAGGCAGACTAACCGGAAGGTATCTCAGTCCCGGCCATGAAGCAGCAAAGTCGCCCCATTGCTGATACACCAACGGGTGAGTCGAAGCCGAAAAGCCCTCGCAGGCCGTCCTCCCCTTCGATACACCCCCCCTCCCCTGGCTCTCCCTCCCGGAACTACGGACAAAGCAATGAGCGGACGACAATATCCCGCCGCGGCTGTACTGAAGATGCCACTATCAGACCATCACCTCCCCGATGCAGCAGAGCGAGCACGCCTTTCTGGCCCGCCGCTACCCCTCCGGCTCGCGCCACCTTGAACCATGGCACTTGCTACCCAACGAGAGAGAGAGTCCACACCTCGACGTTCTTGCCGAATCACCCGGGATGCAGCCCCTCCTCCCCGGTGGCAAGGTCGCGTCCATCCATCCCCTTCATACAGTGCGCCCAACCCAGCCCGCATGTTGGACAAGTCCGGCCAGAACTAGAATGCGACCAGATCGATCGGCGACCGAATGTGCCCCCACTCAGGTAGCGTAGGACTCTACCTCGCTTCCCGTGTCCAAAGCAGCTTTCGACCACCGCCAAGAACGACCTATCGTCTTTCGAAGCCTGCCCAGCACCGAAGCCGGCCCCCTTGAATCCGAGTAAGAAACCGCGTCATTTTTCTTTGTGTCGAGGTACCAGAGGAAATGTCCTCCTTGACCAGCGGCACTAGTGTGGCTCGGGGGGGTTAATCCCAACCAGGAGCGGAGAACTGCACATGAAGACGGTCCCAGGCATCCGCCGGACGAACTCGGCTTTGCCAGGCCCTGAGTCGTCCCCAGTGTTGCCCCCAAGCACGCTGTGAGAATCGCATCTCCTAGCGTGTGATGCGGGAGGTTTCTTTCTCTGTTTTCTCAACGACGGACCCTACGGGGCGTTGCGTGGTACAATCTCGCCATCTCGCACCAGCCGGCCTAACAGCGGCATCTTCCCACTCACAAGCGAACCCAGATCGATCCCCGGCTCATCTCACCCCCCACCGGCAAATGCAGGTGTGTGCCAGACTCAGCATCACTGGGGTGACGCGGCATGTGCTTTCCCACTCGCCTATCGCCCAAGAAACGAAGCGTTAGGTAGTATTACGATCTCGTGATCTCGAATCAACAAACAGGCCTAACCATATGCAAGCCTGCATCGGCTCGCTTACGCTCTGTCCCCCCATGCGGCTGCGCATGTGTCAGACTGACGCGGGATGGTGTTCTCCCTGTCGGCGTGCCAGGCCGGGGTACGATCTCGCGATCCCGCGGAAACCACCAGCTTCCCAGACGGACATGGATCGTCGACTAACCTCCGCACCTATCCTACCGGCCAAAGCTCATGTCTTAGCCCCAGACCGATGCATGCAAGGCTCAGCGTCACTAGTGTGGTGCGAGAGCAGGCAACCAAGAGCAGAGTCCATGGATGTCCACCCATCCGGACGAATCCAAACCGGGCCATCCATCAGCTCACTTCGGGCCCTGCACTAGCGTGATGCGTAAGGAAGCTTCCAACGTCTGGCCGTGGGCAAGAAGGATCGTTCCCACCCATCATCACCCGGCTAGATGAACCAAGCTGGAATTCCTCCTCGCTCTCCGCAGAAAGGTGTGATCCTCGACGTCACTCGGACGGAGTATGTAACAAACTCGGCGGATTTTGCTCTCCCGTCTGACCACGAGCCAACGGAAGCCCTCACCCCCTCCCCTCGCCATCGAGTGGTCTAATTCAGCGGAGAGTGCCGTCCAACTCGGCCAGCTGTTTAGGAAAGCTGGGACTGAAGTGGCGAGAACCGATAGGAACATTATCTATGAGAGGGGGGCGCATGCATGGCATGGCCTGGACGCGTGCCAAGGGCATTATCAACAGCCACCCTCCTGTGTATGCAAGCCCAGCCTGCGAGTCATGCCCGCGTGGCCCTCTCCAGCCTGCTGCTGGGCTTGCAGGCAGCCGCTGGATAATAATCATGTGTGTGATGGTGGCGACTGCACACAGCTGCATGTGCCTTTATCTGCGGCTGTCTATGTAGTGGCGGCAGCTGCGTCGCGGGATACCACCATAGATCGCCGACTGGCGACCGACTGGGGGCATCGCTTCTGCGGCTGGGACCAGGATGGGTTGTTGTTATTGTTCGCTGGGGTTGGTGGTGATTGTTGTTGGCTCCGTTTCGGAGCAGGTCTCGCTTCGGCGTGTTCGGGCGGCGTGCATGGCAGGCAGGCAGCCAGCCAGTGGCTTTTGATGGCGGCCGGAGATCGACAGACATGTGGAAAGCAAGCCACTTTGGGAGGGAGGAGGAGGCGAGAGCGTGGTGTCTCACACACCAACACGTGTGGATGACACGCGTTCAAACGGTCGTCGGCGCCATGTCTAGGCACAAAAGTTATCCATTCCTTTTCGGGCACGCCGCAATCTGGGGAAAGACACACTTCGGGAATTTGCCCTGAGCTAAGCATCGGAGCATTTTTCTTTTCGAGATTGAGGCTCAGATTGGTATGAGAGAACTTGAAGAGGGGGAGGATAGCGGGAAACGAAGCCATTGGCTATAGCGGGATCCTTCGCTTGGTCGTGCCGTATATCACTCCGTCATGATGGCGTGTCTGAGGTGGTGCTGTGGTGGTTGTCGACGGTTTATGTTGGCCATGTTCCCCACCGCAGTCTGTGGCTTGCTGACCACCATTCGAGGCACCCCTTGCCCTTACACAGTATACAACAATTAAACGGTATGCGGTGCCGGGAACTTAACCAGGTTGGCTGCAGCTTGGCTGGGCCAGTGAGAGTGGATACCCGGGACGTGGTTAGCCCTTGTCAAGGGAAGGGGGGGGGTATGAGGCTCAGGGAGAGTGCTGACCCCTCCCCCCCTCGCCAACGCGTTTGATTACTGCAGTAACCGTCTCTGGCCGAAGGGGTGCGCTGCGGCATTGAGCCGCACAGGGTTGTATCTCTGGTGCCGCTTTTCCCCGTCTTGATTCGGCATGATGGGCATTGCGCTAGCGTTGTGGGCTTGTGGAGAACGGGAAAATGCGCCGATGGGGGTTGCCTGCCGGAGAGCTTTGGCCGTGGGGAGCGGGACGAAACAACGGTTTTTTTCGGAGTTGGGAGGATGGTGAAGGGCCTAGACTCGTCGGATGCTTTCGAAATCCGAGAATGTTGATATCCGAGGAGATGACTGTGGACTAAGTTCAAGATGTTCGTCTGAGAGGAGAAGCATGGATCCAGACTCCCAACTTGAGGGGGAATGAGGACGATCCAAGGCTGTTGTTGGAAGCTGCTTCATTGTCCAAGTTTGCCCCCGGCAACACTTCCATCTGGAAGACATGGGCATGAAAAGGAGGGTACGAAGTACTCCGTACCGTTCCCAGTCCGACCTTCCGTGATTGATCCAAGATCTGCTTCCTGAGGTCCAGCCTCCTCGGGCCTGCAGCAAGCTCAGGCCAACTCCCGTATCACTCGACACGGCCTCCACGGCCTGCTCGTCTGAGGCACACCCAACTAATAGTTACTATACCCTTTTCGATGTCGGGTAAGGCTGTGTGTTCTCAGAGAGGGTTCATCTTAGGCGTAACCCCCATGTTGGTGTGGAGATGAGTATGGTAGAGTGCTACTGTACGTTGTAAGCAAGCGGCCCTTGGAGTCGCCAAATCCATCTCCAAGCCGGCGAGCTAGGACTCGGGAGTGGGGGTTTAGCCTGCGGCAGTGGACCGTGGGCTGGAGAGGTGGTTGCATTGCAGCGACGGTCGCGCGTGGCCTGCTTAGCCGATCGGCTCGATCGGTTGGCTCTGGGGGCCCCTCTATCGACCAACTCGGCCGGGTGTGGCAAGTGCCCATGTCCTTTGGACACAGATTAGGAAGAGCCAGAGCAAGGGCATGCCGGGCGGTTTTCCCTCCGCGGCATCGTGGGGTTGGTGGCCTGCATGTCAACAGGCTACAGAGGCGGGCTGTTCCTTGCCCACTCCCCGGCCAGGTAAGCCGCACTCGCCAGCCTGCGTTGAGAGACTCGGCGAGATTGGCAGCACGGCTGGCAATGCGGGTCGTTGGCTTTGAAGCTGCAGGTACGACGCGGGAGGAAAAGCTAGGAGGCTGCGAATACCACCGGGTTCTGCACGCGATGCCCCCGGCCGGCACGGGCGGCGACGGCGACAGCGACGCGGCCGGCAGCTTCAGGGACTGCGCGGGATGTTAGCAGTCCATAGCTGGAATACCTTACTCCTCCGTATAGTACATATCAGGATAGATAGGGGTCAAGGGCTCATGCCCGGGGGCGGCAGCGGACGCAACGGTGCAAGTGCCAGAGCAGGCTGGGAAATAAGAAGCGCGTGAGGGCGGGACGACGTGAACGGACACGAGAAACGCGGTTGGATGGATGCTGATGAGCAGCGCGGAAACCCCAGAAACCCTCCGATCGGGAGTCGTCGAGCGTGCAACAACGGGCTGAGCTACAGTGTACTTAGTATGGGAAAGCCTCGGTGGCCTGCCTGCAGCGAGCTTCATTAGGACCTGCAGAAAACCTGGCATCTTGCAGAAAACATGGCCTGATGAGCCTGACCAGACTCGGGGCTACTCCGGGCTGAACTTGGCTAGCATATGGTCCGTACATACACATTACCACCATGTTTGTGCGGGTTCGGTACAGATGAATTGTTGTGTTGTGGTTCCGATCGAAATGGTGGAGATGGTGGAGTTGGTGGAGAGAGAGACAGATGCCTGCTCTGGGCAGTGGAGACGCGGAAATGGTGGAGACGGAGTGGGTGAGCGGAGCCCGGCCGATGGAAGGCTGTCCTCGGACAGTACAACGGGGCCCCGCCGGACACTGTGTCGCCCCAGCGGGCTGGGGTGCTGCCGCGGTGCTAACTAGTGGAGCCTGCCTTCTGTGGGCAGAGCTCAGCGCTTCAGCGTCGCACTGGCTGCCCGCCCCTGTCTCGTGTCAGACGATGGCAAGAGCCGCGCCCTCGCGATGGCTGCCATGTTTTGATCTGCGATTGCGATGCCGCCGGCCCAGTTTCGGGTCGGGGCGTGTTCCTCGGCCCCGCTCCGAGGAACACCGGCTCCACCATCCAGGACCGCCGAGTCTGACGGCGCGGGCTCCTGGTCAGTAGTAGCGCTGTGTAGGATTTAGGAACTTGCGGATCATTGGAGCCTCCTCTGGCTCTCCTTAGTCATACTGTGTAGTAGCGTCAAGTTGCCAACGCTCTAGTCAGCGATGACACAATTGCTGGCGATAACCTTACCGGGCAGAGGCGTGGAGGGAAAAAGCTTGCACAGTCTGGCGGGCAGCGGGCCCGCTGTTCCTATTGTTGGCTCGCCGCTAATTAGCCAGTGGCCCCAGACGGCGGCGGACCCCCGCAGCGATATCCTGGCCCCGGAAGGCACGGCCGGGTACTGTGGCAGCTCGCTGAGCTCTCTCCCGGGTTGCACCCTCGACAGTCCTGTCGGACAATTGCGGCAGGCGGGAACTTTCCTGCCTGCTGGGAGTGCTTGCACTGCGGCTAGACCCCGCACCGAGATCTGAATCGGGGCTCGCTAGAAACTCGGCATCAATCCTCCACCGACACCAAATATTCCGTCCGTGCGCGTCCACACCTGCGGCACCGAGTGCCGTCGTCGACTGCTGCGGCCAAGGAAACACTTGCAAGCGCGGTCCGAGTCCCTCGTTGACCCCTGCAGAGAGAGCCGACGATGGGCTGATGGGCTGATGGGCTTTGCCGGCCCTGTATTCTGTATCCTGCGATCCTGCACAGAAAGCGGCCCTTAAACCGCGAGCTGCACGGCTTGAGCAAACCGGGAGAGTTCATTCAGCGGCTCGTAATGGCTGCCACAGTGCGTCTGCCAGGTCCTATATCGGCCGTGGCCAGATGCTACCTCTCTACATACAGGATATGAGGAATTGCGGGTGTACGGTGTCAACCAAATTGCCCGGCATTCAGAATCCAGTCCATCCCAACCTCGGCCGGGCGAACAACCTTGGCCGATGCAGCTGCGGTGTACAAGGTCTGCTTCGATCCTCGATCTGCCGGCCGTCGATCTCCGATCCTCGATCAACGCCGGCACGGCACCATGGCATGGAGGCCGGCGCGTTGGAGGCAGGGTGCTTGCTGGCTGTCTGAGTTCGACGGCGATGCCGGCTGCGTGGTTGCTGTTTTTGTCCACGCCGAATGCTGGATGCTGGCTGGTTCGATGTCGGATGCTGCTGACCCAAGAAGCCAAGAGCCCGAGAGCAGCCCAACCCTATCATAGCCAGTCCCAGCCGAGCACCTGGTGCTGCACCCTGCTGCGCCCCGACGTGCTAGCCCCGAGTCGGCTAGCCCCGTTTCTCTGCTCTTTGCAACCACCACCGGCTTCTGGGGGCCGCTCACAGATCCAAGCAGCATGACGATGCCTAAGCCGGAGCGGAGCAGACGGTGCAAGTTCCTCGCGTCTCCACCCGCCGAGGGACGCTGGTGCAGGCTTGGCCGCGACAGCGGGACGCCGGCCTTCCTCCTTCGCCATGTGCAGCGCTGAAACATCTACTAATTATGTATGCACCTCCATCGCGCGCTGTGTAAGCGAGCATCATTGCTGGCGTGATGCGGCAGATCCACCGTCGCTGGCAATCAGCCGTTGGCAATCCCGCTAGTCGACGGGGCCCGGTAAGAAGGTTGTTTGGTCTGTCTGTACATTTGTACTTCTGTACTCGGGGTCAGGTAGCGTCTGATGATGCTAAGACCACGCC
>FTEL01009805.1_pt1 | contig 10332 bp, 11 predicted proteins | sample 1658911 | NCBI WGS metagenome assembly FTEL01 (sample SAMEA3914869, study PRJEB12502) | metagenome | biome: forest; material: soil | place: USA | collected 2012-03-12 | depth 0.1 m
CACCCGCATAGCCCCCAACCTCCTCCTGGTCACCGACCCGGACGAGATCCGCCGCATCTCCTCCACGCGCACGACCTACACAAAGGGTCCCGCCTACGACGCCGGCCGCGTGACCGAGACGGGCGACCCGCACGTCGCCTCGCAGCGCGACCCGGCCAAGCACAAGGCCCTGCGGGCCAAGATGGGGCCGGCGTATGCCATGGACATGGAGCCGGCTGTTGATCGGCAGATTGGGGCGTTGGTGGGGTTGATTGAGAGGGAGTATGCTGGGACGGGGGGTGGGAGTGGGAGGGATATGGATTTTGCGCAGAAGATGCAGTTTTGGGGGTTGGATTGTGTTGGGGATTTCGCGTTTGGGGAGGCGTTTGGGTTTTTGGAACGGGATGAGGATGTGGGGAGGTTGGTGGAGATGAATGATGTGAGTTTGAGGATGGTGACGGTGGCCGGGTTGGTGCCGTGGGTGAATCGGTTGAGGGGGGTGTGGCCGCTGAGGTTGCTTGTGCCGAGGGAAGGGGACCAAGTTGGGTTTGGGATTTTGTTTGGGTGAGTTGATCTGACTTTTCCGAAGGAAGCGTCGTGGTAGGAACTGGAGACTGACTGGAGATAGGTTCGCAAAGAAGCTCATCGAACGGCGGACGGCAAAGGGGGCCGAGCCCAAAGCAGACATGCTGCAGGCTTTCATCCGCAGCGGCATGACCAAGGAGGAGCTGATGCAACAAGTGTACCTCCACATGTAAGAACCCCATTTTCATCCCCAACCACTTTTACACCAACTAACACTTCCCAGCATCGCCGGCGCCGACGCCTCCTCCAACCTTGCCCGCATGACCATGCTCTCCCTCATGACTACCCCCCCGGCTTACATCGCCCTCCAACGCGAGCTCGACGCCGCCATCGCCTCAGGGCAAATCAGCACCCCCGCCACCGGCGCCGAAGCAGCCCGCCTCCCCTATCTCCAAGCAGCCATCCACGAGGCCCTCCGTCTCCACCCCCCTTCCGTCTCCCCCTCAAAACTGTCCCCGCCCGAGGGCGACACCATCGCGGGTATCTTCGTCCCCGGCGGCACCCAAGTCGGCGCCAACGTCCCCGGGGTGCTGTTGTCCAAAGAGATCTTTGGTGCTGACGCGCACTGCTACCGCCCTGAGCGGTGGTTGGAAGCGAAGGGGGACGAGGAGAAGTTGAGGAGGATGCACTCGGCGCTGGGGATCGTGTTTGGCGCGGGCAAGTTTCAGTGTCCGGGGCGGTCTATCTCGTTTATGGAAGTGGGGAAGCTGTTTGTGGAGCTGATGCGGCGATTTGACTTTGCACTGGTGGATAACGTGAAGCCCGTGGAGGTGGAGTCGTGGGCGGTGTTGGTGGTGCATGGGATGAATGTGAGGGTTACGGTGCGGAGGTAGGGGAGTAGGGCGTGTAAGATAGGCGCTGGGCGGATGGGCAGAAGGCATGTACATAGAAGTCAGTAGCGAATATACCCTCGCAGGCAAATCAAGTATTCTATGAAATTTGAGTGTCTGTGGTTGGTTGCAATGACACGAAGCGGATGGATGCGGAGTGTGTCAGTCGTCGACAGCCCAGTTCGTATCAACATCCAAGGCTTCGTAATGGTCAGGATTATTGATCTTGGGCATCCAGCTGCTTGGAGATTCACGGAGTTCTCCGTTGCTTCATGAGTGGCAGAAACAAAAACGCGGCCTCCAAGTCTCAAACAAGGGGAATATTCGGGCCGAGCACGGGGCCAGGACATCGGACTCGCGCAGGTGTCTGCCTTGTTCGACTGCCTCGGGGGCCACATCGGATGGCGGGGTCGTGCGGGGTTCCGGTGATGACGGAGAGCGTACGGGACGGCTGACGGCGCCGAGAACGATGGTCCACTTATACCTTGCTCGAATTGCGGTCGTGGGGGAGAGTTTGTCTTGTACTGGTAGGTGGCAGTTCCTCGGCAGTGTCAAACGGGCCAGGATATCCGGCTCATGACGTTGGAACTGTAGGGATAAATCTGGGAGTCTTCTAGTTGTTATACGAAAGGGAGGGCTGACCGAAAGTGATCGACAGACAGTGTCCGGGCAATGAAAAGGGAGAGGTGGAGGGACCGTGACAGAGAGGCGCCTTGCGGATTCATGTCTCTCACCCTCGTCCTTCCAATCTTCGCGTTGCTCGTCCAACCGCCCCATCCCACGATCGCTCGCCCAATTTGATCACCCAACCATCGTTCACCATGCGTCTCTTGTGGCTCGCCGCTGTCAGCCCTGTGGTGTCGATGACGTGCGCCATCGTCGGCGGGGGAAACGGTCTGTGCCGTTCTTGTCCAGCCAGGGGGTGCGAAATTATCGTCCAGATCCCCGACCGCGCCGAGCGCGACTTCGAATGTGTCTGGCAGCTGGGAGAGAGCGTGGATGATGTCAAGTCTGTTGCATGCCCCTCATCTACGCAGGATGGACAGTGCAGAGTGTCTGACCTGGGCTTGGTACTTAGACAATGGGTTTACGATCCTGCCGATAATTGCTTCGTTTCCATGATACGCACGGATTGTGCCAAGCGCGGGAGTAAGTCCCCCTCGTCGCTGTTTGTGTCTGAGATGGACGGGACGGTGTTAAGCTGACTGAGCGAGATCTCGTGGGTGATTGTGACGTCCTCGTGCCAAGAGGGCTTGCAGCGTAATGTCGTTTTGCCGTTTCCTTATGGTCCATTATCCATGCTGGAATCTCCATCCTTGCAGTTGTTATTGGTAAAGGGTTGGTGCCTGCCGGCGGTTGGGGCCGAGCTTGAGTTAAGGGAGTTACCCGACTGAAACACCTCATGTACTGCTTCCTCGTTAGAGACACTCCAACGTGTGTCATGATTAGCATGACCCTAGTCGTCCTACAAGATGGAGCTGGGCATCTCGAACCCGTTTCGGTGATGCTACCGTGGTGACCAGTGGAAGGCCTGGTCATGCCCAGTCGTATACAAAAGGCCTGACCGCGCTTATAACCTCTACGAACTTCCGCCTGCCGGGTAGACACTGGCTTACGCTTGATTCGGAGGGACTCTGCCCGAAGTGCCAGTCTGTATTGTATATAGTTGCAGGGGATGATGTCGACTAGGCTCATCTGCCACGCCCCCTGAATGCCCGTGAGAAGCTCAAACGACCCCTTTGAGGACCATACTGGCGCCCGCGCTGGGCAGTGTTTGGACTAAAAGGGAAACCATGCGAGAACTCTCCCAAGACGGGTTTAGCACAGGCAGTGCCTCCCCAGTTGCGCCCAATATGAGGTTAGCTCCTGGGCAACTCGGCGCCAACAAACATCTAAGAATATTTCCCTTCCCCCCACAACAAACAACCAACACTTAACACCCAACCCGACCTCGCTCCACTCCTTGCTAGGTACACCGCCACCACCCCCGACGCGCAATGACCGACACCAACCCCGCCGCCCACCTCGACGATGACGAGCGCCTCTCCTCGGGCAACAGCGACATCGATGAGACTACCGAAGGAGGTCGCGCGCACGTCGAGCGGCGCGAGGCCATCTTCGCCCGCTCCATGCGACGCGATGCCGAAGAGCTACTGGCCGCAGTCCGCAGCAGGATCCCCGCCGTCGCCTTCGAGATTCCCGCGTCACTCTACACCAAGGCCGTGACTGAGAACGACCAGCTGACCGACGCCGAGCGCGCCCTCTTCCGCAGCCGCGGCGACTTCGTCGGTCGTGTCCTTGCTGACCCGGATGCGCTGACCCTCGAGGAAGCCTACCGGGCCTTGTTCTGGCCGGCGCCCGACGTCGTACGCGCGAACGTGCGGCAGGCCACGGGCGGGAGGGTAGACAGCCCTGCCGAGCTGTTTGCCGAGGTCAAGGCGGGCCGTATCTTGACAGATGCTGAGTGTGGTCTGGTGATGGGCAAGTTTTGTGCTGGGGAGAGACCCGAGTGGTGGAGTGAGTTGAACCATCAGACGCCGGGCTTGGTCGAGGCGGAGACTCTGGTGTTTGCGAGGCGGTTCTATCCCGAGGGGTCGCGGGCGCTTTTGGCACCGTCACTGGTGGGCAAGGATATGGTGGCCCTGGGTATGGCAGCTGCGCAGCGCCTGGGGCTGAACCTCGACGGTCTCACGCCGCAACCACCACCCGATCCAACCCCCCAACCACTACCCGAGCCAACCCCTTCCTCCGCCCCCCCCCGTCGATATCATGCCCATCTGGATTCCCCGGCCAGTCTTCAATCCCCGACCATACGTCGATCCAGCCCTCTACAGCGAAGACAAGGTCATGCCCGACCTGGGCCCTTCCATCTCGCCTCTCGGTCTCTTCCGCGACGAGTTCCGCGGGGCATACGGCGCTGCCGTTTCGTTCGAAGAGATCACCAACCACTGGGACCAGCTGAACGAGGAGCAGCAGACGGAATACGCGCAGCGTGCGCGGGCGATTAATCAGGCTGCGCAGGACGAGTTCATGAGGCAGCTGCAAGAGGGGTATCGCGTGCAGTACCGTTACCGCCCACGTGGGGGGTCTCGGGCTGAGTGAGGACGCGCCTTTGCTCTTCCAGTATTACTTTGTAGCTACTTCTCTATCTCCCTACGTAGGTTGGCATCCGGGACGCGACCCAGCCTTCGTCCCGCCCCTCCACCCCCCCCCCCCCCCTTTTTTTCCCTACAGGAACCTTGAGTGAAAATTGTCCTGTCAAATGCCACCCCACGTTCACGGCTTGGCTTCGGCCACAATGACCGTGGTATCTCCAACGCCCTCGCTAACCTCCACCGTTGCCTCGCTGGATGCAGCTGCCAGTGCAGTGCAGCTTGCGCACAGGGTAGTTCTGTCGTCGTCTCCTATGACGTCCTGCGTGGCATTGTTCCTGGCAGAGTCCGGGCATAACGCACAGTTCCCCCACGGGCATTTTTTGCAGCACTCCCACTCCGACACCGGGTGGTGCTCAATACGGAAGAATAGGATGGATGCTGCATTCGGGTTGTGGTACTTGCAAACCGGGTTAAAGTGGACAGCATTGTAACAGTAGAAGAATGTTACTTTGGGTCGGCACATGTTTCAGGCTTCGTGTGTTGGGTTTTGTTCAGGGTGAGGTCGTAATATTTCGTTGAATGAGTGTTGAGCCAAGTTGTAGCAGTGTTGATGGTAGCATGCAATGTGGACATGCAATGTGGACATGCAGAGGGTTTGAACTTGAGGGGTTTATACCTGCACTGGAGACAGCATCTCCCAGCGAGTCGGTTGGCGCCTGTTCCAACGGGGTCATACAGGCACCGCGTGAAAGGCTAACATAGCGAAGTTGGCATGACCAACTAGATGGCATACAGTTTCTGATGGGCCAACCTTTGCCTTGTTCAAGTTTGTTGCCGTCGTGCTACCATTGGAACGACAGTTGTCTGGGCCCAACGCGAGGATTTTCAGGTTGGCTGCGTTGGGTGGCCATATATGCTGAAAGGGTTGAGCCACAACAGCTGGGTCAGGGGCGTTGCCATACTCCGTCCGACCAACCAACAACCCTCTGACCTTTTACACATATACCCCACAACATCGACCATTGTGCTTTCTTTGTGAGGCACATTCCTATGGTTCCAACCTCGACTCCGAAATGTTCTATTGATGTGTCCAACCGCGTGGAGTTCAACGCGCCGGCTCAGTGATATCGCCTAACGCGGTATACTCAATTCCCAGATACCGATACTATGACACCCATCAGTCTCCAACTTCAATCAAGGGGGCGGGGGTCGCTTAGAACGTGAATACCTGAGCACCGTAGAATCCCGTGATAGCCTCCCCCCCGGAAGCCGATATTTTCTTAGCCGTGATTTCCTTCTTCACGATCTTGTGTTTGCCGAACTTGGCCGGTGATGTGACTTCGCATTTCCGCCCGCGGTTGGTCCGGATCTGGTTTGTTGCTTAGCCCAAAATGCAAGCGTCTGCCAGACTATTTGATACCAACGGAGTGACCGTACCTTTAGCGAAATCACACGCCCTCCCCTCCCCCGCCACCCCTCGAGGTCGTCGAGGGCCAGCTCCTGGCGGATTTTGACTCTTTGAATCTTCTCACCACCCGGCCCGTCGATGGCAAAGTCAACCCTCTCCGCCCCGCTGTGCTCCCAGTCACTCGCTTGTCCAAAGCTCTGACATTCGACAGGGACATCTGGGCGGTTGAACGAAAAGTCAATGCGGCCGAGGAGGAGGATGAAGCGGATCTTGACGAGGTTGGCGAGGTACATGCCGCCGGGTCCGCCGAAGCAAGTCCAGAAGAGTGGGCGGTAGCCTTGGGTGAAGAGCTCCGGGGCTACCATAAAGTCGGTATTTAGGTTGACGCTGGGAGGTGGGATCTCGGGGTACCAGAGCGCTGTTGCATGAAAATTATCGCTGCTGGGAGCGCTGCCCTTGGGTTGGCTCGGTGTTGGCTGTTGGGTAGCCGCAATGCTGATGATTTTGAGGCCCTAGTGATCAAACTGTGATTAGCAGGAAGGGCAGCACACAACATGACGGCGGCGTCGTACATCAAACCCGAACTCCAGCACCATCATCCCCCCGTTTGCCACGGCGCTGAGTCGCCTCGTCTTGGGCGCGTTTTCCGGATATCCAAGCCAAGGAGAGAGATGTTCGCCGTCACCGCTGCTGCTGACACACTGTAGTGCTTGGATACCGCGCAGCCCAATGGCCAGGTTGAAACCGGTGAGAGTTTCTCCTTTTAGTTGCAGAAAACGCTCAGCGCGACCCTTAGTGTACCCCAACGTCACGGACTCCCCGGCGGTGGTGGTCAACGCCAGCCCGGCAACGTAGACGTGCCGACCAAGGCGGGCCATCGAGGCATCGATCCTCGCAATGCCATCCGCTGGTATGGCCAGCCGCGTCTTCTTCAGTTCGGTACAAGCCATCTGCAGTGGTGTTATATCCCACCTGTGGCTGCGGCCCCAACGATTCCCTGATGCGACGAGCGAAAGCTCATCATGACTCGAACCTCCCGAGCCGGCCGGGGCCCATGGGATGGACGGAGCAGTCCACGGGGCCGGCAGCACAGCAGGTAGGTCACTCCACGTGAGGCCCGCCATGTCCATGACGGGCAGAATCAGACGCCAGACCCGCTTCCGGTTCTTCATCCACTCCTCCATGCGGGACCCGGCGGTGCGAAGGTACAGCCAACGCCAGTCGTGGCGTTGGAAGCCGCCGGGAGAGTCGAGATCCCGCTCAGCCTCGAAGAGCCAGGAGTGGTCCGAGTCCAGTCCCCTGAAATGTGACGCCCACAACTGCTGTGTGTCGAAGACGGACCAAAAGGACCGCGATGCCAGGCGCAGGCTGAGGAAGTCGGGGATTGAGAGGTAGGTGACAATGGCAAAGCGTAGCTCTTGCGGGATCCTACCGAATGGGTCGTGGCCAGGTGACGATGCTTCAGATGGGGGGAGAATGTTCCGAGATGGCGGTGCCTGCGGGGGTTCGGCGAACAGTAGCTCGGATGCAAAAGTGGCGAGCGGGTTGACGATATAGGGGGTTCCAAACCAGCCCCCTCCGCATCCGTAGGTTGAGAAGCGGAGATATTCCCAGGGCAAATAAGAGGTCTCGCCCTGATGAAAGACCAGGCCGCCGTAGTCGTGGCCCCAGTCCATGGTGTCCTTTTTTGTCATGGCTAGGGGAACCGAGCTGAGGACCTCGAACAGCCTCTCGTGCGGGACAGGGGCAGGGCGGTGGGCGTGCTTGAGGAGCAACCAGCATGACTCATGGAGGACGAAGCCGCGCCGCCCGTTGCGGTAGCCCTGGGCCATGACGCCAAACTGGTCGTCCATGGGGCTGCCGTAGCCAGGGTCGCTCCAGCGGGCGGCGGGGTCGGGAGGAGCAATGTAAGTTCCGCGATGTTCGGGCGTGTAGCGGCCGACGCCAGTCAGGATGATGCCCTCCTCAGGGCTGGAGTACACTGGTGCAGTGGGATGGGTGCATCAGTTGGCCAGCCGTGGATCAGCGCCGTGACTTGGTGGTTGCAATTAAATAATTACTCACGACCACGGAACTGGCCTTGCCAGGCCTGATCGCCAAGTCCTTCTATGATGGACCAACCGCATATCGGGCAGTTGTAGACCTCTGGGGCCATGTCGATGTATGTTGAGCACAAGGGCTTGAACGGGTTCAGGGGTTAGCGGTGGTCAAGGGTCGGGGGCGCTGCGGGGTTTGAACAGGCCGCTGATGAGCGAGCCGAGCGAGGGCTCAGCCTGAGTGGCTGAACAAGTGCTAAAACGGCTGCCTGCTGCGCCCCCATCCCAACTTGTTTCCTTGATTCGGCAATGATTGCGCGGCGGACAGAAAAGACACGTTGAGACAGCGCTGTCCAAGTCAACATAAAGAAGGAGAAGGAGCCCCAGTCCCGACATCTCGTCCCAGTTTTGCTACCGTCCATCCGTCACTGTCATCCCGTTTCTTGGGTACTTTTGCGGCCAGCGAGGTGGCCCACTCCAAAACTCACAGCCATGCCGCTCCCCTCGCTGCCCTCGCCCGCGTCTCTTCCCCTCCGTCCAGGTCCTCGGGTGCCCGATACGCCAGGGCAACACTCCCGCGCTTACGATGCGGCCTTTGCACCCGAGTACTCGTTGCTCATCTGCGGGCGGCCCCGTGCCGTCACCGCCGACTCTACGCTGGAATGGGACCTTGGACCTCTCCGGAACCCACATGTCCGGAACGCGGTGCTTGACGTGGCCGGTTTCCCCGCCCACCCCATCACCTTGTTCCACTACATTGCCCCCTTTGGTTCTCCTGCTGGCGCCCTCCGTGAGTGTTGCGCCCCTCGATTGTCTCCTCGCAGGTGAAGCATGGCGCTAACTGCTCTCTCAGCCTATCATGCCCTCCACAAAGCTCTGAACCTCACGCAATGCAAGTCGGGATTTCTCTTTGTCCACGATGCATCTGATCGGCAAGTTGAGGAGTCCGTCCTGTGCCTGCGCAAGTGTATCGACTTGCTGTACGTCCGCGGTGGCAGGGGCTTCTGGATCGTCATCAACACAGCCGTCGGGGCCTCCAAGGACGTGCTTGGGGACGTCGAAAGCGTTGCGGCACGCTTTGAGCAGGAGCTCGCCAACTGGCCGGAACTGAACGAGTTCACACTCCAGGAACCCGGCTCGCGCGTTCTCAAAATGCCAACCGAGGCTGCGTACCACCTCGTCGGGGACGCAATGCTAAAAGCACCACGCTTGTTCCCGCCTCAACGCGAATCCCCCGACGTGGTCACCACCACTGGCGCCTTGTCCGACAAAGATTTCCGCGCCGCCTTTCGTGCCGGCCGCATCGCCCCCTGGAGGCACGAAGAGTACCTGAGGGCGGCCTTCTTGACTCTCCTCGACCCCGAGAACCGAGACCTTGGCCTGCTTGAGATTGCAACCAAGTTTGCCGATCAAGTCCACGCCTTCAAGCAGCGCAACTCGCAGATCCAGCTGCAGCCGGAGTCAAGGTTGGTCTTCGTTCCGAGACTGCGGCACAGTTAACTATGTAGGCACTGATACCACGCAGGACCCTCACCGTCTTCTGGCTCTATCACGTCGACCTGGCCACCATCACCATGCATGCTCACCAGATCCAGCGGCCCTTCCCCGACCACTTCAAGCAAATATTTCACTACATCCCCGAGCTTCGAGACCAGAACCTCCCCTCCGCTTACTACAGCCCGGATATCCTCAAGTCCGAGTATGCTGAGAAGTTCTGGATGTTGCCCAATCTCGGGGCCCTTGTCGAGTCCTGGCGGAAACCAAACCCCAAGTTCCGTGAACAGTTCGTCAAGCGCGAGCAAGAAGACCCCGAACGGCTCCTCCGCTTTGTATTTGCCGTCGTTCAGCGCTACCTCCGCCCTGGCGAGACCCGCCGACGCAGCTGGTTCATCAACCAGGCCTTCGCATCCTTCCAGCAACAGACCATGCGTCTGAGGGCGACGAGGCCGTGGATCGCCGTGTACTCGGAAACCCACGCCTACTTCTATCTCCAGCTGGTCCATGCAGCGCTCTCGAAACTCCGCGCAACGGGCAAGAACGACTTCATCCAGGAGATGACCTACCCCCTGTTCCAATCACGATTCCACATCGAACCATCCGCCTGGGCAGCCTACTACACCGAGCAACACTGGACCAGCTTGCAGGCCTGCGCCGGTTTCCTCCCTCCCGACATCAAACCACTCCCCGACACCATCCCGCCGCCCATCGTCCCCCCCGCCCCAATCGACCCCCACTCCGACCTGAACCGGCCCTGCCGCGAGCTCGGCCTCGTCCCCGAACTCCCCTCTCTCGAGCTCCTGCACTTCCACCAAGCCATCCTCCTCGAAGACGCCAAAGCCCTCAAACCAACCCTCAAACCCTCCGACGTCACCACTCACGCCGCCCTCCTCAAATACATC
>FTEL01009752.1_pt1 | contig 10329 bp, 13 predicted proteins | sample 1658911 | NCBI WGS metagenome assembly FTEL01 (sample SAMEA3914869, study PRJEB12502) | metagenome | biome: forest; material: soil | place: USA | collected 2012-03-12 | depth 0.1 m
CCCCCCCCCCTCCCCCCACCCAACCCAACCTGCCCCACCCCCAGCCGCCGTTGAGCTCCCGTTTCCCACCATCCCGGTTGCATCAAGCCCACGCAAGTGCCAGAATCCGGGGCGCGGTACCCCAGACCTGGCCCTTCTTCGGTCGTGTTTCCGGAACGTCCTCCCCTGCGCAGCCGCCGCCCGTTTCACGCCCCGCGCGTTTCGCCTTGGCGCTTCGAGGCGAGCGCGCCAAGCGCGCCAAGCATGGAAGCTTCTGTCATGCACCGAACCCAAGGACTCTTGCTGCTCCGTCCAGGGCTGGATTGTACGGCACTGCGCTGCCGTTGATCCGACTCTCCCGTCCCTCTCAGCTGTATCCTGTGGACTTGCGTGATTGCTGCAGTGTTGGGGGAGCGTAGGATGAAGCCATAAAGAGGGACCATCCTCCGCCGCATTCGTCTTCTCGATCTCTCTCCCCAGACCACCTCCGTCCAACGACAGCAAGCCTTGTAGATTTGTCTGACGTTCGCAATGGCCTCGAAGCTCCTTCTTACCGCCGCCTTGGCGGCCACCGCCCTGGCTGCTCCCGTCCTTGAGGATCGCCAGAACTGCGGCTCGACCTGGTAAGTCACAGCACCGCACCGCGACCAGAAGCGATGGAAAGGGGGCACCTCTTCTGACTGGCATGTGATGATACAGGACCCAATGCGGCGGCATCGGCTGGAGCGGTTCCACCTGCTGCACTTCGGGCAACACCTGCGTGAAGCAGAACGACTGGTACTTCCAGTGCCTGCCCAACAGCCAGGTGCCCACCACCGCCGTTGTCTCCTCCACGCGCACCACCAGCAGCAGCAGCTCCAGCAGCACCAGCAGCACTAGCCGCACCAGCGTCGTGAGCAGCACCAGCACTGTCAGCAGCACCCGCGTCACCTCGAGCACCACGGCCGTCGTCACGACCCCCGTGACCAGCATCCCCGGCGGCGCCTCGGTCACCGCCAGCTACACCGGCAACCCGTTCTCGGGTGTCCAGCTGTGGGCCAACGACTACTATGCCTCCGAGGTCTCGTCGCTGGCCATCCCCAGCATGACCGGCGCTATGGCCACCAAGGCCGCCGCCGTTGCCAAGGTCCCCAGCTTCCAGTGGCTCGACCGCAACGTCACCATCGACACCCTCCTCGCCCGCACTCTGTCCCAGATCCGCGCGGCCAACAACGCTGGTGCCAACCCTCCGTATGCCGGTAAGTTCGGCCAGCCGAGAAACATGAAAACACCCCGTTCACGATAACTGACACCCCGCCAGCCCAGATTGTCGTCTATGATCTTCCTGACCGTGACTGCGCCGCCGCCGCCTCCAACGGCGAGTGGTCCATTGCCTCGGGTGGTGCTGCCAACTACAAGAGCTACATCGATGCCATCCGCAAGTACCTCGTCGCCTACTCGGATATCCGCATGCTCCTGGTCATTGAGCCCGATTCCCTTGCCAACATGGTCACCAACATGAACGTGCAGAAGTGCAGCGGCGCTGCCACCACCTACAAGGAGTTGACCATCTACGCCCTCAAGCAGCTCAACCTGCCCAACGTCGCCATGTACCTCGACGCTGGCCACGCTGGCTGGCTCGGCTGGCCCGCCAACATCCAGCCCGCTGCTGACCTGTTTGCTGGCCTCTACAAGGATGCGGGCAAGCCCGCTGCCGTCCGTGGCCTGGCTACCAACGTTGCCAACTACAACGCCTGGAGCGTCGCGTCGGCCCCGTCGTATACCACGCCTAACGCCAACTACGACGAGAAGCACTACGTCGAGGCCTTCAGCCCGCTCCTGAACGCGGCCGGCTTCCCTGCCAAGTTCATCACCGACTCCGGCCGCAGCGGCAAGCAGCCTACTGGTAAGTTCCCCAAGCGCACCTCTCCCCTCCACCTTTTCTCCGGAGTACGTGAGGAGAAGAAAAGAAGAAAGCCTTTCTAACAGCGCAACAGGCCAAACTGAGTGGGGTCACTGGTGCAACGCCAAGGGCACTGGCTTCGGTCCCCGCCCGTCTGCCAACACTGGCCACGACCTGCTCGATGCCTTCGTCTGGGTCAAGCCCGGTGGCGAGTGCGACGGCACCAGCGACACCTCGGCTGCCCGCTACGACTACCACTGTGGCCTGTCGGATGCCCTCCAGCCCGCTCCCGAGGCCGGCCAGTGGTTCCAGGCCTACTTCGAGCAGCTCCTCACCAACGCCAACCCGCCCTTCTAAGCTGCCTGACCTCGGGCAACGCCGCTGGTTCTTGTGGATGACGAATAGACGACGTTGGATGCATTAATTCTCTTCGACCCTCCTACTCTTTCTTCCTGTACATAGTTACTAGTCCGCTGTTGGTTCGGCTAGACGAAGCGGGCTTGAGGATATTTGTATATACATTTCAAGCTTCAACGATGATGATTCTTGGTTGATCCTAACACCCTTTGCCGCTTTCCACTTGTTTTCGCCGGCTTGTTTTCCGACCTCTCTCAGTCTAGCCGAAGTGCGTGCCTGTCGATGAGGGGCTGTTGCATCTTATCAAGCACTGCACTATGCATTTCCCCGCATCTGGCTCCACCTCTCACCCATCGCGTGCACCTCCAAAACATGCAACCTCCCACTCGGAAAGCAAACCTAGCAAACAGCCATGTCCCGCCCCTTTAGACTTCTCATTTTCAGTCGCACTACGGCGTATCGGCATGCATCGATCCCAGCAGGCATCCAGGCTCTGTGCCGTCTTGCTTCTGCCTCGTCTGGGGGACCGCACCCATGCACGGCCGACCACACCGAAGACCCTGCCGTCTTCTGCCCCGAGTCCCTCTCAACATACCAAGTCATCGTCCTTCTCCAGTGTTCCGGCGAGTTCCTGGATGATGCCCAGCTTGGTGCTCTAAAAGGATTTGTCCGATCCGGTGGCGGTGTCGTGGCCGTTCACTGCGCTAGCTTCGCTATGCAGTCGTCAGAATGGTACGGGCGCCTCATCGGGGCTGTGTTCGATACCCATCCCGACCCCCAGATCGGCCGCGTCAGAATCCCAGATCCTGCGCATCCCATCATGGCCTGCCAGTGCACTGCAGTTGGTGGTGACGGCAGCATCACTCACGCCCCGGAACTGCAAGAGAGACTTTGGCTGGACGAATGGTACAATTTTAAAGCCCACCCGCGGACGTCATCTCCGCGGTTGAACGTGTTGATTACTGTCGACGAGAACTCGTATGACGGCGGAATCCATGGGGACGACCATCCCATTGCCTGGTGCCAAACGTTCGACGGCGGACGCTGCTTTTATACCTCGCTTGGCCACTTTGACGAGGCATATGAGGACGGCTGGTTCATGGGTCAGCTTCTTGGGGGTATCCTCTGGTGTGCTGGGCTCCTGTGATGAAAGAAATGGTTCTTGGTTCTCGGCTCGGTACCTGTTATCGGTGGAGGCACCTGGGGAAACCACCTGTCCCGTGCCACCGACGTTCTGCTGGATAAGCCCAGCGCAATCTTTCCTCTACGGTTAAACGTAAGCGATGGAAAAGAGTCGCGAACGTAAGGGCCACGAGAACGGCAGTGCTGAAAAGTCACAGGAGGCGTGAGAATCATTTCCATGACAACAAGCCTACAGGCATTCGACCGGGAGTCCCCCCTCCGTCAATCTAGTTTCCTCTCGTCAAGTGCTTTACGACCCATTCGAGGAACGCCTGAGTGTTTTCTGCCCGAACCATCAACGGGACACTTCCCTGAGGAAAGATGTCCTCGAGTCCAGCATCCCCTAAATGCTTCCAGCCGGAGAAATTCTCTTGGCTGGGGACGTCTCGCTCCGCCCCGACGAATACTGAATTCCACCCAGCCTGGTGTGCTCCCACCACGTCCTTCTCGTACTCGTCTCCAACATAGATTTTCAGCCAGGACGCAGCTGGCGGAATTCGCCCAGGGTTTGTGCCGGGACTCTCATGGGCTGCCAGTGCGGCGAGCAGTTGGTTTGCCATGTCCTCGGCGGCATCAAAGATTTTCCTGCCCGGCTTCGAGGAGCCCACATCGTAGGACATGCAGTGCAGGTCAATGTCATACAACTGCGTTGCCACCTGGGCGAGGTCGACCGAGGAACCGAACCGAAAGGGGCTGACGCGTAGGCCAAGAGAAGAGAGGATGCTGGGCACTCTGTCGTCTGAATTGGTAATGACTCCCACGATGATCCGTGGATAGGGGTTCTCCTGTTCTTGCTGCTGCTGTCGTTTGAGGGTGCGAAGCAGCGAGTCCGCTGTGGCAGTAAGACTGTAACCCTCGTCTGAGCTGAAGCGGTGCAGGAGCATGGGCGCCAGCTCCTTGGGCAGTTCTTTTCCAGGAGCTGCGAGTGGTTGGAATGTCTTGTGGATTACCTGGTAGGGAGACGGCTGTCAGCACCCCCCAAGGAGGGTTATCATGGAACAGAGGTACTCACGTTTGTCCACCACTTCTCGGCGCCCATGCCGCTGGACCGACCATAGTTGGGGTGCTCCTCGGATTCCTTGGTGAAAGCCGTTTTGAACGAGGCTTGGACTTGCTCGACACTAAAACCACCGAGGCCGCACTGACTCGCGACAGCTGCGTACTGTTCTGCCACGGGTCGCTTGGGCCGGAATAGGGTCCCGAAGGCGTCGAAGCAGAGCAAAATGTTTCGTTTACCCATTGGTCTGCTTCGGCCCGAGAAGCGTTCGTCACTGGTTGAACTCTTCCTCGATACAGACTTTGTGCCCCCTGGGTCCCGAGGCCCCGAATTCGCAAGGTCGCAGTGCGCAGGCCGCTTCTCGCTTTGGTATCACGCGGAACAATCCGTCTAATCCACGCTCGAAAGGAAAATAAGTGGGGGAGCAAAAAGAGAGAGGTAGGAGGGCGGTTACCCAAGACAATTGGAGGGTAACGGCGGCAAGATGAATGTAGTCTCCGGAGATCCGGCTCGCTGAGGTGGGGGATGGTTGTTGCCAAGTCAATTGCAGAACGGCGAACAACCCTAACCCTTGCCCATGTGTCTCCCTGACAACCCTCGACAAACAGAGGAGCATGACGAAGGAGAGCCTCTTTCAGCCGGTTCGTAGACACGAGGTATGAAACATTTGCTGTGAAGGAGATATACTCAGGTCCCTAGGGGGTGGTTTTGCTCAAATATCCCCGATTACGGGAATTAAGCTTAGGTCAAGCTACCGCCTTGGTGACAGCGCGCCTCGATCAGGGTGAGGTAAGGCTCCGACGGAATACAAGTTCAACAAGCATCTTCACTCGAATCTCGACGGTGAAAAGCAATCCGGTCTTGAGTTTTATTTTAGAAAAAAAAGGTAATGAAGCCCTATTGTATAAAACCATAACCAGAGAATTCGCACCGGTCCAAAAACAATCCGTGGGTATGAGATGACATCCAGGTATACCGTTTGAGAGCATAGATAAGCCAGGGGGTAACAAATTGAAACGAGTGAGCGTGTTGAGGTTGCCAGGCTTACCTGGCAGCAAACAAGAAAGGAAAAAATCGCCGTAGGCATGATAAGGGGGGGGGGGGGGGGAAGAGGGGGGGGGGGGGGGGGGGGGGAAGCAGTCGTGAGGGCCGGCATCAATGCGACACCATGGCTCCGGCCTTCCCCAGAAACTTTTTTTTGTTTCCGCGCATTTTCTCTTCCGCTGGGGGGCACCCGCGTCTTCGGTGAAGAGGGGTTTGGTTGTGTCCTTCCACGCCGCGCCCGTTCTCTAACCACATGCTCTCTCACCGAAACTCCATCCGCAGTAACGCCACACTCCTAAACCAAATCCGCTTAACCCGACATGCTGGCATCTTCATCGACGGCACTAACCGGAAGGGCCGGCAACGGCTTGCTGGTGCCGAGGGGAGACCGCAAATGTTCATGCTTCTTCCGGTACAGCGTATCGCACCACTCCTCGGCACTCACCAGAGTCCTGTTGAGCACGTCGCCGACCTGGGTCATCATCTGCAGCGCTTCCTTGGCAAAAAGTAGCGCCAGGTGGGCACTGTCCCGCGGCCACGCGTCGGGGTTCGCGTTCTCAGCCCGCCCCTCGGATTCGCGCACGTAGTGGAACTGGTAGAGCCCAGGCAAGCTCATCAGCTGGCGGTGGACGAGGTTCCTTGCGTTCTCGGGAAGAGCGCTGCCCGCATACTTGGAGATCGTCTGCACGGTCCCGTGGATGACGCGGAAGAGGTCGTCTCGGAGCTCCTTCATGCGCTCGATCAAGTTGCTGCGGTCGGGGTTCTCGCGGCCGGCCATGCCGTGATCCTCGCCATCCGTCCCGGATGCGCGATCGTACTCGTCAATGGCGTTCTTGAGTTTCACGAGAACCTCGCTGATGTAGCCGTTTGTGTCCTTTACAACCCTGACGCAGTACTTCAAGCTCTTCAAGCTCTCCTGCTTCATGGCGACGCCGAGCCCGGATGTGGTCACCACAAACTGTTGGCCCCACTGTTGCTGGCCCGGTGCACCCTTGTTGTCGGCCACCTCGCTGTATGCCGGAGAGCGAGTGTCGTCGTAAGCGGGAAGGGTGTCGACGGTGCTGACCGACATGCGCCGGTCCTCACCGTCGGCACCATGGTCCAGATGCGCCGCAGCCAAAGCCTTGAGACCCTTGGCGCTCCAGTCCGATTTGCGGCGCTTGCTGTTTCCCCGCTCCCCTGTCTCGATATCCGTAGACGCGTGTTGCTTCCTGCTGCGTCCAAAAATCCACCGCACGCCTCCTTCCACGCCGGCCTTTCGGCCCACGTTGCCCACAGCCTTGCCGACAGGTTTGAGGCAACTCTCGACATACTCGGCGCTTGTCTTCAGGTGCGGCGAGTAATTCTTGCTGCTATTATAGGCCGAGGCAGCACCCTCGATCGTCGTGGCCAGCAGGGGGTGTGACGTCGTGATCAGCGAGAGGAGCGGTTCCGGCTCTGCCTGTTGGCCATCGGTGCTCTGCGGCGAAGGACTGGCGGTGTTGTAGTCTCTGGATGCCTTGCGATCGCGAGGGGTCGAGGCCTGGGACACGCTTTGGTCACGGGGGGAAGAGCCGCAGTCTGGTATGACGCGACGACGGGTCAGTATGCAACGAATGCCTCGCAGCGAGAGTGACCGGGGCACACCGCTGACGTACCTGTCCTCATCTGGCCAAGGGCCTCGGCGGCTATCCTCACGTCGGGGTCGTCCAAGCTCACACTGCCGCCCCTGTGTCCAACGCTCCGGTCCGACGCCATGCTCGGAGACGACTCGGCCGGGTCGAGGTAACTCGGCGTGTAGTATGTGGTGAACGGGTTAAGGCTGGGCCAGTGGGTGGCGGCCGGCTTGGTCGAAGCGGCGGAATGGGAGGCGTCCGGCGGCTTCGGGAGGGCTGCGTGGGCTTGGGCCCCAGTCACGGAGGAGAGCGGCGGCAAGGTCGGGCCCGCAGAGCCGGCGGGCTTCTCATGTGGTCGCTGGATTGGCGCCAATTCGGTGATGGAGTCGCTCTGGAAGGAGGAGAAGGCGAGGGGCGGAAGTTGGAGAGGGGACGCCGTGTTCAAGGTTGTCGGGAAGGCCCCCGACGGGGTGTGCTCGAGGCCATGGTGTTTCGAGCCGGCTGGCCTCATTGCTAGTGCATCCGCAGCCAGCACGTCCGGGTCAGTTGGTTTCTGCATTGTGGTGCTCGCCGGCGACACGACGTTGCTGGCCTCAGCCTGGGCCCGCGGCGAGTACGGCTCCATGTTGTTGTCCTCAACCGCGCAGTCAGAAACCAGCGGCGCCGGCGAGTAATAGAGGCGTCGACATGCCAGGTTGGCGTCGCAGGGCGGAGGCGGGCCTGGAATCCCCTCGCGGTCGGTCGGTCGCCCACCGTCTCAATGCAGTCGATCAGGACTGTGGGAGGAAATGCGCACGCCGCCCGCTAGCGATCGGCGGCTGGGTCGCGATTGTCAGGATGGGTTTGACGCCCCTGGGGAGGGCATTTGGCGGCGATGATGCGAAGATCGAAGGTCGGTGCTTCTGGGGGATGTGAGGACCAGGGTCACGAAGGAGGGGGGGGAGGGTGGGCGGCGAGGGTCCAAGGGCGATTTTGCAAGTGGTTGGTCGGGATGGGAGAATGCGAGGGTGCAAGGACGCGGCCAGCGCTGCGAGAGGTTGCGAGCTGATTGACGGTTTCGTCTGAATTGGCACCGTGGAGGGTCTGCGCCGTCAGCTGATAGAACAGGCAGAAAACCCGTGGGCCCCGGGCAAACAAGCCCCGCTGTCGCCCACTCGGCGCGCGGGCGACTTGGAACCCCTGGTCCAGGATGTCACAGTGAGGTCAGGCGCAACCACGCCCTGGAAGGCGTCCCCCCCGGCTCTACCAAGACCTCGACACCCACAAGAGCCCGAGGCTTTCACAGGCTTCCCTCGTCGCCGCCCCCCTCGTCCCCCAATTACGCACTTTTCCCCGGATCTAGCAACGACCCGACCGGGCTGCCCGTGGGCACTACCACTGTGTCTGGATAACTAATCCGCTAACTAGGCGGCTTGGTGGGCGGACTATTCCCAGCTCGAGGCTGGAGCCGGGATGCCCATCGGCTGATTGAAGCGCCGACTGTGTGAGAGGAACAGGAATGGGGGATGGGCACGGAGCTCGAAATGAGCAGCCCGCCCTGTCTCATGCCCGCTCGGCATCCCGCCGTGCTCAACAGATTAGACGCAACCACCTGGTCTTCTCCACCACATGCGGGGTGCGGGTGTTTGGATTTGGGGGGGAGAGAGGGCGGGGGGCATGCCATGCTCGCTCAACGGTCCCGAACACCGAATCCGCACGAGACGGCCTTGATGCCTGGGGTCAAGGGCGCGCCCCCCGTCGGTATCATCATGTATGAACCTCGTGCGATGCTCGCGATGTCCAGTCCTGCCGTTTCAACTGGGTCGGCTTGCATAACGGAATACGTATGTATCACAATGCTGCGAATGTCCACCACCAGCTTGCGGGCCGACCATCCGGCGCAGCAATGGCCCTTCCTCGGTGGTTGCGAGCAAAAGCAAAGCAACACCCATCCCGACGGTCGGGGGGGTTGACCAGACAAGCACGTGTCAGAGCCAGACTCCTGCAGCACGCTTGTGAAATTACCCGCCTCTCGCCGCTCGGCTTTGTCATGGATGACCCACTTTCACATGCGCTCCCGAAACGCTTGGGGGGCGAGGACGGACCAGAGAACCAGCCGTTTGGATTGCCGCTGCTCTGGGAATCGCCATCCACCATTCTTATGGAAGGGCGAGCGCTGCGTCTCGGGTCCCTGATGCGGCAGGTAATGTGCGCAGGACTTCCGTGGTATGCTGCACTCACGAAAACTGCAGTGGTCCATGCAGGCAGGCATTTATCCGCAGCCTCTGTGTCTCTGCGCCACGGATCGACCATGGTTCGGAGGGTCAAGACGCCTAGCGCTTTGACACATGTCAGCCAAGAGCGCAACGCGGCAAAGGGCACGGCGACACAGGATGGGGCGAGAGGCAGGAGATCATTTGCTGTGCGACTGCAGCATGCCGAATTTGCTCCCTGAGAGCCGGGTACGAAGCAGGCTGAGCAAGCGGCCTGCCGCGCTCCTGCTTCTTCACCCCCTTCAGGCCTTGAGCCGAGTGGTCTCTCGAGGGCATGCCCTCCCGGCTCCTTGTGATTTTCCTGGTCGTGAGTGCGCAGCCGAACCACGTTGGCATTGGCCCGTCGCATCCGCCAAGCTCATCCTCGCAAATTCGGTCAGGTCCCGCCCGCCGTTCAGGTCGGGAGGCCATTCAGGCCAGTGTTCTCTTGTCAAATAATGTGCGGCGCCTCTGACGCTGCCCAAGCAACAAGTTGCAGCGCTCTGACGAGCGACATACTCGGGCGGCTCTTATGGCGCCGTGGGTTCCTCTCCGCGCCTCGAAATCGCAGACTACATCAACAACGACACGGGTCGGAGACTCGACAGAATGCCGGTACCTATTGTGCGTACGATGGACTGCACTGTCTATTGGGCGCGTTGGGGAGAGAAAAAAGAGGAAAATGGGCGAAAGTTTTTTTCTGCCTGTTTTGGCAACACCTTGGTCGTGGACCCACCACGGAACGAAGTTTGGCCATTCGCCGAGAGTTCCCACATTAAATGTGGGGGCGGGGTGCCTCCTTGCCATTCTCCACCAGCGGAGCGATGGCAGCGTTACTGGTCCGTGCGTGGGCGCGACCTCCATCCATTCAACCATCTCGAAATAACGACAGCTTGGCTTAACGGCGGCGACAACGACAGCAACTCACCGCCCATTTCCCCAACATCCAGCGCGTCACCCGGACGCAAGAACGGCCTTTACACCTGCGCAACATTCCCTCGCCGCCAGAGGACCTGTTTCCCCAGCGACCGCGCCTCGATGAACTTGGCCCCCGCCGAACCC
>FTEL01006345.1_pt1 | contig 10328 bp, 10 predicted proteins | sample 1658911 | NCBI WGS metagenome assembly FTEL01 (sample SAMEA3914869, study PRJEB12502) | metagenome | biome: forest; material: soil | place: USA | collected 2012-03-12 | depth 0.1 m
GGCGGAAGGGGATGCGCAGGGAGGGGAGGAGGTAGAGGGGGAATGTGGGCGCCGCGGTGGGCGAGGGGGCGGGTGAGTCTGAGACGCGCCGGATCATCATCATGGCGGTTGGTTTGGGTTCCTCGAGGTTAGAGGAGTGACTGGTCTGAGTAGTGGTGGTGGTGGTTGCGCCTGGTCGAGGCGGGGTGCTGAGACGGGAATGTCCAGCGGTCTGGGGGAACCATTCGGGTTGCTCGTCCCTCGAGCTGTCGGTGAAGCTCTCACTCACGGGTTTATTATCACTGTCGTTCAGGGTCTCTACCGGGATGGCCGGGATCTGGCTGTGTTCAGTGACAGGGCGAGCTTCTGCAAGCTTCTCGGAGGGCCGGAGAGAGCCGCCTGACCATTCCAGACCAAAAGGCCGGATTGGGTTGGAGGGGCCGAGTGCTGGATTACACAGCGCGGCGGGAGACTCTCAGTCAGGTCAGGTTGACGCAATGACATGATTCGATAACGGGCTCGACCACCTGACACACTCCCCGCATTGCCTGCCCGCATCTGGCGGTCGGCGCTGTGCTTTGTGTGTGTCTTATCGCGGAAGCCATGCATTTGGAGGGTGTGGCAATGGTGGGGCATCCCTGCTACAAGTGCCGGCCTGCAGATTGCCTTGCCGGGCATTCCTCCCTCTCTCCGGGCAGCAGGGGCGGCTGCAAACTCGAAGGATCGCGATCTTGAGTCGGGCGTGTCATCGATCGGGCTGAGAGAGCAGAGAGCAAAGGCAATTGGGGCAGCGTGCGGGGTCCAGTTGGTCTTTGGTCGCGAAGCTCGAGCCCCCACAGCGGCCCGACACATGGATCTCCGCTGCTTCAAGCTGTCGCTGGCTTCGGATCGCGCGTGGTGGCGGGGCAGGGTTGATGGGCACAGAAGGGGGGAAATTCGAGATTAATAATGTGCGGCGATCAAGACGAAAAATCAATCGATCAACTGCCATCTTCAGAGCTGCTGAGTTCCAGGCGAGTCTGTGAGGCGAATTTGAGAGATCCAGCTCCAGGTTCGAGCTGCCGGAGACCACTGCATGCTTGAGGTGGTTTGCTGGGGCCTCAAAAGTTCAAACACTAGCCCGGCACTCTGATGGGAACTACTGGGTTAAGCTCCCCAGGCCCTGCCGCAACTATCCGGCCACAGGTCTGACCACGGCATCGAATTCCCAGCATTTCCTGATTGTCAGCAAATTTGACTCGAGCCTCAGGACCCTGTTAGGGGCTTCATAGGCCTTGAGTCTTTGGGAGTTGTGCCGTTCAGCCGCTGAGCCGTTGGAACGTGAGCGGCAAAGAGCGCTGGTTGGTCCTGGTTGGGCCGCCGAGCCCCGCCTTTGTCACACGTGATGTCGTCTTGACGCCAAGGCCCCCACTTTTGTGCCAGCTTTGCGCAACCGATTTTCCGCTGCTGGCCATGCTTCCCCCAACCAACAACCCACAACCAAACGACGCAGCCCTTTGCTACAAGAAGAGTCGCCGCCGCCCGCAGCGAGATCCTCGGCCCGCACCGCATTGACAGCCCATTCCAGCCCAACCGCACCTCTCGACAGTTCTCTGAACGGCCCCAACGCGCTCCCACCTGCATCGACCAGCCGAATTGGCCCAAGCAAGCCAACACACCGACCCCCTCTCCCCACACCGCAGTTTCTCCCAAAACCAACACCCTGGCATCCCGCAGCAATGGCGCCCATGAAATCACCAAAATCGAGTCATAGTAGTAATTATGGCGAGGGCATTGTCCGTGAGGCCAATATCCTCGCCAGTTGCTATGTGGTTGACGCCGCCGCCGCCTCGCTGAAGGGGCTCCACTACTGCACTACGGGGCTCACAGGGGCCGAGTGGTATTCCTGAGGTCCCTTCAACGGGACTTCCATCGCCGCCCTCAAGCCCCCCCCTCGCGGCCCTCACGACGACCAACCAGCTCGCGCTGACCCCCAAGGCGAGGTCAACATCCGCGCGCAGCAGCAACGGTTCTGGTCGTCATCACGGCCCGGGCGCTACCACCAGCGACAGCACCGGTGGTAGCAGCCCTCGCCACCGCCGCCGAGGGGGGGCAACACTGCGCATCAGGGAAGAATGTGAGAGGTTCTTCTGCGGGACGCTGCGCGCCATGTTTCTGGGTGAGAGGAACGCGGCGCCGCACGGCCCGGGTCTGGCCAGTGTTTATTACAACAACAATCATCGCCACAACGACAACGACAACGACAGCGACAGCGGCAGCGACGCTGGCGGTCCCGTCGGCGGAAGCGGAAGCAACAGCAACAACCACGGCCCCGTCTCCTCCGCCACGGCACTGCTGGGCCAGCACGGCCAGCTGACGCCGCCCGATCACTTCCCCGTCGTCCCGGGTGAAACCGCGAGGATGGGAAGCGGCGGTCGCGCTGTCACTGTCGGCCGACGCGGCGACGTGCTCGGCTGGCTGGAGATATGGGACTACGCCGGCGGCTCGAGCTTCCGCGGCTTCGTCGCTGAGGACACGGCCCGCGATGCCAAGTCGCTGTTTGTCTTCTTCGACGCGCACTGCGTCACGCGCGACTTGAAGCAGGCGTATGCCCACCCCCTCTTGAACCCACGTCATCTTGACAACTTGTGCTGACTTCCTGTTCCAGACTCGTCGCTCTCATCGAGCTCGCCGAGGGCCCGCTGGGCTGCTCGCACATGGTCATCTGCATCGAACGGTCCATCCCCGACGACGAAACCAGGGGCTTGACTAAGGGTCTGCAGTGGGCCGGCTTCTCGCTCACAACCCTCGACTTTTGGGCCGCTGGGCTCGACCTGCTCAGCAACCGGTGGCTGTTCATGGGCATGGAACTTTAGGTGCCAGCGGCGGAGTTTAGAGTACGGAGGAAAAGGGTTCATCTTGCGTTGATACGGCCTTGAGATATGCCGTTTAGGTAGCTTGATTTGAGTGTTTCGTCTTTTTTTCTGCCGACTGGTGTTTGGACCTGTTCTTGTCATTCGTTGCGCGCATTGGGGATGGTTGGCGTTGGCCATTGGAGTATGACTGGTGCAGTTGGATATCCCGTTCGTTGTTATCTATATACCAAATTTGCGCCATATATTTGCCTCTACTCGCCATTACATTTCCTCACAACTCTCCCTCAAACTTCCTCACCGACAACCCCTTCTCCCCGAGGAAGTCTTTTACCTGCTGCACCGTGTACTCGCCCCTGTGGAACATGCCCGCGCCCAGCGCCGCGTCCGTCGTGGTCTCCTCAAACACCTCGAAAAAGTGGCCCGGATTGCCCGCCCCGCTGCTCGCGATGACGGGTATCCGGATGGCCTCCTTGACCTGCGTAATTAGCTCCAGATCAAACCCGCTGTTGGTCCCGTCCTTGTCGATGCAGTTGAGCAGAATCTCGCCCGCGCCCATGGCCTCGACCGCCTGGGTCAGCTCCACCACGTCCAGGTCGCGCGTCTCCCGCCCGCCCTTGATGGTGCACGCGTACCAGCAGTACTCCTCGCCCTTGGGACCGGGGGTCTTGGTTTTCACAGTGGCGTGGCGCGTGGCCTCCTGCTTGGGGACGTAAACGCGCTTGGGGTCGACGCTTACCACCACGGCTTGGTTGCCGTAGGCGTTGCTGATCTGCTCGATGGCGGTGTTTCCGTAGAGAGCCTTGCCACCGCGGTAGTACTCCTCCGCGGCGATGACGGCGTCGCTGCCGATCGACACCTTGTCCGCGCCGCTCTTGAAGTACATGGTCGCGATGTCGAGGGCTGACACCTTCGTCCCGTCCACGTCGACCGTGTCGCGGATGCCGCCGCCTATCGTGAGCGGCACGAAGACGGTCTCCGAGGTGCGCCGCAGGATCTCCAGCATCGGCAGGTCCGCCACGGGGCAGTCGCGGAAGGAGGTGATGTTGAGGAAGGTAACCTCGTCCGCGCCCTGCTCGTAGTACTTCTTGGCCATCTCGACGGGCTTGCCCAGGTTGCGGACGGACCGGTCGTCCGACTTCTCCCGCACGTCGTACTGGTCCCCCTTGGTCACGACAAGGTCGCCCTGGTCGTTGGTGCGCACGTCCAGGCAGGCGATGACGCGGCGCGTGAGGCCCTCGGAAGCGATCGTTTCCTCAACGGCCTTGTCGGTGGGCGCCGTGGGCGGATGCTCGGCCAGCGCTTTCGCACCGGACCCGTCCAGGAACGCGCGGATCACCCGCAGCCCAGCAACGCCGCTCTTTTCAGGATGGAACTGCGTCGCGAAGACGTTGCCCTTGGCCACCGCCCCGACGAACGTCTCACCCCCATATGTGCCCGTAGCCACCGCCCATCCAAGGTCTTCCAGCTCGCCCTTCCTGTACGGGTACTTGTACGAGTGGACGTAGTAGTATTTCGAGTCGGGCCGCAAGCCGTAGAGCGTGGGGTTCGTCGGGCACGAGGCGTTGTTCCAGCCGATGTGCGGGACCGACTTGGCCGCATCGTCGAACCGGTCGAGGGCCCCCGGGATGAGCTCAAGGCCGGGGCAGTTGGGGTCCTCGGCGGATGTGGAGAAGAGGGCTTGGAGGCCGACGCATATGCCCATGAAGGGCTTGCCGGCGTCGACGTGGGCTTGGATCGCGGGGAGGTAGCCGGCGGAGGAGAGCTGCGAGAGGCAGTGACCGAAGTGGCCTACGCCGGGGAGGATGAGTTTCTGGGAGGGGGGGAGTGTCAGATCCTCGGGCTGTCTAACAAGCAGTGGGTGTCCAGTGTAGCTCGACATACCTCAGCTTTCGCAACATCCTCTGGCGAGCGGACCCACTCGACCTCATAGCCGTTCTTCTCGATGGCATTGACGAGGCTGCGGATGTTGCCGGCGACGTAGTCGAGGAGGTGGACCTTGGGCATTTTGGCGGCGGTTCTTGGGCGATGTCTGGGGACAGAGGAAGTGACGCCGTCAACAATGCCAAGGGGGGCAGTCCAGTCCGAAGTCGTCTGTCTGGTCACTGGTGAGTCAATGGCGGGCTGCCCCCCATCCGAAAAACTTTAGTGGGGGTTTGCAGCTGATGGCGGGGCATTGATTGCGCTGCGATCTGTTACCCCGCCATTGATGGGCCCCAGACAAACAGGCCTTAATTTCTGCCATTAGCGACCGCTAACTTTTTCTGGGAGCGACCAGGATACCAGCTCCCAGAATCCAACCTTAACCTTTTCATCCCCATCCCCAAGCTCGCCCTCAGATCTCAATCCAGACACTCGGGACTGATTCACGATACACCGACTCCTCAACCAACTCCTCCACCCAAGAAATAGCACCAATCCCTGATAAGCGCCCTCGCCGTCAGCCGCCATGGGCTCCTCTGGGCGGCAACCTCCAAACCCGCCCCTCGACGAGGAGGACGAGTGGGAATACGAATACTCTGCGACAGATACCGAGGTATGTATCCGCGGCATGCTCAATTAACTGCGCGAGTCCAGCTCTGATGGCAACGCGCCAGACGTATTACCTGACCCTCGATCTGTCCGTCCGCGACTTCCTCGAGCGACGCACCGACGACGTCGTCCACAACACACGAACGGGGTATCGCGTGTGGTACAATCCTCTTTTCAATGCGCCCGAGCCCAGGGCATCAAATCCAGACCTTCTCGATGATAAGGATGCCGACGACGGAGAACCCCCCGAGCGCGAGGACGACGACCTCGACAGAATTGGCCTGCCTCCACCGCAAGGCCAGGCAGAGCCCCCGATCGACCCCGTCCTCGAGCAAACCGTCGCGAAAGATGGGCCACCGAAAACGAGGCCAAGCGACAAGCCAGATGAGGAAATCCAGATATTGGAGCTGCACTCGACGGAGCCGATTGTTTCGTACCGCAACCACGTGTTTCGCGGCTCATGGTGTGAAAACATCGGAACGGAGATGATCTTCACTCCGCACGACGACAAGGAGCCCCTCCCGGCGCTCCGGCACCTCCCACAGAACATGGACCTGATTGCGGCGAGCGCGACGCGCATCAATTTTCGAGAGGCGACATTGCAGCCCAAGGGCAGGGATGGTTCGGAAGACCCGATTTTCCAAGGGTTCGGATACTCGGAGGAGGACATCCCTGAACGATACAAGCGCAACGGCGGAATCTATGTCCACATCGGCGGCGATAAAACTGGCCAGCGACAGCCCCAAGCGCATTTCCTCGAAGATCTGATCGCGCTCAAGCGCAAGCGGGGCGAGACGGACGAGGTGACGGTGCAGCCGCTCGAGACGAGGCAGAACAAGCTCATGGTGGAAGATGAAGAGGAAGAGCGGCGCCGGAGGAAGTTGCGGCAAGACCACGCGAGGAATGTGAGATGGCGGGACAAGAGGAGAGAGGAACGCGAGATGGGACTGGGGTCGCCCGAGCGGAATTATGTGCCACGGATGGGGGGGCGTCGGGGATGGCCGCGGCGGGCACGACGCGCGGCGCTCATCCGACGGGATACGGGCGCGATATCGCGGTATGCGACGACCGCAGATCGGGCAGCCAATGCCTCTGCGCCCACGCCAGCGCACTGGAGCGATCTTGCCGGTGGTGGGAAGAAAAGTCGCTGAAAGGGTTGAAAAGGCTCGCCCCGTTTCCTCTTCCTCCCCGCCTCCCCCACGGCCACTCCGGGCAGCGAGACATCACATCACAAAGGTGCATCCTGGCGGGGCCCTGGTGACCCCCCCTGGGCCCTGGCCAGCTGTGGCCAGCCCTGGTCCGGGAGTCGGGAGACGAGGGGAGTGACGAGGACTTGGCAACGCCTTGTGGACCTGTCATTTTGGCCACGGGTGGGGCCCTGTGGCGGCACATGTGTCGCATCGACTTTTCTCGATCGCGTAGCGGTACTTGATCGCCCACCAGTCTCCACCGCCATACGAAGGTACTGGGTACTACTTGGCTGACGCATGCGCCCCCCCTCCCGCGTGCGCTGTTCGCTGGGCGAAGCCGACAACGCCGAGAGTTCCACGTCCTTGCGTCCTGCATCCGCCTGATGACCGCTTCTTCTTCTTTGACGCTCTCTTTTTGTTCCTGCGTTCCGGCACCTCTTTCTTTCTCTCCACCACCGCCCTGGCTCCGGCTCCCCTTTATACCCGCCCACGCCAATAATTGTTCGGCCGTCGACTTCCCCGCCGTCGCCCTGTTGTTTGTTTCACATCCAACCCCGCCAACTGCGAGCCGCCAACTGTCAAGTCCCAGCCTCCAACTGCCGTCCTCCTCCATGACCGAAGCGCGCGACCGTTGAAGGCTACCCCCAAGCACCGTTGATCGAGCCGCCAACACTCGACTCTCCGAGTCCATCCGACGGCCCGCGCTAGCCGCGCTGCGTCGGCAAGATGCTCTCGATGGTTTACAGTCTCCGGCGGGTGACGACTGTCACCTTTGCCGTTGCCGCCGTCGTCTTTGTGCTCTGGCTGCTGCCTCGTCTTCTCAACCCGACCCCTCCCGATGCCGAAGAGCGCGAGCGAGACAAGAATTGGGTCGATACGTCGCCGAGCTGGATTGATCGCCAGGCCTGCCGCTGGCTGGGCCTGTGCGGCATCCAGCACATCCGCTGGGATGCCCCGGCCCTGGCCAACATTGATGAACCCTCCACCTTGGACGAGCTGAAATCGCTCGCCATGGGCCTTAGCACGTCATGGACCTTTTCCGGCAAATCCGACCTCAGCGACTGGGAGACAGCCCCGGCCGCGAAGGATCTCAAGCGCGGACACCGGGCATTCAGCGCCAGCAGCGCGCAGATCCTGGACGAAGTCCCGCAGTACGTGCTGGACAATGCGCCGCTGGTGCATCTCTACTCTGGCGAGAACTTTTGGCCCTCCCACATGGACGAGCACATCCGCCACATGAAGGCCTACGAGAAAGGCACCTGGCTGAACACGAGCCACCCCGTCAATCTCGGCAACATGGCCCGCCTTAACGCCCACAATTCCACCGTCTTCCTGACCAGTGACGATGACGTCGAGTCCCGGCCGTCGTGGCTCCACAGCCGCGACGCCATCCCGACTCCGTTTAAAGATGACGGTTCGGACCACGGAAACGACGAGGATCACGATCCGTCGCATCGGCCCGAGGATGACCAGTCCTGGTGGGACGTCGACCGGGACCATCCGCCTCGCCGCATCGTCCCGCCCAGGGAGTCCATCCAGCGCCACCATAGCCTGCGCAGGAAGCGGGCCGTCCAACAACCGCTCGTGGGGGACCTTCCCGGCGATTCCGAGGGCAGCAAGCCCGACGCCAGCGGCTACTCCCAGGCGCCCGCCGTCCTCATCCTTGTCGACAAGGGCGCCGGCATCGTCGACGCCTTCTGGTTCTTCTTCTACAGCTACAACCTCGGCCAGACGGTTCTCAAGATCCGCTTCGGAAACCACGTCGGCGACTGGGAGCACTGCATGGTGCGCTTCCAGAACGGCATCCCGCGCGCAATGTTCCTCAGCGAGCACGCCGGCGGCAAGGCCTACCTGTGGAAGGCCCTCGAGAAGCGCTCGCAGGAGGGTGGCAAACCCGCGCGCCCCGTCATCTACTCGGCCGTCGGCAGCCACGCCATGTACGCCTCGCCCGGCATGCACCCTTACGTCCTGCCCTTCAAGCTCCTCAAGGACTTGACCGACAAGGGCCCGCTGTGGGACCCGGCGCTCAACAACTACGCCTACTGGTTCGACTACGAGGTCGACCGCGACGAGGCCAAGAACTCCACCATCGTGGAGCCCACCAGCCTCACCCCGGCGGCATCCAACCCAGGCCTGCCGACCTCGTGGTTCCACTTTGAGGGGTACTGGGGCGACGACATCTACCCACTAAGCGACGCCCGCCAGTGGAGGCTGTTTGGGGAGTATCACTACATCACCGGGCCGCTGGGACCCAAGGCGAAGTGGCTGGACCGGAGGAAAGTTTGCCAGACGGAGAAGTGCACCATTGTGGACAGCATCGAGGCGGGGAAGAAGTCAGCGTGGTACTAGGCAGTGACGAGTGGTGCATGACAACAAGACGGGTAGACGGTGGACAAGGGCAAGGGCGTTTGCGGTGATACCCTTTTTTTCCTATTCTGGTCATGGGCATACAATTGCATTTGGTAAAGTGCATTATGAGGGAGCAGGTAGATGGAGTAGTCTGGGTTCTCAATGGCTTGATCGGGTCCTTGGTAGCTATGTAATATTAGTACCGAGAGGGAATAATGATGAAAAGTATCATGTATCTTGACCTCCTCTGGTCGATGGTCCATCATGCTGGCGGTCACCGCGCTGCTTCTGCTTCGGCTTCTGCCGTCATCAGCATCACGACGACATCGGGGAAATGTGGGTGCGTATTAGTGGCTCACCGAGGTCAGGTGTTAATATTCGCTTAGGTCTCCGTCCGCGTGCCGCTCAGTGATGAATTTGTCACAGCATCTTAAACGGAAGAAGCTTGACCTGGGTGAGCAGCTTCGGGCAATGCCTTAAAAGCCGGAGCCGGACTTAACCTTCTACTCCGTACCATCCTGACATCGGAATCCCACCCATTACATAGCCCGCGCCATTGTCCGAGCTGACCTACCACATCGTCAGGACGATCAACGTGTTTATCCAACTTCGTCACCTTGACCCGGTTACTTCTTCACCGACGCGTCACCTTGCCAGGCTGACTTCGCTGTTTATACCGAACCAGGAACAGGTTTCTCGGCTGAGGTCGGGCTATGACCACCATCGTGATCCCGAAGGTTTTCTAACTACCCTGGCATTAATAGTCATCTGACGTTCCCTTGAGAGCAACCTGTTATGGACACAGCCGAATTCAAGTTATTAAGGTACAATACTTAAACCGATGTCAAGTCCGAGCTGAGGTGAGATATCTAAGTCCAAGCGAGTAGCAACTCAAGACGACTAGAGGAGGTAGTAGTGTCCTAGCAACGCTCGGTCATCTTCAAATACAAAGTATTGTATTCGTAATGTCGCCACCAAGGAAAGGTAGCTATGAGGAGGCTGTCGAAGTATAAAAGCTTGTTTGTGCCAAGCTCATCTGTCTCCTGAGCTCGGCATCATCACTCTTACTTTATCAGTCTATTACAGCAACTCCAGCACCACCACCATCACATCACCACCATGAAGTTCTTTTGGACCCTCGTAACCGCCGCCGCCCTCACCGGAACCGGGGTCCAGGCCTGCATCCGCGTCCACGCCGTCCTGACCAACAACTTCCTCACCGGCGACGTCATGTCCGTCCAGGTCTGGGACAACAACGACTTTTACTGCCGCGTGGCCCAGGGCAAGCGTGGCGCAAGCGGTGACACCCACTGGGTCATGGACTGCCCCAATGGGAACTACCACGTTGAGCTGTGGAATAACGGCAAGCAGGGACATATCACGCACAAGGTCTCCGGTGAGAACTCAACCCCCACCCCCCCTCCCC
>FTEL01010145.1_pt1 | contig 10328 bp, 5 predicted proteins | sample 1658911 | NCBI WGS metagenome assembly FTEL01 (sample SAMEA3914869, study PRJEB12502) | metagenome | biome: forest; material: soil | place: USA | collected 2012-03-12 | depth 0.1 m
ATGGCGGGGAGGGGCTTCGGGGGCAGGGTGGGTGGCTGATAACCCTCCCGCGCTGGTCGGTAGCGGTCGATGCTCGACATGTTTGCGATGTGCAGGCTGCGGCGGGCGAGCCGTGGGGTTGCAGAATGCTCCCGTTTCTCTGCCTGGATGATGTAAAATCAGATAATTCGCATTGATGGCGGTGGTGGTGTTCGATGGTGTTGTTGGGATGTGGTTTCGATGGGCAAAGGTCGAGGAGGAGAGTTGGAGATGTGCACTTCTGAAGTCGCGAACGGCGAGCGCGCTGCAGCCATTCTTATCGTTATCGTTGGTCGCGGGTCTCCTCCAGAAAATAAGTGGTCTGTGCACAAAGCGTCACGTTCACAACTGCGGATCCCAACTTGAAGCATGCTGAATACCAGATACCCAACACACCTCGGGCATTGACACCGTTTGGATAACGAATGTGTCAAGGAAGTGCCTCGCTATTGTTTTGTCAAGAACTCAGCCCGGGCTTTTTTATTTTCACCTGATTTCTCCTCTTTTCCTCCCTTAGATATCCCCTCGACCGAGGGTGGTTGTTCACATGGTGTTGCTGTGCTGCTTCCGAGACCCGGAATTTGGGAATGGGGCCTTGGCTCTGTTTGACCTCGAATGGCCTTGTACTCCTCTGCGGCCGACCAAGGCCAGTCTCTTCAATGACCCAGGCCAGTACACATCATCTGCATGTACGTGGCACAACATGGCGTCCGTCACTGCCATGAGAGCATTTCGTAAACCCCATCTAAATCCCCCTAGTCGTCACCATACATGCCCACCGAGTCGTTCCTCCCCCACAACTTGACCGTCCGGTCATGGCCACCGCTCACAATCCACCTCCCGTCCCTGCTCACATCCACGCTCGCGACCGGCCCCGTATGCCCAGTCAACGACTGCACCAACCCCCAATCATCCGCCGAGAAGATATTAACCTTGTGATCAAACCCGGCCGACACCAAAAAAGTCCCCGACTTCTTCGGCACCTGCGCCCCCTTCTCATCCACCCCCGGCACCACCACCCCCTCAAGCGGGTCATCCAGCCCCTTAAACCACCTCACATCCGACACCGCACTCGTGTGCGCGCCAATCCCCCCTGACCGCTGCACCTTCCTCACATCCCAGCACTTGATCCACCCGTCGGCCGACGCCGTCAGCACGCGGTGCCCGTCCGAGCCCCAGTCGAGCCCGTAGATGGGCTTGATGTGGCCGTCGGCGCCGCCGTCGAGGATCATGACGGTGCGGCCCGAGCGCAGGTCCCAGATGCGCCCGATGCTGTCCAGCCCCGCGCTGGCGAGCAGCGAGCCGTCCGTGCTGAAGCTGACGGCGTAGACGCCGCGCGAGTGGCCTTCTTGCAGGAGCAGCTCGGTGTTCTTTTCGACGTCCCACAGCCGCCAGGAGGTGTCCTCGGAGGCGGACGCGAGGTATTTCCCTGAGGGGTGGAACTCCACGCGGCAGACGCGCTGGGAGTGGCCGGAGAGGGTGGAGAGGGGGGTGTCTTGGGTGAGGGACCAGAGGTGGATCTGGCCTTCGGCGCCGCCTGACGCAAGGTTGACCGTCTCCTCTGAAATGTTGCGCTCGGAGAGAGTGGCGCCGGGCATCCAGGCGATTCCGCTGATTTTGTTCGTGTGACCCCTCAGCGTCCGCTTGTGCTCGAGGGTGGGAATCTCGATGAGCTTGACCTGGCCGCCCCAGTTGCCCGTCGCCACGAGCTTCCCATTAGGCGATATCCTCGTCATGCTAACATGGCGATCTCCTGCCGTCTGACTGCCCTGGAGCTCAAAAGTCTGTAGTCGCTCCTTGATCTCCTTCCGGAACTTGACGTGGGTGCGCAGCGGGATGGTGGCTTCCTTCTTCTGGAACTCGATGCGCCGCTTCGCTCGTGGAATCGAGTACTGGGCGATGTGTATCCGTGCCTCGAGGAGCTCGTCGGTTCCGCGGGAATAAAATTCCTCCTCTTGCTCTTCGGCCTCTTCCTCCTCCTCGACCGCATCCTGCATCTCGACGTCTGCCCCCTCCTGGCCGCCTGCTTGGGTGTGGGCTTGTTCTGTGAGCAGCTCTCGGAGCCTGTCGCGCCTGTCTGCCGGACCCTCGCCGAAGAATGTAACGGGCTGGCCGAGTTCTCGGAGTTTCGCCCGTACTCGCCCGTCGTCGGTGGGCACGGCGATGGTTGCTGCTAACCTCCTCCGCTCGAACTGTGAGAGTAGGGCCGACGCCTTCTCGGGGGCGATCCCCGCCCCGGCGCCTGGGATGTCATAGTCGCGGTCGATGGCTGCGCAAGTTAGTAGGCTGTCGTGGGAGTAGTCAAGATCGGGGGTACGTACGGATGGAGTGCAAGTCGATGCCGCTTCGCTCCTGTGTGCGATGGGGTCAGTTTGAGTTTTGGGGAAGGTCTGGTCAAGAAATTCAGGTGCACATACCTCTGGCTCGGCCTCCTCCACATATGCTCGGCGCGATGGGTGCATCATGGTTGCGGCTGGGTATGTGAAGCTGTCTCGTGTTTCTGGTTCGAGCAGCAGCACGCGTCGATTCAAGTTCGCCTGCCTGGGAATCGCGATGCTCGCTGAGAGCTTGGCGCTAGGCCTTGCAGCTGGTGGAGCCCGAAAGATTGTACCATACAGGGCTCGTTACATGTACAGTACCCATCACCCATGCACACATCCTGTAATTTTCGCAACAATCGAGCGCAATGAGAACCGAGAAATGTTTGCCAAACCTTGGCGATTTAGACATGCGCGTTCTGTGTTATTTCATACGCGGCCATCGAATCCCTTCATCATCCAAGTAGCTTGAGGGACTTGGCCCTGCGCTTCATGGAGCAAAGAAGCTCATTCCGGCGCTGAGCGTTGGGTTGGGCTGGGATTGGTCGCCTCAATCCTGCAGGGCACGGCATGACCGGGCATGGGTCAGGCTCGGGCTGCAGATGATGACGACGGGGGATCTGACTTTTCTGGTTTCTCCGCCCATGGGTGATAATACCGCTTCGCATTTTGCCACAGTGTCGAAGACTTGGTTCATCTTGGGATGAAATGCAAGGTGTGCCATCCCAGCAGCCCGACGTTGCAAAGGCGGGTTTTTCTGGGGAACGAACCCCGTCGTCCACTTTTGGCCACGTTCCCCGGAATTCAGAGACTGGACCCACCCACACGGCTACTGTAGCAGGAAGCTTAGGCGCCAAAATGGGGCGGGCCGGGGGCTGAGATCGATCTGCGCCCAGCAAGCCTGGGGCCTGACGAGTCTCCACAGCCAATCGAACGGCCACAATTTTTTTTCAGGCACCGTGTTTGCCTGCTGCCGCTGCTGATGGGGCTGGCGGGGGCATGTGAGCGAGTGCCGCAGCGGGTCCCGCGTCCTGTGTCCCTGCACAGAAACAGAAATAAAATGGTGCCGCCACTGAACCAGACCCTCCCTTTGCTCCCTCTTCCTCCTCTTTGGACCCCCGAACACCCCCTCCGCGACGTTCACCCTCGAGACTCAACGCCCTACTCAATGCAGATCAAGCCGACCAAACAAGACAACTCCCCTTCTTTTTTCAAGTACCAGATGCGTGCGATTCCGAGCCACAAGGGACTGAGCCAGAACTCCGAAAAGCGCGCTGACGCCGGACGCCGCCGCGGCAAGGCTTGAAAGGCCAACAACTGCGACACCTCTTCGCCCACACTCGGGACTGCGCCGTGGATCCGCGGGCTTCCTGAGCTCTGAGCGACGACCTATTCTTTGACCAGTCGGCGCGACACGCCGGCTACTCATCAATCCTACCACCACGGTCATTCAAGATGCTCCCTGCGGATCCCGCGCGCAACACGGTCCGGGGGTTCGCAACCCCCAAGGCCGGGACTCCCGTGCTTGGAACCCCCGTGGTTTCGGGCGATGAGGACTCCGACTACTGCCCCACGCCGCGCCCCGGGATGAAGGGCCGTGCCAAGCGGGCCGGCAAGGCCAAGCCCATCAACGACGTCGTCAGCGCGAACTGCAGCCCGTCCCTCAAGCCTCTTCGGCCCGCCGCTGGAGTGAGCGGCATCAGCAGGCTGCGCAAGCAACTGGACGACCTCAACATCGGCAGCGGCGCCGCGACCCCGTCTACCGCCCCGTCCTCGCGTACTGCGTCGCTGACGTACAGTGAGGGTTTCCGCTCACCCCGCGGCTGCGATCTCACCACTCTTAGCAACGGCCGCGACAGCGGCTACAAGACCCGCAGCGCGAGCGGCTTCAGCAGCGAGGATGAGACGGCCTCCCAGGGCAGCACCCGCTACGAGGTCAACTTGGAGCACGACTTCCAGAGCGAGACCGAGGGCCCTGGTGCAGGGGATGCAGTTCCGCCCAGTCGTAAGATGACGGCCGACGACTTCGAGACCCTGCGGTGCCTCGGCAAGGGCACGTACGGAACGGTGCTCCTCGTCAAGCAGCGCTCCACCGGCCGCCTGTTTGCCCAGAAGCAGTTCAAGAAGGCGTCGCTGGTCGTGCACAAGAAGCTGGTCGAGCAGACCAAGACGGAGCGCCAGATCCTCGAGAGCGTCAACCGCCACCCGTTCGTCGTCAAGCTCTACTACGCCTTCCAGGACCAGGAGAAGCTGTACCTGATTCTCGAGTACGGCCAGGGCGGCGAGCTGTTCACCCACCTCAGCACGGAGCGCATGTTCTCGGAGGAGACGGCAGCCTTCTACATGGCCGAGTTGGTGCTCGCGCTCACACACCTGCACGACAACCTGGGCGTCGTCTACCGCGACCTCAAGCCCGAGAACTGCCTCCTGGACGCCGAGGGCCACCTCCTCCTCACCGACTTCGGCCTCTCCAAGGTCGCCGTCGACTCGGAGGAGTGCAACTCGATCCTCGGCACAGTCGAGTACATGGCGCCCGAAGTCATCCTCGGCAAGAAGTACGGCAAGGCCGTCGACTGGTGGTCGCTGGGGGCGCTGGGGTTCGACCTTATGACGGGGCACCCCCCCTTCCGCGGACCCAACCACGCCAAGATCCAGGACAGCATCGTGCGCCAGAAGCTGGTGATGCCTTTCTTCCTCAGCGCCGACGCAAAGGACCTCCTCACACGCCTGCTGCGCAAGGACCCGGCCAAGCGCCTCGGCTCGCAGATGCCCAAGGACCTCGCCATCATCAAGAAGCACCGCTTCTTCCGCAAGATCGACTGGAAGAAGCTCGCCGCCCGCGAGCTCGAGCCCCCCGTCCAGCCCCTCATTACGGACCCGGAGCTGGCGGAGAATTTTTCGGAGGAGTTTACAAAGCTTGGACTCAGCCTGCCTGTGAGCCAGCGCCCCGCTGCCGCCGCTGCTGCGCCCGCTGGGGAGGGCGGTCGCCGTGGTAGCTTTAGGGATGTTAAGGACGATCCCTTTGGCGGCTTCAGCTTTGTTGCGTCGAACAGTTTGCTGGAGGGGCATGGGTTTGGCGCGTTTTGAGGCTGGGTGCGGACGGTTTGAGGTGATGGGGGTAGGGGGGTGTTGGATGGAGGATGGCTGACTTGGAGAGATTTGCTTGGACAGCGCTTGGTGCTTGAGGCTGGTTTGGTTTGCTGGGGTGGGGATGGCTTTTGAGGGATGGGGGTGATGGGCTTTTGAAGGAACGCGGGCGGTGACTTTTTGGGACGGGGGTGAACGGGGGTGATGGATTTCTGGAACGAGGGCGATGGCTTTTCTGCAACGAGGGGGTGATGGCTTTTCGGTGGAATGTTCGGGTTGCTGACAACTGTCTGTTCCCGGTATTCTGACTGCCTAGAGGGAGGATTCCCATTTACTTGCGCGTGGCATAATAGAAGGAGGCTTCCCGAACCCGAGAGGGCATTCGCACCTGCCCTTCAGAGAACTGAGTTGATGTTGCCTACGCCCCCCTCTGAGTCGCTCACTCAACGTACCTGCCGCTTGGGTTCTCACCAAATTCTTATCTCTTCCTCGCTCACTCAACGCACCTGCCGCTTGGGTTCTCACCAAATTCTTATCTCTTCCTCGCCTCCTTCTATCCTCTCCACGCATCCGCAAAAAGCCGAGTTCCATCACCAGTCCCGCATCAAGGCAACGATGTAGCCGAATAAAGAGCGTGGTGTTGACACCTCAGTTCCCGCAGCTCCCCAACCTATCATTCGCGCCACTCAGGGGTCGTCTTTAAGCGCCCGTGTCGGCCCGCCGCCGCCCTGCAGCATCAAGCTGCATGCATGCATGCATTCACTCAGCTCCCCCGCCCCGAGGGTTTCATGAAACACGCCCGCAGCAGGCCACCAACCTCCCGCGGGGGAACCAACCGGCCGGCAAACATGGGGTGTGTGCTTGCATGTAAATAAGGGCGTGGCGCGTCGTTGGCGAGGGTCGCGGTGGAGGGCCTTGTTTGTTCTCTGCTCTTGAGCGGAAACTGAACCAACTAGGTACCCAACAACAAAACAGCACTTGAGCTTTCGGCTCCCGTCCTCGCACCGCCGCAACGATTGAGATCACCCGCCGCCGCTGTCATTATGTATCCGGACTGGCCCCGGTCGGTTGAGGACTTGGTCCCGCTGCCGCAGTGTGAGGGGCCTAAGTTGCCGGCTTTCGACTTCAAGGGGCCGCAACAGATCACGTTTCTCGACTGCCTAGGCGAGGGCCTTCATTCTTACGTCTTCAAGGTGGAGATTGGGGGGTGCGAATATGCGCTGAAATTGGCAAGTTTCACGACCAGGAGAAGGGCGAGAATGAGGGCAAGAGTAATAATCTCCTCGGCTCTGTAGTTCTGCTTTGCCTACCACGACGACTGGCTGGGCCCTGAAGGCCACACTGACCCTCAGGATCTCGAAGCCATGAGCGCCTTTGGCAAATATGCCGAGCCGTTCAACGCTGAATGCCGTGCTTTCGGCCGCTTGCGAGAAGAGGGCTATGAGGAGCTCGCGCTCTCATGCTACGGCTACGTGCTCCTCGACGAGCAGCACGAGCGCCAGTTGATGGAGCGGTTCAGTGAACGCCGACTCGATTTCAACGGCAACTCTGAACACCCCGGCTTTGTTGATGTGCGCGGGCACTTCCTCGGCCGGGACGGCCGAAAACCACCCATTAGGGGCATCGTCAAGGCGCTGGGCCAACCATGCGAGCAGCTGAGCAACAAGGATGCCCGCAGAATCCTCGGAGACATCACCCGAATGCAGCAGTTGGGTATCGTCCACATCGATGTGGCGATTCGCCAGCTCATCGGCGGCAAGTTGGCCGATTTCAGCACCGCCATCACCGCCCCTCACTTCATGACAACCCCCGAACTCAACCCGTCGCTTACACCCGACTGCATTTTCTCCATCGAGTTTGAGCTGTTCCAGTACACAGCGAACGATTTCTGGGAGTTCGATCTGATGATACACGAGTACAACGAGGACGAAGGCGGGAACATCTCGGTGTTTGCCTTTCCCAGCGGATTGGGTTTCGAAGGCAGAGAGGGTCTGAGGAACACGCTCTCCCGGCAACGCATCTACACCATGGTCGATCCGAGATTGTTTGACTGGAAGCGAAAGCCTTCCACGACTGCTGCCGGGGGTTCAGTGAGCGGCCGGGGGTCCAAGAGCCGTAGCCGGGCGAGCCAAACGAGCGCCGTCTCGAAGCCCCGTCGGCGGCTGGCTGCCAGGCCACCCAGATGGTACTATCACTGCGAGGGTGAGATGGCTGAACAACTCCGCGCGAATGTCTCGATAATATCTAGTATCACCTGGAAGTTTAAGGATGGTCACATCTTCCCGGTCAAAAGAGTGTAATAGTACGAATTTCCATTCCAGATATTACTTGGCAGCTACCATACTTGTACCGATCCCCCCTTTCTCTCTCCTCCATTGTCCCGGGCTTAATAACCCCCCTTTCTCCTTCTCCGGTGGCGTCACAGAGGGAATATCTACCATTAGTAACGCATGTCGACAGGGGAACCGACGTCGAGAGGATCGAAAGGGATCGACCCGAATCCGTTCATCTCACTGACAAAATCGGAACCGACCAGACTGCCTCCTGCAGGTGAAGGTGTACTTGGGCCCGTGAATAGCCCGGCGCTGGCACCGTCGTCGACAAGCGCTGGAGGTGAAGCGCCGAAGCCAAGCCTGGGGTCTTCGTTCGTCTCTCTAATGGGGTTGAGGCAAGCGCTTCCTGACGATGCCGGTGTGTAAGTGATCTCAAATTGTCCCGGGGAGAAACCGACGCCGAAAGGCGTTGGTGAATTGAACCCGAACGAGGGGTGTTGTGTGGGTGTATTCAGGACGGCCAATGACCAGGAGCGGGAATCGGTGCCGAAAGGCGTTGGCGAAGGGTTGAAACCGAAGAAGGGGCCTTCATCCGTCTCGCTGGTGGGCTGGAGGAGGCAACTGACTTGCGACGGCGCAGGTGTGGTTGGGACCCCAAAGAGTCCTGAGGGGGAATCGAAGGTGGAAGGCCTTGGCGCAACGCTGAATCCGAACGAGGAGTGTTGGTTCCACTCGGGCCATGTAACTTCTGACGGTGTAGGCGCGTTTGGGACTTGAGATGGCCCGGCGGGTAAGTCATAGTGTCCAGCATGAAGCATTTCCCCCACGTCGTTGGGCTCAGGCCATGTGACTCCTGACGGAGCAGGCGTGTTTGGGTCTTGAAATAGCCCGGCGGGGGAGCCGTGGTTTCCGGCATGTATTCCCCCCACGTCGTTGTTGGTCATGTTGTTCCCAGCTGCGGGAGCTGCGGCGGCGCCACCAGCACTCGCTGACAAGGCCTCCATGCCCAGCCACCACAGGGCGAGATCCGTCGTGAGGTTGTTTCCGTAGGTGGTCCATGGTATCGACTCGGCAAGCACAGCAGTGAACCCCAAGCGGCCCTTGCCGGTGAAGTGGCACACGGTGACATCCGTCTCCGACTGGATGTAGCCGTATTCCGTATTCGCCTGCTTGCACAAATGTGCCAGCTGCTCCAAAGGTCGGGGGCTGGCTTTGGGTTTGGATTTCTGCTCGACATATTGCCTGAGAATATCACCGTTCCACTGAGAAGCCATCCTTTTCAGGCCCATCACAAGGTGCTTCTTGGGGGAGTCGTTGAGGACGATCATGTGGTCAACCCGGATGTTGGGGCCGGTCAGTGTGCCGTTCGTCTCCCCTACCGCCGAATACTTGCGGATCAGGCCGATTCCAGGGTGGAGGCCCATTGCGGCCTGTCCGAACTCGAGACCATGATGCAAGTGCCGATCGTTCCAGTCGATCAGGCGCTTGATATCCTCGTCGGTATTGATGCACCAGTCGGCGGATACTGTTCTGATTAGGTCGGCCGCCGGCACCTTGATGATGCAGTCGAGCACCCGGCCGTAGCTATCGTTGAGGGTAGGCAGGTCAAAGTGTTCCCAGAGCTTGACATCGAGCGTTGGCCATGTTTTGCGGGAGCTTACTGCACCCTTGTTTTTGGTGCTCTTGACTATTACAATCCGTGGCTTTTCTTGGGTCAGAAACTCACGAAGTTTGAGCTCCCCTGATAAACTGTTGCTCATTATGGAAGCCTTCGATCCCGATCGACTCCGCCGTTGCGTTAATGGTTGATAGTAGCAGGGTGTGGTTGAAAAGGTTTGCAAGTTTTGAGCAGGAGACTTGGGGCCGATCAAGACCAGAGACTCGACCCTCTTGATATAGCAGGTGCCGCCAGCTTGGGAACCTTTTCTTGGTCTTCTTGTTTTATTATTGCGTGCCCTCGTGCTTCCTGCCTAGCCCAACAATGCCTTGTTGGAGCGTGCGGGTCCAGCAAGAAACACCCACCAGGCGAGGCGAGAGTATGTTGGGCTTCTCAACATCAAAGCATCAATTATGTCAGCTGGGCTCGCCAGCTTCTCACGCCCAAATCTTCCTTGCTCGCCAGAGGCATGCCCACCATGGTTACTGCACAAGCCAGTAAAGAGGGAACAGCACCAACTTTCTTTGACCACAGGGGCTCATGATCAACTCAGCAACCCTTTCCAAAGATATATGGGCCAGCAGGCCCCAGCAACGGCCGATCACGAGCCGCCAAAACACTACAAAGGCATTCATCTCCGAGAAACAACAATACCATCCATGTTGGCATCCTCCATTGTTGGTTTGGTCAGTCAAAGCACACGAATCCGCGTAACACGTAATGCAGTGCCTCAGGGGGAGTACACCTGACGACCAAGGGGCAGGGCCCACAAGTAAACATGTGGCCAAGAACCAGAACAGGTGACATGGGCGACTCTTACCAGATGGCTACTTACATGCCACCATTAGCCTCGTCAGGACTCGAACACCGAAGAAGTCGTACCCATGCCACCGCCGCAAAGGAAAGAGACGAAACCAGCGGAGCAGCAAGCCGTCGTCCGAGCCCAAACCACCTCAAAGCGGACAACCCCCAACC
>FTEL01008445.1_pt1 | contig 10319 bp, 7 predicted proteins | sample 1658911 | NCBI WGS metagenome assembly FTEL01 (sample SAMEA3914869, study PRJEB12502) | metagenome | biome: forest; material: soil | place: USA | collected 2012-03-12 | depth 0.1 m
ACATACGAGATCGCACGTCATGTGCTAGGAAGCAGGACATGGTTAGCCATTAGAACGACTCGACTTGTGCATCTTTTGTTGCCGTATCCGGCTGTGAGGACGTCTGTGTGCCGCTGCAAGGCGCTCTTCGCGGCGGCAGCCCGGCCGCGCCACCCGCGGAGGGCTTGGGAGGGGAGGATCAAGGGGGGAGGGTAGGACCCCAATTGCTAGGCAGGGGGTTGCTTTTGGACGATACCCCGGCGCATGGGGCTTCAAGTGACTTACAGATCGGCGGCAGTAGAGACATGCTGCGAGGAACAAGCAAGCCGGCGTTAGCTTTGTGAACACGACAACGGTGGGGGGGGGAGGGGTGAAGGGGACGGGGAGTAGAGCCGGCGGACTGGGGGGGGAGCAGAGGGAGGGGAGGACAGAGGTAGGCAGGCAAGGCAAGGCGGGCAGGCAGGTAGCCCGAGTGGAAGGGCAGGGGACGGGGAAAGGGAGAGGAGGGCAGCCGGCGGTGGCCGCGTGCGTGCCAACTCACCATGATTCACCTTGCGGCGCTTCTTGTTGGGGGTCCTGTGTGCGTCGTCGGCGGGAGGCGCCCGCTGATCGTGGGCCTTGGCCTCGCTCTCGGACTTGGAGACATTGGGGTCGTCCCCGGTGGTCCTCTCCATGGCTTCGGTTGCCGTCATTGTCTAGTGGACGCGGTTCCCATTGGGTCTCGTGGTTACGCAACGGGCGTCGAGTTCGCAGCTCATTTGAGCAGGGCCCGACGGCTCCTCGCAGGTATTGGCGACGATTCGATAGCCGTTCCGACGCCGCGGCTGCTGGCCCTGACGTTGTGGGTGCTTGGAGGGGTGGGTGCCTCTGCCGCCTTCGTGTGTGTGTGTGTGTCCTTGACTGCTTGGCCGTGTGGCCGTGTGGCCGTGTGTGTGCGAATGTGTGTCTGTCTACCAGGGCGCCGCCTGCCGTGCTGGCCCTCGCTCCCGCGCTGCCTGTCCCTGTGCTGCGCGTGCTGCTGCTGCGGCTGCGCGTGTTGCTCCGCGTGCTGCCCCTGCTCGCTGCTGCTCAGCTGTTCTTGGCTGCGGCGGTTGGTGTGGTGGAGGAGGTGGAGGAGAAGGAGAGGGTGGTGAGAGTCGTGCGAGTCGTGGGCGAGGCGGGTGCGGGAGTGGGAGTGGGAGGTGGTGGAGGTGTTGGGGGCGGCTGTGGGCGGCTCGCGATGCCGTCAACCTCGTCAACCCCGTCGCGTCGGCTGCTGCAGTGGCTAGTATCGTCGTATGGGCACGGAAAGCATTGCGGCGTGGAATTGACCGCATTCCGTGTGCTGTCTCCTCGTGGGCAGCCAGGCAGGAGTCGCAGTCGCTCTGGGCTGCAAGTTAAGAAATCGCTCTCCACCCTGCCATAGCATTCTTGCGCACACGCACACACTCAACACACACAAGCACACCACAACAGAACACACACACACGCACAGAAGCAGGCACCTCGCCGACTGCGGGACCCTGGGGGCGCAGCGGGCCCGGCTGACTGGGGGTCACCTTTGGCGTGCCGGGCGGGGCGGATTCCATCAACCGAGGGGTAAACTTTTTTGGCGTCAGCACCACCCAAGCAGCCCGCACCCAGCAGCGGGCTGCAACACTGCAGCACGCATCACCACCGCCTACAGGGGGATGCCGCCCAGGTGGGGCAGCCTAACGCACGCCATGGTTTGCGACAGAAAACGACGACCAAGGACGAACGACCAGGGCTCGTCCATCCCAGATCCCTCTGCAATTTTCGGGCGGTCCGATCCACGGATGTCAACTTAAAACCCAGCCAAGCAGCCCTGGACTGAAAGCAGTGGCCCTCTGTTGGCGCGCGATTCGGCCCTCCCGCCGTCAAACATGTGAACAATGCAAACCGTCCTCGAAATCTCCAAATAACACCTTCATCCAGCAGGCTCGCAACGGACCGCCGTTTTCCCAATGCGCTTTTTTTGTCCGGCCTACCCCAAGCCACGTGAGATCAGGTCGCCATCATGCGAGTTCTTTCCGTTTCCGGTTGGTTCACGGGGGACTGGGGGACCTGCGCCATGCCATCATCCTCCCCCATCAGTCAGCAGATCCTCACAAATTTGCCCAGTTCGGAGGTTTTTCTGCGGGACTGTTTTTTGGAGATCCGCCGCTCACATGACTTCCACGAAAGCAAGGCATGTCTCGACCAACGCCAGGCACCCGCCAGGCACCAACCCAGCAATTGTGTCCCTACCCGTGCTTCCAATGCCAATCCATGCGTATTTATTCCTGCGTACCTATTATTTCCTCTGCATATCAGACGGCGTAACACCTCGCAGGGATCCAGGGACGTCGGCTCGATTCCGGCTGTGTTCTGTGGTGCTGTTTCCCAGGCACGACGAACCAACCAGTCTGGACGCTGGGATCTCTCGTCCCATGGATCAGCGTCGGTTGCACGGCAAGCACATATGTACACATACAACATACGAGTGGTTAGCCTCGGGAATGTGCTGCGACAAGGACATCGTCGAATGCAACCTTCCCCCCGCAGCAGCAGCAGCAGGGTAGGCATCGACCTCAGACATCTCAGAAGGCAGATCGCGGCCGATGACTGGCTCTTGTCAGACGGTTGCACGACAGCCGACTCTGATGAGCATCGCAGCGCCAACTTCCTGTTTGGTGCCCGCCAGAACCCAGCGGGCCGGCTCCCATTGGCGAATGCGCGTCAACGCTGATCGGATGGATGGCGGGGTCGAGCGGCAGGCAAGTCTCATGATGCGGGACTTGGACTCCTCCATTCCAAGACTGGAGGGTCTTGCATAAGTTAGAACCTGCAAGACAGAGCCGGTCCAGAGCCTTTTGCCCAAGCAGGGTCCCCGCTTCCTCCTCGATCTTGGCCTCAACTTTGGCGGGGAGCCATTGGCTTGGATTTTGTCAAGGTGCGGTGAGCGAATGCTGCTCGCCATCAGCAACTATCCACATCCGGTGAGTGTAACTCGATGCCGTGACGCATAACACCACGGCGGCTGAGAAAGCCAAGGCAGCATGTCAGCTTCCTGCTATGATGGTTCGACAAGAATCTCAGTCTGCAGCTGCCGGTGGGCAAAATCCATCTGCACGCTTCCAACGTCGGCGAAAGGACCAAGCAAGTTGACCTAGGTGAGCCAATCAAACAATTTCCCAGTTTACCCCTGACCGGCCGGCGGCCAACTTTGCCTTGAAATGGCCTTCGGGCCAGGCATTGAGTTGGACCTCGGCATCTCTGGCTCGACTCGGCCGCCTTGGGATGTGCATACAAAACCGCAACTCTCTTCCCGCCCAAACGCCGCCCAGTCTGCAGACTGAGGGTGAGAAGCGTCTGATGGCCCTTGCTGATGGAGGGATGGTGGATCGGAATGACGGTGTCCACCAATCAAAGTCGGCCTCGAGGCTAACTTGGTCATCTTTGATGTCTGCCGCCTGCATCCAGGTGCATGCCCCGTGTACCATGTAGAGTTGAATGCCATTTCTTGCGATGGTGGCTCTCGAGCATGGTAGCCAGCCAATCCAAGCCAAGAAATTCGCATGCACGACGATGGCAAGCGCGTGAAGCATCGACGCCATGTTTCACTGCTCGACTGCATTTCTGTGGAAGCTCACTATCTAGACTTCTTGACGGTCCCGAGTATCCGCAACTGCCAATGAAAAAGCAATGGCATGATTAGATTACCATCTACAGGACGGTATCGGGGCATACCGTTCAAGGGGGCCATGCGGCTATGATGGGACCCCGGCATGCTGGAGGCGTCAGACGAAGAGAGTTGGGCAGCTGTGGAATCAGCGAGTGGCTGATTTGGAACATGGGAATCGAAACTTGCGAATTCGACCAGTTGACAAGTCGCGGCTGGCAGTTCTAACCACGGTTGTTTTTTTCTTCTCTGGACTCCGCAAGAAAGCAGACCGTGTACGGAGGACTGTGTGCCGCATTGTCTGAGCTTGTTTTGCCTGGGCGAGCGCGAGGCCATGGAGTCTGGTGTTGCAAGTGGTAGTGCGCTATCAGACTTAAGCGTTCAAGACGTGGCAGCCTGTTAGGGTGTTGAGATACCGGCCTGAGGGGGGCGTTTTTTGCGTCCGATTAAACCAATATCCTGCGCTCCCCAATCATTTACGGTTGTCGCCATCTGAAAAATAAATAATTCTGCAGCACTGCGCTTGCAGATGTTAGGTGAGCAGCCAACCCCACCCGGACGCTTTTTCGGTGATCTTTGTGCCTGTGATCGAGCGGGGCACCTCTTGGTGGGGGTTTATATTCTGCTGGGCTCGAATCCTTGCTCCCCAACTTTAACTCATCGCGGCTCTTGTTCCAATCCCCGATCTCGAAACAACCAGCGAATCATCAGGCATCCCCAACTCCCGGTACCAAACCACTCAAGATCCTGGTATTTCTGGGATTCCGAGTTCACAGTTAGAAAAGCGGTGACATATTTTCTGCACTCCTAGTGCCTTGGATTGTCTCCTCTGCACACCTACCTTCATACTACCAACAGTGACGCCGTTTCCCGACTTCGGCGAGGCCTCGGCTTGTCGCATTCCGCCCAATACCGAGCGCCTCTCGCGCATCCTGGCTTCGCCACGATGCCGCCCCCAAACACGCCCGAAGAGGGATTCACCGCACCGACAGTCGTGACGCAGCCACAAAACATCCAGCTTCCCCAGCGGGCATCCACCGACGCCAACAGCGCAATGGCGGATGCATCGCGAAGCGAGTCCCCCGCCCTCGAGCTGGACTACCAAAGCATCGAATACCTCGACCCCGTCGACGACACCCTGATGTGCCCGGTCTGCAAGACACCCTTCCACACGCCGATAACAACCCCGTGCGGCCACACCTTCTGCGCCGACTGCATCAACCGCGCTCTCGAGGAGCAACCCACCTGCCCGATCGACCGCCTCCCCATCGACAAAGCCCGTGATTACCAGCGCTTGCCCTTGATCATCAAGGACCAGCTCGACCGTCTCCGAGTCCGATGCCCAAACAAGGAATGCGACCACGAATGCCCGCGCGAGAACGTCGAGGGCCACTACAATCGCCGCTGCGAATTCACACCCGTCCGCTGCCCCGACCCGCACTGCACCAAGCTCGTCGCGCGCCGGGATGCCACGGCCGAACAGGGGTGCCTGCACGAGGACGTCGCCTGCGAGTTCTGCGACGCGATCGTGGTCTTTACCGAGCTTGACGCCCACTACGACACCGACTGCGAGTACGCCATGGCCCAGTGCCCAGACTGCGAGACGATGCTCGCGCGCCACCGCATCGCTCGACACCGGGCCAAGGACTGCCTCGATGCCCACGACCAATGCCGGTGGCAGATAGCGGGCTGCAAGGTCGCGGGCAAGCGCCGCGACGTATACGAACACCTCTCCGCGGGCTGCTCCTTCGAAGCCATCGGCCACCTCATCGAGCAACACCAAGCCGACCGGCAAACAATAAGCGACCTCAGCCTGCGCCTGTCCAGCCTGGAAACCTCCCGCAACCGCCGCCGCGAGCGCCGCAGCCGCCGCACCAACAACCCCTCCACCACCGATGCCGGCACCACCCCGCCCTCCCCCGACGGCATGGGCGCGTGGGACTCGCAGGACGACTACATGCTGGCGCAGTTCGAGCGGCTGGAGGCGCAGATCGCGGACCTACGCAAGCAGGGGCAGGACCTCAACGCGCACCTGTCGACGAACCTCGTCATGCACACGTCGCACGTCACCGACCAGCTCGCCAGCCTCACAAACCAGATCGGCGTGCTGCATATGCACACCAGCTGGCTGATGGGCGTGCAGAGGCAGCAGCAGATGCAGACGCAGGCGAGGTCGGGGGGTGGCGGCTCGTCCACGACCGGGTCGAGTGCCGGTGCTGGGGAGGGAGGGGGCGCGAGGCAAGCGCCTCCGCCGACGGGGGATGCAGGGTTGAGGTTTGCGGGGGGCGCGAGGAGGGGGAGTGATGGCGGGCGGGAGAACCGGACGAGGCTTTGAGGGCTGTCTTGGCCTCTGTTCGTTTGTTCTTCTGCTTCTACCTGCCTCGACTGGTCACCGTTTTGTTTCGAAGTAATGGGGTTCTTTTTTGTTTTCATGGAGTTGCTCGGTAAAACGGAATGGGTATACGGAAGAGATTTGATATTTCAGGCGTTTTACGGACTGGTCAGTGGTTTGGCAAGGGGTGGCTTGTCTGGAGGCATTGGGATATTCTCATGGACCTGACTGCGGTGTTGGGCGGGGCGTTTTTGAATCTACCTACCTTTTGTATGATCTGGTGTGGGATTAGTGTAGCAATGGCGGGTGTCTGTGTGTGAGAGTAGTGGAAATGAGGAACTAGGAAAGAATTCTTGCGATAATGGTGTTGCTTGATATTTGATCTAGTTGTTGGCCCTCTCCAGTGTGATACATCTGATCTGATTCTTGTGTTGATGCTGGTGGCGGCCTGGCTGCTTGTCTGGCACCCCGCCAAGGGTTGGTCTATCGATAAGCCTGCCCCCAGCTGAGTAATCCGGGAGACTGCACCCAGCAAGTGCAAACAGCCAGGGGCAGCCAGGCTCCAATCGATAGCGCACTCCTGCCTGGAAGCCGCTGGACCCCGCCATAGCTGCTGCCCCCAACCAAACGGGCGATAGGCGAACGGCTGGAAGCTTCAGGCAACATTTGTCACTTCCAGGTTCCGAGCACGTCCGTTTGTCTTCTCTGCTCCTCGCAACCTCATCTGACCCCGACCCGGCCTTCTCTCACTTTCTCTTTTTCTCTCCTTTGAGTATCCTCTGCCACCGACCGATCCTCGATCCTCGATCCTCCAACCCCCATCCCCGAGCCTCGAGCATCAAGACGGCATCGATATCGACTGTCTCTCCAGCGAACATGGATCCCAGCGAGCAGCCGCCGGCGCCGGCGCAGGAAACCCCTGATGCCCCGGATCAGGAGACCATGGAACAGATCCGCCGCCGCAGGCTGCAGAGGCTGGGAGGGCCGTCGGGGCCGGCTGCCCCCGCGAGAACGGGCTCGCCGAGCGCAGAGACACCAGATGCCCCCTCCACCAAGACACCACTCGTGCCCGCCGCGAAGCCGCCCGCCAGCGACAGCCGCCCCAGCATCAACATCTCGCCCGCCCCCGCGGCAACCCCCCAGAGCGCTGGCAGTGCCGCCAGCAGCAGACCAGGTAGTACCTACCAAGCAGAGTCCAAAGCGAAGAGACGAGCATCCGACGTTGACGGGCCCTCAGCCTCAGCACCACCCCGAAAGCAGACCCCCGGCTCCGCCAGCGAGACGCTCGACGACTGGGCCGACCGGGTGCTCTCAACCATCTTCCGCGTCACCGTCGACCCGAACCGCCCCGCCGACAGCCAGGGTCATAGGCTGACCTTCCTGGAGAGCCTCAGCAGCGACCTGGCCGGCGAGGGCGCCCCGCTCAAGCTCTCGGTCGGCCGCCTGGACGAGGCCATCGTGGAGTTCGCGTCCGCCCTGCCCCACGACCGCCCGCTGTTCGAATACCTCCTGCCGTGCTGGAAGCGCTTGGTCAGGACCCATAAGCTGCTCCGCAACCCGGTACCCGGGAAGGAGGCGATCGTGAAGGAGGCTCGGCGGCTCTGCTTCAGCAACTGCATCTTTGCGATGACGGTGCCGGAGCTGTTTGGGTAGGTATAGTCGGGTAGAGGGGGAGTTTGGTTGGACACTGGCGACTAACTCTTTCTGCCCAGCCGAGAACCGAACCCGGCCCACGACTCGCTGGTGCCCTACCTGCTCAAGGAGGTCGAATCTGAGAACGGCCTCTGCATGGACTTCCTTGGTGAGGCCGTGGCTCGCCTGGACGAGGACGATACGATCGTCCCGCTGTTCACCAAGGCGATGGCGGACATCAGCACTAAGCTTGCAGCCCTGACGATGAACAGCGACTACAAGCCCTACGTCAACGTGAGTAGGATGGTTGTTGGACCCGAGATGGTCGCTCCCTGTTGCTGACAGTGATAGGCTCTGTTGACGTACTCACGATTCCCACCCCTCCTCAACGCGGTCGCACAGCACCCGTGCTTCCAGATGGCCCAGTCGGCGCCCGGGATCGAGAAGCACACGATCCTCGGCCCGTTCTTCAGGATATCTCCTCTCCAGGCCGAGGTGACGGCTGTGTACTTCCCAGGGCCACGGACGATGGATAAGGGTCTCATCAAGACCTCGCAGAGTGCCCTGCAGATGACCCTCACGGCTCACCAGGCTGATCTCATGACCATCATCAATGCCTTCATCCGGGCCAGCCCTCAGGCCAGGAACAAGGTGTTGGATTGGTTTGCCTACATCATGAACACCAACCACAAGCGGCGCGCCATGCAGGTCAACCCCAAAGAGGTCTCGTCGGACGGCTTCATGATCAACGTGACGGTGATCCTAGACACGTTGTGCGAGCCGTTCATGGACAGCACATTTTCCAAAGTGGGCCGCATCGACGTGGGCTACTTCCGGCGGAACCCGCGGGTCAACATCACCGACGAGACGAAGTTGAACGCGGACCAGGCGCACTCGGACGCATTTTACGCGAACAAGCTGGACGGCGAGTCCAACTTCATTACCGAGATTTTCTTCCTGACCCTGGCGGCTCATCACTACGGGAGCGAAGCTGCAAACGCCAAGCTGAAGAACCTCGACCGCGACATCAAGTATTATGAGAAGCACCTCGCCATGATGGAGTTGGAGCGCGCCAAGTATGTGAACCGGCCAGACCAGCTTAGGATGTTGGAGGCTGCCATCACGCGGCATGTGACCGTCATCGACAACGCGGTCGCCTTGAAGTATTCGATTGAGGGTGTCTTGCTCGAGCAAAAGATGCAGAGCCGGTCCCTTCAGTTCATGCGCTACGTCACGGTCTGGCTGCTCCGCGTCGCGAGCAAGACCGAGTACACGCCGGGCAAGACGCTGACCCTGCCGCTCCCGGAGGAGCAGCCTGAGGCGTTCCAGTGCCTGCCCGAGTACGCGCTGCGCGACGTTGTGGACAACTTCAAGTTTGTCTTCCGCTACATCCCGCAGATCATCCTGTCGGCGGCGGGCGACGAGATGATTGCGCTGTGCATCACGTTCCTGGAGTCGTCCGAGTACATCAAGAACCCGTACCTCAAGTCGTCGCTCGTGACGCTGCTGTTCCGCGGGACGTGGCCGACGCACCACAGCCAGAAGGGCGTGCTGGGCGACTTGATGACGGGCACCAAGTTTGCGAATGACCATCTGCTGCACGCGGTCATGAAGTTCTACATCGAGGCCGAGTCGACGGGCGCGCACACGCAGTTCTCGGACAAGTTCAACATCCGCTACGAGATCTTCCAGATCATCCGCTGTGTGTGGTCCAACGACGTGTACCGGCAGCAGCTGGTTCAGTCTAGCAAGTAAGTGGCAGTCTCATGCTTCGGGGGACGGTTCTCGTTGCTGACCAACACAAAAACAGATCGAACCGTGCGTTCTTCGTGCGTTTCGTCAACCTGCTGATGAACGATGCGACGTTTGTGCTGGACGAGGGCCTCAGCAAGTTCCCCAAGATTCACGAGCTGCAGCAGAAGCTCCGTGACCCCACCCTCTCACAACAGGACCGTGAGAAGACAGAGGAGGATCTCCGTCAGGCGGAGGACCAGGCGACGGGGTACATGCAGCTGGCCAACGAAACAGTCAGCATGATGAAGCTCTTCACGACGACGCTGCGCGACTCGTTCACCATGCCCGAGATCGTCCAGCGCCTCGCCGGCATGCTCGACTACAACCTGGACATCCTGACCGGACCAAAGTCCAAGACGCTCAAGGTCGACAACCCGGAGAAGTACTCGTTCAACCCCAAGACGCTCCTACCGGAGCTGGTGGACATCTACATCAACCTGGGCGCGTCGCCGGCGTTTATCGAGGCCGTCGCCGCCGACGGCCGCTCCTACAAGCCCTCGGCCATGGCGGCGACGGCGCACATCCTGCGCACCAAGGCCTTGAAGGACGAGATGGAGGTGCGCGCGTGGGAGGCGCTGGCGAAGAAAATTGCGGATGCCAAGGAGCGGCTTGATCGCGCCGAGGTGGACTTTGAGGACGCCCCGGCTGAGTTTGAGGACCCTATTATGGGGATTCTCATGCTGGATCCCGTGATCCTCCCGAGCAAGCATGTTGTGGACCGGTCGACTATCACGCAGCATTTGCTGAGTGACCCGAAGGATCCGTATACCAGGCAGCCGATGTCGATTGAGGATGTTGTGCCGGATGATGAGTTGAGGGGGCGGATTGAGCAGTGGATGGCGGAGAGGCGCGGGGAGAAGATGGATACTAGCGGTTGAAACCCTTTTGGGGGGGGGGGGGGGGGGGGGGGGGGGGGGGGGG
>FTEL01008666.1_pt1 | contig 10319 bp, 12 predicted proteins | sample 1658911 | NCBI WGS metagenome assembly FTEL01 (sample SAMEA3914869, study PRJEB12502) | metagenome | biome: forest; material: soil | place: USA | collected 2012-03-12 | depth 0.1 m
TGTTGAGAGCGGAGACCTGCTGTTGTGTCGCGGCCAGGACTTCTTCCATCTGGCTCCTCCATGCTGAGTGCTCCGAGACCAGACGTTGCTCCTTTTCGTGGAGATCCTTGTGGTCGATCTCAAGAGCAGACAGTCTTTTCTGTACGGCAGCGAAGTTTTTCTCCGCGTCGCGTGCCAACTTCTCGGCCTTGACCTCCTGGTCTCGCTCGCGCTGACGATAACGCTCAATCTGAAAGTCGCGAGTGGAAACCTTGCTTTGCTCAACGGCGAGTTGCAAATTCCTCTGCCCCTCCGACCGCAAATGTTCCGCGTTCAGCTGCTCTAGACGACTCATTTTGTCCAGCAACTCCTTTTCCTGTGCTTGGGAGGCGGAGAGTTGCTTCTGCACGGCAGCCAATTGCTCCTCCAAACGTTTCTCAGCTGGGGAGCTCCGTGACACAACCGCATCAGCGACACCGTGCTGTGGTTGCTGAGGCGCCTTGTTGGAAAACGAGCCGAAGCCAACTCCAAAAGGGTTGGGTTGAGATGAGACCAACGATGTGGCAGGGGGACTCCGTGGCACAGGAGCATCAGCGACACCGTGCTGTGGTGGCTGCACCGACTTGGCGGAAAACGAGCCGAACCCGGCCCCAAAGGGGTTGGGTTGAGACGAGACCAGCGTGTCCGAGTCTGAGCTCTGCGACTGCAGTCGGGGCGGAGTGGCAGGGGGTGTCGCGAGCCCCGTAGGATAGATCGAAGAAGCTTGTCGGACTGCCACTTCCCACTTCTTCACAAGCTTGTCGATCTGTGCCGCTGTGATGTGGTGATCTCTGCATAGACACAGCCTGGCGAGAATCGACAACGTGTCCGAGGTGATGTTCGAGGGATGCAGCACGGCCATGGTGCGCAGGAGACTTTCGGCGCCCCTGACATCGGCCAGTTCGTCACTCCTCCCGCCCTTTGTCCACCCGCAGCGAGAGCCGTAGCCGCCGTTCCGGCCATTGCACTGGATGCCGTTTGAAATCCTGGGTGATCCTCGAATGTCCAGGAGTATCTCCGGGTTCCAGAGGGCGGCCATCGTAGAGTTGTCCGACAAAAGCCGAGTTCTGGTATCAAGTGGAGATTGATCTCTAATGAATGGACTGAGCAAAGGGATACGCCTCAAATTTCAGGATGGGGTCTCAAGGTCTTAACGTGGCGCGAAGATGCGAGGTATATACTGCCAACACTGGTCTCTGTACACGTCGCGCGGGGGTGCGAGCCTTTGGAGGGGGGGCCAAGATGCCTTGCGACAAAAAGGGACAAAGGAACGTCATGCCGGCCCGGCCCAGTGTGGCTGATTCCATCAGCTCTGCCTTTTTGAGGGACGGATATTGGCGCGATAGCCCGCGGGCCGCCCCTAAAAACGCCACATATGCACCTCCATGCACGCATCGGCCGTCTTTTCCTGAGGCCTGAAACTGGCCCAGCCGGAAATCCGGCACAGTCGGCGGTAAGGCGTTTTTCTCTTGCTGGCACGAAATCCCGCGCGTGTGCACGATTGGAACCGGAATCCCAGGGAGTGTCTTCCGGCAATGTGCGAGCTTAGAGAGAGCAGTTCCCAGCCGGGCCTCATTGCATGCAGACGGAACAAGGCAGACAAGCTCTGGGCATGCGCACAATTTCCAGAAGCTGAAAGAGACCAGGCTCGGACATGGTTGGGCACCCACACCACTTGTCGTGCCCCTCTTTTGTCAGCGACTGGTCCAATTCAGGTTTGGCACGCCCCTCGCAGTCGACAGCGGTTGAGGAAGGAAACTTGAGCTGGGCTCAAGCATTTGGCCTTTCGGTTCGCGGAGTGGTTCTATAGGTATCCGTACTCTTTAGACTGCTTTTGTGTTTTGGAAACGTCCCTCTTCCCCTGACATTTTCTCCCAATGCTTCGTCGGACATCCCGACGTTACACAACATACAGAGTTCAGATGTCACAGCTCATTTCCGGCCCTTCCGCCAATGTGACAACTCTGATGGCGCTTTCAGGGCTTTGCTGGAGCCAGGTGTGGTTTGATCACTCTTAAAGCGGCAAAAAGTCTAATTATTCCAGGGGAATGGGCCACCACGAAGCCAGAAGGCGATGCAGGGCCGTGGTTCGGCCAAGCTACTCGAGGGGATGCTGCCTTTGAGGGTACTGCCTGTGGTTGAAGGGATTTGGTGTCCGATGAGGCACGTTTGGCCCGTCAAACGGTCAAATGGGGCCAACTGAACATCACCGGGCCGTTGTTCTTTCTCGGCTTGTTAATGCAACCGATAGATTCATTATGGGGAAGCTTGCGGCTTCGTGTTTCTCAAGATTGGAGACGGTCGGTTCGAATGGGTCGGGATGTTCAACATCGACGTCTACTGGCAAACCACCAAGGACGAAGTCACAATATCACATCGAGGCGACGAAGATAAGGTCCAGACGATATTAAAGAGCCGAATTACAATGCCGCCCACGCCCCTACACAGTCATGTAATAGTACCTCGTAGCCTCATCCCACTCCATCAACACCTCCGCCTCCATATCCGCCACCCTAACCACCCCCTGCCTCCACAAACTAATCCCAAACGACCCCGGCAACAGCGCCGGCGCAACATACGCACACAGATACGCCTCTCCCTCCGCCCCCTCACCCCCAGGGTTCACCACAGCGCCCCGAGCATCCTTCACCCACGGCCCAACCGCGTTGGCGGGACACATCACCATCGCGTACGCCTTCCCCCCAACAGCAGCCGCCGCATACCCCGACCCCGCCACGGCAGCCGGATCCCAACGGACCACCATCCCAGGCCGAATCCGCTCGCGAAACGGCACGGCCTCGGAGCCCGGCTCCGGATCGGCGCTCGAGTCGAGCAGTTCCGCTCTGGTGGAGGACCGCGCGGCCGCAGGCCCAGCGTCGTCGGCGACAGGTTTCGACGCGACGAAGCGCCGGGAAGTGGAGTCGATGTGCAGTTTCCACAGCTTGGTCTGGAAAGCCTGCGCCTGCTCGAGGCCGACGCCGGGGGTGTGCAGGCAGCGGGCGAGGAAGGCGGGGATGGGCAGGCGGAGGAGTTGAGGGCCTGTTTCGGTCGGGCTGAGGTAGAGCGGTGAGACGGGCGGGGTGCCGGACTGGGAGGGTTAGTTAGGGGGTGTTGTTGGTTAGAAGAAGTTGGGGGGAAGAAAAGGGGGCCGTACGTTGGCTTTGATCCAGGCGCTGAGCTGCTCGTTGTTCCAGGTTGATGGGACAAGGGGGTTGTATTCGGCTGCCTTGGGCTTGGGGATGACGGCGCGGAGCATCTCAGCGTAGCGCAGGGTGTTGCGGCTGGCGCCGATGTCGGCCAGGCAGGGGTTGACGCAGGCCACGACGACTGTCTTGCAGCTGCGGGCGCTGGTCGGGTCGAAGACGTGCTTGAGGGTCTTGGTGAGGGTGCTCTGCCGGAAGGGGACGTAGGCGGGTTTCTTGGTGGGTTTTCCGGCGAAAGTGTCGGCGTCGGCGAGGGCCCGGCCGCGGATGCAGTCCTTGAGGACCGACAGGCTGGTGTTGATCTCGCGCGCTTCTTTCATACGGCTGGCGTCGTGCGCTGTCTTGTCGCGTGCGGCTTCGGATCCTGCGAGATCGATCAGGTAGAGGAGGCCGTCGTCGGCCGCTGGTATCTCGGGATTCTCGAAACGGAGTCGGCAAATGGCGTGGGAGCGGGACGAGGTGTCGTTTTTGAGTGTCGGTGCCGTGCGCCGGAGGGCTGCGGCGGCTTCGATGAGGCCAAGGAGGGTGTCCTTGTCGCTGACCTTGAGTTCTTGAGCGCCTGCCATCTGGGTAATGCCGAGGGAGTCTTCGAGAATGGAGATCTGCTTCCGGGCGTTGAGGAGGTCTAACAAGTCTGCGATGAGCAATAGCCGACTGCAAAGGAAGAAAAGTTCACGCTTACCATACGCTGTTTGGCCTGCGAGCTCGATGATGGAGATGTAGATATCCCTCTCCCCTTCCAACGACCCATCCATCAGCGTCTCGGCCACATCTCGTTCCAGAGAGCTGACGGTGTACGTCTTCCCGGACCCTGTTTGGCCGTAGGCAAACAGCGTCCCGACTCCTCCATCCCACGCCCACGGGACCAGAGGCTTCACCAACCCCTGGTAAATTTTCTCCGTATCGGAACTGGGCCCGTAGACCTCGTCGACGGTGTAGTCTGAGGACTATCTGCGGTCAGAGATGGGTGAGTGTTGGATCTAGACAAAAAGCGTACGGTAATGGTGGGCAAGCCCCTGACAGGCTGCTTCAGCGCATGCACGTCGATGGTGTTTGTGTCACGACGGATGTGAATGCCGGCAGGAAATCCCTGAGAGATCTCATCCTCAAGCATGGGACGCACCCGAACGCTGACAATGATTTCCGGATTTGCAACCGTCGAGCCACTTGCTTTGGTGCTTGATGGGCTGGGCTTGAAAGCAGCGACGAGTCGCTTGTAGCGCTCGGCGTGGTCAAGGATGAACTGCTCCATGGTCGAGATCCTGAGCTTCAATGTCCGCAGAGACTTGTTGGGTTGCGTTGAGTTGGGTTGACGACGGGTCCTGGACGTTGACAGAAGCTCCAATTTATCCCCTGGGAGAAATCGTGTTGCCTGATGCCTGGACAAAGAGCATGCCCTGATCACCAGGCAACGGCTTTTGCTGCCCCTTGCCCCGCTTGTTGTGGTCCGGAGTGGGTTCAGGACGGGCGTGATTGGAAGCCCAGTTGTCTTGTTCCAGCCAATCGAGTGGACTCAGGCGTGAAGGACGCAAGGCATCACCATTTGATGTTGTTCGCCAAGGTCGGCAACAAAGGACTGGATCAGAACTATTGACAGTGGCGTCTGCCTCAGGTTCAGGGGCAGGAAAGCCATGCTGGCAATGATTAATGATCTTTGGTTGTTTAAATTTCGTTGCTATTGTGTCTTGGCGTCGAGTTCAAGTTGCACAATGTTGCCGGCACAACGAGCTGAACGTGTGGTTCCGAGCAGCCGGTTTGCGTCGCCGGGAATTCAGGAGTTACGCGGTTGAAAAACGCCACAAGCTGGGAAGAAGATGAAGTCCGGATATTGAATCCGGATTTTTTTTATTTTTTTTTTCATTATAGGGGAGCATATATTGGTCAAGACCATACTTCGTGCGCAATCTAGGAGGATTGAGAAACACGACTAAAATGAGCGAACATTGAAAATCTGTAGAGGCTGGAAAATATGTTTTGTTCCTTTCAATACCTATCTCGGTACCTTACGCCTCCCTTTTGTTGAGATTTTCATTCATTCCTGCCATTCATATAAAGAGATTAAAAGACATGAAAGAAAAGAGAAAAGAGAAAAGAGATGGCGGAAGAAAAGAGCAGCGGAAAAAAGGAAGAATAAGGGGAAGAATAAGGAAAGTAAATAGGTAGAAAGGACTGCGGGAAGGAAGGAAGAAAGGAAAAAGAACGATGTTTAAGTTACATAATTCAGTCTTCTCTCAGTTGGTATGTCTTATATCCCTTGCGGGAGCTAATGTTGAAGATCAGAGGCCACAAGCCTCGCAGACCCTGCGCCCCCCTCTGTGTATATTAGACAGGATCTCCCCCCTCCTTCCCTTTCAGGCTCAGCAAGACGACTTCAATCAATATAGCTCACCTCTATGACCTCGTTCCTGTGACCTCGTTCAACAGCTAATGTATCGGACTCATGACACTATCCTAGGTACCTTAGGTACCATCACTTTCTGCTATCCCAATCTTCAACCACGGTTTCGGCTTCGTCGCCATCACTATCATCGTCATCTTCATCATCCTCATCGCTAGTTATGTACTCGGCTTCAGCCTCGAGCCTGCGGAGGTGGTCGTCTACCGTAATCTCCTGCTGGATCTCGTCTTCCGACACCCCAACGTGAGCTTCTTGCCGGGCCCGCTCCTCATCCATGCGTCTCTCCCAGGCAAGCATTGACGCGTTATCTTGATTGAGAAACCATGTCTGAAAATCTGACAAATGGCCTGCTTCTCCCATCGCGGCGTGCTCTTTCGTTACGACGTCGTCGGGACTTACGTCGCGATCTGTCTCCTCAAGGGCCTCCTCGAGCGACTCTGTTTCGCCGGCTTCGCGACGTGCTTCGCGAGCTGCCTCTTCGTAGTACTCGCGACGTGCTTCGTCATCTGCCGATTCGAGGGCCTCTCTAATCGTCTCTGTTACGTCGTCGTCATGGAGACGCGCTTGGCGGTCTACCTCCTCGAGAGCCTCCATCAACGCCTCTTCTTCGTCGTCGTAGAGACGAATTTGTTCGTCGGGGACCTTTCTCTCCCTGAGAGCCTTGTCATCGTCGCGGAGCATTGATCCGTTGTCGCCGTCAGGAAGCGTTTTACAATCTGCCTCCTCCAGGGCTTCTGCGGGAGACGCATCTGAGCCAGTCTCAAAAGGGTCATCGTCGTCCTCGTCGGGGTAGGCAGGGAGTGCCGAGAGCGAGATCTCCTCAAGATGCCGGGCCAGATGTGCCGTGACGGTAGACTTTCCCTTCCCGGTTGTCTCAAAGCACAACGGACAAGTGATGGCATTCCATCCAAGATCGTCGTAGCCGTGTTGGAGAGCGAGATGGGCCATCCAGGCAGTACGGGTGAGGAAACGGCGATGATCGGAGCACTGCGGCTCCAAGCAAATGTAGGGCTCCAAGTCCAGGTATAAATGGTGCTTCCATCTTGAGTTCTTTGTGATTCGAACCCAAATCCCACATGCGAGGCACTGAAATGGAGCTCCCTTCTTTGCCTCATCCGAGAGCGGAGGGATGCGGACCTTTTGCCCATCCGCGGCCCCGTATGTCATAACCGTCTCGGCATACGAGCTAGCCGTCGGAAGAGAGGTGCCCAGACCAGAGTCGTGGTACTTGGAGCTTGCAGCCACCGTGCCGTCTTCGTCTTTGTCGCCGGCGGCGTTGGCCTGCGACGTGGTCCCTATCTCGGCCGAGTAGTTGCGTTTCTCTTGGCAACTGAGGAACCGCGCCCAGTTCGCCTTGCCAAGTTTCTCGACCAAGGTAGCCTCGGCCTTTGGAAATCGTTGCTGGATTTTGTCGCAGAAAACAGTCTCAGGTGTCCAGTCGATTGCCTCGAGATTCTGCTTCTGTTTTTGTAAAGCCAAGTCAAGAACCGGATCGCGAAACAAGGGGTCGAGCTCCATCAAACACTCCGCGTCCGTCTTGAGGTCTTCGGCCACCTCATTGATGCTGTCATCCAGGCCCACGTCAGACAAGCCGTCGCTCGATGTGTCGGAGCGGTCATCTCGTTCATCATGGATGACATCGTGGATCACGTATGACGCCTCGTCAACAGCTGCGGTGAGTCGGGCCGTCAGAGTATCCAGTTTCTCGGAGGAGATTTGAGCCAGAGGTATGAGCCTGCCCAGGAGCGTGTTCGCAATGCTCGACAGCGTCTTCAGAGTTGAGCGTCGTATGTTGCGCGACTTGGCGAGCACATCATCCAGCCTCCCATCTTGGATGCCGTAGCCATCTGACCAAAGAGCGATGAGACCCCGGGCACGCTCAAGACTGGTGCGAACGGGTTTGGTGGCGGTCTCGGCGTGGCGCGGTTGTTCTAGTTGACGGACGGCCTCGTGAAAGACGTCGAGAACGCCGTCGCAGAGACGAGCTGTGATGCTGCGGTCCAAGGGCTTTGAACCATCGTGATGATGGTTCTTTTGCCATTCCTGGATAAGAACGGCGGTATCCAGATGATTCACATCTTTCGACATTGCGGTTGTTCAGACTTGTGCGTTTGAAGGAATCATGGGTCTGGTCTGGGTCTGAACGGCGAGACGCTCTGTCAGTCCGGGGTGTGGCAAGGAGCGAGGCAGATTTCCGCTCGGTTGGAGGCTGCAGCATGCCGCTTGCCCCCCTGTCTTCCCAGCACCGCCCCCCAGGCTGGCCAGGCTCGACCAGGGCAGACCACTGGCGTGCCATGGAAAACGCCGAGAGCTGACCCACTTCCCTGCTGCCGTTTCCCCTTGCTCCTCTTTCTCTCCTGGCCCCCCCGTGTCCATGATATGACATGTCAAGTCCAACCGCCAAAGTGGCCATCCGCTCCTGACAACAGCACTTCAAAATGGACCCGGTATCCCTTTCCTTGGGCATTATCCCGCTTCTTGGCGGCTCGATAAAGCTGTTTAGGGCATCGCAGTCTCGGCTCAAGACCTTCCGCCATTATTCCAGAGAGGTCGACAGGGTGCGGAAACAATTTGAGCGGCAACGACAGTTCTTTCTTAACGAGGTCCACTTGGCTCTTCGGCTTGCCATCGACGATGAATCGCTCGTGCAAGATATGGTAGATGATGGGCACCACCTGCAGTGGCAGAGTCGAAGCCTCGAACGCACAATGTTGGAGCGTTTCAAGGCAAACAACTGTCAGGTGTTGAACGAAATCGTAAATGACATCAAAAACACAATTAGCGCTACTCAGGAAGGGCTGGAGTGCTTTGAGTGCCTGGAAGAAGCCCGTCGCGAGGTATGACTCTAGATATTTACATCATCCGACAACGGAAGTGCTAACTCTCCTCAGGGTGAGCATATCAAAGACGCTGTCAAGCGGCTACGGGGTCGCATCAAGATTGCCTTCGACATATCTAAATTCACCAAATGGGTCGGCGAACTTCGCGAGTCCAACAATGATTTGAAACTCCTCCGCGAACAGGCCGGCGAGCTCGGCACACCCAAGACAACCACTGCCTCAAAGGCCATTGCCTCGAGTGCGGCCCGCTCCGTCGCCCGAAGACGCTTGCCTACAGACTTTAGCTCATATGGTGCAACGAGAAGAGCTTCTCAGGCGCTCTATGATGCTCTCTGGGCCGCCTGGTCGACCCAAGACGCTGCTCACTTCCGCCATTTGGTCAAACTCTTCCTCGAAACGAGGTCGGACGAGGGCGTTTACCTGAACCTGATTATCTCGTGTCTCAGACAGGACCTTGTTCAGCCGATACCCAGCATGGTTAAAGTACACGTCAAGTCCCAGATGCTCGACTGGCTTCCAGACCAGCCTACTTCATCGGAACTCGTATCAACACCTGAACAGCCCATTAAGAAACGTCGTCGTGTCGTCCGGTTTACAGACGACGACGACCAACCCCCTCACGCAAATGAGCTCTCAAAGTCGCTAGGGCAAGGAGAAACAAGCGCAAACCCGCTCACCGCGCTCGACCTCACATGCAGTCAACACCTCTGCTCCGAACTGCTCCCCAAAAGCAATCTACCTCAAGGGCAACAACAACAACAACCAAGATCTCCATCCCCAGTTGCCGCCACCGCCGTCGGCTACCTCGACACACGATCCCAAGACCGATTCCGGCACTCCTTCTTCCACTGCTGCGAAGGCCTCTGCGATCCAGCTCTATGCAGCGGCGGACCGGGCGCCATCAACCCTCTAACCCCAGAACAACACCACCAACAACCACCAGAGCCAATCCGACTAGACCACCTCCTCGCCCAACCGCGGCGCAACGACGAGCTGTCAGTGCCCGAACAGCTGCAACTAGCGCTGCGCATCGCTTCCGCCGTGCTCAAGTTCAACTCGACCGCCTGGCTCAGCGAGTCATGGGGCCTGCGAGACTTGTACTTCTTTGACCGGCCCGCTGAGACGGCGGCCGACCTGCCCGCTGCACTGCAGACGCTGCACTTGGGGGTGGAATGGACGCGCGGCGGGGGCAGCGCGCTGATGGATGTTGACGTTGGTGAGACATCGTCGTCTTCGGGGTTACAGGCTGCGCTTGAGGAAGCGAAGCTCATTCATGGGATTCACAACGTCACGATGTACAACCTGGGTGTTGCGCTGCTGTCTATCGGGCGTTGGACTGCCGTCGACCCGCATGATGTTTTGCGCGTGCGACGCATGGCGTTGCAGGCGTGTCCCTTGGGGCCGAGGTTCCAGGAGATGACGCAGAGGGTGTTGGAGTGTGATTTTGGGTATGGCAAGGATTTGAAGAAGCCGAAGTTGCAGGAGGCTGTGTATGATGGCGTGCTGCTGGAGCTGGAGTCTATGATATCGGCGTTGAGCTTTGATGAGAAGTAGGGTGGTTTAAGAGCGTTAAGGTTAGGTACCTAGGTACCGGAGCAGGAGACTGAGGTATGCAACGTGCTATGTTAGGGCCAACATCCATTATCATGTCCACATTCAACTTCATCGTAACATACAATGTCGTCTAGCCTATAGATCCTAGTTGATCAACTTATACTATTTTCACGAGAGCTTTGAGGGAAAAAGAAGTATAGAAGGAAAGATGGAAAGAAGGAAAGAAGGAGAGAAGGAAAGAAGAAAAGAAGAAAAGAAGAAAAGAAGAAAAGAAGAAAAGAAGAAAAGAAGAAAAGAAGAAAAGAA
>FTEL01009491.1_pt1 | contig 10318 bp, 4 predicted proteins | sample 1658911 | NCBI WGS metagenome assembly FTEL01 (sample SAMEA3914869, study PRJEB12502) | metagenome | biome: forest; material: soil | place: USA | collected 2012-03-12 | depth 0.1 m
GAGGAGAGGAGGGGAGGGGGGGGGGGTGGAGGGGTGTGTTGTGTGGTGGGTGTGTGGTCGGTTGCTCGGGGCTTGGGCGTGCGTGTCATTCGACGAATCTTTTTACCCAAGACGTGCAACGGCCAGGGCGAGAGAGGGACAGGCCAGGGACACACCAGACAGGTACCACTGCCACTGCGCTCTCTTCCCTGTCGTTTTCTCTTCTGTCTGGCTTGATGTCGACGCACACAGCCTCAAAAACCCGAAAAAACAGAGGATCGGGGTACGAAGTAATGCGTGTGATGATTGCCCCGGCAGCAGCAGGCCAGTTCTCTTGCGCTGGAATTCCGGCACCTGATCATCGAAGGCAGAACTGGAAATGCCACATACCTCGATTCCGGCCCATGGTGGGGTTCAGATGGTGCGCCGTCCCAAAATGGGCGCTTGGCAGAGCAACTGACTTGGGCTGCGCTCCGACGAGAGCGGTGCCTTCTCTCTGGGCTTTCCTTGCACAACCCGCGCAAATAAAAATAAACGCTGCCTCGCAAACAGCACCCACCCCGGTCCAGCCACCCAGATGCTGTCGGCCAAAAAAGATTAAGAGAGAAAAAAAGGCAATGCGCAATGACGTCGGGGCGATGGCGATCTCCGCTGGATCAAGTCAGGTCGGCCGCGATGTTCGAGGAGCGAGTTTGCACGCTGTTTTCAAGGTCCTCCCACTTATTAGCGACCGACAGAGGGGGGCAGCGGCCTGCTTTTCTGCTGCTTGGCCCGTTGGATCACTGTTGCGCTGGCTGCCGCTCCATCCGGACTAGGTTCGTCGAGGTTGCGGGAGATTCGGAACAAAGACCGGAAGCTAGCTGCTTGGTGGCTACCTGCTCGTTGGGCTGCTTTTGTCGACCGAGAGCGACGGACGGGAGGGAGAACGGGCGACGGCGGTGACGGTGACGGTGACGGTGACGGCGCTGGCCTACGTCAACGGCAAAGTTCGGTCAGTCAGTATTTCCGTGCTGGTGCTGGCGGTATGTGTGTCGGCGCAAAGGCGAGACAGAGACGAGACGACGAAGCGAGCGGGAGAACAGCAAGCGGCGGCGTCCCGGAAGACATAAAGACCCGGCGCAAGAGAGGCGCAAAGCCCACACTCCTCGGCGGATGCAAGATTGACGATGGTCCTCGTCAGCATACCCTCGTCATGGGACTGAGCTGGCTTGTCGTGAGAGAGACAGTCCGGTCCACCAGCCGAGCCACGCCCGAGCAAGAAATATTGGCCACCGATACGGGGATGGGAGGGAGGTTCAAGTCGGGTGGGCGCCAGCCATGGAACGCCAGGGTCCAGGGTCGTGATAGGGGCGCCGTGTGGGCGGATGTTGATGCTGTCCGCCGGGTTTCTCTGGATAAAAATCACGACGACGTCCTTCCGCCGGGCCTGAGAGGTTTTTGTCCTCTCTTGATTCTCGACTCCCGCACTTTTGGTTTCGCCCGGGTCTTCCGTGGGGGGAGGGGGGGGGGGTTGGGACGCTGGGGGCGCTGAGACGGCACACACACGGATCGTGCGTCTAAGTGAGGTACGTACCGATGCTGCAAGATGGCGACGAGGATGGGGGGCACGGGGAGGCGAATACGCTGCCAATCAGGCCCGATAGGCCTTTCCAAATCCAACTTGGTGCCAAAGAGGGGACGCAAGAGAGTCCAAGACCGAGAAGGAGAGGGGTCCAGAAAAATCCAGGGACCGCTCTTCTGCAGGGCCACGCCTCGTATTTGAGTCGTGTGTGTTTTAAAAAGGGCCCCCCCCAAGACGAAGGCCACTCTCAGGCCGAGCTGGTCGTCCCGCCCGAGACTCCGGGCTCTCGGCGAGCGAGTGCTACGAGAGGCAACCCTGCGGTGATTACGCAGTTTGGCGCTGTCCTCCACTTTTTGAGGGCCCAGGGCGAGTGTCATTTGTGAAGCCAGTGATCCACCGCCCGCTGTGGGTTTCCAGGGTCCAAGTCAGATTGCATGCGCCGACATGCGCCCAGTAGTCGCTGCTAGTCAGGACGCTGTGTACGGATACTTCCAGGCCTGCCAATGGACGGCACGCCATCTGCCCCCAGTCCCTCTTTGTTGAACCACCTCCTGAGGGGAGGGGAGGAGGGGGGACGGTGAGGTGGTTGTGTTGGGCGATGGGGGATGGGGGACCGCGGGGGATGGACTGACGGTCTTTCTCTCGTCTTCCATCCCGTCACCAACACTCCCAAGACCTGTCCCAAGACCCTCCAAGACCCCAAGACCGGAACACGGCGCCAGCGCTTGGCCGATCCATATCAGCCGGGTGGCATGTCTGCCACGGTGTCATGCCTCGCACTAATACATCATCGTGAGTTGAACTTTGCCAAGCACAGCACCCCCCCCAAGCCAAGCAGCCAACCCACCCCCAAGCCGCTCATCCAATTCGGGTAACTCGCTCCCGGCAAGCCCGGCGAAGAGCAGAACAGCAGCGTGCCATCCCTCTTCCCGAGCGGTAAGTAAGCAGCCAAGCGCCAGGCAGGCGCCAGACCGAATGCCCAGGCCTGGCCCTCCAACCGCCGCCATCGACTTTCTTTCACCTTCCCCATCTCTGGCCAACAAGTGTCTGTCCACCACCACTGCCCCCGTCGGAAAACGTTGTCATGCAACGCCTGCCCGTGAGAGACGCCCCTTGGCGTGTCGCAATGATTGGCCAAGCATTCACCTCGCTGCTCCAGAGGCTCGGATGACGGAAGACGCAGCGAATTGCCCTGTTCCCTGTCCTCGCGCGGGCCCCATTTAAACCCTGGTTCAAACACGTCAGGACTCAGGGAGTGGGCGAGTGCTGGGCCCTGCCCTGCCCTGCCCTGCTGGCTGCCCTCTCCCAATCGCCTGGGCGCGCGCTGGGTGGATGGATGGAATGGATGGACGGAGCGCCGCCGCAACTTCCATTGTTCCCGCAAATCGCTTGGCAAATGGCCATCGCGCCGCCAATGGTGGGCCCGTTGAAGAAAGAAAGCGCCCAGACGGCACATCCAAGCCTTTTCGTCTCTCGCCCACCACAGCCAGCAGCGCCTGAACACACTACCAACCCATCCCGCCCTGAAACCGTACCCGCCGGCCAGGGTCCCCTTTGACATCCCACCGTAAAACCACAAACACACAAACACACACACACATCACATTTTTACCCATCCATGAGGTTGCGCGTCTCGCCTGAGCAAAAGCTGACACCGTATTGTTCAAGCGCCCGCCCGCCCGGAGAAGAAGCATGTGCTTGGCGAGGGCGTGGCAGCAGCAACCCAACCCACCTGCAAAAAAAGGGGAGAGAATACGAGGTTTCCCTGCTGGGGGCTGCTGCTGGGATGAGACAAAAATCGGGGCACGCACGCGGCGGGCGGCGCAGGCTGAACGTCCGCGTACCCCGTCTGGGCAGCTGGCTGCTTTTGTGGTGGAGCAGGCATGCACAGCGCAAAATATGAGTGGAAACTGGGGAGGATTGTCGTTTTGTTGAAGCGAAGGCGCGAATGGACTGGCGGGCGGGTGGACGGATGGGACCGCGCCTGGGTACAGGTACCTGAGATTTTAGGGGCCGCAGCTTGCTTGCAGCTGCTTGCGCGCATCTCGGTGAGGCGGTGCTGGAAGGAGGTTGCAGCTTGGGCATAAGCTCAAGTTTTTTTTTGGTTTACTGGATGGCTGGAGGGATCGATGGGATGGCGCGCTGTGCCGTTGATGATGGACGAGGGTGTCTATTAAGGTTGATTGAGGCCGGCCAGGCCGTCGATATTCATTGTGCGTGCGATAACCAGATGCCTGGAGAACGGAGGCAGCCCATCCCCCCGGAAAACCCATCTCGGGCCCGTCCAAATTGGATGATTTGGCCTCACTCAGCAAGTTGCAGAAAACCACCATTGTTGACCGCCGCCCACCATCAGCCAGACTTTGAATTGAGCCATGACGCAGGTTTGGTTCAGTTCGAGCGGTCTGGGTTTTGAAGGGGAGGGGATTACGTCACCGCCGCCCCCCCCTGGCGCGCGCGCGCTTCACCCATTGTTCGCTCAGGCCCAACCATCCATCTCGGCCCTGTCCGTCTGGATCAAGATGAGCCAGGTGTGCAGGTGTGGGGGTCGTCGGGGAAGCAAGCATGGATGGGGTTGCACAGGCAAGGGAAGCTGAAAAAATGTCCATCCTTCCCCGTCCCCCCAGTCCCCCCCGTCCTCCCCTCCCCCCCCATGGCGACACATGGCAAGGGACGGGGCCCAGACCCGCTTGTGCGCTGTGCTGGCGCTGATGGGCGGCCCCCAGATCTGCGGGCGGACGAGGTGATGCTCAACCGGGGTTCGGTGCTGTGCTGGACGATGAGCGTGGTCGGTGCTCCACTGGGAACTGAGGCTGGGTTGTACGAGGAGGGCGAGTCTCGTGATGAAGTTAGACTGCAGGCTATCTGTTGGATTTTGTTGGGGAGTTGGTGGTTGCCATTGGTCCTTCAGAACAGAAACCGGATGAGAAGCCATCACCACATGCATGCAACAGGTTGGCGAGCGTGAAAGCTGGGGATACACGGCATTGGGACAATGTATGTAACGGCGATCCCGGATCGGGGCAGCCCTATGAAAATTGTCCGCTGGGCAGAACGACGGCCCGAGCGAGTTTTCAAAGTCTCCTCTTTCTTCGCGGCCTCAGCTCGAAGCATCGCCCTCCTGCGTCCGGCATGCTGCTTGCTGCTGCGTCGACATGCTGTGCCCAGCGAACTCGGATGGCCAACCTCGAGGCCGACGCAGGATCCAATGCAAACGAAAACAGAGCGCAACCCGGATTGGTGAAATGCCAGGTTGATCGGCCGACGCACACACACGCGGACAGCGTCATGTCGAGTCTGAAAGAGTCTGAGCATCCGTCATCTTTACAACAAAGGGACGTTGTTGCTGAAGAGGGAAGTTAGTTTTTGCCACGGCCCTTCGCGCCTTGGCCCGCCAGCAACCGGCAACCAGCAACTCGCGAGCAGGACACGCTCACCACGAAGCGCGTCCGAACTCGTCGTCCCCCCGTCGCGGCAGGCTTGCTTTTTGATGTTTCCACGTCTGCAAGCCCACCCCGCAACCGGCCAGACCTCGCCAATCGATTGGAGACCCCGCCTCGATGGACCTCGACCCAGACGGCGCCGCTGCAATGGTCCTCCACGCGGCGCGTCAGGAACCAGCGCGGAGCCCAGCCGAGCCTCGCGTGGCGCGTCTGCCAATCTGATCAAGGTTCTGACTTTTTTGTTTTTCCTGGAAATCCATCCCGCCCAGGAACCCGTCATTGTGGACGGCAGCACTGGATGCTACGACTCTTATCGCCTAGCGCCGGCAGGGATAAACACATGTGCCGGGGCGAGGAGTGGCAGGCCTCCCCGCAGCGCAGCACGGATCCAGCGGGATGGGATTGGAGGGTCGTGGTCGGCCTGCTGCAGCCCACTACCCCCCAATCAACTCGTCTGGGCGAACAGAATGCACCGACACCAGTGGTCGTGCATTCGATGTCGGTGTGTCTGACAAATTGATGGTGGACTCGGCGGGTGTCGTCCAGGTGATTGCTGCCACCTGCTGGACGGGTTTGCACCTGCCCAACGCCTGAGACTGGGAGAGGGTGATGGCAGTGTGAGCATCAGCATCCCCCATCACGCCTCGCCAGCCTCGCAACACCCGGGCAGGTCACGAGGGAACCAGACCGACCAGGAGGGAGACAGGCAGACGAGGCAGAAGAAGCAGCGAAGGAACGAGGCAGACGGCGAAGAAGCAAGTCGAGCGGCCGGTGGGCGGCGCACGGCAAGGCTTCCGTTTCGCTGGCGCTGGCGACAGGCCCAGCTGACTGGTGGTGACGGGGTTGCCCCTCCACTGCCGAGCGCTCCTCAGCGGTGGTCAGTGGCTGCTCAGTGCCCTGTCCGCTGCAGCGACCCTGTCCTGCCCGCACCCTGCCCTGGTCAACGCCCTCACCCTGGTCAACCACACCAAAGCACCACCACCAAGAGGGGGACTTGGGACTGACTGCTGCTGGACTGGACTGGACGCGGACCCGCTCCCCTCGTCGTCCCCTCAACCCAGCGAACCACGACGACCCGCTTTCTTTTGCTTGTCGCGTCCACACTGACCTTCGTCCGTCCCACCAAGCAAGGCGAGGCCGACCGTGGCGTCGACACTCTGCAACGCGCCCGCCGTCCCAATGCGAAGAGACGCGCCGCTGTCGCCGTCCTGTCCTGTCCGACTTGATCGCTTCCTGTTTCTGCTTCTGCTTCTGTTGTCGTGATAACTAGGTACTCTGTGCCTCCCTCCCCCCGCCTGCGCCGCTCTCGCCCTCCATCTCGCCGTGTCGCCGCCGCCGTTGTGCGCCCCGAGTCTCTCCCCCGCGTGCCCCGACGGCGTCGCGCCGCGATCCGTCCCAATGGATTCCTTCAGGGACTCGCAGCCCACACAAGGTGCGTCCCCGCCACTCCAGCGCGCGTCGGGCACGACTCTCGTTTCCATGTGTCTCGAGATGCAATGCCATGCCATGCTGTCTCATCCCATGTTGCCGCCCCCCTCTCCACCGCCCTCAAGGCCCACCGCGCTGACCAGGCTCACCCTCCCCTCCCCTGCACACAGCGACCCAGACCGTTGTCGATCCCCGCCGCCTCGGCCAGCAAACCTCCGGCTTCTCAGACGAGGACATATCCGACATAATATGTCTGCTCCTGCCCTACTCCGAGTCCGCCCGCGAGGAGATGCGCGGCATCGCCTCCGAGGCCTCCCCCTACACCGTCGGCCGGGACGACGTCGACGGCCTCGAGCTGGACTACTCGCTTGAAGACGACTCGCGCCACTTTGCGGGAGTCCACGGCGACGTCGGCGAGCACCACATCGCCCTGCGCTTCTCCTCCCAGGTCAAGGACCCCGTGGCGGGCTTCACCTTTGGCCGCAGCGTCGGCCTCTGCGACATCTGCCTGCACAATGACCCCAACCGCCGCCTCAGCAAGATACACTTCCGCATCTACCTCAACGAGTGGGGCGTGCTGATGCTCGAGGACATGTCGACGAATGGCACCGTCGTTGATCAGATCTTGCTGAAGAAGAAGGATGGGCCTGCTGGCGAGGTCAAGCGGACGCTTGAGAGCGGGTCTAAGATCAAGATCCTCATGCACGAACCCGGGCGGGATATCGTGTTCCTCGTCCGCATTCCCATCCGCGAGGGCGCCCACGAGGAGATGTACAAACGCAACCTGCAAAACTACCAGGCCCGCCGCACGAACCTGGCCGCTGTCGATGTCAACCGCACTATTGTTCCCGGGCCCGGCGGTCACGTATGTCTCTTTCCCCTTGTTCCATCTGCACATGCCCTCGGGGGTTTGTTCTGCGGTACTAACAAGCGTGGCCAGGTCGACATATTCAAGCCCTCCGCCCCGCGGCAGAACGGCGCCGCAGCCCTCCACGCCCAACCACAAAACGGTCGAGAGGGCCAAGGAAGCCGCTCCCGCTCCGACGGTCTCCCAAGGCCATGGACTGGTTCTGACAAGTACAACCGCGTACGCGAGATCGGCAGGGGCGCCTTCGCCACGGTACATAAAGTGACCCAGAAGCTCTCCGGCCACCCGTACGCGGCCAAGGAGCTCGACAAACGCAAGTTTATGAAGAATGGTGTTCTTGATCAGAAGGTTGAGAACGAGATGAATATTATGCAGAGGATTAAGCATGTACGCCAACCCCTTTTTCGAGGACCTTGTTGAATCTGTGCTCACATATCCCAGCCAAACATTGTCGAGTACATTGAGCACCTCGACTGGGACGACCGGCTACTCATCATCATCATGGAGTTTGTGGACGGCGGCGACCTGGGACGGTTGATCGCGGACCACGGCGCGCTATCCGAGAGCGCCACCAAGACGATGGCGCGGCAGCTCCTGGACGCCCTTGGATACCTCCACGAAAAAAGCATCACCCACCGCGATGTCAAGCCCGACAACATCCTCGTCAGCTCTCTCGACCCCTTCGTGGTGAAGCTCACCGATTTTGGCCTCTCCAAGATGATCGACAACGAGCAGACGTTCCTCCGCACCTTCTGCGGCACCCTTCTCTACTGCGCCCCTGAAGTCTACTCTGAATACGCCGAGTACGACAACCACGGCCGCCGTCACCCGCGCAACCGGCGCAACCGTCCAACCACCGGCCAGAGATACGACCACGCAGTTGACATCTGGTCATTAGGCGGCGTCCTCTTTTATGCCCTGACCAAGAAGCCGCCGTTCCCCGCCAGGAGCGGCGCGAGCCACTCGGAGCTGCTCCACCAGATCATGACAAGGCCTCTGGATGTGTCGCCGCTCGTCGAGGCGGATATTTCTGACGAGGGTATCGACTTTCTGCGGCGGATGCTCGACCGGAAGCCCGAGACGAGGGCCACGGTCGAGTCCCTGCAGAACCACCCGTGGATTTCCGGGTCGTTCTCGACTATCGCGCAGTCGTTTGCAGAGGAGGAGCTTCATGTAAACGCGTCCCAGCTGAGCCTGGAGGACGCCGGGGGCAATCCCGAGCCGTGTCGGGAGCTTCGTGTTCCGAGTGATGATGAGATTTCGGACGAGGACGAGGACGACGCCGGCGCGGTGAATTTTAACGGGAACGGGTCACTCTTCGTGTACGAATCCGAAAAGGAGAACTACACTTTTGGGCGGAACAACCAGCCCCAGCGGCTTTTTGGGGAAGTTAACCCCTCGGCAGTGAGGAGTTCTGGCGCTATCCCGCCTGAACGCCTGAACCTGCCCATATCAGCTCAGAGTTTTGGGTCGACCGGCACGACGGAAATACTCGACGACGAAACCGAGATCAAGGACAGTTTCGAGTCCGAAGACAACTTCACCCCGCGGCAGCCCAAGTCGGAACACTCCCAGCCAGGCTCGAGGAGCTTGCGCGGCTCGGTCCCCTCTGCTGGCCAGAGTAGGTCGGTCGACGAGCTCAATAATATGACGTTTGACGTCGCCTCGCAGAGCCTCGGGGGCGCCGAGTCGATCCTTGAGAACCTCAACATGAAGTCGCGCGCTGGTTCGCTCTTGCGCTCGCACACAGGCGGCGACCTGAACTCGAGCAAGCGGAAGCCGTCGTTGGATAGCAGTGGGGAGGACGACATGCCGCTGGTGGAAGACCGGCGCGGTCTCAAAAGGCTCCGGTCAGGGGGGTCCGGTAAGCTATCCGTCATCACGGCCGTTGAGGATGGGGAGCTTCAGCTGCTCGCCCAGATCCCGTCTATCTTGCGGGCCCAATCCGGCCGGCAGATCGACAACCCCGTGCACAAATCCACATACTGGTTCGCCCAGGACAGGAAAACCTGGCACCTCCGCTACCCCGAGATGACGCAGCTGCAACTGGATGCCTTTAGGATGGCCGCCCAGTCGCGGGACGAGGAGTTCGGCCCGGGCAAAACCCCCCTCTGGGACCTCGCCATGAAGCACTTCCCCCCGGCCAACTGCGAGCGCCGCTCCTCCGCCTCCAAAGCCTCCCGCAACGGCGGCACACCAAACAACCTCTCCCCCGCCGCCCGTGCCGACGCCAGTGTGCCCGCCACGCCCCCAGACGGCGACGACTACGAGACGCACCTGGTCATGCCGCTCTACTCCGACCCCGGCCGCCCCATCGTTGCCTGCCTGCAATCCACCCCGGGCTCCGCCATCCCCGGCGTCTCCCTCATGATCACCGAGTCCATGATCTCCTGGGGCCGCGCCACCGAAAACACACGCTCTTACGCCCACAAAGCAGACGTCAAAGTCCCGAAATTCGCCTTCCGCATCCTCCTCTGGAAACCCGACTACGACCCCGCGCGCAACTTCCGGCCCTGGAACCGCGCCGCCGAGCCCGACGAGCGCGCCTTCCGCTTCTACATCTCCACCAAGGCCACCGTCGGCATCTACGTCAACGGCACCCACCTCCCGTCCGACGACCCCAAATCCCCCAACGGCCCCGCCCGCCACTGGATGGCGCTGCACGACGGCGACTCCATCTCCGTCTGGCAGACGCCCGACCGGAGCGTCATGTCGGAACTCGTCTTCCGCTGCGGGTGGGGCGGCAGTGCGCGACCGCGGCTGGTCGATGTCGCCCCCGAGCTGGAACCGGAAGCTGTTGCTGGGAAGCTTGACGAGGTCTGCGGCCGCGCGGAGAGGAAGATGCGCGGGCTGGGGGAGCACGATTTGAAGATGGAGGAGGCGAATCTGGATGCTGATGAGCGGGCCGGGAGGGTGGAGGTTGAGAGGGCGAGGTCGAGGGAGTTTGAGGGGAAGCGGGCGGAGGCGTGTAGGGTGTTGGGGGTGAGGAGGGCGAGCCCGGGGTTGCTTGTGGGTGGGGGGGTGTCGGCGGCGGTGGCC
>FTEL01003794.1_pt1 | contig 10314 bp, 9 predicted proteins | sample 1658911 | NCBI WGS metagenome assembly FTEL01 (sample SAMEA3914869, study PRJEB12502) | metagenome | biome: forest; material: soil | place: USA | collected 2012-03-12 | depth 0.1 m
CAGATCCCACCCGGGTTGATGAACGATATCCTCGGCGCCCTACAGTGAGATCCTTTTTTACTCTCGACCTGCCTGCAAAGGCGGCGGTCGCTGGCCTCGCGCCGCGGCTGTATAGAGAGTGGCGATGATCTGTACCCCGATTTCTCGAGGTCTTGCCTTCGGGCGCTTGAGCGGGGTGGGTGTCGATGGAAGTCTGACCGGCTTTGCATTCTTTTCGTTGCTCTCTCGGGCTCTGCTTGGGAGGTGAAGAAGAGGAATCACGACCAAATAAGATGCTGCCTCCGCCCTGCAAACCAATGTTGAAAAAAAGTTAAATACCGAGGCTCGGAAGCTGAGTTTCTGCCCGTCACAATCGTCCTCTGGGCTGTTTCTGCCGTCTGCGGATGGGTGGGTTGTGGAAAGGTCGCCCACAATCTCGTCCTGCTCCAGGTCCCTGTCGCCGCTTTGCTGCGCTTGACATGGCATCCCGCGTCAGCCTCAGGGCCAAAAAAAAATAACCTGTCGCTGGCGAGGAACAGTTTCCCAACAACGCAAACAGCAATCATCAAGTTGGGTGCAGCTAAGGCCTGGTTGGTTGTGGGCTGTGGGTTCTGAGTTGATGCTCAACCCGAGCCGACAGGTCACAGGTGGCTGGCCCGGTGGCCGTCTCCAGTCCCAACGGAAGATTCCACATCAACAAACGAACTCACACTTCACAGCCAATCAGCCACACAACACACCATCACATTTCAAGCACCCAGCACATCACGTTCAATGCAGCACCCAGCAGGATCAAGTAACCTCCCTCCATGCCGCTCTATCAAGGTCCTAACCGTTGCCCATCTCCCAGCGCAGCAGCACCCCCACCGACCTCAGCGAACATGCCCGCCATCCGGGTATCTCTCCATGGCCAAACGCCTTGCGCCTCGAGCCATCCAGCACCGATCCATCCTCCGGCAGCGCAGCCCAGCAGAGACACACTTCCGAACCCTCGCCGAAAAAGCAAAGAAAACTTCCCTCCCAAACCCGCCTCCCAGCAGACGGATGACCCAGCCTTGCCGCATCGCCGTGTCGCAACCACCTCACTCACTCACTCACTCTCGCTGCCGCTGTCATTGGCAATGCTGTTGAAGTAAGCGGTGGCACGCGGGTTGGGGTTGCCATTGACACGCAGGTTGGCACCACCACCACGGGCCGCGCCAGCGCGGCGGTTGGCGGCCATGGCCGCGAGGGGGCTGTTGTCGGCGCTGTGGATCATCGGGGAGCTGGCGCTGGCGCTGGCGCTGCTGGTGCTGGTGGACGCGGTGGTGGGGGTGTTGGCCGCGTTTGGGGTGTTGGCCGCGGTCGGGGTGTTGGGGGTGCCGTTGGTGCCGTTGATGCCGTTGCCGTGGTGGGTGGTGTTGGTGTTGGTGATGTTGTTGGTGCTGGTCTGGCGAGCGGGGGTGGTGGGAGCGCCGCGGTTGGGAGGGGTGCGGGCGGTGCCGTTGAGGCCGTTGGCGATGCCGTTGGTGGCGGCGCGGATGGGGCTGTTGTCGGTGCTGCCGCTGGCGGTGCTGCCGCTAGCACTGCCACTGCCGCTGCTGGCGTGGGTGTAGCGACGGAGAATCAGGCCGCCACTCCGCTGGGTCCGGCGACGAGGGCCGCTGCGGCGGGAGCTGGTGCCCAGGGCCTGGTGGACGCGGCACGGGCGGGAGACGCGGATGCGCTCGAGCAGGTGGCGGATCTGGCACTGGGACGTGCCGCGGTACTGGCAGGGGCGGTCCAGGATGGTGCCCCTGGGACAGCCGCAGCCCCAGATGATCCGCTTGTAGAAGCACATGGCTCTGGCAGCTGGCCACACGTGCTGTGGGGACCAGAGTTAGCTAGTCCCCTTTGGGGGGGTGGGAAGCTGGTACTTGCATGATGCTGAGTTGCCTTGGCCTCTCGCTGGGAGTCGAGAGTCCTCTGTGGGTGCCTTTGAGGTGTCAAGACGTGAGAGTCGGAGGAGAACGGAGGAATACATCATGGCAATATATAGTCACCCGCGGGCGAAGATGTCTCTCACCGTCATGGCCCGGCCTTGTTGTCCTCGTGAATAAGGTGAATCATTGCTCGCCTCCATGCGGTATTGTCTCTCAATTCACACGCTGTGTCGTGTTGTGTTAAGCATTGTTGTGTGAATAGGGTGGTGAGGGGCGCCCATTGTGCCGGGCATGGTCCCATTGAAAAGCTGAGGCTGTTCAGGAGTATTGTTCGCCGTGTCGTGCTTTATTTGGCCGGGATGACAATGTCCCAGAAATTGGATTCAAAACCGGGACTGAAACTGCCGCGTGAGGTTGTTGCAGATGACAGAAAACTCGCAATGGCATCAGCCGGGCTGAACTGACAAGCACGAAGTTGAATTCACAACACAGCTCAACTTCAAAGTGTGCGTTAATTACAGTCATCTGGGGTTCTCGCTGAGCAAAGAGTTTAGAACTGCGGGATAGCCGCCATGGAATTATTTTTCATCAGCTTGTATCACTGAGACTCAAAAAGCCCTGACTGAACATTTCAATGAATCCGACTTTCGTGACCTGTTGACGAAGACAATACAGTGCCGTGTGACTGTTTGGCAGTTTTGACGAACATGTCGAGAAAAAGCATCTCGTAGGTTTGACTGAAATGCATGGAAGGTAACTACCCAAACCAACACTCGCGGCCTTAGAAAACTCAACTTTGACCATGGCAACTGGCAAAGACCTAACCTCATTCTGCAGGGTCTCATGGGCAACGGCAGGCCAGGGAGTCTTTGCCACGTTGGCAGATCCAGACATCCAACTGGGCAAATTAAGTCCGATTTGGGAACAGTTTTCTTCTCTTCTTTCTCGCCTCTGCCAAATCCTCGGTCTTCATCTTGTTGTTCGGGCCGAACCCCGACCTTACCGAGAAACATGCGAATTGCGAACACTCAGAATGCAACAGTCTAGAACTTCGAAGGGGGGCTGCAGTGGCTCTCGACGCCACACCATGAGGTCGACGTCAATTAATAAGTCCCATGGCCTTGAAAGAACAGGGATATGGCCACGGTGCTGCGGGCTGGCAAAGCGTTTCTCCGAAGCTCACATAAAGATCGAGATAGGCCGCCACTCCAAGGATCCCAAATCTCCCGATAGATTGATCGCTTGCCACCAGTGTCGTAATGGCCAAAGTCATCATTTTGGACTTGCTGTCGGACGTTGCCGGCATTTCGCTGCTCGCCTGGTTCTTGGCTGATCGACAGGATCGCCCAGAGCCCCATTTGGCTTGTCTCATCGCCGTGCTAGCGAACCGAGCTGCCAGGTCCCCGACTTCAGCCGGGTTGCTGGCTGGACGGGCGTGTTCCGCCCTGTCCACGGCCCTTGCAGATGCCATGTGGAGACGTCAAACGTCCGGTGCCCCACAGACACCAGGGTTGCCACATGGGAGCGCACAAAAAGACAAAAGACATGCCGCAGTTCCGCGACACGCTCACCAGCCACCAGGTCTAGCCCGGCAGACGCAACGTTTATGACGCCCAAGAGCCGCACAAGTCCCCGTGGGCAACCAGCCCATAACGAGCCCGCACACCTCCTTCTGGCTCGCCGACGCTGAGGAAGATCGCTGGCGGGGCACATCTTGATGGCAAGTAGAAATATCAGAGGCGTCTCCGGCCCGATCGCACTGCCAAGCTGGAGCTAACGTAGCGGGATCTTCATCTTCCCCGAGGCTCTTGCAGGGACCTGCCGAGGACCGCGCACCTCTCGCAACGGCCCTGCTAGCGATAAGACCGCGGCCGACTGTCCGGAAAGGGACTGTGGTCCTTCATGCAACATCAAAAGTTCTGCTCATGTTCCACGCCCCGCTCGTATCTTGCGACGACGCGTTGCTTGTGCTACTTGGCGCACTCTGTGGCGAAAACTGCGCCGAAAAGCTGTGGCCATCCGAACTGTGTGCTGGGCGTTTCCCACCTCCAACGTCAGCACTCGGACCGAGAGCTTTTAGCCATCTGTGATCCTCCACTCCGTAGCTACTACCACAGTACCACAGTATGTAGCTATCAAGCTCCTTTTTGCTGCGATCGTCTCCCCTGAAAGAAGGATCAACACTCGCAACCCCGCCTGTTCTCCCCACCCCTCGGGCCTACGCGGCCCTTGTCCCGCCCTCTCGAAACTCAACAGAAGAGCAACCCACTCAGCACCAACAGCACCAACAGCAGGAAAGGCAGCCAGTCAGCAAACCCCTCACACGTCAGCAGCCACTCACTCTTTCAGATGTCAGGGAAGCCCTGCTGTCGGCCCCGCCCGCTCTTGGCAAAGGATGACGCCGGTGGCGTCCGTTCGGCAGAGAGCGTCTAGACCTTGGGATGCCGAGCGTGGCTCGAGCGTGGGTGCTGGGATATCAGATTGCTTGGTGGTTGTACCATGTTAGTTCTGATGAACGGCGAGCCCGGTCAGCGTGCCATTCCCAAGCAATTCTCATCCACTGGCCGTTTGAGCCAGGTTTTAAGCCTTCTCTGTACAGCTCCAACCCCCTTCATAACCGGTTGCGCCGGACGAGTTGCCCACTTCCGTCGACGCATGCAGGCCCCCCCCTGGCGACGACCGATTGGTCCCACCCCTGAGCGGGGCGAGAATCTCCATCAGCAGCTTTTCACATGGCGAACCTGTTCAACTTTTCATGGCCTCGGCCAGTCACGTCGCCAGCTTTCGCGTCGGTGCAACGCAGCAGGCAGGTCCCTCGCAGTCCCTCGCCGACCCACCGTCCAAAACAGGGACCGACGATGCTCCGTAAGAACGAGATTGTGAGCGGTGTGCGGCACCCAATATCGGGACGCTCCAATTTCCACGCATCTTGAGCACCGCCCTCATGGCGCCAGGATCGGCCAAGAAGTCGCCGCCGTCCCATGTCGACATCGTCCCGCGGGCATGGAACCTGGGGTCGGGACTCGGCTCCTGCGTGACGGGGCGGGATGAGACGCGCACATGTATATACTGTGTTCCCGCCAGCCCGCCCGGATGGGCCGTTTGACAGGTCGTCTCGGTATCCGCCTTTTCTCCCTCTCCGTCTCCGTCTCCGCCTCACGCCCGCCAGCCTGGAGAACGAGGCTGATCACCACCACAACGAATGGTGACCTAAACCATGCGGTCCTTCCGATTCCCTCTCGCCATCCTCGGCCTGTGCCTTCTTGCTCTGTCCCCGGTTGCCGCCGCCGACTCGATATCGCTCCAAGATGGTCTAGCCGCACTCCCTGACTGCGCAGTATGTCCTCCCATGTCCAGTGCGCAGGCGAGAATCCCTAACTGACACGCCACACCACATTAGCGGACCTGCGTTGTGGCTGCGGTCGGCAAGTCAACATGCACGTCGATCGACGCCGATTGCCTCTGCGGCGATGACATGTTCAACACCGCAGCGACCACATGCATCCAGTCATCCTGCACCGTCAAGGAGTCTCTGAGTAGGCCTCACCCTCCTCGTCACCAGACCCAGTATCCTTTCGCTAACGTCAAACAGCGGCCAAGAATGTCACTTCTCACATGTGTGGGGTCACGCCCACCAGCGACAGCAGCCTCATCCCTCTCTACTCGGTCTTCATCGGCCTGGCTGTCTTCGCCGTCGTCCTTCGGATCGTTGCCCGAGTCCTCACCAGCGCCTACTTTTGGTGGGATGACTTTGCCAACCTCTTTGCCTTTGTAGGTTGCATCTGTGTCCGGAACCATACCAATCCCTCCGCTAACAGAGATCCAAGATGGGCTCGGCCGTGTTTACTGCCGTCAGCATTTACTCCGTCCACCGCGGCCAGTCCACAGACATGTGGTTCCTTTCCTTCGGCGACGTGACATTTGTGCTCAGGGTATGCTACCCCCAACCTCGTCTGTCCCTGCTCAACCAGCTGACCGAATCCCAACAGATGTTCTACGCCCAAATGATCCTCTACACCACGACGCGCTTCTTCGTCCGCGCCTCCATCATCCTCTTCTACCTGCGCGTCTTCCCGCCACGTTCCGACAACAAACTCGGCCGCGTCGTACAGTTCACCATGCTCTTCAACATCGTCTACAACATCAGCTTTCTCTTCGCCGTCATCTTCCAGTGCTTCCCCATCTCGGTCTTCTGGACGCAATGGGAGGGGGTTCACGAGGGGCACTGCGGAAACTTCAGCATCCTCGCCTGGGTCGCCGCCGCCACGGGCATCGCGTTTGATCTGTGGCTGCTGGCGCTGCCGTTCTCGCAGTTGTTGGCGCTCAATTTGCACTGGAAGAAGAAGGTGATGGGAGGGTTGATGTTTTTTGTTGGCGTAGCGTGAGTCCCCCGCCACTCCTTGGTAACCTCTGCCCGGAGAAATTCGTACTGACAAACCGACAGCGTCATGATCATCAGCCTGGTCCGCCTCAAGACTATCAACGAGTTCACCCGCGCCGCCAACCCCACCAGTACGTCCTACCTGCCCACTCCCCACCTAACCACACCAGCCCTTGCTAACCACCGTTCTTGCGTACAGAGGACGTCGTCCAAGTCTGCCTCTGGTCCGGCCTCGAGCTCGACGTAGGCGTCATCTGTCCCTGCCTCCCCTCCTTCCGCCTCCTCCTACGCCGCGTACTACCAACAATGATGGGCACGTCGGGCCGCTACGAGCTGGACCCGGTCTCGAACCCCACGGGGGTCACGCGCAGCCGGGCGCGGAGTCTCGGCCCCGGGCCGGGGCTGGGCCATTCGGCGAGTGTGGTCGGGGGCCCGGGGAAGATCATGGTGGAGAATACGGTTGCGATCAAGTACGCGAGTGGGGACGAGTCGGCGGATGGGGGGGATGCGGGGAGTTGTGGGAGCGTGACTGGGTTGGTTGTGGGGAGGGCGTCGGCTGAGGCGGATGAGAGTGGGCTTGGGGGGAGGAGTCGGTAGCGAATAGATTTGTTATGATTGATGACTTAAATTATCACTTTCTCCCGTCTTTTTGTGAGGGTGTGTTATGTTGTTCGCATATTTTGTGGCTGTCCCGGCTCCAAATGACCCACAGGCCAAGATGTTCCCTCTGTTGGGAACAGGGGAGGGCGCCGGCTACCTGTTTGTGGCCTATTCCTTCCATCTTCCGGTGGTTCACACTCACGAATTGAAGAGCATGAATTTCCTTATTAGTGCCATTCGCGCCTGTCTCGGGGCGCGGGAACACGGTGATTACCCCCAACCAGAGTGTGGTACACCGATGGGGAGGTCCGCCGCCGGAAAGCCGACATCACCCTATAACACCCTCTCTACCCGCCGAGCTCACTTCACCACCGCAACACTTTCTTCAAAACACCGTCTGACCACCACCACTTTCCATTAAACGACAATGGCAGTCATCAACGTCGCCTACACCGCCCCCGTCAACCCACCGGGCACCACCGCGCCCCTCACCGCCCCCCAAATCTGGGAAGGCCTGAAGGACAAGGTCCGCCACGCCGAGAAATTCGTGCCCATCATCACCGCCTGCGAGGTACTCCTCGAGACGGGCGACGGCGACGACACGGCCGGGCACACGGTCAAGCGCGCCGTGACCTTCCGCCCGGGCGCGGCGGGCCCCGGCGGCGGCACGGCCGGCGGCCGAGTCGTCGAGGTGTGCAAGCTGTATGCGCCGTGCCGGATCGACTTTGAGCAGGAGGACGGGACGCGGGTGGGGAACTATGTTAGTGAGGGGCCGGATGGGGAGTTGTACATGACGTATGTGTTTCAGTGGAAGGTGGATGGGGTGGCGACGGGGAGTGTGGAGGCTGGGGAGTTGGCGGCGAAGTATAAGAAGGTGAGTTTTCTTCCTTGTTTGGCTGTGGTTGTTGAGTTTGCTTGGGGTGTGGGTCGCTTGCTGACGGAATGACAGACGGCCAAGATTGCTGTTGAGGGCTCGCTGGAGACACTCAGGAAGATTGCTAGGGGGGAGGTGAAGCTGGGCTGAGGATGGGTTGAAGAGGGCGGAAGTCGCAATTTTCCAGCGCCTGTCACCTTGATATTATCACAATGCAGGGGCTGAACGGAAATCATCATGTTTAAGCGAGGTACCTCAAACGTCGTTGGCCCTGACTCCTGCTCAATGCTCCTACTGCTTGTGCGGCTTCTCGCTTTCGATACCCCAGATCTGAGGAGAACGCAAGACGGTCATGCCAGTGTCAACAAAACCCTTGACCTGGCACACCTCCTCGTTATTCACTCCGTAGTCGCGTGCGAGATTCCAGAACCGTGCCAGGCCGCTCAGAGGTAGGTCCGCTGGGAACCATTTGCCCTGTGTTGTCCCCAGACCGTGATCCTCGATGAGGACTGGCGAGAAGGGGGCGGGCAAGAGGGACCGTCGGTTGGATTCCCAGGGGTCTTGGGTATCAGATTGGTACCACCAACCCGAATCACCGCAGAAGGATGGCATCGGAATGTCCTGGTTTCTGTCTTCTGGGTGCCAGGGCTCGTTTCTCCCCTTCCCAGGGCTCTGAGACATGATGTTGAGAACAAGTTTGTCATCGCGGTGTTCCAGACCCAACTGTGCAGTCAGAGTCACGTTTGAAGTTGGGCTTTTGAATTTCGTAAATGTTCTGCAAGTCCCGGGGCTTAGGATGATGGATCGTGTGGGTGAGCGTCTGGGTATCAATGACTTACACGTGTGCGGAGGTTGCCGAGCGCAATTCCAGCCGAACCCACACCCTGTCAGAGCTCGTCAAGTCTATGGAATCATCGGCGGTTAACACGGGCAGCCAGACAGTGTCACCATCGAGAAGAAACCACGTACCTATGTCGTAAAAGTCGAATCCTTTGTAATATGGTTCAAACAACGGCCCGACCAGTAACATTGGCAACGCCGTGTACGTTCTGTTCTGTTGTCGGACCTGGGCGACGAAGCCAGCGGCGATACGGGTGGAGCAGTCATCGCCACAGCAGAGAGCAACACCGTGCGAAAGGTCCCGGGCTTGCTCTGCTGGCTGGTCCCATCGGAGAGGGATCTCGGGGATTGTCCACGTTGCCTCAATGCTGGAGAATGTGCCAACGTCGGGGAAGTCGGATGCGTGCATGCTGAGGCCGCAGAGGTCTTTGCGGCTGTTGGTGGCATCAACAGAAATGAGGGTGCAAGCCAGGAGAACCAGGGAGGCCCGAATGGCTCGCTCGAGAGCTGTTGGCCAGTACATTCTGTATCGTGGGCTTCGAGGGCCGTGGTGGAGGGTTGTATGATGGAACTGGCTTAATTTCATGTCCTGATGAAGGCAAGAGTTGCTCAATGAAGTGCCTAGCGGTGGAAGGGTCAGCAAGGCGAACCGTGGTAGTTAAGTACTTTCTTCACGCCCCTCTTCGCGTGGCATGGTAAATGAGAGGAGAGGGAACATCTGGGCAAAGACGGGGTTGCTTGGAATGGCAGGTCACACCTCTGAGACTCAGAGAGTCATGACAAACGAGGTCGTTGTCGTCTGTTGTGCTAGTAAACATCACGAGGCACCTGTTTTGTTCTTTGATGCTTTGTTCGACAACAATTTAGATGAACTTGTTACTCAACCAAGCTGATCAATGTCAACCGGAAAGGAGGGCATCAGGTTCCAATTGGAGACAACAGCATGCAGAACTTAACATCGTCATCGACCCAGTGTAGCATTAATGATACCAAGCAAACCAGCAACTCAAGCATCTCATATCAGCGGCCCTTAAGACCTAAACACGTTACTAGCCCCCCTTAGTGCGTCGCAATCTCCCTCACGCTAGCCTTATGCACCTTCGACAGCCAGGTCGTAGCCATAAACTTGCGGATCCTCTTCCCCCACAGCATAAACACCACCAGCGCCAGGTTGTTCGCCAGCAAGATGCCGCAGAACACACCCGAGATCATCACCACATACCCATGCTCCAGCACCCAGTTCAGCAGATCCAGCCCCATGCCAAACGAAATGGCCTGCTTGCCCAGGTTCATGGCGATCAGCATCTCGCTGATATTCGCCGTATAGCTGTCAATCGCGTACGCCAGCGTAAACGTAAAATAGAAGTAACTCCCAAAGTTGTTCACCGCAACAGCGACAAAGTACAGCACCCAATGCAAGTCGCGCTCAGCCGCAAAGCCGTACAGGATCAGCGCAGCAGGCGAGATGAGCATGACAGGCAGCATGACGCCCAGACGCATCTCGGCCTCGCGGATGCCGTTGTTCTTGCGCGTCAGGTGCGCCGCCAGCCGGTCGGACGAGGTCATGAACGGGATGGCGAGCAGGTAGCCCAGGAAGGAGGCCACGGCGATCAGGCCCGAGCTGGTCTCGGACCAGTTGTACGGCGGGGCGGTGATCTTCATGGGGAAGGTGAAGTTGAAGGCTAGGGCGCCGAGGCCGATGTAGATGCCTGGGTGGGGTTGTGTTAGTGGGGAAGGGG
>FTEL01007388.1_pt1 | contig 10310 bp, 8 predicted proteins | sample 1658911 | NCBI WGS metagenome assembly FTEL01 (sample SAMEA3914869, study PRJEB12502) | metagenome | biome: forest; material: soil | place: USA | collected 2012-03-12 | depth 0.1 m
CCGGGACAGAGGTCAATGCACTACCTTGCGATGCGAAGGGATTGAGCGGTGCACCCGCCGGCGCTGGCGTAAGCTTCCTCGCAGCCGGCGGCGCCGGGCCCTTCTTCTGCGGCACCAACGGGGCAGGCACCGGGGCAAACCCGGGACCAGCCATGGGAGCAGAAACAGGCACCGTCGGCTTCCTAGCCGGCAGCACCGGTTTCCGTTCCGCCTGCCCTGTCCCCGCCAGTCCCACGAGGGGAATCCCTCCCGCCGCTGCCAGGCGGCTCTGCGTCGACACACCACTGCTGACCGTATTCACCCTCCTCGGCGGTTGCTGCGGTGGCGGGGGCTCAGCCCTCAACACCCCGCTACTACTCCCATTCCGTTGCTGTAGAATAGTTGACAGGTTCTCGGCTAGGTCGGAGCGCGAGCTGCCGTTCAGGGAGGGGGTTGAGCGGCGAGCGTTGTCGTCGGAGCCGTGGATGGTCGAGTCGGAGGCGAAGCCGGTGGAGATGCTGCTGACGGGGGAGACGGGGGCGGCGAGGTGGGCGGGTTTTTTGGCGACTGGTGGGGCGGGCTTCTGCTTAGTCGGAGGCTGCGCTTGCGTCGCTGCTGGTGCTGGTGCCAGTGCTGATGATGGTGCTGAGGATGGTTTCGGGCCGACTGGGGGCGGGGCAGGTGCGGCGGGGGTGTTGACCGGCCGCCGCTTTTGTTGTTGTTGAGTTGCAGGAGCGGGAGGTTTGGACGCCGGGCTGGAGACGGTTCCAGTCTGTCTCCGCGGTGGCGGCGGGGGAGGCGCGCCGTCTCCTGGCGAGGATTTCAAGTCTTCAGTGATATGCATCCGCCCGACCTTAGCGGGCAGCGCTGACGCATCATACGGCGGCGGTAGCTTTCTAGGCACCGAGCTCGACGCCGATGACGAGAGCAACATGGAGTGGTTGACGTGTTCATAGGGCGAGGTCGACATGCTGGAGAAGGACGACAGCCGGGACTCGGATCTGGGAACGCTGACCCAGTCTGGCTCGTCGGTTGGTACGTGCGGGTTGGTCGGCCGTTTCGGGTTCAGAATCATCTGAGACGACGCGTTGTCGGGCTTTGGCGGGCTGATAGACGACTTGGCCATCTTGCCATTGTCGAGCCACCACTTTTGGCGGTCTGAGCTGGCTGGGGGCAGGCCAGGCTCGATGGCATCGTACCCGATCAGGTCCTCGTCCTCTGAATCATTGCCAGCCAGGTTTGCGAAGTTTGCCGGGTTCGCCCTATCACCCCCAACTTCCGCTTTCCGTCGGTCGTAAACCTCCCGGCTGATCTTGTCCCGCATCTTTTCATTCACGACGTTGACAGTACACTCGAAGATGGCGTAGACCGGTCGGTGATCAGAGAAACGTAGCGGGGCCGAGTTGTAGGCCAGCTGGCGGACGTTGGCGCCCTTGCGGAGAATGCGGTCTGTCCATGCCGGGATACGTGCTTTCTCCCTGGGTGGCTGTTAGTCAAATCCTCCGCGGTTCACTCCACCAGACGGCACTTACGAGCTGTCATATTCGTCGGTGCCGACGTCAAACTTGTACGTCGGCATGAAGTTGATCCTTGCCTCGGAGTAGAACCGGAAGGCGAGCCCAGCCACCATCTGCAGGTTCAGCTGGTCGTTCTCAAAGAGCCTCTCGAGATCCCGTCTCTTGACCGACTCCTTGGCCGCTTCCAAGCCGAGCCCGATCCGGTAGTTGAAGTCGCCGAACCAGATAACCGTGTCTGGACAGCTATTAGCCTTCACATTCCACGTCTCCTCTGTGACAGGGCAACCTACCGTGATCCGCAATCCCCCTGTTCCGCTGAAAATGGAGCCCCTGATCAATCGTCATATAGTCCCGATTCCGCTCCTCATAGTTGGCAAACCCAGCCGCCAAGTGTGCCGTCACGAAGCAGATTGGGGTATTCGCATAGTCCAGCCGGATGGCAACCGCCCCCTTGTTCCCCGCCATGCCGGACATTCCCGTCTTCTTGACGCTGCCCTCGACATTCTTGATCTTGTGGAGCACCGAGGCCTTGACAAAGATGCACAGGGCGGCGCCGACGAGCTGCCCGCTCCGCAGCAGGACATACTTCTCGTCGCCGGCTTGGTTGTAATGCTCGTCGAGGGTGCGTTGGATGGCGCGCTCCCACAGCTGTTTGCGTGACGGGTCGCTGTTCATGATCTGCTGCGGGTTGAGCTCGACGATCTCTTGGAAGCCGATGGCGATGATTTCCGGCTGGATAGAGCCCATCTCGGAGGGCCAGAGCCAGGCGGAGAGGTCGGTGCTGATGCCGTCGGTTCGGCCGTTGAGGTTGAATGTTCCGATGAGGCTTTTGAGAGTCAGCTTTCGATTCTCAAGGCAACATCTCACGGGGTGCGGCATACATGTGGATCTTCTCGTCAGAGGAAAACTCGCTGCTCCGCCGCTGCAGCTCCCCGGCGACGTAGTCGCTGATGGGGTCAAACAAAACCACGGGGGCCTGGCCCACCAGCCTCCCGAGAAGGGTGTCGATGGTGATCTGCCGCGCCTTGTCCGCAAAATTGTTGTAATACAGCCGGGTGGCCGACTTTCTCACATCGGCAATGGCGCCGGCAAGCGACATCTTGCCGGTGCGAGTGAACGACGACTTCAAGGCGCCCGTGCCCGCATAAATCTTGGACAGCGAGTCGCCATTGTCCGCCCAGAGGTTAGCGTGGCGAGACCAGAAGTCAGAGAGCGCTCGCTCCCCCCTGTGCCCGAGGAACGCCTCGACGGCCATCTGCGAGATGATCGTCTGGATCAAGTTCGTTCTGTCTAAACAATCAAGGCAGTTGGTCCTGAAGACGCCCTCCTGCTGCAGGACCACAACATAGCGGCGCTTCCTGTGGCCGTTCGCGCTGCCGTTCCGCTGGCCACCATCATCGGACTCCTGAGCGAGGTAGTAGGCAAACCCGTCGGCAGAATCTTCAATGTACCGGCGAATCTCGTTAGCGGCCACGTAGCCCTGCGGGCCTTTGGTCTCAGCATGAAAGTCATACTCTGTCTCCCTCAGCAGTGCATGGTCCCTGGACTGCCTGCCCTCCGGCCGGCTCAGGGGGCAGTTCTGGACTGCCCGCCTGTACAGGGTCGTGAGCTCGTACTCGCCGGGTTTTGTGGCGCTGAGAAGGTTTACCACATGGACCGCGCCATACGCCTGTTCCAGCTCCGAAAAGTGCTTGTCAAACGCTGGTTGGGTCCCGTCCGCAGAGCGAGTAATGGTGATTTTCTGCTGGTTTGGCAGGAGGCCGGCAGCCTGCTCCCAGAAGACGGGCACTGAGCCGCGCACCTGGGCGTAGGAAAAGACGACGCCGGACGGGCTCCAGTAGGTGGTCTCCGTCTCGACAAAGTTGGCCACGTTGCCGTCGTCGTCGATGCCCCTGGAATTAAATCTTGTTCCGGCCCTTTTGCATGACAGCCGCGAGATGATGGTCAGGTAGGACGGCAGCCCGGTCTTGGCTGAACTCAGCGGCGCCTGGTTCTGTGGTATGGCCCAGCTTCTGCAGAAGCCGCGGATTGCTGAGGTCAACACCCTCGAGGCATCCAGGGCGTGCCGTTCCTGTTTTTGGAGTCGAGACCGGAACTGGACGAGGGGACGGATCATGTACGAGTTCCAGAGGAAGGATTCGTCGAAATTATCAATATCAAAATCCGCAGCATCGGCCGGCCTAAGTGTTGTGTGAGTGTTAGGTCAAGCAAGCTAGAACGGGGTCTCCTCAGCTGGGCACATACCTGTCCTGCATGCGGTTGGTAACATCAAAATCAGTGCTATAGTAGAAAGTGCCGTTCCCCAGCAGCTTCTGCAGTTCCTGGCAAGGGTGTTCCACGGGGACCTCCCGACGCCCCAGGCCCTGCCCATAGACGGACGCGGCGTCCTGCTCAAGATCGTAGGGGTCGAGGGCAACGACGTCATCGTACTCGGCTGAGTTGAGGCAGAAGAACTGGACCGCCTCGATCTTCTCGACCGTCTCGCCGGGGCGGAGGGTGGCGACCCGCGAGGCCTGGGTTATAACGCAGAGGAACACATCGCGGTCGATCGAGATCAGCCCGAGGGTGCCGTAGATGGGGCGCGGCGTGAGCGGGCGGTACTCGGCGAGTAGGCGGTCGGAGGTGGGCGAGAACTCGACGATGCACTTGGAAGCAGCGTGGTCGGCGGTGGAGGAGCGCTGGCGGCCGGAGGACACGGGGGTGAGGAAGCCATTGGCGGCGGCGTCGTTCGCGGCGGTGCTGTGCCGCAGGATGAGGGCGTGGGAGGCGGATGCGATGGCGATGGAGCGGTGGGGGTATTCGCGGATGAGGATCTGGCTGGACTTCTCGGGGGACGGCGGCTGGCCGTGCCACAGGGCGGTCGAGGGGGCGTTGTAGGTGTTGTTGTACTCCATGTCGTGTCGCAAGCCCGTCTACTTGTCCTTGTCCTGGGCTTTCAAAGAGGGGCAGCGACCTGGCTGCGGCGGCGGCGGAGGCGGATACGTAGACGGAGGCGGATCGCGAGGTCGTGCGCAGCGGTCATGGCGGGTCCCAGGGAACGAGGGCGGGACCAATGCGTTGCCAGGCTGCGGGAGCGGTGTTTGGTGGTCGGCGAGGGAGACGGAGCGGTGGCAGGTTGGTGGTGGTCAGCTTGGTCGTTCAACTCGACCTTGACATCGGGTTGGAATGCAGCTGCAGCCGAGGGGCATCTCTGGGCACCTGGGCAGTGCGAAGTCAGTGGCTTGCAGGCGTTGGGAGCCAACCCCAGAGGCCCTGGCCGGCTCGCTGCCGCGCTTTTACTCAGCTCCCCTTGCCCTTGTCAGCCCGCCGCGGACAGCCTGGCCGCCTGGAACTGTGGGGCTGCGACACAAGCACAGGGCTACCCCAGCTCCCGTGTTGGCAGTTCCTTCGAGTCGAAGCGGGGTGTGCTGGCGATCCTCTTGTCTTTGTTTCAACATGCGTCAACATTTATGGAGGCCGCCCTGCTTCCCAGCTTTGTCCCAGCTGCCACGTTTGCCCGTGTTGGACCCGAACGGTGTCAGTTCCAAACAGCCAGCTATACGCAATTGCAAGCTTGCGATCCGGGAATATGGGGAGCCCGCCTCATCAAACTTGGAGGTTTGCGGTGTGGAAGCACAACGCATCTTTCCCGTGTTTCCTACGTGGCCACATGGCTGACCTTATCCTGCACTTCTTGACTGTTCGAGATGAAACCCGCCGCAGTTCTCGCTTGATTCAAGCCTGGCAAAGAGGTAGGAGCTGGCGCAGATCGCCTCATGGAAGGCCATTGAAAACAAGAACTCCAGCGCTGCATGTGAACCCACGAGTCCTCCTGCATCTCGAAACTCGACTGCCTAAATAAAGATTGCAAAAAGAATCGCGATGGATCTGCCGCTGGCAGTGGCTTCAGATTTATTATCAATGGTGAGATCACGCTTTCCAAAATGGAAAAATCAGCCTCTTCCTATCATGTTTGATTTTTGATTCAATCATCATCAGCCTGAAGAAGGAAGAAGCATTTCAAGTTTGGGCATGCGAGAAAAAAAGTTTTGATAGCTGGATCTGCGATTACATAATGAGCCCCACCGACAGCCTCTGTCCAATCCAAAGCGGCGCGCAGGTTTCGTGGCTGGTTGCTGCTTTTGGCTGATGCGCGCATCACAAATGGGTCTCCAACCACGAGAGCCACTTTTTGCATTCAACCTCCAGCCTTCCCCAGCTTCCTTTCTCAATTCCATCACCCCAGCATCTCGTACGCTGTGTCCTGCCGAGCGATCACGGCAGCCATCTTGGGAGCCTTTCCTGCAGTCCCGACGATATCGACCGACGACGCGCGCCTTATAATACCCGCGCGCCCACCTTCGATTCCGACCACTTGACACCCCAGCCACGCATCGTTCCAAACTCGACGACACGCGCATCCATCAGCCATGGGCGACTTTTCAAATTTTGGGGGCAGTGACGAGGAGAACGCCGAGATCCGGCGTCTCAATGCCGAAGTTGTGAGTTTACAGAGTCCCCCAGAGATGCGCGCCCCTCGCCAGCGCTAACCTCGCGTCATGTGTCCAGGACTCGGATCCCGACAACTTCGAGCACTGGGAGAAGCTGATCAGGGCCTGCGAGGGCCTCGAGGGCGGCCTCAACCGCAACTCAAGTCCCCAGGCCCTGGCCGCCCTCCGCGACTCGTACGACCGCTTCCTCCTCAAGTTCCCGCTGCTGTTCGGCTACTGGAAGAAGTATGCCGATCTCGAGTTCAACATCTCGGGTCCCGAGTCGGCTGAGATGGTGGGTATCCCTGGCCTTTTCTCGATGTGGTCGAATATTCAAGCTGACGCGCGGCGACAAGGTCTACGAGAGGGGTTGCGCTAGCATTACCAACTCCGTCGATTTGTGGACGGAGTACTGTTCATTCAAGATGGAGACCACTCACACACCCCACCTTGTGAGAGAGTAAGTATAGGCAGCCCGTTTCATTCCCTGCCCCATAACCTCCTCACCCGCAGCAAACCTGCGAGGCAGGCCCCCGCCGCCTGACGAAGCGCGACAAATCAGACCGAGCAGACAACCGTACGGGACCTGGTGAGAGAAGCCAAAGGCAGCTGCCATCCTCTTGCTGGGGTCGTTGTCTCACAAAATCTAACCAGGCTCTGCTGTGGTCGGCAGACCACATTGCGTGTGCGCTGTTGGCCCCGTACTCATTTTCCCGTTCACACACATGCCCTGGACATGTAGTTTGGCCTCGTTGAATGGATCGCCTCGCTTACACCAAGTCCCCCCCTCTTGTATTTACACACCCTTCCCAACCCGTCCCGCTCCCGTCCCGCCGCCCTTGCTCTGTTTGCTAACCCCAGTTCTAGGCTGTTCGACCGCGCCGCCTCTCACATCGGCCTCGACTTCCTCTCTCACCCGTTCTGGGACAAGTATCTCGAGTACGAAACTAGGCAGGAAGCACACGAGAAGATCTTCGCCATCTTGAACCGCGTCATCCACATCCCGATGCACCAGTATGCGCGGTATTTCGAGCGCTTCAGGCAACTCGCGCACACCCGACCCCTGGCAGAGCTCGTGCCGCCCGAGGCGCTGGCTCGGTACCGCGCCGATGTGGAGGCCGAGGCTGCTCAGTTTGGCGTGCAGAAGCCAGAGCTCGAGGTGGAGCGGGATATCCGGGCCGCCATCGACGCTTCGTTCTATGAGACCTTCCAAACCACGCAGGGCGAGACCAACAAGCGGTGGACGTACGAGGCCGAGATCAAGCGCCCGTACTTTCACGTCACGCCGCTTGAGCACCACCAGCTGATCAACTGGCGCAAGTACCTGGACTTTGAGGAGGCCGAGGGCGACTACCAGCGCATCGTCTTCTTGTACGAGCGCTGCCTGGTGACCTGCGCGCTGTACGAGGAGATATGGCTCCGGTATGCGCGGTGGATGGCAGCGCAGAACAACAAGGGCGAGGAGGTGCGAAACATCTACATGCGCGCCACCACGCTGTACGTTCCCATCAGCAGGCCGGGGATCCGGCTGCAGTGGGCCTACTTTGAGGAGATGTGTGGCCGGATCGATATCGCCCGGGACATTCACGCAGCCATCCTTATGAAGCTGCCGGACTGCGTGGAGGCGGTCGTCTCATGGGCCAACCTGCAGCGGCGACAGAGCGGCTTGGACGCGGCCATTGAAGTCTACAAGGGGCAGCTCGACTCGCCGGCGGTGGACATCTTCACCAAGGCGGCGCTGGTCACGGAGTGGGCGTTCCTGCTCTGGAAGGTCAAGGGCTCGGTGGACGAGGCGCGGACGGCCTTCGTTTCGAACGTGGAGTGGTACGCGGACAGCCGGCAGTTCTGGCAGAAGTGGCTCGAGTTCGAGCTGGAGCAGCCGACCAACGCCGAGGTTGAGACGCAGCACGCAGAGCGCGTCAAGAACGTGCTGGCCGAGATGCGGGCCAAGAGCCGGCTCTCGCCCACGATCAAGCAGGAGCTGGGCCAGGTGTACATGAACTACCTGCAGCAGCGCGGGGGCAAGGCGGCGATGAAGGAGTTTTTGCTCGTGGACCGCGAGTTGTTTGGGTACGTATTTTTCAACCAGCCTGGTGTTACGCATGACACGACGCTAACCACACACACATTGCAGTCCCCAATCGGTCTCGTTCATCACCAAGGCGAAGCAGTCCAAGGAAGGGGCCGGCACGGCCGAGCTGGACGAGGCAACGCGCGGCAAGGCCGAGAGGCGGTTCTACAGCTACTACGAGTTGTACACGGACCCGGACCCGAGCGCCCAGGGCGCGGCCGATTTCGACTAGAGGAGCCGAACGGGGACGGGTTCGGGGGCGGCGGCAGCTGCGGGAGGGGGAGGAGTTACTGCAACGGGAGAAGCTGCTGCGGGGGGAGAAGCTGTTGCAACTGCTGCAACGGGAGAAATTGCTGCAACGGGGAAACCTGCGGCAACGGGAGAACCTGCTGCAGAGGGGGGAGCTGCTGCAACGGGAGAAACGGGAGAACCTTCTGCAACGGGGGAACCTGCTGCAACGGGAGAAACGGGAGAACCTTCTGCAACGGGGGAACCTGCTGCAACGGGAGAGGACCTGCCGCATGGAGAGGTGCTGCGGCTTGGAGAGGAGCTCCCGCATGGAGAGGAGGCGCCGCATGGAGAGGAGCTCCCGCATGGAGAGGAGCTGGCGTAAGGGGAGGAAGGTTTGCCGCAAGGGGAGGAGGAGGAAGAGGTTGGTGACATGGCCTCTGGTCGGATGCGAGTATTTGGCCTACGTCTGGTATAGGGAAGTGTGTATGGATTAATGTAGCAACATCGTCTCGCAGCGAGTGGCCCGCCTGGTTGGTTGTGAGTGAGGTAGAGGAGTGCTTGTAATTCAGTTTGTCCAAGTTGTCTTTGCGTGCCTCATCTTGTGTTGATACTGTCGCCACGCTGATCGAGGATGCCCTGCTCCTCGGGTTCTATGACACCGGGCGATTAGGTGGGGTCATGACGCGGGACGATTACTCAGGGCGCACCGCGCACGAGTCGTCCAAAGCGCTCCAAAGCGTCGGCGTCATTCCACCGAGCTGGTGGGGTCGGCATTTGTATGAGCATCGGATTTCTGTTGGCGGCCCGGCGCGTTCCGTTTGTGCCTCGCTGCTGAGTGCCGTCTCATTTCGGGAGCTGGATATGATGAAGATGGACAGACAGACCACGCTGCAACGCCGCGAGTATAGCACCAAGAAAGTGCTCTGGACATCAATACCCCGAGGGGTTCGGTGTTCTCTCTCTTTTTTTTTGTTCTTAGCTTGTCACGGGCAGTACTCGGCCTCTCGGAACTCTTCCGTCGCAGTGTTCTCGGGATCTGGCCGCAGCTTCTGCAGGCGAGCCTATTACGGACTACTTGAAGTCAGACAGCGCCCCCACCCTGCAAGGCACGGTTTTGGAACTACCACTCGTCAATCAGTGAGGCTCAAACACAACCAAGCAGCGGGCGGGCGGGCATGCATGCATGTAGGGAGCTCTTGCCGCGCCCGCCCACGCCCTGCAGCCGTTTGCCACTGGACGCGAGTGGCTCACTCAGCAGCCATCGAGCCAGGGTCACATTCCCCCCCATTTGCCCCCAAACCCCAAATTCCCAAGCCAATTGCCCCTGCTCGGCCGTGCTCGGAGAAGCATGCTCGGCTCCGTTATCGACAGTCTCGGCGCACTCCGCCGGGCTCCACCCGTTATATTCCGGGCGGATGCGCGATAACGCGCGCGAGTCGAGGCCAGGGTTTCTCGGCGAGCTCCAGTTTGTCAAGGAAAGAAAAACAGAGGTCGGGGGTATTCCGGAGAAGCACCCGCTCGCTGTGCTCCGCGGGTGCTTGGCGCCCTGACATATGACACACAGCCAAGTCGGGGACTCCCACGAGGGAAAGAAGGAAACAAACGACCCACAGGTGGGCTGCTCACTCCACTGTGTGTTGCGGTGAGCCAACCACTCGCAGCTCGCCCATAACATTTTTTCCGACGCTGATTGCTCCGGCCGCGAGCAACAGCCGAAGGTGCGTTCCGTCTGCCTGGGCCCAGTCTGGTCTGAGTGGTGCTGCTGCTTCCGCTGCTTGCTGTTCCAGCTTCCGGTCTCCTGATTACGCAACCCGCTCTTGCCATCACGCATATCCGGCCGAGTTAGTCACTTGCCTGGTGTGGTTTTGCTCTTTCTTTCCTCTTTCCCTCCCCTCTCCAGTTGTTTGTTTCCCCTCCAACCAGTAAACCCCAGTTCAAGGTGAGTGACCAGCAGCATCGCCCATCCCATTCCTCCACGCCGCTGCAAGAGAAAGAGCTTATCGGGGCTCTGAAATCCCGCCCAACACCTGCCCCATCCCCCCC
>FTEL01007153.1_pt1 | contig 10306 bp, 12 predicted proteins | sample 1658911 | NCBI WGS metagenome assembly FTEL01 (sample SAMEA3914869, study PRJEB12502) | metagenome | biome: forest; material: soil | place: USA | collected 2012-03-12 | depth 0.1 m
GGGGGAATTGCGCGCGATTCCAGTCGAGGTGGCTGGTGCGGGCGAAGGAGTGACTGCTGCGGCGGCGGGCGCGATCTGGATGCGACGAGAAAGGTGCGAGAGCTGCAGCAACCCTGGCTCGGCCGACAAGGTGCAGGAGGGCAGGCAGGCGAGGTGAGGTCGCGTTGGTGGCTGGTGGTGGCTGGTGGAGGTCAAAAGGCGCGTTGTGGTTGGCCGGGAGGATGTGGTTGGCGTGCTGTGGGCGGGCGGCGGGTACCGGGACTTCCCTCCTGTTCGAAATTTCTGGTTGAAAACCCATTATCAGTCCCGGTTGGGAGGCTCGTGGCTATTTATCACAGCTGGCCTAGCCCCAGCGCGCAGCCCGATGGGTCCGTCTCTGAGTGGCTAGCTGTGCTTATCGACGTTGGCGATGACGACGCTCATTGGCCGCAGGTGCCCAAAGTGGGGACGTGCGCGAGCAACACGGGGACCACAAAAAGTTGTCACTGGCATCTGTACCACTCGACTTCAACAATTTTGCATCCCACCGTCGAGGACCAGAACACGAGTCGACGCGACGGGGCGCCGGTGATTCTGTTGCAGGCACTGCCACCATGTGTGTTGCGGTGCTCTGGCACCGCTGCTCCACCATGATGAGGTGCCTTGCGCCGGAGGAAACAAACCTGCAGACCAGAAAGCATGGACTGCGCCGGCCCGTTGCGACATGCATTCAGCCCGCGACTTGGATCAACCTCAGCTTGGTGGACAAAGAAAGGGAAGCGCGAACCGCCGTCCGCAACCACTGACGCAAAGGGCGCCACGCGACGTTTCCAGGGCAAGGGCGGCACGGAACCCTCGGAATAGCCGCGTAAAGGTCGACTCGAACAGTGGCGACAGAACCGTCGCTCGAAAACGCGGTTTGGGGCTGGTGGTCATCGCGCACGATCGTCGTCGCAAACTGGCGAGCTGCTGCCTCGCGCGCAAACGACGGGGAGTCCTGAGCTTGGGCGACGGCATTGCAAACAACGCTAATTGACAGGGGGCACGCGAGAATGACGCGACACCCCCGGCCCAAACGCCTCAAATCTGCCCGAAAAACGTCTGCGCGCTGCCGCACACGCGGCGGCCTGCAATCTATCCATGCTCGTAACGGCGGCGGACACAAAACGCGCTCGCCCGAGCCGTCGCAGACTCGCTTTGAGGGTTGAGGTGTCTGAAAATTTTGGAGTCTTCGTCACCTCTCGCCATCCGCCTGCGAAGCTGCAGAGCTCGCCTCTGGCCAATGAACCAACCACCACAAATGCTCTGGGAGCTTGGGGCAAGTCCCAGGCAACCAATCACCCCGCCCTGCTGCCTATCCCGGCATGTGCGATGGAGTCATCGGGCGGGCCCACTTTTGAGCTGCCTAATCACATGACCGGCGACACTCAGCCACACTGGACCATCATTGAGCCAGCCACAAGGCCCCGCAGCATTGAGGCTGACCGCGCCAAGCCAGAGGCGCCCCGAAAAAAAAGTTGAAGCAGAGAGGTTCCCAAATTAATTTTTTGCTGCATCCGCATGCGAGCGAGACAAGTGACCGACGTCCCTCGAGTTCCATTCTCTTGTCCCGTGGTGTCCCTTTGCGCCGAAATCGCCTGTCAACAGCGCGGGCCATTTTACTCCTCCCAATTGAGGCACTGCCAGCCCCCCCCCAGCGGCAATCCACCCCCAAGATCCTCTTCCCATTCCTCGACCCGCTGCAAACCGAAGCCCGCGATGGCTGCGACTAAGCGCAAAGCCGCGACGGCGATCGCGAAGCCCGTCGTCAAGCAGAGCGCAAAGGCCGCGACCAGGACCAGAATCAACGAAGCCAAGGCCTCGGTGGTGACTGGCCTGTCAAAACCAGACGCGAAAGCATCCGCAGACGCTCTCGATGACGCAGAGATCCAATCCGGCAGCGAGGACGAGGAGGCCGTCAGCGAAGATGAGAACCAACCCACAGACCAAAAGACGGCCCCGGCCCCCAGCGCGAGGCAAAAACAAGGCCAGGACGAGGCGGATTCAGACGCGGTAATGCAAGAAGCAGGCGACAACTCGGACGGCGAGCCGGCAGCGCCCACATTCGGCGACCTCGTGCGCGGCAACTCGACTATCGACGTGCCCGCCTCCCTGGCCGCCCAAGCCGCGGCTTCCCAGACCTCGCAACTCCAAGTACAGAACCGCCCGACCGCCCCCATCAGCGCGACCTCGCTCGGCACAGTCCTGAACCAGGCCCTCCGCACCGACGACGCCGACCTCCTCGAGTCGTGCCTCCAGACCACCGACGTCAAGATAATAGAAAACACCATCAACCGCATGGACTCGGCCCTGGCGAGCATCCTGCTGTCCAAGCTCTCGGCGCGCATGCACCGCCGCCCGGGCCGCGCCTTTGGCCTGATGCGCTGGATGCAGTGGACGCTTGTCGCGCACGGCGGCGCACTGGTGACCCAGCCGGACCTGGTCGCCCGTCTGGGCGAGCTCAGCCGCGTGCTGGAGGAGCGCTCCAGGGGCCTGTCGAGCTTACTCGCGCTCAAGGGGAAGCTGGATATGCTGGACTCGCAAATGAGATTCCGCAAGTCGGTCAAGGCGGCGGGTGCTAGCCGGAGCCGCGGCGGGGACGAGGAGGAGCTCAGCGAGGAGGAAGAGGAGGACGCGGACGAACCTGGGGTGGTTTACGTTGAGGGGCAGGAGACAGTTGGGCTGCTCACGAACGGCACAGCCGGGCGGGGCGGTGTCGACGAGGATGACGATTTCCCGGCGGGCGCTGCCGGTCTGTCGGACTCGGAGGAAGAGTCGGAGGAGGAGTTTGAGGAGGAGCTTGACGAGGAGGTCGCGGACGCTGAGTCCCTCGACGAGGATGAGGTCGACCACGACGATGTGGAGGACGAGGAGGAGGAGAGCGAGGGCGAGGATTCAAGGCGGCCGGCCAAGGTCCGGAGACTGTCGGCGCGCATCGCAAAACGGAAGTGAGTAGGGGGCGGGAAGTGGATTCAAGGCGTTTTTGGGAAATTAATGTAAATGAGAGGCGACATAGACGGCTTTTGTCGTAGAATGGCACTGGGGATCTGTTTGGGATGAGATATCTGCGGAGCTTGGGCTGTTGGTGTTGGAGTGCTCAGTTGCCCCCATCGGCCCATGGAAGTTGGAACATGATGCACGCACGGCTAGGAACTTCATGCCACTTTTGGAGACAGCGCGATGCTAGTTGAATACTTCATGCTAAAGATGCGACGTCGTCTCTGTTGGGTCTCTAGGAGGTAGACTATCAACTTCTATAATGACAGACTGGGGAGCCGACAACGACCAAATTCAGCAGGATACTTCAACTAACTACAGCTCTCGTGTTGTTCAAGTTAGTTTCCGAGCTTGGTTGGCTCGGCGAGCCTCGATTCATCCGTTCAAATGCATCTCTTGGAAACAGGCTGTTCTTTGTGGTCAGGCTACAACGGAAGGTATGAGGTTGCGAAGTGGAAAATCTACGGATAGGATGATGGAATCCATGCGATCTAAACCTGGGAATTCAAACCATAACCCATGTTCCGGCGGACGGTGGCTGGCTGTCCGACTAGACTTGCGCTTCAGCTCGCCACTTTGCATCAGTAGTTCAAATGAACCGGGGGAGAGAGAGGAGGCCGTAGCATGAAGGACTGACTGATATCAACGGTCACCTTGCCGGCGGCGATCGAACACCCTCCCCTGCATCCCCGTCACTTTATGACCTCTCACATCTCAGCGCAAGCCATGATTAGTAACCTACCACCTCCGCCGCCGCCTCCCTCTCCCTCGATCTCGTCATCCTCCCACGCGCAGCAGCTTGTTTTTGATTAAGTGATCCATCGCCCGCCGGGTAGTCGTGGTTCCGAGTCAACCAGATCTCGTGATATGTGACAAACAACCTACGCCCGTCACTGGCGGCAGCTTGCTGCTGCCTAATTTAGCAACTATTATTCCTTGGCCAGCCTCGGGCGTGGGCTAGCTGAATGCCCGAGTCGACTCGGGCAGGCAGGGCAGGGCAGGTTGTTGGGTTGGTTTTCGTTTTTTTTTTCACCGGTCTGGCCGTTCGGCACACTGTGTCGGTCAGGGGATGGGGCTATGGACTTGGCTGGGTAAGGCTCTGATCTGCTGCCGCCACTGCTGGCTGCAGCGCGCGGAGCCGGCGTCTGTTGGTTGATGATGGCTGCCGCGATCGCGGATGTGACTAGCGCCGTGTGTTGTCACATCTCGTGCATAATCTGAGCAGGCCGGGGGATGGGGGCCAGAGATCAAAAGTTAATCAGGTGTGTTTCAGTTCTGCGTGTCTTGGATGGCATCCATCGCACGATCTGACGACACCGAGATCCTTCCGCTGTTCCCGAGAATGCAGCCACGCCTGCCGCGCGTCTCTACTCGGCCGCCGTCGGAGTCTGCCGGGCGACGGCGATCAGTCGGATGCTGACCGACACCTGGGGGGCCTCGGGGATCGCGGAGAATGGGCCAATAGAAACATTCAGAGCAGAAACCAGCTGCACAAACTAACTCGCTGATGCAAGCGGGGTGAGCCGATTCGGGCAGCAGAGCAGACAAGCACGAGAGGGGGGGGGGCGGCTAAGCGAGCGCGCCGTTTGGGGTCGGTGGGCAGAGCGAGGGCAGGAGGAATGGAAGAAAGGGACCACACCCGCATGGCACGAAGAGGAGATGGTCTCTCTTCCCTGCAGAAAAAGCGCACGGGTGGGGGGTTCAACCGCACACCGGCTCATGGTCGCGGGGAGCCAGCGCGCGAGCGGGAGCATCCCGATTCGCCCACTCGCTCGGGTATCCCTCCGCCCTCCTCCGAGTCGTCCAACTGGCTGACCTGCGTCCCGGGATTTCTTTTCGGTGTGCAATCCCTGGGCGGCCTGGATTCGCTAAAAAGGTGGTCGACGGCGGTGGATTCCGACGCACACGCGGTTGTGGCTGAGGGAGGGAGAGGCGGGCAGGGGAGGGGACTAACTAGGCCGGGGAGCTGGGAACCTGGGCCGGGACGTGTGGTCGAGCCTGAAACCCTAAGGTTGAACAGACTGGTTAGGCACATAATAATTCGATGCCTCACTTGGAGGGGAACATAATGGCCCGGGGTTTGACACACCAACTCCTTCTCCCACTCCCACACCCGCTCCGACTCCCACTTCAGCCCCTACTCCCGCCTTGACACTTACAACCAACCACCACTCGAGGACAACATCCCGAATCGACGACATGACCGCCAGCGATGGCCCCCCGAGAGAGCTCCGGCCGCTCCTCCCACGCCCAGCTCCGGCGGGAGCAGCCACAGCCCCTGGCTTGACCGTCCCTGTCAAAGTGGTCCCGCGAAGACCCCCTATCAAAAATGCCTGCGAGCGGTGCAGGCTGCGTAAGATCAAGGTTCAGGGGATCTCTCGTTTTCCCTCCCAGTTTCTTCCCTTTTTCCTTTCTCACTTTCTCGTCTTTCCGTGTGCTGTTTCCCTCTCTCCCTTTCCTACTCTCTCTGTCCCTTTCCTCTGTCTGCCCATACCCCCAAGACAAGGCCGTAAACCACAGCCCGGATGCTGACCGCCTCCCTCCCAGTGCGAGGGCACCCGCCCCGCCTGCGCAACCTGCATCCGCCTGGCCTTCAACTGCGTCTACGTCAGCCTGACGCCCACCGAGTCCCGGTCGACCGCCATCAAGCGCAAGTTCGACGAGGCGACCAACCGCGTGTCGAGCCACGAGGAGTTCTACACGCTGCTCAAGACACGCGGCCCCGCCGACGCCGCCGAGATGCTCCGCCGCATCCGCGCCGGCATGGACGTCGACTCGATCCTCCGCCACGTGCGCGACGGCGACCTCGTGCTGCAGATGCAGCTCACACCCGAGACGCGGATGCGGTATACGTTTCCCGAGTTTGCCGAGTGGCCGACGGTGTGGAGGGATAAGGACGATCCGTACCTGGCGGCGCCGCTGTTGGAGTTCCAAACGGGGCTGTCGCCGCCGCCGGAGAGGGGGCTGGTGCCGTGTATACATGCGTATCAGATGCCGTATCATGCCGCGAGTGTGGTGGATCCGAGGTTGTCGTCGGTTAGGGCCGCCATGTGGACGTCGGTCACGACAGATGATGCGTTGGTGGCGAAGTTGTTGGGGATATACTTCCAGCATGAGTACCCCAGGACGCCGCCGTTTCAGAAGGATCTTTTCCTGGACGACCTTGTTCAGGGGAACACCACGTTCTGCTCGCCCTTGCTTGTAAACGCCATCTTGGCCAACGCTGCTGTAAGCTTGACATGGTCGTAGAATGTCAACCTGTAGACCGCCGCTGACCGTTGGTATCCCTAGCATGGCCTCGCCAGCGACCCCCGTCGAGTCGAGTTCTGGACACCCCGTTCGCTCCCATACGCCTTCTTGGCCGAGGCGAAGAGACTATGGGAAGTTGAAATCGCCGAGGTGCCCAAGCTGACCACTATCCACGCCGCCCTGCCCCTGAGCCTGCGGTACTCGGCCGATGGCGCCGACAAAATCGGGTTGCCCTTTGTCATGAGGGCGTTAGAAATGTCTGATGAGATGGGGCTGTTTACGAAGCGTGAGAAGGGAACCTCGAGGATAAGTTTTGGGAGGATGTTCACGGCGTGGGCGTTGTTTACTTGGCAGAGGTATGGACTACAGCTTGTGGTGTTGTTTAGCTGCTTTGGGCTGACGAGGTTACACAGCATGATGTTCTATTACAAGCTCAAGCCTCCGTTCCTCGTGAAACCGCCTGCCACGCCGCTCCCCGACAAAACCTCGATGCCGCGCTTTACCGGCGAGATTTACCTCCAGTACCCTCTCCAAGCGAAACTCACACCTACTCACCTCGATGCCATGTTCCGAATCCAGGTAGAACTCGGCATCATCATGCTCGAGATCAACAACGCGGCCGCGCGCGCCGGCGCACCGGGAACGGCCCCGCCGACTCTGACCCAAGCCCTGGAGTTCTACAGCCGCCTGGACGCGTGGTACAAGGCCTTGCCGCCGGAGCTTCAGCCCGACAGGGTGGTCATGCCGCAGCACCTCCAGCTCCAGTAAGCCCGGCACTCTGGCTATCCGGTTACACGGTCGGGATGTGGCTGACCTGTAGCAGCATGGAGTACCACCTCATCGTCATCAACCTCTTCAACCCCTGGCTGTCAGGCAACCAAGCCGACCCAAGTCAAACAGATGTACACACTCTGGGCGGGCGAAGCATCCGCGAAATCGGTACTCTTGCCCGCGCCCGCCTCGAAACTCTTGTCCGGCTGTACTACCTCCGCCACAGCTTCGAAGCCACCGACGTGCTGCTCATCCTGTTTCTGCTCATGCTCGGCTCCATCTCGATACGCGTGCTCGAATCTTCTACACCAGCTACCATAATTGATGATACCACAACTTCAACCCCGACAACCACCACTCCGACAGCCACCACTCTAACCACCACCACCCTGACTGACACCACCACCTCGAGTACCACTACTACAACTGCCACCACCCCAACCGCCCCAACAAGAGAACAAAACGACGCCTCAACCTTCCTCCTCTGCGCCAAAGGCCTCCACGACCAAGGCCGCAACCACTACATCGGCGCACTCATGTTTGAGATGCTAGCTGGTCTTGTCAAACCAGGGAACGAGTCTTTGAGAGACGGACTGGAAAGGGTCAGGGCCGAGTTTGAGGGGATAGAGGTGAGGGAGGAGTATGTGCATATGGAGTGGCCTGTTGAGAGGTGGATTTTGGGGGGTAGGGAGGTGGTGGGGGTTGTGGAGGGGGAGGATGATGGGGGGGATGGGGTGTGAATTAATGTTGAAAAAAGGGGGTGATGGTTTGGGGCGTTTGGGTTTGGCATGGGGGATGGAGTTTCGGCGCTGTGGCGTTTTGGGTATTGGGGAATGGATGGAGGGTATGGATGCTCAGGTGGCTCAAAAAGGAAACCATGTTTCCCTTCCGACTAATAGTAGAGGACTGGTGGTGGGTTACAACAACCAACGGCGTGTGTTGGTGATAGTTTAGGCTATTTTTGTCATGGGAGGTCCTGCGAAAGTTGGACTGTAAAGACCACCTGGGTGTCCTGACCCGGCAAAACTGAGATAGGAAGGTATGACGACAGGAGAAGGGATATAACAGAACTCCCGTCGCCAGTTGCCGTTGCCCTATGCTCACCTGAACCCCCATTCTTGAGGCCTCGTCCCCAAATGTAGCACCAACACCGCCCCGCAGTTTTCGATTCCCTCTATTTTATCGCCCGAGTTAGCCACGTCTGAAACATGTCACCTACAATCTCTTTTCTCCTTACGGCCGCTCTCGCAACGACACATCCCCTCTTCGCCACAGCTTCACCACTCCCATCAACGCCCAACTCCAACCCTCTGGCCTACCTCAACCTCCACGCGAGCGGCATCCTTCCCTCCAAAGACGCAACAAGCTCATTATCAACGAATCCCTGCGCGGTGGCGCTAGACACTACGGCAGGAGAAGGGGCAAACCTGATATTCCCCAACGCGCGGCTGGTGAATCGTTCCGCAGGATTTATCGAGTGCAAAGGGCAGAAGTTGGTGTTTGAGGGGGTGCCGGAGGGGTGGAGCTTCGGGGTTCGAGGGGTGAGGGTTGGGGGGTGGTTGGTGTTGGAAAGAGGCGCGTTGGTGGAACGGGTGGAGGTGGGGGTCGAGTATTTGTCGGTAGGTCCTCTTCCGGCTTTTGGACTCCGGTGTTAATCGATATTTTCAGTCCAAGTGCATGTGGTTTATGTGCGAGGCTTCTTTTTGTATTGGGAACTAGGGGCAGACTGATGATGAAATGGGCAGCCGAGCTCGACCTCGACGGCGATCCAAACCGACATCGCAAGCGTATCACGCCCGTACGGGTCCTTCGGGGCTGGCTACGACGCAGGGCCGTTCAACCTCACCGCGGAGCTTGTCCCGGGCGAGTCACGGTCAGCACTAGCCACGACGAGCTGTGCGACGGTGGCTGAACAGCCGCAGATGGCGATCGACCTGTGGATTTCGCTGTCTCATGAGCAGATCGAGTTTGACGATGCGCAGCCGCACTCCGGGTCCGTCTCGGATGTTAATGTCGGGCTGGAGGTGACGTGGACGAGATGCGCAAGTTGATACTGGAAATGGGAAAAGGGGGCGGGCAACGGCAATTACAAACACCGATGAGAGAATGCGTATTAGCTATCCCGTAGGGCTGAGGCGTGTGGAAGGTCCACGGCGGCTAGATACATATGTGTGCCCCTCACAGGCCGGCGGTTCATCAGTCTGGGCGAGTTCGTGTCCTTGTGCCACCATCCCTTCTCACTGCAGGCAAAGCTGCGGCCCCTATATCTGGCGGGAGTCTGCCCAACCAGGTCCTTCTGGGGTGCGCCTCCACGGACCTTCACGGTCCCGAGGGCAGCTGGCAGGAGGGGTTGCACAACGTGGCCAGCCACAACCCACCAGGATTGTTGGCGACTGGCCAGCGGGAGGCGGTGGCACTGCACGTCGTCGGGGATGCTGGGGCGCCCAGAACGGTCTGGCCGACCATTGGGCTGAGACCCTACGCCACCAAACTTTAGCTTGGCCCTGTCCCACGCCACGAGGGCTGAACGAGGGTCGCAGCCCACCATCCTGGGAAAGTGGACAGTCATGGGGGCTGAGGTTGGGGGCTGCGGCCGATTGGGCCAGTTCCCGCTGGTAATAAGGAGGAGGGGATGATCTCTCTCGCGCCGCCGAGACGGTGTTCCATTTTGCCCATTTCCCCCCGGCGCTCGTCATCCAGCAGCCCTGGGCAGGGCCAGACGTCTTGGATTTCACATGGCGGATTCTCCACGCACAGCCTGACGGCCGCCGAGGCGCACTGGTACCTGCAGCAAACCACGCAGAAGATGACGATCAAGACGGCGCGATGGGCCACACTGCTGGCGCTGCTGCTGTCCCTCTCGACCACGGCGCTCGCGTCGGTCTCTTTCACCAACGACGACTGGTATATCTACCAGAACCAGCCGTTCACAATAACATGGACCAACAACAGGGGCCCCGTCAACGTCTCGGTCATGAGCGGCCCTGACGAGAACCTCCTCCCGGTCTTGGCCATCGTGTCAGGTTACCCCGGGCAGGAGTACACCTGGACACCGCCGCCGACGCTCCAGGCGGGGGATTACGAGCTCGAGATCGTCGACGGCGGCAGCAGCGACTACTCCCCGCGCTTCCAGTATCCCGCGCCGCCCCAAACAGGTAGCACGACAACGAGCGGCGTAAGCCCCCTCTCCCCTCCCCCTCATTCCCCTCTCACTAACCCCCCTTCCAACCAGACATCAAAACCAACCTCCACCCCCTCTTCAACAACCACC
>FTEL01006215.1_pt1 | contig 10304 bp, 5 predicted proteins | sample 1658911 | NCBI WGS metagenome assembly FTEL01 (sample SAMEA3914869, study PRJEB12502) | metagenome | biome: forest; material: soil | place: USA | collected 2012-03-12 | depth 0.1 m
AGGTTGGGGAGGATGGGGATGGTGAGGGTGAGAAGGGATATGATGTCGAGGTGCTCTTGGGAAAGTTTGGAGAGAATCTGGTTCGTCTGACGACACCTGTGTTCAAGATACAAGCCGAGGCGCTGCGCACGGCGCCGTACATGAATCGCGAGTTCTCAGCTAGCGTCTATGGTTGCCTAGGAGTACCGCGCCGTCTGTGCTTCCCAGGCACTCTTGGGGGCACAGTTCATAGAATCAGATACACAAGCCTCTTCCCTGACACCTCCTTTCGTCTCAATCTTGCGAGCCCCTCCTGGATACCAGAAAAGCTGTCTTTGTCATTGACCTCGACAGGGTGTGGCCGGAGCCTCCCTTCCCCGATCAGCGCTTCCAACATCTTCATCACCTGGCACCCCAACACCCTGAGCTCGGGATTAGCAGGGCTGCTGTACTCCTCGCCGAGCGAGATCTCCCTTCCAAGCAGGCGGGGCGCCATGACCCAGCTTGCCTGCACTGTCGCTCGCACGGTTTCCAGGTCGTCGGGGAGTTTCTCGAAGCCGACGCATCGCCCACCCAGGCGACCGATGCTGGCGTAACAAAGCCGAAGAGTCTTGGAGACGGTGATGATGTCCATTGCGTACTTTAGGCGGTTGCCGGTCAGCTTTCGGATTGATTCCGCAGCATCGGGCGCGCGGTAGTCGAAAACCGCATCAGCCCCGTATGACTTCACAAGGTCAAAGTTGCGCGGGGAGCATGTCGTGACAACGCGGTAACCGGATCTAGGAGTATGTCAGCTCCGTTCAGTCGTTGTCCGCTGCCAAACTGCGATCGATGGGGGCCGTACTGTTTCACAAATTGGATCGCCAACGTTCCTGTGGCCGCACTGCCACCATAGACAAGCACCCAGGGCGGTGGTTCCGTCCCAAGCGGCTGTTCTGGAGTCCCAGGCAATCCCAAATTCTCCTCGTGAAGGGCCGCCATTGCGACGGCCCCCATGCAGCTGAAGCCCAGAGCGGCGGCCTCTGGAAAGGTCATATCTTGCGGCACCCGCCAGACCTGATCGGCCCAGCCGGCGATGTATTCAGCAAAGGCACCCTCTTGTGGATTCAGTCTGTTTGCCCCGAATGCGGCGCCTGCCACGCGGTCACCGAGCTTCAAGTCCGGGTTAGCTTCCTGGGCTCCGGGGCCCAGTTGGACGACCGTTCCCGAGAAGTCTGAGCCCACGCCAGAGCCCGGGCAGGACAGGTTGAGCGAGGTCTTCCAGTCCCATGGGTTGAGGGCGACGGCAGCGACACGGATAAGTATCTGCCCATCTTGCAGCTCGGGGACGGGGCGTGTAGTGGTGAACTCGAGTATTCCCGGTGTCGACGACTGGATCAGCGCCCGCTGTATGTGAGGAATGTTGGTAGCCATGGCAGGGAAGTGGTGGGTTTGGAGTAAAGAATGGTGGACATACTGTGATCTCGGTTGGGCGAGACCACACATCCCAACTTAACCAATCGTTACCAGAAGTCCAGAACTTCACGATAAATAACGCTGCTGACGAAGCTAGGGTAGTCCGAGACACGATAGACTATGGCGAAGCTTGCTCGGTCACCGAACTGGACTCGGGACATGACTGACTGGTTTACATCTCGGGACCGTATGGTGTGCGCAAATGTCTCGCGTAGGAACCTCAACCCCGCCATGACGCGAAGTCTGGATGCGGTTCGGTGTTGGCAAGTTGGTTACGTTCCCCAATCCAAAGGTCGAGTTGACTGGTCGACGATAATGCCGCTGGATCATCAGCCAAGCCCCCACGATAACTCAGTCAGCCACTTTCCGATCCCACTCAAACATGTCTCGCACAAACAGACTCCAAGCCCCGCTGAGAAAAGAGTGAGCGTGGTCTCGGACGTCCGAGCTCCAGCTGGTCAAGGCTGGCATCCCGAGGAGATCTTGGGCTTGAGGACAGAGGAGTCCCTTGAAAGCAGATGGTTTAGCGGTGGAAACACAAATATTTGATAGGCTGGGGGCGCGGGCGCGTGCTGGTAAATAACTGTCCATATGTCCGCCTAAGCATGTTCGGAGAGATTGGCCACCAATGTCTTTCTCATCTGTTTCGTTTTACCTCGATTTCACCCCGGATTCCCACACTCTATCTCAGTTCATCTGTTGCATTCACCCACCACCCTATCTCCCATCAACTCGCACCTCTCCTTGCGTTAGACTGTGTCGCTTCCACAATGGGAGAGTACCATGGATTTGATCGGGAACGCGAGCCCATTGCCATCATAGGCGGCGCGTGCCGTTTCCCAGGGCGGCTCAACACACCCTCCAAGCTCTGGGAATTTCTCTCCCATCCCAGGGATTTGCTCTCCAAGATCCCCGCCTTGCGCTTCAACGCCGATGCCTTCTTTCATCCCGATGGCGCACACCACGGCACCAGCAACGTCACATCGAGCTACTTCCTAGATGAGGACCCGCGAGTTTTTGATGCAGCGTTTTTCAACATCAAGCCCGTCGAGGCGCATTCCATCGATCCTCAGCACCGGATCCTGCTGGAGGTTGTCTACGAAGCTCTGGAGGCTGCCGGACAGTCGGTCGAGGTGCTCGCCGGTTCCCAGACGGGAATGTACGTTGGCCTGATGTGCAGCGACTTCGAAGAGCATCTTAAACGGGATACGGAGACATTGCCAACATATGCCACCACTGGGATGGCCCGAAGCCTCATCGCAAACCGGATTTCCTACTTCTTTGATTGGCGCGGGCCGTCTATGATGATCGATACGGCTTGCTCGTCCAGCTTATTCGCCGTTCACCACGCTGTACAGCTGCTCCGTAGCGGCGACTCGGACGTCGCGGTTGCAGCCGGCTCGAACCTCATCTTCAACCCCGACACCTACGCGGGCGAGTCATCGCTCAAGATGCTGTCACCGACGGGCCGGTCGCGGATGTGGGACGCCTCCGCCGACGGCTATGGCAGGGGAGAAGGCGTCGCAGCTGTCATCTTGAAGCGTCTGAGTGATGCTATCCGGGATGGCGACCAGATCGAGTCCATCATCCGCGAGTCTGGTGTCAACTCGGACGGTCGCACCAAGGGGCTCACAATGCCGAATGAGCTTGCTCAGGCCGACCTGATTTCGAGGACATACAAGAAGGCCGGGCTGGACCCGACCAAGCAAGAGGATCGTTGCCAGTTTTTCGAGGCACATGGGACGGGCACCGAGGCTGGTGATCGCCGAGTGGGTTGACCCCTGACTTACCCCTGAATGCCCCTGACTAATGTAAACAAACAGGAAGCTGAAGGCATCAGCAGGGCGTTTTTCGGTTATGACGGCACCGACGGAGCAATTCCACACCAGGCCGACAAAATGTACGTTGGGTCCATCAAGACGGTAATCGGCCACACCGAAGGCACCGCTGGTGTCGCTGGCCTGCTCAAGGTATCCCAAGCAGTCCACCACGGCATGATCCCGCCCAACATGCTGTTCGACCGCCTGAGCCCACAGGTCGCGCCATTCTACCACGGCGTTGAAATTCCTACGGAGGTGAAACCATGGCCGCGGGCGGCCGGTGGCGTCCGCAGAGCCAGTGTCAACAGCTTCGGCTTTGGGGGAGCCAACGCCCATGTCATTGTGGAGAGCCACGAGCCCCAGCAGTTTCTTGCCATCAAGCCATCCGACAGTCAAATCTCGTGCAGCATGCCCTTTGTCTTCTCAGCCGCGTCCGACACGGCACTGACGGCAATGCTGGACGCCTACGCGGCCCATCTAACCAACCACCCCGACCTCTCCATCCTCGACCTCGCGCACACATTGCACGCTCGGCGCTCCGCCCTGGGGGTTCGGGCTGCGTTCCCCGCCGTTGCTTCAGCCACCGAACTTGCCACATCCATTACCAACCACCTTACCCGGGTCTGCGAGGGCGCAAGCAGCGTCAACGTTGGCACCCGCCCGATCTCGGCCGCACCCCGTGTGCTTGGGGTGTTCACCGGCCAAGGCGCACAGTGGGCTACGATGGGCAAGGAGCTGATTGAGGGCTCTGCCTTCGTTCGTCAACGCGTCGAGGCCATGGAAGCAGCTCTGTCTAACCTTCCCGAGAGCGACCGGCCATCTTGGTCCCTCGTCAACGAACTGTCGGCTGGGCCCGAAACCTCGCGGCTGAGTGAAGCCGCCCTCGCGCAGCCGCTGTGCTCAGCGGTTCAAATCGTTATCGTCGACTTGCTCCGCGAGGCCAACATCGAGTTTGCCGCGGTTGTGGGCCACTCGTCCGGCGAGATCGCTGCCGCCTACGCCGCCCGCATGATCAGCGCCGACGAGGCCATCAAGATTGCGTACTACCGCGGGTTGTGCGTGGAAAAGTATGGTAGGTCCGACGGCGCCATGATTGCTGTTGGGACATCGTTTGAGGATGCGACTGAGCTGTGCGGGTTTGAGGAACTTGCCGGTCGGGTGTCGGTCGCGGCTTGCAACTCTGCGTCTAGCGTGACGCTGTCTGGGGATGTCGAGGCTATCAACGAAGCGCAGGCGGTGCTCGTCGATGAGAAGAAGTTCGCTCGGCTGCTCAAAGTGGACAAGGCGTACCACTCGCACCACATGGAGGCATGCTCGTCCCCGTACTTGACGGCTCTGGAGGCTTGTCAAATCGCCCCCCAGACACCGAATAGCAGCTGCGCCTGGTATTCCAGCGTGTACCCGGGCGTTCAGATGGGATTCTCGGTCGAGGATCTCTCGGGGCTCAGGGGCAAGTACTGGAGCGACAACATGCTGCGCCCCGTTCTCTTTGCCCAGGCTTTGGAGACAGCCTGCAGTATGAACACGGAGACACCGTTCAACATGGCCATCGAAGTTGGCCCTCACCCCGCGCTCAAAGGTCCGGCGTCCGAGACCCTTGCCGCGATCTACGCCGCCTTCGACATGCTGATGACCCCGCCGGCGTACACTGGCACCTTGGTCCGTGGATCCAGCGACATTGGCTCCCTCTCGACGACCCTCGGGGCCGTGTGGACCCGGTTCACCCAGCTGGTGGCCAACATGGCCCAGTACGACGCCGCCTTGCGCGGGCAGTCGGCGCGCCGAGGCCGCCTCCTGACAGGTCTCCCGACCTACCAATGGGACCACGACCGCATATTCTGGCATGACTCGCGCATCTCGCGAGCAATACGCATGCACAAGGCCCCGCCGCATCCGCTGCTGGGCCGGCGCGCCCCAGACGGAACCGGTGCTGACGAGATGCGCTGGCGGAACATCATCCGACCCAGCGAGCTGCCGTGGCTGCGCGGCCACCAGCTCCAGGGCCAGATTGTCTACCCGGCGGCCGCGTACATCTCAACAGCTGTGGAAGCGTGTTTTTCCCTTGGCGACGGCCGTGTCGTGCAGACCGTTGAGATCAGCGAGCTCGAGATTGGCAGGGCGTTGGTGTTTGACGAGAGCAACGAGCAAGCCGGCACGGAAACGCTCTTTGCCCTGTCCAACATTGTTCATCGAGGAAAGGCGCACATCACGGCCGTGTTTACCATACGTGCCGCTGCCGCCGGAGGGATCGAGACCGAGGTTCTCTCGACGCGGGCCACGGGCAACGTCCTGGTCACGCTGGCGGACGAAGAGGGAGACGCTGCGCAAGACTCAACCGTTGCGCCAACCCAACAGAGCCCCGAGCTCGCAGATATGACCGACGTCAGCTCGGAGTTGTTCTACTCGTCCCTCGAGACCCTCGGGTACCAGTACCGCGACGACTTCCACTGCCTGACTGGCATGCAACGCAGGATGGACCACTGCCGCGCCAAAGTGCGCATCCCTTCCTTCCCGCACGCCGCCGACGCCGTGCTCCTCCACCCGGCCCTGCTCGACGCAGTTTTGCAGGCCCTCTTCCTGGCATACGCGTACCCAAACGACGGCTCCTTCGACCAGCTGTACCTCCCGGTCAGAGTGGCCAGCGTGACTATTCGAGTGCCCCAGGCCAAGAACGAGCTGGGTGTCGCGGTCGTTGGCGACGCGCAGCACCTGCCCCTGGCCTCGGTGGTGACCAGCGCCCGGGGTGACGTCGAGGGGGACATCGACTTGTTTGCGCGCGACGGCCAGACGCCGCTGGTGCACGTGCAGGGTGCCAGGGCCAGGCCGCTTGCGCAGGGCGCCCCCAAGGACGGGCAACAGCTTTTCCGCGAGCAGGTATGGGGCCTTGCCGTGCCTAACGGGGCGCTGGCGGCTAACATCCGCGCCATGCCGCGGGACTTTGAACTCGCCGAGGACCTGGACCGCCTCTGCGTACATTACATCAACAAAGTGGTCCAGGAGGTCCCACCGAGCCAGCGTCAGGGCGCGGAGGAGCACCACGAGGCCATGTTTAACTTCTTCGAGCATGTCCTGCAGCAGATCAGGGATGGAAACCACCGGCTTGCGAAACGGGAATGGCTTGACGACGGCCCCGAGGTCATCGCGGTTATCGAGGCGAAACACCAGGGCAGAGTCGAGGTTGAGCTGCAGCGCGTGGTTAGCGACAACCTGGCAGCGGCGGTGCGTGGCGAGACGCAGATCTTGCAGCACATGTTCAACGACGGCCTCCTGGACCGGTTCTACGCCGAAGCGTCGGGATTCTGCGAGATGACGGCATTCCTGGCGCGTGCTATCGCCCAGATCACTCACCGCTACCCACGCATGGACATCCTCGAGTTGGGTGCGGGCACCGGCAGCGCGACCAAGGCAGTGCTGCGCGAGGTGGGGGATGCATTTGCCACCTACACCTTCACCGACATCTCGGCCGGATTCATGGAGAAGGCAAGCCAGACCTTTGCAGCGGCAGGCGACCGCATGTCGTACCGCGCCCTCGACATCGAGAAGGATGTAGTGGACCAAGGGTTCCCGGAGCATGGGTATGACCTGGTCATCGCCTCGCTCGTGCTGCATGCAACCGTGGACCTCGACAAGACGGTGCGTGAGACGCGGCGGCTGTTGAAGCCTGGAGGCTATCTCGTGCTGCTCGAGATCACCAACAACGATCCACTCCGCATTGGCTTCACCATGAGCGGACTGCCCGGCTGGTGGCTCGGTCGTGAGACTGAGAGCCGGCGGTATTCACCATGCGTGTCAGCAGCCGCGTGGCACCGGCTACTTCTGAACAACGGGTTTTCCGGTATCGACACAATCACGCCTGAGGTCGATACGTGGCCACGCCCGTTCAGCGTCATCGTGTCGCAGGCTGTCGACGCAAGGGTGAACCTCATCCGGGAGCCTATGGAGCAACCGGTGGACTGCAACGCAGAGGCGACCGACGGGGGCGAGCTTGTGATAATCAGCGGCGCGACGAGACTCTCAAGCACCCGCCTGGTAGACTCTGTCCTTGCCCTGACACGGCAATTTGGCTTTGCCGTCACGCGCTTCAGCTCCCTCGAGGAAGTCGACCCAGCAGCCATGTCCGCCACGGCGCTAATCTTGAACCTGGCCGAGCTCGACGAGCCCGTCTTTGCTCGGCTCACGGAGGGCACCATGAAGGGCATCCAAGCCATGTTAAGTCACCAGCGAACGATTCTCTGGGTTACTCGAGGCTGCCGTGTCGACGAGCCGTACATGAGCATGAGTGTCGGGCTGGGCCGCTCCCTGGCGCTGGAATCACCGGATACCAGACTGCAGTTCCTCGACCTCGACGTCTCGCGCGAGCCAGACCCAAGGCTGGTGGCTGAGACACTTCTTCGGCTGCGCCTCACGCGAGACAAGACCTCGACCGAGGGGATGCTCTACTCTCTGGAGCCCGAGCTCGCACAAGAAGGAGACCGGTTGATGGTCCCGCGCGTGATGGCCGTGCAAGCCGCCAATGACCGACTTCATGCCGCCACGCGGTCCATCACCCACCCGAAGAGCCCCCGCGAAGCCCAGCTGCTTCTAGAGTCCAACTCTGGCGGGTACACGATGCACGAAGCCGGCCCCGCGGACGACGCGGCTCCAGAGGCCGACGAGCTTCTCGTCCAGGTCACCGCATCCACCCTCCTCCCCGTCACGCGTGGTCTGTACGGCGTGTCTGGCCAGGAAAAGGGGCGGGACTGGGTCTTGGGGCTATCCCGGCTCAACGGTTCGCGCGTGCCCGTGCTCGAAGGCCACCTGCTACGCATGCACTCGGAGACGCCCGCGTCATCAGCCGTGCAGCACGAACTGCTTGCCCTGCTCGCCATCGAACTCCAGGTCCGCCAAATTCTCGTCTCAAAACCACCCCGTGGCAGCATCCTTGTCCATGACCCCCCTGTGGGGTTGACCAGCCGGCTGGTGGAACTCGCCAACGAACGAGGTGTTACCGTGGCCGTCACCCTCCCCGCAGTCGGTCCAGCCCGGCCAGATCTACCCAATGCCATCACGCTATCAGGGGACACGCCGCGGCGTCTTGTTCGCGCACGCCTGCCCCGCGACGTGTCGCTCTTTGTTGATGCTTCTTCCAACCCTGATCCCGATGCTGTTGCTGGCCTCGGATCTCTCATCGCGTGCGTCCTCCCATCCTCATGCCTCCGCATGACTTTGAAGGATATGGAATCACTTCGCCCGGCCCCGGCGCCCGTCCAGCTGGAGCTGCTTGAGGACCTCGTCGCGCGGTATGCGGCGGGCACGAGGGTGGCGGGCGGGACTGGCAGCTTCCGTATCCTCGCCCCGGGCGCGCTGACCACCTGGGAGGAGCCGATGGAGCTTGAGGACGCGGCGTTGCCGACGGTGGTGGACTGGGAGGCACCGGGGGCTGTCCCGGTCCGCGTACGTCCTGCTGACAATCTGCTGCGGTTTGAGGGAGACAAGTGCTATGTTCTGTTTGGGCTCACGGGGGAGTTGGGCCGGTCCTTGGTCGGCTGGATGGGGTCCCTTGGAGCGAAGAACGTTGTTTTGACCAGCCGCCGCCCGCAACTTGACGAGCGGTGGCTGGAGGAGTGCCGCAGGAAGGGGATGCGTGTGGAGGTGTTTGCTAAGTAAGTTTTGCCCTTAACTTCACCCTGTACTACGAGTTTCTGCCCTCCTTTTACTGCCCCCTTTACTACCACTGCCCCTTCTACTACATCCTTGTCTGGCCCTTACTGCCCCTTTTACTCCCGTTCTCCTCATCCGCACCTACGTTATCTTCGTTCCTATCCATCTTTCCTGCCAATTCCCTCCAATGTGGACTCTCCTCTGTTTTAGTTAATTGTCAACGCCCCGCTGACCCCAACCCAACAGCGACATTACCGATGCCACCGCCCTGAAGGAGCTCGTTGGCAAGATCCGCCAAAGTTTCCCCCCCATTGCCGGCATCATGCACGGCGCCATGGTCCTCGAGGACTCTTCCTTCCCCGAAATGTCGCTGGAAACCATGAACAAGGTGGTGCGGCCCAAGGTCCTCGGCGCCATTAACCTCGACCACCTCTTCCGCGACGATGCGCTCGACTTCTGCATTTTCTTCTCGTCCATCGCCTCCGCGGTTGGGAACCGCGGCCAATCCAACTACAGCGCCGCCAACATGTACATGGCGGCCCTGGCTTTGCAGCGCCGGCGCCGCGGCGTCGCGGCATCTGTCTTACACCTGGGAACAGTCATCGGCTTGGGGTACATGATGCACGGCACCCTTGAGTCGTTGCGGATGATGCTGTACCGCGGGGGCTTCGACAAGATCCACGAGCGTTGGTTCCACCAATGCATCGCCGAGGCCATCTTGACCGGGCGCCCTGACTCAGGCTGTGACCCCGAGATCATCACCGGCATCCGTCTATCCGATCCTGACCAACTGGAGCGGTCGCCCTGGGCAAACAACCCGCGCTTCCAGCATTGCACTTACCGCGAGAGCGCCGTGGCAGCAGACGGCACCAGGGGCGGCGTGGGAAGTGCCGCGGTCGCCGTCAGGACACTGCTTCTTGACGTAACCACCACCGGCGAGAGGCTGGGAGTCGTCACGGATGCCTTCCTGGGCAGGCTGCAGGCAATCTTGCAGACGCGTCTCGAGAGTAGCGAGGAGAAGGCTGGTTTCCTCGCAGCCACCACCGACGACACGGGCATCGACTCGCTGGTCGCCATCGAGATCCGAGCCTGGTTCCAGAAGGAGATGGACGTCGACCTGCCCATCCTCAAAATCCTGGGCGGGGCAACCATTGCCGAACTTGTCGCGTCTGCCGCGGATACGATACCCTCTGCTCTGACCCCAAAGCTCGGTAATGAGCCGGGTGCTGCCAGTGAGGAACAACGTTGACCGTCTCAAGAAACCTAGGTAGTCATCCGAGGCCGAGGGTTGGCCTGGCGAGCTAGGTACTTTGCCTTAGCATGGAAAGGAGGGGAAGAGGATGGGGATTGTGGGGTATCAATTCAATGCCGCGGGGCGGTTGGGGGGGTTGAATGGGGGTTAAGGGGATG
>FTEL01010554.1_pt1 | contig 10301 bp, 7 predicted proteins | sample 1658911 | NCBI WGS metagenome assembly FTEL01 (sample SAMEA3914869, study PRJEB12502) | metagenome | biome: forest; material: soil | place: USA | collected 2012-03-12 | depth 0.1 m
AAATAAAAACCCCCAGACACCAAAAAAAAACCACAACCGCCACGATGCGGCTCCTCCGCGGCATGCTCGTGAGCAGCAGTGGCGACGCCATGGCCGCCGAGCTCTCAGCAGACCGAACAATCCCCTGACTTTCCTATGCCCTGCTCATCCAAAGGAAGAAAGCCAAATCCAAACAATCGTGAACCCCTCACGCGAGACGGGCGCGAGTGAGAGCAGTTGGTCGGTTGCTATAAGGGACCCGGCCCCAGCATCACCCTTCCTCGTCCGTCGGGGGGCGTAACTCTGCGCCGCGAGCGCGTCGTGGCTGGCGATCGATGAAATGGTTCCCGCGTCGACGACAACCAGGGGGAACCCAGTCTCTCTCGATTCTCGAGTCCTGTACAACCAACCTCAGAGTCCGGAGTCGAAAAGTCGTCAAAACCGCCGCGGAATCAGCCCGTGTCGCAGCACACACCAGGTTCACACACACCGTCACGGCATGGCTTTCGTCGGAGGTTTCAAAAAGGCCAGGTCAGGGAAGACACAGCCCGCAGCGACGGGACAACGGATGACGGGGGTTGATCTCGCCAAGACCAATACTTTGGGCCCCCAGGGTCCCGTCGGCATCGCCGCCAAGACTGCACCAGGGGTAAGCTCAGGGGGTGTGATTGGCTTGCGGGCAGGGGATCGGGCCTGTTAAAGTGGGTGCGTTGGCCACCCACCCCTGAGGCGATCGGCGCTGGGAGCCAAGAGCAAGGGGGAGGCGATGATGGGGTCTGCTGTCTGTTGCTTCTTGCATGTGGCCATCTGCCGTGGCCGCGTTGGCGGCTGAATGGGGGTTGGAGATGGTGCCGCGCCGCTTGAAGGTGCTGGAGAAGCACCGGGATGGTCACTAACTATACTGCGTGTCTATGTTGATGTTATTCCTGTGGCTACGCTTGTTTGTTGTTGGTGTTCGCTCAGGTTAAACGATTCCTGCGGCTTTGGGATGCGGTTGAACATCTGGCAGTGTCTCCACTCAACACATTTCTCCGATCATCCCTCTCTCTAATATCAACCAACTCGCTTCCGTCCCCATAACCCTTTCCCACCACCCCCACCCCTCAACTCAAATCAAACCCCGCCCCGCTCGTCACCGCATACAGCAACTTCCTCTTCAACATCTCCCTGCTCCGATACTGCGGCAGCTTCAGCAAATTCACGCATGTACTGGCACTCGGCAGCCTCTCCTCATCCAACCCGCCATCCCTGATACTAAACGGCGGACTGAGCTGCCCAAACCCCAACAATGGCGCCCTCGGCGTGCTGGTCACATACTTGAGCACATCCCTCCGCTCCCCATCCTCCAACCCCCTCATCACCTCCCAAAACAACTGCACAGTCGGATGCTCCTCCCCATCATCCCCAATCGCATACACCCCGCTGTACTGCGTATGCCGCCTCAAATCATCCACATCAATCTCGGAACTGTCCCCGCCCACCAGCCGCTGCAGCTCCGTCTGGTTGAACATGCTCAGCCACGCCGGCTCGATGATGAGCCCCAGCCCGCGGAGGAACGCCCGCGTCTGCGCGTGCGGCTGCACCACCAGCCGGTGCCGCGCGACGTAGCTGATGTACAGCGGGCGGTTCTCGTTGGTGACGGCGACGTTGCCGCCGTCGGGGACGAGGTTGCGCGTGACGGTGCGGAAGGGCTCGCCCGCGGGGGAGATTTGGTCCGTGATGGTGAAGTCGAGGGAGAGGTCGCGCACGTCGCCGGGGTAGTTTTTGAGTTGGAGCATGCCCTGGTAGAGTTCCTCGTCGAGCTCGCGGAGGTCGTTGATGTTGGCGCGGTAGGCGTCGGGGGTGCCGGTGGCGGCGCCGGTGGTGGTGGTGGAGGAGGCTGCCCATTTGAGCAGGAAGAAGCCTGCGAAGGCGATGTCGATCAGGATGCCCTCGTACATGCACTTGCCGATGATGCGGCCGAGGAACTCGTACTGCCGCAGGCGGTGCGTCATCTCCTCCAGCAGGACCTCGGGGGCGTCCGGGAGCTTGGCGTCTTCGACGCTGGTGCGCAGCTGGTCCATGGCGCACGGGTTGGGGTAGTACGAGTTCTTGCTATTGGCGACGAAGAGGCCCTCCTCGGGCGAGAAGGCCTCCTTGGTCACGCTCGTGAGGAACTCCTTGGTGACGCCGCCGCCGTCGATCCCGGCCTCCTGGATGCCGAATTCGTCCACGAACGTAATCTGGATCGGCTCCTTCAGCCCCTCGTTCAGGTCCCAGTACTCCTGCATGGCGTCGTTCAGGACGCGACCACGCTGTATGCTCGCCTGATGCCGGCTGATGATGCCCCGGCCCGTCGAATTCGGCTCAAACGCGCCGCCGTGCTGGTTCAGCACCCACAGCCTCCACCTGTCGGGGTCGATGTTGCCGCCTCGCCTGCGGTGCTTGTCCAGGTGGACAAACTGGCGGAATATTTGGACGCGCATGTCGAAGGGGATGACGAAGGGCATGTTGCGCAGGATCTCCAGCCTGGGGCCTGCCGCCGCCCGGAGGACGTCCCGTGCTGCTCTTTTCCGCGCCACCCTGACCCTCTCCATCTGGGCCAGGCGGGACAGTCTCAGGCCGCCGGGCGAAGAACTGGGCGGTTCTTCTACGTCCATCTCATCCTCATCGTCTTCGTCCCCGCCCTCGGCCCGCTCGTGCTGGCTCTGTTCCTCGAGGACGACTGCAGACAAGAAGCCCTCCATGTCGAACTTGGATGTCATGAGCCAGTGGTTTTCCGGCAGGAACCGGCGTCGAGAGTCCCGTTCGTAGAGCATCCTCATGGCTGTGGAAACGAGGTCTCTGAAGGCTTCAAAGTCCACGCCTGCTGTGAGTGTGAATCCCAAAGCATGGGCTTGGTTGTCAAACGAGCCGCTTCGTGGCCGAGTCGAGGCCGACAACTTTTCGTTGGCTGGCGTCGAACCAAGCAGCGCAGCGGCATTGTAGTAGAGGGTGAAACCGAGGTGCTTGAGAAAGATGGTGAGAAACTTCAACTCCCGGAGGCCAAGCCCGCTTGATCGCAGGCGCGAGCTCGAAGCCCGAGCTTCAGCCGGCGGAGTCGCGCTGCTGAAGAAGTCGTCATCGTCGGTCAGGCGGAGAACAAAGATGTACAGCTCGAGGAACAGCAGGATGGTCCTCCATTCGCGGTGCCACAGCGATTCTGCACCAGCGGTCGGCTTCTGCCGCAGCATCGCAAGGGCTGCATCGGAATCGGTGGCTATCTTTGCGAATATTGCTGTCCGGCTGACGGCGTTCCAGAAGAACTTGACGGCGGGAAGAGGGCCTTGGCGGGTGGGGATGTCGGCAAGGTAGAGGCGCATCCGAATGTCATCGCTGCGGGTTGGGAAGCAGTAAACCAATGTGAGAATGTATCCGGCGAGGAAGCCGGCATCCTCAAGCTCGGATGCGGATGTCCCTCCGTGGTCCCTGAATTTGGTCAACACGCTGAGGCAGGTAAAGGGGTGAGAACTCAGCGTCAGAGAAAGAGCTTACGCGGTAAATTTCTCGAGGAGCCCCGAGATCTCGTCTCTGTCGGTGAGTGAAGCGAGCTTATCGGACACATACGGAGGGAGGGCGGGCTGGGACCGGGGGATGTCGTCGAGATCTTCGGTCTCGGGCGATGATTTCAAATCGGCGGCGGCAAAGCCGGCCCGGACTTGGGGCGAGAGGACGGACAGGAGTGAAGAGAGGACTCGAAGAGAGTGCGAATGCAGGGCAACCTGCTTCCTGCTCTTCTGCAGCACGATGAAGTGCGCGAGCAGCCAGAGAAGGTTGGTCTGCGCGCTGGATGGGCTCGAGTCCGGGACGGCCCCGGTGCTCAGCGAGTATGAGAGGGCGTCAACGTCGACGGCGGGTGCAAATGAGGCGATGTTTGACTCGAACAGGAACAACTCGGGTTGGGCCAAGAATGACACGGCGAACTCGTAATATGCGGTTTGGGTAAAGCCTGCTTTACTTCGGGTCAGCTCCGATGAACACACTCCCCGCATCTGAGATGACAGAGACATGAAGGAAGTCATGCACATACCAGGGGCACCGGTCACAGACATGGGAGCGCCCACAGCACGCTGGATAAGGTCCAGCAGGTGGGAGGTTGGCCCGAGGCTGTGGCAGTATTTCCCCAGCGTCTTGTATAGCCTCCCCAGACTTGACTGGACCGCCTGGGGCCGCGCTCTTGTGATCTCGACGATGGTCTCCAAGAGGATCTCAACGCTTGGGGCTTCGGTAATGGGATCGAGTCTGATTTGGGACAAATGGCCGGTCAGTTCTTGTCCTGGTCTGCTCGTCGACGCAAAATACCTGCTCACCTGCCAAGCGCAGAAACCACAATCCGGGCCAGTCTCCCCAACCGAGGTTGCTCAATGGCCCCCGTCTCGAAACAGGCGAACCTTGTTTTCAGCAGGTCGAGGGCCAGCAGGCACAGGCGGTGGTGGTCTTCGGAGGAGGACAGCTGGTATATGCTCAGGAGCAGGGGTGCTGCCTTGACCACCCTCTGCCCAACGTCCGCCGTACCCCCCTCGCCGTACAGCTGGTCCAGGGCATTCCGGCGCGATATCCTCAAGTTCCGCCGCGACCGGTGGCCTCGCCATGTGCACTGGATACGCTGGGCAGCCTTGAGGCGGTCCCGCTCCTGCTGCCGCTGCAGCCGCTCGGCCTGGGCATGGGCGACAGTCTTGGAGGTTCCGGCGGCGGAGCTCGGGGCCCAGGAGGTGCTGCTGAAGGGGTTCGTCGCTTTTTGGCCGCTGAGGTTGACGTTCCGCGTCTTGCGCGAGCTGCCGGTGAAGGTCGGGAACATGGTGGCCAGCGGGGGTGGGGGATGCGACGAGCCCCAGGCCCAGAGGGAGGATACGCGGGGCGATTCCGAGCGACTAGAGGCTCAGAGTGGTGGACGATCGACGGATGGTTGGTTGGTGTTGAGGGTGCTTCACCGCTGTTGGCCGTTGCGCTGGCCTGTTGAATCCCCGCCAAATAAGTGACTGGGCAGCGAGAGGGAGTTGGGGAAAGTGCCCGAGGTTGGGCAACAGAGCTCCCGGGGCCTCGGACGAGGTTTCAGGTGCGATTTGTTGGGTTGTGGTTCCACGAGGCTCTTTGCAGCTCTGCAACGCTGCAGCTAGAGAGAACACGGCAGCTACTAGAAAGCACGACAAGCGTCTGTCTCTCTGTCGTGCTGTGCTGAGGCAGCAGCCCACGCCACGTCCCGTTCCCCTCGTTTCGCGCGGCCACCTACCGGTTGGGAGGGAGAGACAGCCTGGAGGGCGCGTGTCGATTACGCGACCAGCACTCGGTCCATCCAAACGAACTCGTTAGATGTGATTTTGCTGTTCAGGGCCCGTTCTCCCCTCGGTTTGCATCTCGTCAGCTGCAGCACCGTTGCCTGGAGGAGCTGCTGCAAGGTGCCCCGCCAGCGCCCGCCACATGCCGCTCACAGTTGGAGCTGTCAGTGGGTGGGACCAGGACAAGCCAGCGGCGGCCCACCTGCTCGCCTGGCAGGGGTCCTGCGCGGCCAGCGGCCCACCACCGTTGTCTGATAACGCCGATAAGCGGGGGCAGGCAGGGAGTTACCCCGCCACTCCGCTGCTGCACCAAAGAAGGCGCCTGCCACCAACCCACGCCAGCCCACCAACCACCGCCTGCATGAGACGACCCAGGCCTGTACCGCGATAGCGAGGCTCGACTGGTCCTGCTAAACGCAATTCGCAACGCCGCTGGAATGCTGTTTGGCCCCGCGGCCAGTCGATCGGTCCATGAATAAATGGTCTTTAGCAGATCCCCGCATCGCAACAATGGCTTGCTGATAGGGAGAGTTTGCGGTGCGGTTGTCGCTGTGTTGTGTGCTCCTGGGGCTCCAAGCCCCGCCTAAACCGCCCATGTCGCGCTTGTCCGAGCTTGAGCCCAGCCCAGCTGGCTTCATCAGTTGGCTCGTCCTGGAGGAGGGCGAGGAACAAGCGGCAAAGACATCTTCGAGTCCCAACGCGCCGCCCTCTGACATCCTCGCCCTCCCCTGCAGGCGACGGGATGCGAAAGTTGGGAGCACAAAGGCAGCGACCGAATGCAGAACTAAGAAACCTCCCGCGCGGGGTTGGATTTGGCTGGTTCATGGATGGATGGGGTGCCTTGCTCGGTTAATTCGATATCTTTCTGCTGTTTGTGGGTGCAGCGGAGTGGCAGAAAAAAAAATCTGTCTCCGCAGGCGCCATCTTGCCCTCTTCCTTCCCTCGTCTTCATCGAACGATCAAAACCCTTTTTATCCCCCCGGATTCTTTCCACAACCCTCAGGAAAAAAGTCAGATCAGTACAACAACCCGTCGCTGGTTCTGTTCTCGTCTACTTCTTTTCTGATCCCTTACCCAAAAAACCGACCCAAAAAAATTTAAAAACCACAAAAAAAACCCGATACCTACCTATCAATCCTCCAAAACCCCCCAACCCCCAAAAAACAAAATCCAAAATCAAATCCGCCAACTCGCCCTCTCCATCTCCATCTCTCGTTGTCTCCCGCCCTTCGGCCGATCGACAAGCCGCATCCTCCATTCAGCTCGCAAGCACAAAGTCGTCGAGGCTTTATTGCAGTCTCGTTCTTTGTCCTCCGTCGCCCTTTCCAGCGCACGGTATCATCCTTGCGTCCCCGCGCCCCCACGGCTTCGTTGCGCAACCCCCGTCGTTTGATCAACTCGGTACGTCTGCCGTCCGTGGCCTCCCCAATTGAGCAGCGCGCCGTCGCCGTCGCCATCGCCGCGATCAGGAGAGCCCCCTCGGCAGCTCGCGCAATTGCTGCCCTCCCCCCTGCCTGCCATAGCCAGCGAGCGAGCGCCGAACTAACACGCGGCTCTGCCCCTCCAGATCCCATTTGTCAAAATGGCCGCTCCTGTTGCCCCCGGCGCTGTCGACCAGCTTGCCGCTGATCTCGGCAACACCTCCCTTAGCGGTGCCCCCGCCATCAACACAAATGTGGCCTCTGGCGAGTTCCAGACTGCCGACCCCGACACGGCTGGTCCTACCCCCAGCTCCGCTGCCCCCCACCCTCAGTCCTCGGCCTCGCTCTACGTTGGCGAGCTGGAAGCCTCCGTGACTGAGGCCATGCTCTTCGAGCTGTTCTCCCAGATCGGCTCGGTCGCCTCGATCCGCGTCTGCCGCGATGCCGTCACCCGCCGCTCGCTCGGCTATGCCTATGTCAACTACAACTCGACCTCGGACGGCGAGAAGGCTCTCGAGGAGCTCAACTACACCCTCATCAAGGGCCGCCCCTGCCGCATCATGTGGTCCCAGCGCGACCCCGCCCTGCGCAAGACGGGCCAGGGCAACGTCTTCATCAAGAACCTCGACGTGGCCATTGACAACAAGGCTCTCCACGACACCTTTGCCGCTTTCGGTAACATCCTGAGCTGCAAGGTTGCCCAGGACGAGAACGGCAACTCCAAGGGCTACGGTTTCGTCCACTACGAGACCGACGAGGCGGCCGCCCAGGCCATCAAGCACGTCAACGGCATGCTGCTGAACGAGAAGAAGGTCTACGTCGGCTACCATATCCCCAAGAAGGATCGTCAGAGCAAGTTCGAGGAGATGAAGGCCAACTTCACCAACATTTATGTCAAGAACATCAACCCCGAGGTCACCGACGACGAGTTCCGCGACCTGTTTGCCAAGTACGGCGACGTCACCTCGTCGTCGCTCGCCCGCGACGGCGAGGGCAAGAGCCGCGGCTTCGGCTTTGTCAACTTCACCACCCACACCAGCGCCTCGAGGGCCGTCGACGAGCTCAACGGCAACGAGTTCCGCGGCCAGGACCTCTACGTCGGCCGCGCCCAGAAGAAGCACGAGCGCGAGGAGGAGCTCCGCAAGTCGTATGAGGCTGCCCGCCTTGAGAAGGCTAACAAATACCAAGGCGTCAACCTCTACGTCAAGAACCTGGCCGACGACGTCGATGACGACAAGCTGCGCCAGATGTTCTCCGAGTTCGGCCCCATCACCTCTGCCAAGGTCATGCGCGACGCCATCCAGGAGGGCTCCACCGACGAGGAGAAGGAGACCAAGGACAAGGAGGCCAAGAAGGAGGGCGAGGCCGAGGCCGAGGCCGAGGCGGCCGAGAAGAAGGCTGACAAGAAGTCTGACCGCAAGCTGGGCAAGAGCAAGGGCTTCGGCTTCGTGTGCTTCAGCAACCCCGACGATGCCACCAAGGCCGTCGCCGAGATGAACCAGCACATGATTGAGGGCAAGCCTCTCTACGTCGCCCTCGCCCAGCGCAAGGACGTTCGCAAGAGCCAGCTTGAGGCTAGCATCCAGGCCCGCAACCAGCTCCGCATGCAGCAGGCCGCCGCCCAGGCCGGTCTGCCCCAGCAGTACATGCAGGCTCCCGTCTACTACGCTCCCGGCCAGCAGCCCGGCTTCCTTCCTCCCGGCGGCCGCGGTATGCCCTTCCCCCAGGGCGGTCTCGGCATGCCCGCCGTCCAGGGCGGCCGTCCCGGCCAGTTCCCTCCCTTCCCCCAGCAGGGCGGGCGCGGCGGCATGCCGCCCCAGCAGATCCCCATCTACCCGCTCGGCCAGTTCCCTCCCGGAGCCTACCCCCAGCCCAACAACCCGCAGTTCCTTGCTGCCATCCAGCAGGTTCAGCAGCAGGCCGCCGCTCTCGGTGGCGGTCGTGGTGGCCCCGGCGGCCGCGGTATGCCGGGCATGCCCGTTCCCCAGGGCATGCCGGGCGGCCCTGGCCTTGCTGGCTATCCCCCTAACGGCCGGCCTCAGAACGGCAACATGGGCCGTGGCGGTCCCAACCGCGGTGGCAACTTTGCCGCCGGCCGTGGCGGTGCTCCTCCTGCCGGTCCCGGTGCCGCCGGTGAGCTCAACGCCAGCTCCCTCCTGCAGTCTCAGCTCGCGGCCGCTGGCGCGCAGCAGCAGAAGCAGATCCTGGGCGAGAACCTCTTCCCCAAGATCCAGGCCCTGCAGCCCGAGCTGGCCGGCAAGATCACCGGCATGCTGCTCGAGATGGACAACAACGAGCTTGTCAACCTGTGAGTGAACCCGATACCCCGCGATTCCGAGGCGAGTTGAAGCTTATACTGACCAAAACCACCAGGCTCGAGGATGAGGGCGCTCTCGTCGCCAAGGTCAACGAGGCCATGGCTGTCTACGACGAGTATGTCAAGTCGCAGCAGGGGCCGGCTCCTGGCGAGGCCGAGGCCGACAAGGCCAAGGAGGAGAAGGTCGAGGAGAAGGCTTAGGGCTCTTCGTCTCCAGCGCTTCTTGCTTTCTGATGCGATTATTTCTTCGTTTTTTCGGTTCTGGTCGGTCGGGAAAAGTTTTGATACCAGCTTGGCAGCAGCCTGATCTATCCAGTCTGGTGATGCGGGCAGGATGAGGAGCCAGCATCGGGTGGATCTGGCTCATTTCTTTGGGGGGAGACACGGACAATGTCCGACGACGGGATTATTACGACGACATCTTGCTATGGCATTGCTACGTCATGGTCATGTATTCGATAGACTTTGCTTATGAGGGGTGGATATGGTCCTCTGGTGGCCGGGGTGTTATCAGCCGACGCGGCGTTAAGGTTATGGATTTTAGGAGTTGTCCTGCGGACTGACTCGGGTCTTCAGGAACGGGCTGTGGTCGGCGACGCAATCCACAGCGGCATCTGGTCCAGGGCGGCTTTGTCCTGTGGGCGGGGTGAGAGTTGTCCTGAGCAGGAGAACTAGTTAATACAGAGTAAAAGTTCTACGACGTGTGTTTGTCTGCGTGTTGATGGAGTTGAGTGATGTATGAAGTGTGTGCGTGCTTCTCTGTGGATGAATTAGAGTAATGTTGTGGTCACCAATATGTCGCCCTCTTTGCTCAGAAACGCCAAAGGATGATGGTCAACACTTGGTTTATGAGTGTTTTGGCTAACTCTATCGACGGCGCCCAGATCCCTGATGCAAAATGTTCCCCAGATATCCACCAGTTGATGTATGCGCCTCCTCCTTGAACCAAGCACTTGCTCCACGGTTCATCCGACTACACCTCAACGCCAAGTTTCTGCTACTCCATCGCCCAAGACGCTCTCCCCGCCGTGTAAATACAGTACTGGACGCCAGCAGACCGCCGTTGACCACCGAAGATCCTACCCAAAACGCCCGCCTCCGTTCACCCCAAGCAAACAAGCAGACAAAAGAGGAACACACACTGACGCCCTGCCCAACCCGCCTTCCGTCGCAGATAACCCCATCCAATATCCCTCCCAGTCCTAAAAAACCAACCCAAAAAGCACCCAACCCAAAACAGCCCCCCATCAAATCAACCAAGATACCGCCCCCCCTCCACCTCCGGCGCCC
>FTEL01008580.1_pt1 | contig 10300 bp, 11 predicted proteins | sample 1658911 | NCBI WGS metagenome assembly FTEL01 (sample SAMEA3914869, study PRJEB12502) | metagenome | biome: forest; material: soil | place: USA | collected 2012-03-12 | depth 0.1 m
ACCCTGTGCAGCCACGCAAAGGCACGCGCGCGGGTGCAACGGGTATGGTTAGATAGAGCTTTTCGTGGGCTTTCGAATGGTTATGGTTTCGGGTGTTTTGGTGGGCGGCCCGAGCAGGGGCCGGAGAACGGAAACAGAAGAAAGGTTCATGCGGGTAGTATGACTCTCTCTCCAGGTTAGCCAAACCTGTTCCTTTGTAACTAGTTGTAGAAGGTCCGACATGCCTGCGGGCGTAACGGTATAAGAATAATAATAATAATAATAAGCCGAGTGTTCAGGGCTGCCCTCTAGCCGTCCGAGGCCGAGTTGGGACTATAAGCCTAATAATTCTCTATTATACTCCTTTAACCCCTTTAAAGAGCTTTATTTCTGCTCCCCGTTTTGTCAAGGCCGTATAGCGCAATGGTAGCGCGTTGCTTTCCGGTGGCAAAGGTTCCGTGTTCGAGTCGCGGTATGGTCGACTTTTATTTTGCTTCTGTTTCATTCTTTTTAGTATTTGTACCTATAAGCTAGGACGGACCCAGAGGTCATAACAAACTATCAAATAAGTAGCTGGCATCTTTTCTCAAGGTCATCGTTGACATTGTATTGGCAGAGGCTCCTTAACTTCCTACTTGCAGCCTTGGTCCTCCTCATTTGCCTCTTCCATGACACCGAGCAACCAACCATGCCTTCTGAGCCATTCCAAGGACACCATCAGGCCTTATTCAACGCAGCCCTCCGCGAGGTGCTGTTAGGATCGAGGTACGGCCGCTCCCCAAGGCCCACGGCGCGGTTGCCAAACCTCTCGCCGTAGCTGCCGTCGAGATAGTCAAAGGTGGCAGTGTGGAACACGGACCGGTTGTCCCAGATGGCTGCAGTCCTTAATCAGCACTGTTGTCTGTTTGCTGCCCGTGGGCCGAAGGACTTACCAATATCGTTCTTGTTCTGCCACTTCAGCCTGACCTGCAAGTCGTGGTTCTTGTAGACGAGGTCGAGGAACCAGCTCAGCAGCTTGGAGCTCTCCTCATCCGTCACGCCATTAATGTGCCTGACGTGGCCACCGACAGGGAAGATGCTCTTCCAGCCAGTGACGGGGTTTGTGCGGACGACGGGGTGAACCGCCTTGAGCTCCGAGCCGATGTTCTCCGGGGCGCCACGGGGCTTGTCGTACAGCTTGAAGCCAGCCTGCTCGGCAACCCGTTGGAAACCCGGCTGCTCAAAAGTCACGCTGAGACTCTCGAGGAACTTCTGGTACGGCTCGCTGATACGGTCGTAGATCTCATAGCCCGACGCCCAGAGGGTATCTAGCGTCCGCCAAATGTCAGTCCCCCGAACCAAACAAAGCAGAACGCCGGCATTACTTACCACCTCCCGTGGTAGGGAGATCGACCAGGCGGAGGGATGTGTAGTCGGCAGGGATGGGCTCGAAAGCAATATCGCTGTGCCACTGGGCAGTGCTCTGCTTCTTGACGCTGAGCGAGTCGACAACGGTCTTGGAGTAGTACTTCTTGTTCTGGACTGAGCTGATGGTGCTGATCTCCGGGTCGTCGCCGCCCAGCTCCCGCTCTGAGTTGAGGAGAGGGTGGATGTGGAGGCCCGACGTAGCAGGACGCCCGGTCAGTTCACCGAGCCGCAGGATCAGCTTCTTCTGGAGCTCGTTGGTAAGGCCATCCTGGGCACGGAAAAACACAACGCCACGTTGCGAGACTGTCCTCGTTAGTTGGGCCCTCCATATACAGCTAGATTGCCGTCGACTCACTGGTGATGGCGAGGTCCCGAATCAACTCATCCGAGTTAGGCGCGTCTAGCCACTCGGTCAAGTCGGCAGTGGGAAACTCGCGGCCAATGACGGGGGTGACATCGAACGACTCGTACGAGTCAAGGGCGCCGGAGAGCTTCAGGGGCTCCCGAGCCAGCCCCTTGGTGACGACCGGGGTGTCGACGTCGATAGCTGAGGGTGCCATGGTGATGGAGCAGCCGATGTTGTGGGAGCTGGTTTCTGTGGAGGGGTTTAATTTGTGACTTGGGCTTGGCCTACTGACGAAGGAGGGGACGTCTGCGTTGCTTTATAATCGAGGAAGTCGGGAGCTGGAGTTGGCCGTGGTGGGATGACGAAACGGCTTTACACCATGTTCCCACCATGTTCACATTTCCTTGACATGCCTCTGCCCGGCCCCCGCGTCTGCCCCCCCAACGTTGCACCGAGAATCCATGAAAGTGAGGGGTGCGGAGAGTTTGGTGGCCCGCCGTCGAATGGGGGTAGGCGGTGGAGATGACGAGCTTCCCATAGTGTATCCCGCCATCCGCGCCGGGAGGGCTGGAACGGTCGACCTCTCGGGAATAGCGGCGGCGTGAACACCGTTCCGCCGGAACGCGAGCACAAGAGGTGGAGAACCGCACGCGGCGCTATCGGGGGCTAACCGGCCGTCGTCGGGCCCCGTGGTGACGCGAGAACGGGGTAAGATGACACCCGACATGGCGGCTGTCCGGCGGGGGCTGAAGCGTTGGGCGCGATGACGCAAGGTCTACCCCCACGCTGCGTCCCTGGAGGAACTGGAACCGTATCAACCACATCACGGACTGTCTGATTGGAAGTTCGGCCGTCGGGTGTTCGGTTTCGGTTCAAGCGGCCTCCCGGCAACGGCGATACACGGAGATAATGCGGGCAGCGGGGGGGTTGGGTGTGGTTGGGAGTGGCCCGGAGTGGTGATTTGAATTCCTACGTGCATGTGCAGCTATGCCGCCATCAACGTGGTAGTTGTAGCAACCGGGAATTGGCCAATAGAGGAAACAAGAGATGCTGCGTCCACTGGGGCCGCTAGCAGTCACGGGAAGTCGCGTCAGCCGTTGGGGGGAGCACGTCTCATCACGTCATTGCCCTCTCTGGAGATACCGCTCTTGGCACCGACCGCGACAACACGGCGTCGCTTGCGGCTTGTTGCTTCACCAGCGGCGCCTGTACTGCTTCGGGTATCCATTCCTGACCAATGCCCCAGTCTTACCTTGGGTGTTGCCTCGAGGTTTGCCCCTTTACGGACAGCCGCCCCATCCCTATACCTTTACCGGTCGATGGTGTCCCGGGAGATACTCCAGGATACCCAAAAGCATGCTCGCGGCGGGGTTATGGTGGTGTGGTGTGTCATGGTTGAGGTGCGATGAGATTGGCCTGCCGGGACATATTTCCAATTGCCCCTCCAGGGACGCCCCACGCTGCACGCCCGGCCCATGGGAACGGGTGAACCGGTCGTCTGGCACCGCGGGGGATGTCGTAGGGGGTGGGTGACATGGCGGCCGTGATCGAGGCGTCGGATCTGGCAGGGTTGTCGTGAGCGCTGGCTGCCAGCATGCAGCACCCCAGGGACCTGCTGCACTCCTCCCTCGCGCTCGGGACAGCACGCTCAAGTACCCTAGCAATGTTCAAGACGTGATTATGTGGACGGCATGCGCAATGCTTGGTGCCGACACCAACACCCTCAGAGCTGATACGGGGTCTCGGGGGTGTCGTTGATACGCCATAGCAAGATTATAAGGAGTCGGCGCTCAGCCGGTCCTGGCGAGAGTCCAACATCGGAGGTCCAGCCGCAGCGTCGTGTCCGCCACAGGGTAAAACGCCGAATTTGATTGCCACCTCGGTCTCGGTTAACCCTTGCTGCGACAACACCAGCCCGCAATGGCTACCGTCCTCGTCAGGGAGAGGGCCGTCAAGGTCGAGAGGGACCCGGACAGCAAGCAGAGCCCAGGGACGTCGAGCACGTCGATCAACACGATCCCGCCGCTCGGAGAGCCGGCCCAGGAAAAGCGGTTCTGGTTTCAGAGAACCAAGGCTTTCGACCCGGATGCCATTGCTACCCAGGTAAATCCTCTGCAGCCTGTGTCATTTGTTCCGGAAGTTAGCTGACCAGCTCCAAGCCCAGCGTCTTCGATGACCCGGACACAGCCGTGAAATATGAACCACCAGCGGAGTGGTAAGCCACCCACCGACTTACACTCGCTCCCTGACCCGACACCATGACAGCCCCCTGACCTATCGACAGGGAAAACACGCATCGATTCGACCCTCTTGCGCGATGGACGTGGAGGGAGGAGTATCGCCTGGTTCGCAAGATTGACTTTCGGATCATGGTCTGGGCCTGCATCATGTTCATGGCGCTCGAGCTCGATCGGGCAAACCTGGGACAGGCGCTCACGGACAACTTCCTCGGGGATCTCAAGATGACGACCAACGGTAGGTTGACCTCGCGGACGGTCGGGATGTGGCCTCGCCTGCAGAGCTGACAGGGCCTCAGATTACAACCTCGGCAACACCGTGTTCAGACTCTCCTTCCTCTGTGCGGAGCTCCCTTCGCAGTTGGTGTCCAAGTGGGCGGGACCCGACCGCTGGATCCCCGCGCAGATGACTCTGTGGAGCCTCGTCGCCGCCGGCCAGTTCTGGCTGTCCGGCCGCACGTCGTTCCTGGTCTGCCGCTGCTTGCTGGGAGTGCTCCAGGGTGGATTCATCCCCGACGTAAGTGCCCCGGCTTCTTGGCATATCAGGCACCTGTAAACTGGTATTAGCGGAAAACTGACGAGGGCGGACGTTAGGTGATTCTGTACCTGTCGTATTTCTACAAGCACCACGAGTTGACCCTGCGACTGGGGTTCTTCTGGACGGCCATGAGCATTGCCGATATCCTCTCGTCGCTCCTTGCGTACGGCATCTTGCACATGCGTGGTGTGCAGGGCCATTCTGGTTGGAAGTGGCTGTTCTTGATCGAGGCAGGCTCTCTGGCTTCTCCCATATCAATCCACCGGTCTTCGCGGCGCCCCCCGCCAGCTGGACTCGGCTAACACAATGCACAGGGACTGTTGACGCTTGTCGTTGGTCTCTTTTCCTTCGTCCTGATGCCGGCTGGACCTTGCCAGACGGCGAGCTGGTTCCGCGGCAAGAAGGGGTGGTTCACAGAGCGGTAAGGGCCCCTCTCCACATAGCCCGGCCGGGGCGATGCTGACCATGGCTTTTCGGGGCTTCCAGCGAGGAGACGATCATTGTGAACCGCGTCCTGCGGGAGGACCCGAGCAAGAGCGGCATGCACAACCGCGAGCCCATCACACCCCGCCTCCTCTGGCAGAGCTTCAAGGATTTCGATCTCTGGTGAGTGAAACATGCCCACGACCGACAAAGCGGACCTTGGAGAGGGAACTGACCTGGTCCAGGCCACTGTATATCCTGGGGCTTACGTTCCAGCTCCCCATGATCCCGCCGGCCCAGTACCTCACCCTGTCCCTCAGGGGTTTGGGTTTCGACACCTTCCAGACCAATTTGCTGGCGATCCCCTACACCGTCGGGCATAGTAAGTGGCGGCTATCCCCGACAAAGCGATGGGATGCCCCGGCAAGGATTGAGAATCTAACACCCGTGGGCTAGTTATAACAATGCTGGGGATAGCCTACGTGGCCGAGGTCACCGGACAGCTGACACTGGTCGCTGGCGCGTCGCAGGTGTGGGCACTCCCGTTCCTGATCTACCTCAACGTGGTCGACACATCGAAGGTGAGCAGGTGGGTGATCTGGACGGTCACCACTCTGCTCCTCTCATATCCCAACGGTAAGGGACCACGTCTCGCACCCCCGACTGTGTCAGCGGAAACTGACGGCAGCATCAGCGCATCCGATCCAAGTCGCGTGGAACTCTCGAAACTCCAACACGGTCCGGTCTCGCACCGTCTCGGCCGCTTGCTACAACATGTTCGTCCAAGCATGTGCTGTCATCGCAGCCAACATCTATCGGGCCGGTAAGATAAACACGGGGTCGGGGAGAAGGTCGAGGGTCACTTGACTAACGGGGATTCAGACGACGCGCCGCTGTACCGCCGTGGAAACCGCCAGCTGCTGGGCATCCTCTGCATGAACATTGTGCTGTACGGGCTGGTGAAGGCGTACTATGTCTTCAGGAACAAGCAGCGGGACACCAAGTGGAATGGCATGACGCCGGAGGAGCGGGTGCACTACATCGCCACCACCACCGACGAAGGGAACAAGAGGCTGGACTTCAGGTTCTCTCATTAAAAGGACAAGGAATGCATGCGAGCCCGGCTCGCACATGGGCGATGTCTGGGACTCTTCGTGAGACCAGCTGGATCGTTGTCAAGGGGTGGAGGTGGGGAGAAGGGAGAAAGCGTCGGTAGCGTCGAGGCTCCGCGCGGAGGGAGGGTGAGCGGACCGGGCGAGATGGCTGGATTCTCACAAAACTAGAGCTTCGAGGGCGTGGGCGGAGTGGAAAGGAATAGAGAGAAAGCGGGCAGTTGAAAAATGAGAAACACGAGAAATATGCCTAGCGTGTCGTTTCCCTTGACCGTTTTGTGCTGCGCACCATTCTTCGCCGTCACCAGCTGTGGCTGTCACGGTAGATGTTGAGGCTTCAGTTCAGGGTGTTGGCGAAGAATGGAAGTTGCCGTGTCAAAAGGCAACGCGCTGACACGTGGGGATCCACACCCCACCATCCACCCATTCGGGGCGGGGCGGTTGCTGACTGGGACCCGAGCTCTTTCCAGCTCTGGTGGGGGTGGGGGGTTGGCAACCCGAGACTGAGAAAAAACAGCGCTGGCTTCGCTTGACCTCGAAGGCTCCCGACATCCTTTCCCAAGTACCGACTGGAACCCCATGAGTAGGCTCATCGCAGGGATCGGGACCAAGCTAAACACACCTGCGCGCAGATCCTGCCGTGCGCCCTTTGCTCCCCTTGCCGGTTCGCAGCTCTCCCTGCCCGCCTTGGTGCCCTCCCGCTCGCTTGCCCACGTTTCCGCCAGAGCTTCTCTCTCGCCCGCCGTCTTGAGCCCGTCCGGCTACTCTCGATACCCGTTTACGTCGACAGTTTTCCACAAGAGGGCAGCCACAACCCCGAATACGCGCACGATGTCTGGCACGGCAGAGGATGCGGCGGCGCTGATCGAGTCGTCGAAGCGTCTGGCGGCTTTCCAAGCCGTCAAGGACCACCTGCGCCCCGAGTACACGAGGATAGGCATTGGGTCCGGAAGCACCGTCGTCTACGTCGTCGAAGCGATTGCCGAGCTCGGCCCCGGCGTCACGTCCAAGATGTCCTTTTACCCGACGGGTGCGCAGTCCGAGGAGCTGATCGAGGCAGCCAAGTTGAACCTGCAGTACATCAGCAAGCTGCCCGCCGGGCAGCAGCTGGATGTCGCGTTCGATGGCGCCGACGAGGTGGACGACGACATGAACCTCATCAAGGGCGGCGGCGCCTGCCTGTGGCAGGAGAAGATCGTGGCGGCGAGCGCCAAGCAGTTCGTGTGCGTCGCCGACTTCCGCAAGCTCTCCGGGCGGCTCGGGACGGCCTGGAAGAAGGGGATCCCTATAGAGGTGCTGCCGATGGCCGCGCCGAGGGTGCTGGACGAGCTGCGGCGGATGGGCTCCGAGAACCCCCGCATCCGCCCCGGCCTCCCGGGCAAGGCGGGCGCCATCGTCACCGACAACGGCATGTGGATCATCGATGCGCCGTTTGCGCCGCTCCTGCTCCGCAAGGACACCGAGAGCGGCACACAGGCCGGCAACGGGGCCGACGGCGTGTGGACCGTCGATGCCCTCGCGGACAGGCTGATCAAGCTTCCCGGGGTGGCCGAGATTGGGCTGTTCTACGGCAACAACGGGCTGGAGGTTGCGAGCGGGGCGCAGAAACCGGTGGCGGCGTACTTTGGGATGGCTGATGGCACTGTCCAGATCAAGACGCCTGGGCCCTGAGCAGATGGAGCCACTCTGGACTTTTGCGTGCTCTCCTGCTCGGCCCTTTGATGCATGTGGATGGGGCCGTCGATGTTGAGTCCCGCACCGAATGTCGGCGGGTGTGGCTATTCCCTGGGGCCGGAACGGCTTCCTCTCCCATTCCTCCGCCGGCCTAGCGCTTGCCCGGGAGGATGTTGTTGAAGTTGTACTTTAGCCACCGGGGCAGGTCGGGAATGCGTACTATAGAGGTGGAATCGGAGAGCGCCATGTTTATTGGGTTTGAAGCCCCGTGATGATCAGCAGTCGGTCAGCCGGTGGGACGGCGGGATTCACGGCTGGGCCGACCCCTGTCGGTGGTTTTCGCGGCCAGGACCGAATGCACCCCGTCTGCAGATGCCTGAAGGTGGGATTAGTTATGCTGGCACACACAGTGAGTGGGTGCTTGGGCGGCCGGGACATGTTTCGGCTGTTTGAGCCATGAGGGCGGCTGCGGCGGCGGTGGGCAGGCAGGCCTGCTCCGGGGATCAGGCTTTTGTGGGAGCCCCACGGGACGGAATCTATTACCGATAGATGACGGCTCGATCGCAGATTGACGGCGGTCCGCTCCTTTTGCTCCTCGACGATGGATGGAGACGGCATAAACTGGAGCCCGAGACAGACCAATGCGGTTGCGTGACACACTCGTGGGGGGAAATACTCTGTAGGTGTGTGTGTGTGTTTTGGTACCCGCGAGGATTGCACGGAGGCATGGGCATGTTCCTGACACACTCACGGCGCCGGCTTGGTGGGCCTGTGAAGCGGCGGTTGCAGCATGGCGGCCACCTCCGCTCCCCCGCGCTCCCGTTGTTTTGCAGGATCAGAAGCTGACTGATGTGCAAGTATGTTGAGAGTGGTAATGCGTACAGGGCAAGGGAGGAAGTTCCAACCGAGGTGGAATGCTACTTGCTTGTTCTCTGCTTGGGCCATCAGAGTCATACGGCCAAGAGCCGATGAGGGTAGGCTTGGTTTGGCTGGCGGTGATGTTTCAGACAGAGCTACTGGGTGGTGCAGCTTTGCCGGCCGGCTGGGTTGCCAGCAGCACTGCTTCGAGTGTCAAGCAGATGCTTGCACTGCCTAGGTACCCTCCAACCTTCAGCGCCGCCATCCACGCTGCGCTGCGGCGACAAACCAAACGCATCATACATGGCGACAAAGAAAGGCGGCCAGGCTGCCCACAGGTTTAGGCCAGCCGAGGCCACACCCATGGGCGGTCGGGCTCGGGGCGGGAGAGCAACAAAGCAAAACGGCCGGGGCAGGAAATTCGGCACTCAGGATAAAGGCCAGCCGCCCGGGCCCATAAATTGTGTGCCGCCGAGTAGCGCCAATCTCGAGTCGAAAGCTTGTTGAAAGGCCCGGAGCCGCTTCATTTGTCCCGCATGTGTGTGCCTCTTCGAGGGTGGCGGGGCAGCGAGGTGGGTGGGCGAGCTCACTAGCTCCAGGCTCAGTCGCTGGCTGTTTGAGAGTCGGAAGCGAGTGTCGAGACGAGAGAGAGCAGAGAGCGGCGAGGCCAGAACGGGCCAGTTTCCGTCTGTGCGACGGCGGGGAGGGATGGATTGCAAGTACGGATACTTTTTTCAATCAATGTCTTGCCCCCCTTTTCCCATCTCTGATTTTCTTCCCCAGATGGCCAAATGCCATGCCAGGTCGGCGGGTGGAAACTAGAAACGGGGACGGACACCATGACCTGGCGGGGCGGCAGCAAGCATGCGCGTGGCTGCCGTGGAGCGCCATGGCATGGCAGAGGGGGCGCGGGCGGCGGCGGCGGCGGCGGGGAGGAAAGGGAGAGTGGCCGAGCTCGAGGCGGCTTGAGACCCACGGAAGCAACTTGCCCCTGCTTGCGTCTTTGCAACTCCGGCGGCTCCACCCACTCCCGAGGGTGTCGTGTTCCCCCGAGGTGAATCCCCGCGCCCCCCTTCTGGTCCCCTCTCCCTCCCCTCCCAATTGCGGCTGGCGGGTTTCGCGCCCGGAAATTGCAGCCCTCATGGCGCCCCCCGTCGTCGGTGGGCAACTCCGTTTCGCCTGGACACATGTCCCTCCGAACGAACAAACTAACCGGGAGCCAACCGCCTGCTCGTGCATTCCGAGGTGTGCGTGTGCCGATCAAGTAAGAGAGTACAGTGCAGTGCAAAAGCAGCATTGTTGCCATGTGGACCGCCTTGCGCGGGAGCCCGGGCATGGATGATGGCATGGCCGTTTCATTTTCTCGATCGAGCCAGACAGGTCACAGGAGGAGACAAGGCGAGCGCGGTGGATCCGCGCGTGTCCGGCGTCGGAAACGCTGGCGGCCGAAGTGTCCGAGCGGGCTTTTGTACCTTCGGGAACTGTGGAACTGGACGCCGGACGCGCGAGGGCCGAATTGATTTCGCCTTGCGTTTGCCCACGCTCACGCCTACGGCCACGACCATGCCCACCGAGCAGAAACCAACCAACAATACCCTGCATGTTGTCGGGCGGCGGCACAGTCGCCTCCGGGGTCGGTCGGGCTTGCGAAGCCTGCCCCCACAAGCTGAATAAAATTCGGCCAGGAAGCGAGGGTTTCAGGGCTGAGTTGCGAAGTGAAGGGGAG
>FTEL01008200.1_pt1 | contig 10298 bp, 15 predicted proteins | sample 1658911 | NCBI WGS metagenome assembly FTEL01 (sample SAMEA3914869, study PRJEB12502) | metagenome | biome: forest; material: soil | place: USA | collected 2012-03-12 | depth 0.1 m
CAAGCAAGCAAGCAAGCAAGCAAGCAAGCGCGCAACCTCCAGCGGCAAACCCCCTGTTTGTGGTTACCCCCCGTCCCATTGGCCAACCTAAACGCGCCGCCGCGCCCGCGGCGTTGCTATTTTGATATTTTGATTGATTCGCGCCGATCCGGGCGCTTGCCAATTGGCCGCCCCCTGCCCCTGTTAGCGCTGTGGCAGAGACAGACACCAGATCCCGATGGAGTGGACCGACCGGGTCCCGATCCATGAGATCGCGATCTCTGTTGTGCTGTGTTCAATTGAAGAGTGCCACGCACGGCTCGGGGGCTGGATCATCCGAGGATCAAATCCTTCCCCCCCCACTTCCTTCCCTTGGCTGCCATTTTGGCGTCTTGCCGTTCCCCACACGGCGCGGCGGGCTGAGCCTGGTTTACGCGGTGGGAGAGTTGTGGCAGAAAATAAACAGCGGGGCACAGCGGCGACCGTGCTGCGGCCTGCCTGCCCACCCGCCCGCCGCCGGGAGAGTGAGAGCGGGTAATGACGGCGGCGGGTGCGGCGCGACAGCTGCGTTGCTGACTGGGGAAGACCGACCCATTTGTGAAGGCGGCTGGGGAAATTTGGTTGTTGTTTGTTTTGGACTGACTGACTGGCGCGCGCGAGGACGGGCGCGTCGTGGATGGTTGGGCGGTTGTGGTGTTGCACGGGCTCGGTTGCTGCTGCTGTGAGATGTCTCGCGCCCGCCCTCGGTGGGGGGGGAGGAGGCGAGATTGGCAGGATGGTGTGTTGGGCCGAGGCCGGCCGCCGCAGGGTCAAAATAGAAATGCAGGGCAACAGTGGCAGATTGCGATGGTGTTGTTGGTGTTGGTGTTGTGTTGAGGACGTCGCCCCTGTTTGTTGGCGACACTTTTGACAGGGGCCGTGGTCCGAAATTCGAGAATCGTCAACTCAACGGCCAAACAACCAGTTTGAAAGCAAGAAACAAATGTTTTCTAGAAGACGAGATGCAGATGCAGCTTTTCCAACTTTTTTTCTGCATCAAAATCGGTGGTTTGGTGGTGAAGCTGCGGGTTTGAACCGGGGTCCTGATTTTGGAGTCTCACGCCAACGAACTTTTCAGGGGTTGGATTGCACGAGTTGCAGATTGGCTTACCGGTCTAGCAGCAGCTGGATATACTTGGAAGTATCGGAGACGTCGGGGATATCCATGGTTAAGGTCGTTAGTGTTTTCATTGCTGTTATCGATGCAGGCACACTGTGAAGGTGATTTATTGCCAGTCTTGTCGAGCTCGGGCTAGCGTAGTATGTCTCGTCGAAATTCTTGCTATGCCCATGAGGGAGGAGCTGGAGCTTTCCCATTCGGAACTGTCCCATCCTGGATCAGCTACCTTGGAGGGCTCATATAGACATCCACATACGCTCCTCGGAGTGGCCGATGGTATCACGCAGCGGATGCTTTCCAAACCACTGGCTAGCTGTCTCTTTCAGAGCGTGCTCGTCGTAGAATTCGTCTAGGGAGTGGTTGAGATCTGGGACACACGACGTATGCACGAGGCCGGTTAGGAAGGCATGGGCGTAGCAGGCAGGGGCAGGGACCTTTTACCGTTGAGAGTAAGGCCCTGCTCAGATGGCTGTAGGGTGAAGCTCTCCTCCTGCTCACGGATGAGCATAAGCCGACTCGGCACAGGGGTTCCTAAAGACGATCAGCAAACGTCAATGTTGGTTGCTGTGACGGTAAGGTCCTGTCGGCTTCGACTTGCCTTTGGCAACTGTAAAGAGGCAAGGGGTCTCGACCTGTTGACCGTCTTCCAGCGCGACGTAGTAGGATTGCTCGACGCAGAGTCGATATAATTCCTGCATCCAAGTGGTGTTGGGCATGAACACGGCCCCGTTTGACACCCGCTACACATAAGGTGGGCCTCGGGATTAACAACCTGAGGAGCATGACAAACGGGCTATAATAGGGGCGGAATAGGGGGTGATGGCCTCGCGGTCGGTTCACATACTAGCAGCGGATCATGTGGTACGGCGCGTCGGACGCGCGGGTACACGAGACCATTATCGGCCAGGTAGACTGCCTGCTGCACTAAGCTGTATGGGCGGCTCTCCTTCTCGCGGCAGTCATACAGGCTGGAAACGCGGTGCGGGCTGTAGTAGTGCAGGGTTGCCGGGAAAGCCGTGTACACGGCCATGGCGTCGGGCGGCAGCTGCGAAATGTTGCGGCGGCAGAGAGGCGGCACAAGCGCCCGCGGCACACGCGCCCGCGACGCCATGCGTGAGCCGAGGAGGCTTCTCGACACGGGGCCGAGCATCATGGGTGGCCGTGGTGGGGTTTTGTGCGGAGCTGGTCAAGACGTTGTGCTGTTGGAGGGGGAAGAATGGAAGCGACCGGATCTGTAACTGCCCTCGGTGCTTGATGGGGCCGTGCAGGGGTAGCTGCAGCTCAGACTCGCTGGGTTGGCTCGTGGTTCCAGTGGTGATAAAACCTTATTTTTGCACCATGTTTGCCTCGCCCGCCGTCCCTCCGTGTGGGTTGCTGGCGATCCCCTCCTGCTGCAACAGATCCCGCCGCCGCGGAGTTGATGGATGTCTGCAAGACAAGCCGCCGATCGTGCTAGCAAATTTGGCTTTATTGTGCAAGTACGTGTCGCGCCCACTGGGGGCCGGACTGGTGGGGCTGCCATCGCCGGACAGGGGCGCGGAACACAGGAACGGAGAACACAAGTTTGGTGTTGCACAACCTGGAATCTCAGACACGATCCTGATCGGCAAGCTGCCCGCGGGCATCACCGCCCAGCATGTCCACGGCGTCTGCCAGAACGTGCCCCTGCCGGGCCGCAACGAGAACTGCTGGGACTGGGCGCACCGCGCCGTCCAGGACCTGCAGGCCCGGCGGTGGATCGTGCAATTTGGCTGGGGAAGCTTCGAAGTTGAGGCGAACATGCGCGCGCGCGAGTGGTACCAGGGGGACCGCACCATGCGGAAGGACCATCGCTGGGACATGTTCGACATTGACAGCCATTGCACGGTTATGTAGGAGGAATACCATGGGAGGCACAATGTTTGGGCAGCAGGGGCTGTAGGCGTGCGGATCATCCTACAGGATATGTGTGGTTGTTTTGTTGGATACCCTGGAGATAGCTCGGCACTTCATTAAGGCTGGACCTTGTGCAATATTATTATCACCACGCCAGAATGCAACAAACCCCCCACCACTCCCCACCTGCTCTCAGCCCTCAAATAGCCACCACATTCACCCAGAGCCGGGTATCGTCCGTCTTGTACTTGGAGTTGTGGAGTCGGTCTGCTTCTGGATCCACTGTACCGCGCTCTTGTAGTTGTTGATGTCCTTGGTGTACGGGTTCTTGAGGCCCGTCGTACCGTTGCGGTGGCCCGCGAACCACTTGTCGTAGCCGTAGTACTCCTGACAGTCCCAGCGGGAGGCCACGTCGGCGTAGACGTCCTAGCTGGCACGGTTGGGGGCGGAGTTAGTTAAGAACACGCGGGGCTTGGGGTGGTTGCGGGGGTGGAAAGGGGCGGGGAGACCTATTTGAGCCGGTTGCCGTTGTTCCAGTTGTTCTGGCTTTGGCCCTTGAAGCCGTAGCGCCAGGCACAGGCCCGCAGCATGCCCCAGTTCTGCTTGAAGAGGCCGAAGTTGGTGGCATCGTAGGTCTTGCCACCACCTGTGGGTGGCCGTGTCAGTCAGCTCCCTGTATTTCTGCCGAGAAGCAAGCGGGACGACCGTCAGTGGGAAGGAGAGGTAGGACCACGAACCATATATATACCCCGTCGATATTTTCTCCGTCTCGAGCATCGCAATCGCCAGGTCCAGCGTGTTGCCGCCCGCGCCGAGGATGGCCTTCTTACGGTTGCCCAGCCCGCTGACCGTGTACGAACCGCGGTCAGCCCGCTTGGTTAAATCGGCAGCGGCATCCTCGGGGGCGGTTTCGATGGTAACGTCGCGCGGGGCGGCGGCGGCGACCTTCACGGGGGGCTCACGCGTGGCGAGCGCGTCGGTGGCCGGGGTGTCAGTGACGGGGATGGCCACCGCGGAGGCGGCGAGGGTAAGGGTGACGAGGCTGAAGAGCTACATATTGGTAACGAGTGTAATCGAGTGGGTTGGTTTGGTCGGGGAGTGGTTGGTGAGTCGAGGAGGGAGATGAAATCTGAGGGCAGGCACGTAAGTTTATCTTCAGACGGGTTGACGGGTTCTCCTAACTCCCTCACGCTCTGCTCCCGATCTCCTGCCCAAAACCCAAGAGTGATTCTCGCGCACCAAACCGTGTGGCATGCCATACAGACTTGCCATCACGCGGTAAGCGGTTTCAACACCATGTTGGTAGCGATACCCGTGTAAACCACACATCAACCATTCCTAAAACAGGCTCTCGGAGCCGGCCCACCCTACTCGTTTCACAACACGATTCCGGGGAAAGTCGTGTGGGATAATCTGGTGGAGGGCGGCGACTCCAACTCTCCAAACCAGAAATCCCCGAACAAGCGCGGACGCACCAGTCCCTAGCACGGCACGCAGTCGAGTTGGAGAAGCATTCTCCGTACCTACGCAGGCGGTGCGGCCGTGCTCGCGGTCCAGCCCGCCCCGGGCATGTGATTGGGAGCTGTCGAAACCGGGAATGCCGGCCAAGACAGCAAGATTTCTAGAACACACTCGGGAGGCAGCGGTTGAGCTCTGGGCAATGGCGGCCAGGCTCCTTCCAGCAAGGGCAGGCTGGCTGGTGGCGATGAACCGGGCAGGACTCGAGGGGAGACAGTACAGAGCTCGCTTATCACAGTTGGCTCTCGGAGGAAGCAGAAGGTTGTTGGCTAGACCGTTCGGTGATCAAGAGTGTTGGGGGGCGGGTGCTCCTACTGGCGTGGGGGTACTCTCCCTCCTCAGGGGCCGCAAACGGCATGCTTGAGGATGTACTGGGCGCCTCTCATCCCCAACCGCGGATCGACAGCCAGAAGGCCCACAGATTTGCACGATTTAAGACCTTTAACTAACCAGGATTCTTCTCCCTAGTGCCCTGCTCGAGTCTCGGCCAAAAGCATGCGCTGGGCCAGCCCTGGCAAGCTGACAACAAGGTCCCTCATCCCAACCTGGATGCTCTGTCGACTTCGGATCTCAGCGACGGTCAGCAGAACACTCCAGGAAGCTGCTGACTCGGCATGCTGCAATGCTACTAATGTACGACGAGAGATTCCCACCGGGGCACGGATGGTTAGACAAGGGGGGGTGGATATGTTTTGAGAGGACATTCAGGTTCTGGGGCGCTCGCTAATAGTGCGTGGCTGCCATGAGATGGAGCCGGAGTCAAGCGGTCCGGACAGATGAAACTTGAGGGTTCAACATTGGACCGCCAGCTGTCGTATCCAGGATAAACAGTATGCTAAATACTACCCCCTGAATACGCGGTCGAACAGGCGTGCTGCCGGTTCGCCGTCCAGTTTGTCGCCCAGTTTGCCGTCCGGTTACCCCCCCGCTTCGCCTCCGCCCAGCTTTTCCTCTCGCACTCCATATTCCTTCAGCACAGAGGATATTTCAGTGCCACCGGTTTTCCGATCCCTTCTCCTTGCAGCACTTAGGAGTGTCCTTCCTCGAACGGTGACCGCAAGATCAGCGCCCTTCTGAAGAAGCAGTCGGATCACCTCCGGCCCGCCCTGATACCGCACCGCGCACCATAATGGAGTGCGCGACGCTGAGTCCCGGGTGTCGATGTCGGCACCCCTCTCGAGAAGCAACGCAACGATATCCACATGTCCTTGTTGTGCTGCATACGACAGTGCGGCCTTGCCTATCTCACTCTTGTGGTTCGGGTCCACGCCTTTGTCCAGGAGCAACCGAGCGATTTCCTTGTGCCCCACCCACGCCGCCCTGATCAGTGGGGTCTCCTCTCCAACGGACTGGGTATGTGGGTCCGCGCCGCTCTCCAGCAGCAACCGTGCTATCACGCCCCACCCCCAGACTGCTGCGATCACGAGCGGGGTCATCAAGTATTCATCCCGACACTCAATGTTAGCTCCATGCTCTAAAAGCAACCTGCAGATGTTGTCGTGTCCCTTATCTACCGCGATGGCTAGTGGCGTGACCTTCGAGCGGTCGGTAGCTTCAAGGTCAAGGTTGTCGACCCCGGCAAGTAGGAGTAGGAGTCGGACCACCTCCTCGTGGCCATTCTGAGCTGCCCACCACAGGACGAGTTCATGTCGGCCGAGTGACGCCCAGTCGTCTGATTGTGCGATGTGACGTTCCGAGCAGTGGGTAACGAGTTCCTCAAGCGAGTCAAACGCCCCGCCATTTTTGTTGCAGTCCTTTGGGCACTTGATAGGTATTTGGGGAGCCGGTTGGGGGCGGGTCTGAATATTTGCCGGGCTCTCGGGCTGCGTTGTGAGGACGGCGGGTGCGTTGGGGCTTTGTAACCGGGCAATGGTGGCTTCGGTCGTCGTCGGGGAGTCAAAGAGGCCGGTAATTTCCGACACGGGCGTGGCCAGCCCTTGCCGAGCTGCGAACAAGCTTAGGCTTGGAGCCTGGCTTGCGTGTCGAGCCGGAGACCTGTTCAGGTTGTTAATATTAATCAGTCGCCGGGTCAGCAGGACCGGGACGGAATGGAAACGTACTCGCGGGGAGGGGCGGCAGCTGTCTGGGCGTGGGATATAAGCCAGACATGCGATCCGGTGGTTCCCAAGTCCGGCCGCTGTTCTGGTTTGGGATTGAGCAGCGACTGGACGAAGTCGCGGCCCTCTTGGCTGACCAGACGGCGGTCAAGCTTCGCACGAGGAAACTGCGCTTCGGGATTCTGGACATACTGGAACATGTCGAAGTACCCCGGGAATGGCAGGTTTCCTGCAAGGATGTGGAAGGCGGTAGCCCCTAACGCCCAGACATCCGTGGCGTAGTGGTCCATGTCGAGGAGGCATTCAGTGGCCTGGCCGGCGGCCTGATTTAGCAATAGCTCCGGCGCTAGATACCCGGGAGTTCCCACGGCGGTAGTTGCGCTGACGTCCGCTCGCGTCATGATCTTGGTGAGGCCAAAGTCGGTGAGCTTGACCCACCAGCTCTGGGGGCCGCCGGGAATGGGGCGCTGATGGATCAGGATGTTTTCGGGCTTGACGTCGCGGTGGGCATACTTCTCGCGATGCATAATGGCCAAGCCGCGGAGAGTCTGGCTGATGATCTGTTCGGCTTCACTCTCTGGCAGCAGCGGTTCTTGGCGGAGGTAGGCCCCCAGGTCTCCTTGAGGCAAGTACTCCATGGCGATGAAGAGTGAGGTGGGTGACTGGTACCATCCCAGGGCCTTAACAAAGTATCGCGAGTACTTTCAAAAATACCCATGTCAGCCCGAGCCCGTCATTCCGTCAGATGTTGCATTTGGTACCTACCCTTTGGTGGGAAAATCGAAAGATGCTCTCCAGTTCTCGACCGTATCGCCTCGCCCTCCTGTGACCGCGCAGCGGCATCTTCTTCACTGCCCGGCAGCTGTGTGTTCGGCCGTCTGTGAGGCATCTCTGGAACAAGACTCGGCCCTGGCCCCCTTTACCGAGGAGTTTCCCACTCTCCCAGTTCTCCACCTGAAGCGGCGAACCTGGGGGGGCTTCGGGGTCTTCGCAGCTGTGCTCGACGACACCCCCGTCAAGGAACCGGGTTTCGAGTCGGTAGTCCCGGACGAAGGCTGGGAGATCCAATTCCTCCATCCCTAGGAGTACTCCTTCTCGGAGGTAGATACGTCGGATCGGCTGGTGTGGAGCAAATTGATCTGAACGACCGTCCTTTGGGCGGGCACAAGCGCAACGTTGGGTGGGAGGGGAAGAAGGATGGGGGAAACGTGACCAGACAGGGGGCACACAGCCTAGTCCTCGGCGCTGCCGCACACAGCCGCAACCGCAGCATTGACAAGCCAATCAGCACCCATCAAACCTCCATGCTTGCCCTCCGTGCCCGACACCTGAGCCCAAGAACCATAACGAGCTGACCTCCGCCCCCAGGCTGCCAACCCAGACCTTCAAGCCTTGTTCTCTCTCCAGCACGCTCGATCGGCAGCAACCCATCTTGACCCGTGCTCCACCTTCACCATGGAGCTCGCCTTCGGACTCGTCAGTTTGCCAGGAACCATTGATGTGTGTATAAAGTAAGTGTTGTGCTGTCCAATACTTCCAACAGGGAAGGGCTAGAACTAACCAACGAGCAAGATGCGGTCAGGCACTCTCCAAAGCTTGTACCGAATTTCGACAAGCCGACGCTCGGATCGAAGAGCTGGACGTCCGCATTCAGCTGTGCTGGGCGCGGGTGCAGTGTCAGTTGGAAATGGTCAGGGGACAGGACAGCGCCATCACCGACGACCAACGGCATCTCCAACACCGCGCCATCAAGATCCTCCAAAACAAGTTGGAGGACGCAACCCGGATGTTCTCGAAGCTCGTCGTCAAGCCGGGCCCTGCCGGCACCGTGCGAAAGCTCAAGTTCTCCCTCGTCAGCGAGGCGTTCAACGAGGCCATCTCGGCGCTGGAAGACTGGCAGAGGCGCTACGAGCCGAGTTGGTTCCAGCTGATCAAGCTTGCCCCCCCGGAGATCGACGTGGAGCTCAACCGGGCTATCAGAAAGGGATCCAGCGCCGTCGTCCCGTCCGCTATGGTGGCGCGCCAGTTCCGTCGCGCGTTCAAGAACCCCTCTGAGGCGTCCCAATCCGTCTTCATCGATGGAGGTGCCCTGGCAGGCTGCAAGAAAACCGTTATCCCTTTCAGCACCGCCACAGTCGCCACGGTCCCCACGGTGCCAACATGCCCTGCGACCCCCCAGCGCCTTATCGTCGACGTGGTCACTCCCGGCGCCGTGGAGCGGAAAGACGCCCGCAGCCTCGCCTTCCGACTTCGAGACGCGGATCCCGCTACCTTTGGGCTCCTCAGCTGCAAAGGTGTCCTGCAGGGGGGCACTCAGGCTCACGAGATGGCGTTTCTCCTCCGCATTCCAGACGGGTTCACGCGCGTGTCCAGTGTCCGGCAGCTGCTGCTCTCTGGCCGCGCGCACGACTCGCTCTCCCACAGACTCGAGATGGCAAGACGGCTGGCCACGGCCGTGTACTACGTCCACCTCTACGGCTTTGTGCACAAGAACATCCGGCCAGAGACGATTCTGAGTCTGGGGAGTGGGGAGGAGGACGACGACGACGACGGGCCACCGCCTCACAACGCCTTCCTCGTCGGATACCAAGTCGTCCGCGATGCCGACGGCCGAACCCGGCCCGCAGCCGACTGCACGCCCGAGACTAACTTGTACCGGCACCCTCAACGGTGGGGAAACGACCCGGAGTATTTCTCCATGCAGCACGACATCTACAGCCTCGGGGTGTGCCTGCTGGAGATCGGCCTGTGGGAATCGTTTGTCTCTTACGACGACGCCAACGGGGTTGCGCGGCTGTCGCAAGACGCGCTCGGAGACTTGAGCACCGTCCGGGACCCCGGCTTGCTCAAGGATCGGCTAGTCCAGCTCAGCAAGGGCGCCGGGCTGAGAGGTAGGATGGGTGACAAGTACAGTAGGGTGGTGGAAACTTGTCTGACGTGTCTGGACAAGGATAACATGGATTTTGGTGACGACGAGGAGTTTGTGGACGAGGATGGGGTGGTCGTCGGGGCGAGGTATATTGAGAAGATTCTCGGGGTGCTGGAGCTCGTTTCGATTTGAGCTGGCGTGTCGAGTTGATACTCGTTTCCGGGAACCGAACTTCTGTAAGGCATGCTATAGATCTTTTTTCGTTTATTAAATAGCGCCCTCGGATACCTCTTTTTCTTTATTCCTCCTCTTCGAACGGTGCTCTTTGGAATCCAATACCTTTGATCAAGTCCAGCACAACTCCCCTCGTACCATGCTGTCCCTGACGTGTGACACCATCGTACATATATGTCACGCTCGGCCTGGACAAGATCCTCGAATCAGTACGGCGCCGTCTCGGCCTCAACCTCTCCTCCCTACCTAGTCCCTCGTCGGTACTTCGTCTGATAGCAAACCCTACGGGCCGGGACACAAGATGCAAAGAGTCCCCGAGTTTGCTGTGGATGCAACTCCGTATCATCACCGCCAACGGACCCGACTTGTGCTAAACTCAGATCACCCCATTTCCATTTCCCCTTCTTGTCTGAGTACAGTACCTCCCAACCCAACACCTCCATCGCAACCAACAACTTGACCCCCAAAACCGTTACCCATCCCCACCACCACCCCCAAACTTAGATCGATGCCCCCCTCCCAAACCGATCCCGTCCCCTAAACTCGTCACTTTAACCGCCCCCCAACTGCCTACAGTACCTACCCGCCCAGAGTAACCGCCCTCCAC
>FTEL01002647.1_pt1 | contig 10296 bp, 6 predicted proteins | sample 1658911 | NCBI WGS metagenome assembly FTEL01 (sample SAMEA3914869, study PRJEB12502) | metagenome | biome: forest; material: soil | place: USA | collected 2012-03-12 | depth 0.1 m
CACCAACCCCAACCCGACTTCCGACCCCTCCCCTGAACTAGACCCTTCCGTCGACGCCCAAAGAACCAAAACAATGAAATCCCACAACCCCTCCTTCCTCCCCCGCTCCTCCATCCTCGACGCCCTCATCCGCCGCGTCGAGCACTCCAACGACCGCGCCATGCTCCGCCGCGTGCTGCACATGGCCCTCCATCCCTTCGAAGACAGCTGGCACGGCCGCGAGTTTGACGATTTCAACGGCGGGACGTTCATCTACGAGGGGGATGAAGAGGAGGAGAAGAGGTTTACGGGCGATGTGCCGAGGGCTGGGAGGGGGATGCAGTGTAGTTGTAGCTCATGAGTTTTCGAGCATGAGGGTGATGGTTGTGGTTCGGGGATGGATGGATGGGTGGGTGGTTGGATATTGATATCAAGGCGTGGGGGGTGATGGGCGGCCTCTTCTCTCCCCTATAGCGTAGCTGGCGGTGCTCATGTTTTTCTCTTGTTGTTCCAGCGAGCGCTCTTAGGCAGTTCGTCATGATGTACACATAGCAGTTCGATCATGGCCTTGGATATCCCACTCACACGCTTGCCCAAACAGTAATAATCAAGGTGGTTTGATAAACGAATGACTATGAGTCCCAAGTATCCGACTACATGGACAAGGCCCGATAATCCATCCCAGGCCACGCATCTTCAGCGAATGATGAAAAACCCTCCCCCATCTCCCAGTAGCACAATACAAACAACGAGCAACGGGTGCGGTCCATATTCCTCCCATAACCCCCGGCGCCCGAGCCGCCTCTGGCCCCATTCTCCCCGCCTCCTGCTGAAGGATGCCTGCCAAAAGAAAAATTCCGCCGAGCTATATAGGATTTCAAACGGATGTCAGAGCGGCCCCGGCTGGATGAGGTGTGTTGGTGACTGTCCCCACTAGATCTTGACACGGCAGATTCAGCCTTCCTCCGGAACGTGAGTTCTGCAACCATTCGATATTGCAAAATCCATTAACCATGATGTGTCCAAGGCACTCGAACGGGCAGTAGCCTCCCGAGCGTAGGATGTTGGGTGATTTGGAAAGTTAGGTGCTGACGAAGATGCTCGTAAAAACAGAGTCTCATATGGTGTGGGAGAACTCCCGGTTGAGAAACGATCGCGAAATCCATGGTAGGGTTCCCAAGAGACGAAAGACGTCGATCGTCATGTGGCCACCAGAGAACGAGAGGCAAATCCCATCGAGAGTGGTGTTTCAAGTGGTGTTCCGCGGGCACCAGAACCGGTACTAGACTTAGCGGTAGCCGCCACCACCGTACCGAGATCCAGCGATCCGGCCGGGCATCGGACCGACCGCGGGGCCAGGCCGAGTGGCAGCCGCGTGGTTAGTGCAGAGCATTCCCACGCGGGAACCAAACTTGGATCCGCGGAGCGAGACCATGTGCTTGCGGATGTGGGCCGCAACAATCTCGCGGTGCTGGGGAGCCGCGTGGGTCAGAATGTACTGAATCAGGTAGTTGCCGTACTGGTCGCTGGCAATGTCGATGAGAGGGATCCGGGGACGGTCGATACGGCCTTCGCAGACGCGGTCCAAGTACCGGCTCAGGAAGTCGGGGCCACCAATCTTCAGGCACTTCTCGACCACCTTCGAGGCGAACTGGTCCATGCTGTACTCGGCAGCGTAGCGGATGACGTGGTCGATAGCCCGGCTGCGGTCCGCCGGAGCGCCATGCTCGCAGACATGCTGGATGCACCAGTTTCCAAACTGGCCGTGCGCGACAATGTCGATGTTGGCCAACACCTCCTCGATGCAGGGACGCTGCAGATCCAAAGGTCAGTCAAAGTTGGGAGTATTCAGGGATCTGGGTGTCAGGTTCACCTTGTCCTCCTCCAGACAGTTCTCAAAGATGTTCTGCACCACCAAGCTGCCCGTCTCGCCCAAGGCAACTTCGTGCCACATCCCGCGTAATGCTTCGTTGACGTACTTCATGATCTGCGGCGGAGACTCGGTCCACCGCAGCTCAAAAAGCTTCTGCCACACGTGGCAAGCGTAACGGTGAATAACCGTTTCCGGGATGCGCCGCAGCAGCTCATGCACCATGATCGCCTTGTAGTCCTCAGGGACTGAGTCGAATGCCTTCTGCACTACGTGGCAGCCGAAGGGGTCCATTGAGAGGTTGAGGGTGTTGCCGCGAATCGACTGCGCGATCTTGATCACCTGCTCGGGAGTTCCATGCTCAAAGCAGCGCTGAACCAGGAAGTTTCCAAAGCGGTTGACCATCAGGGGGTAAGCCTGGGCCACGATGGCCTCGACGATGTCGTACTTTTGCTCTGGAGTGCCAACCTTGAGCTTTTGCTGCAGGAAGATCGACGCCTGCTGGTCATTGTTGCAGACAATCTTGTCAACAATGTACTTCCAGTCGCAAGTGACGTTGCGATCGAGAAGGCGGCGGTAGTTGAGGGGCTCCGTGGTTGGCGACACGTAAGTTTGGCCGTCTGCCGTCAGAGTCTATGTGTAGACAAGCAAGTTAGAGGCAGCTTTTCATATGAGAAACAGAGGGGTTTGGCTCACCTCGCCCTTCCACGGCGCACTGATGGAGGTGAACTCGGTGGCATGAGGAGAGAGAGTGGTCCTGACCGGCTGCTGCTGGTAAGGGGCATACATTCCCATTCCCATGCCACCACCCATCATGGTCTGCGGGCCGGCAGAATACCCTGGAGTCATGTCGTAGGAAGTAGGGCCCATGTTGTAGTTGTTGAAGCCGCTTCCATAGTTGTTGGAAGATCCGTACCGGTTGTCGTACCGGTTCCCACGGCGCCCCATCGGCCGCATCACATCATGCTCAGGAACCATCCGGTCTTGACGATACACATCCATCCCAGACGGCGCGAATGCGGTATCGTAGGTGGAAACACGATTGTTGACCCACGGCGCCGGCTGAGCTGGCTCGATCATTGGCTGGCCCTGGGGGAAGGGTGTACCGAACGTGGACTTGCTGTTGTTCCAGATACCCCGAGGACGGTTCCAGGCCGAGGGCGGGAGGGTATCGCCCATGTCAGAGGGGGTATCGTCCTGGGTCATCCAACTGTTCTCGCGTGAGAAGGGCGGCATTTTACCGGGAGGGTTGAGCGCCAAGTTCCCAGCGCCAACGCGAGAGGGCGCTGGAGAGGTAGCGGGAGCCATGACTGATGAGTAACCGTGCTCAGCGACGAGGGCCGGAGTCGCACATTCGGTCTCGGGGTTGGTAACCCGAGAGTGTGCCAGTTCCTGGTCCAAGCGCGAAATCTTGTTCTGAGCATGGGCAAGCTCGAGCTTGAGGCGCAGGACCTCCTCGGCAGTCATCTTGCCCTCACCGGGGGTGGTGCTCGAACATCTGGTTGTCGGCACCGTGGACGCGGAAAAGCCCTCGACAGCGGGGGTCGGAGGAAGAGAGATGCACGAGGACTGTTGATCGAACCCCCGAGCATACAACGCCTCATCCTCCAAAGACTTCTGTGCCCCCTTCTGCTGCTGCTGCTGTTGCTGCTGCATGATGGAGTGCTGCTCCGAGAGCTTTGCGTACAGCTTGTCCATTGGGTACGAATCGGTCGGAGAAGGGCATTCGTGCTTGGTCTTCAACTTCTGTCATGATCAGTCCGATCACTAGGGTCAGGGGTAAGGAAATTACCTACCTTATGATAGTTCTGGCCGGGTAGCTTGGAGGTTGCCAGAGTGTTGACCGTTTTCTTGACCGAGAGCCCTGCAGTAGATTCCTGAACACATCCAAGTTAGACCACAGATTGGCGGGAGGCGGGCCGCGAGAGTGAGTCCATGAAACAACTTGGGATGAAGGGCAAGGGCGGGAAGGGTCGGGAGGGGAGCATGTAGGTCGGCAGGCTTCCATGCTGCTGTGACAAAGGAGAGAAACCAAGAACTGTGGTAGCCACGGGGGCTTTACCTTGAGGCCAGAGGCCAAAAACTCGTCCGGCATGGTCGAGTTCTCATCCTGCGAGGGGACCTGGGTGGCGACTGCCTGGGTCGCGATGGGCGAGCCTGCCAGCGGAGCACCTCCGACGATGGTGGCTGCAGCAGACATGGCGATGGTCCCGATCGAGGTCGTGGTCTCGTGCTGCGGCGGCCGAGGCTCTGGTTGACAAGGTGAGCTGGTGGTCGAGATTTTTGAGAGAAAAGAGTAGATCTTTGGGGACTAGAGTCTGAGGGGTAAAAGAAGTTTGAGGAGATGGCAGAACAGAGCAGCGCAAACGAGAGCAGGTCGGAACAGAACGGAGCAGAATAGAACAGAGCGGAAGGGCGGAAAACCGGTGGCAGTCCAGAGCAGAGCAAAAAATTGCTGCCTTGCGACCAGATCTGACCCAGAAAAGAAGGAATGGCTAGACGTGACAGGAAGGGGCCGTCTGCCTCGGCAGAGGAGATAGGGCTGAGCGGGTTGCGAGAGAGCTTCCGTGATAATCAGAATTGCCACTGACCTCAGACGATACCAACAAAAGATGCAGGGCAGTCGAGATGCGGCTGAGAGACTGTGGTGACCAATGGCCCAGATAGGTATCTTGGACTCTGCCAACCCAAACCCAAAGACGTGATGTGCCTCCTTGAAGTGGAGACTTGGTGTGTCTGTGTTGGTGTGGCAGTGGACGAAAGGAGGGGCGCTTGAGGGAAAGGTCGTCCAGAGAACACCAGGGAGCAGCAGCGGAAAGCGTGGGTGTCAGTTGGGCAGGTGTGATGGGCTATCAGGCCATTGGGTTGGTCCAACTTGCTCGAAATGGCGATCAAAGAGATGCCACGGAGGAAGGCGCCGCCCGGGCCCAGAGAGGAGGCAAGGTGAGGTTGAGGTTGGCCGAAAGTGGGGCCGAGACGGGGCACGACGGCGCCGACATCATCGGAGCACAGTGCAAGCCGCCGTCCTGGTCCGTTTGTGACTCACAGCACGGACTGTCTTCGTAAGAGTGTGTGCTCGCTCACGCCCCAGCCAACCACTCAGGGGTCCTTGAATAACGATGGCGAGGTGCCTGCTCCTGGCCGCATCTCCAATGTGTTGTTCGTTCGACCAGAATCATCGATTTGAGGTCCGGTGCCAAAGCAAGACCAGTGAAAGGTTGAGCAAGCAGCAATGGGTGCCTATGTACCCGCCTAGCTCTCCATGACGGGGCGGGCTGGCTTTGAAATGTTAACAATCGCCAGCGGGCATGCCAAAGGAAGGCACCCACATCGGCGGAAAAAGGTGAGCACCTGGCAATTTGAGAGAGGGGATGCTCAACCCATGCCAGTAATGCCAATGCAGTAAGGAAGGAAGTCCAAGGGCGGTTGCACCTGGGACTGGACTTGGGAGCATCTTGTTGGTCATGTCGGGTATATTGTTTCCCTCTTCTATACAGTAATGGTACACACCGCATTGCCCGCATAAGTCGTCCCTTCGCTCGCTCATTTCCTCTTGATCTCTACAGCTGGTCAGCACGGCTCCACAGCAAACACCAGGCACCAAAAACATACCCTTTTCCCTCTTCTTTTTCGGCGCTCCCTTCGAGCGGGCCTTCAGTCTGTTTGCAACGTGTTAGGCTAGGGCCAATAGAGGAAAGGGCTAGCAAGATGACGCACTCCTCGATGTGCTCGAGGCGGTCGAGCTCGTCCTCATTGTCGATCTCCAACTCTAGCGACTTGAACTCGTCGTGGAACTCGCGGAACGTCGTGAGCTTCCGGGGGTAGTACGCGACGAAGGAGGGGCCCTTGAGCTTCTGTCGCAGGATCTTGTTGCCGGTGCGGATGCCTTCGGGGTTGTATGTGGTCGAGAAGAGCTGGCATCGAGCCTGGTCTGGTCAGCGCTGTGCGAAATCGGCCGGGTGGGGAGGAATGGCGCGTACCTTCATCAGGTCGAGCAGCCGCGCACGAGGGACCGACATGGTGCTGTTACATGGAACGGGCAGGCCGGATCAGGTGAGGCTGGTGCGAAGCCGCGAGCTTGTCGTCGAGAAGTTGTCGAAGTCGTTTTGCGAAGCTCCAATCAGCCTCAAGCATCGTTGTGGTGGGGCATGCAGCAGCACACCCCTGCTGGCGGGACTCCAGCTGCAACCAATCAGAACGCCACAAGCCCTGAATTCAAGAAAAAAGACAAATCCAGAACCGAGTTCGAGATTCAAGACAATCCATCCATCACTCTCAACCTGCTGGTTCCAACATTGACCGACGATTTTCTCCCTTGCATTTGCGTCGAACATACTCACATCTCGTCTCTTAATACACTATCATTTTGGACAGTTGTCGAGCCGACAAGGACGCCGGCAGCCCAAAACAACGGGCAGCGGATCATAAAGAAATCTGCACCCATCTCACTCAGACTTTCCTTTCATCGCCTGGAGTCTCGTCCAGCCTTAGCCTCACTCCTACCACCCATACCAGCATCCAAGATGCGGAAACGGACACACAGCGAGTCGGCACCGGCGCCAACAATACAAACCCCCACCGAGCCCGCCTCCAAGCGGTCCAAGCCTGACACCACCGCCGCCACAACCAGCACTACGACCGCAACATCACAGCCAACATCACCTCAAATCCCCGCCTGGACGGGCTTCACAAAATGGACCTCCGACACCATCACCCGGACGCGGCCCCCGTTACCCGCCGTGCTGGACCCCGCCCTCGAGACGGCCGCGCTCACCCACTCGGGCATGCGTAAGAGCCTGTCCGACCCGAGCTACGAGCGGCTCGAGTGGATCGGCGACGTGTACCTGGAGCTCATCGCGTCGGAGCTGATCGCGCAGACGTTCCCAACGCTCGAGCCGGGGCGGTGCTCGCACTACCGCGAGATGCTGGTGCGCAACTCGACGCTCGGCCAGTTCTCGGTGCACTACGGGCTCGACGCGAGGGCGAACTTCCCCGCCGAGTTCGGCCTTGGCGGCCGCCCCAACGGCACAAAGGTCAGCGACAAGCAGCGTGCCAAGGCGCTCGGCGACATCTTCGAGGCGTACGTGGGCGCCGTCGTGAGGTCGGACCCGGCCAACGGCCTCGCCCGCGCGGCCGAGTGGGTCAAGGCGCTGTGGGGTCCCGTGTTGGAGCGGCACATCCGTGATGAGGAGAAGGGCACGCGGGTGACAGACATGGCCGTCGCGCCCAAGACGCAGCTCGAGCAGCTGATCGGGGCGACCGGGGTCAAGATCGAGTACCGGGACCTGCCGTCGGGCGGGAAGAAGGACAGGGACACGAAGCAGGAGCTCTTCAGCGTGGGGTGCTTCCTCACCGGGTGGGGCGAGACGGGCCTGCAGCTGGGCTACGGGAGTGCCCTGGGGAAGAAGGAGGCCGGACAGAAGGCGGCGGTGCAGGCAATGGAGAACAAGAAGCTGATCAAGAAGTTTGCCGACAAGAAGAAGGCCCTGGCGGCGGCCAGGGCGGCGCTAGCGGGGCAGGAGAAGGAGCCAGCCGAGAAGGCGCCGTCAGAGAAGGAAGAGGCATAGTGGGGGTAATGGAGAATCAAGCCAAATAATACAGTGACGTCCGGTGGCTTGCCGGCTGGGCAGTTGACACCTCGAGAGGCCACCCATCCATGGCCACCGAACCGGCCATGGAAGAATCATGGACGGGTGTTGCATGTGGTTGTGGATGCAGGGTTCAACAAACGGCCATGTGGTGTGGATGCATCCGGCACTAGCCGCACGCCACGCAGCGCAGCGATTCCTTGTGATGGTTACACAGATCCAGCACCCGCTCGAAATGGAACTAAAACATAAAATGGCAAAGCCAAACCCTCGAAGGTAAAGCATTTGAAACAAACTCGCCAAGTAGCACACAGCCAGGCACTCGCCCAGCCCAACCCATATGCTCTCCAATGTCCTGTGGTGGCGGGCAACCCCGTGCCTCGGCGTCCCGTTGTCCCCCTCCTCCCCTCCCTTCAAAAAAGCGTTGGGGGGGTGGGCAGGTGGTGAGGTGGCAACCTCGGAAAGATCCCGATCTGATGCTTGGTCATTTCGGAGTCCGCGGTAGGTGCGTGTGTCGTTGCAGTCGTGTCCAGCGCGGGCGGCGGAATACTAATCTCGACCAAGCGGCCATGCGCGCTACCTTGCCTGCCTACCCCAGGGGGCTTGGTTGAATTTTGACGTGCAGGTGGGTTGTGGAGAAACGAGACGGGGTTGGGTTCCATGCTTGGGGCGGGTTGGGGGTTCGGTGGCATGGGATGGATGGGCGGGTGGATGATAGATGGGGTGAGGAGTGGGATGCTGCTGCTGCTGTGCAACGATTGAGGATTGAGGGGAGGGTTGTTGTTGGCTGCATTGTTTGGAGTGCACACTTGAGCAGGTCTGACTGCAGGTGATGGGCTGGATGGGCAAGAGAGCTGACAGTTTTGGGGGCTCTCTCAAATCAGGGGTACCTGAGCTGGCTGGCGGGCTGCCTCTCCCGTTTAGTCCAAATTCGAGGCGGCTTGTGGCATCACGGAAGAACAATGGAAGCAATCGAAACCGTTGGAAAATGCCCGTGTCTGGCCCATCTTCACATGTGTTTGCTGCCAGACAACGGCTTCCTGGCGAAAGCAGGCATTCAAGCCGTAATTAAGAGTGGGCCTCGCGCCTTGTCACCCCGGGCTTGGATCCGCGTCCCAGGGATTGAAAGATTGGGGAAGTGGACCCTGATCGATTCGCGGTGCCGAGGCACAAAGCCGCGGGCAGCTCGCACTTCTGCTCTGCGCCCAGCGGGTTTGCTCAGGCTATGTGGGGTGCCGACCTGTCCCCCAGACCATCCAACTCCGCTGCCGTACTCCGTATAGGACTATATGACGCGACGGCCAGGCTCCCTGCCCGAGATGAGCCCATGACCGGTTTCTGTCTGGCAGCGACCAGTTCGACGATTTCCCCGCAGCCCCGAGACACCGCGTTGTGGTGTGTTTTGTGGTTGTTTTGTTTGCGGTTGAGAGCCCGTCTCCCGCTCCCTCGCGCGCGTGTCGGCTGCATCCACGGCAACACAACACAACCAGCTTGCCGAACCCTAACCAGGACCGAACTTGCCGAACCCGAACGCTATCCGGGTATCCTCGAGCCAGCCCCGTCTTTCCAGCTCGCAGCTTTGGAACTACGAGTAGTGTCGAGACGGGGGACCAGATCTGGAGTACACAATGTCGGATTCAATTGGTATGTCTGGTTCTGCTTCTGGTTGCGACAACATCCACACATGCACACCTGCACCCCACCCACAACCAAGTCCACCCGCCCCCTCGCATGCAAACATCAGACTAACAAACACCCCCCTCTCCCCCGCGCCGCCAAACAGACCGAGTCTTCGTCCATGCCCTCAACACGGTCAAGAAGATCCCCAAGACGGGGGCCGCCCGGCCGCCGCCGACCGACCGCATGCGCCTCTATGGCCTCTACAAGCAGGCCATGGAAGGCGACGTCGACGGCGTGATGGAGCGGCCCACCGCCGCCACCGTCGCCGGAGGCAGCAGCGATGAGGTCGTGCGCGAGCAGGACAAGTGGGACGCGTGGAACTCGCAAAAGGGCATCAGCCGCACCGAGGCCAAGCGCCGCTACGTCGAGGCCCTCATCGAGACCATGCACAAGTACGCCAACACACCCAACGCCCTCGAGCTGGTCTCCGACCTCGAATTCGTCTGGAACCAGGTCAAGAGCAGCACCCCGAGCGCTGCCGAGTCGTCGTCTGGCCAGAGCGGAGGGGGCGGGGCGGCCGAGCAGCGGAGCAGCGGCGGCGGCGGTGGAATCATCTCGAGCCCCGTCGTGCGCCGCTTCCAGACACCCCTAAGCGGCACCGAGGGACCGATGCGGGTGCTCAGCCCGATGAGCGAGGCGGACGAGTCGGAGCGGCGCCTGGCCGAGCTGGCGGACCAGGCCGAGGAGGACCCGAGCGACTACGCGCGGCGCCACGACAAGCGCTCCAAGCGCATGGAGCGCGCCATCGTCCGGCTCTCGGCCGAGATCGCCGCCCTGCGCGAGCAGATCGCCACCGGACGGGAGTGGCGGTCGCGCAAGGAGAGGGGTGTGTTCGCGTGGGTTGGGTGGACCTTTTGGGCTGTCACGAAGCACCTTACCGTTGACGTCGCGCTGCTGCTGCTGCTGCTGTTTTGGATGCGCAAGAGGAAGGATAGGCGGTTGGAGGACAACGTGCGGTCCATCTTCCGGGTCGCGCGGGAGTACGTCAGCAAGATCTTGCCCGCGCGGTGAGGTTCTTGACTCTGGTGCAGGACCGCGGCTTCTACCGCCATGCCGGCACCCGATCGCCATACCCACACACATACTCGCCAGCGGTCTGCCTCCCAACTCGATGAGGCAGACCGCCGGCTATCCAGTCATCGTCACGCGCCGTTCGGCAACATTACGACGACAAGCGAC
>FTEL01004121.1_pt1 | contig 10295 bp, 13 predicted proteins | sample 1658911 | NCBI WGS metagenome assembly FTEL01 (sample SAMEA3914869, study PRJEB12502) | metagenome | biome: forest; material: soil | place: USA | collected 2012-03-12 | depth 0.1 m
CCCAGCTCCCGCCGGTACCGTCTCGCCGGGCCAGATCGCAGCTGGCGTGGAAGTCGACGGCATGCGTCTCAATCTCTTGGAATGAGTGATGCTATTTTTGGCTCCGATATCCTCCTACGCTCACGGACCGGATCAGAGATGTCTCGCGGTAATCGGGGCAGCGAATTGAGCACCCAACATCGGTGGTATTGATGCCATGAGCACCACCAAGACGTTTTTGTTGTGGGTCGATGATCGAGCTGGCGTTTGACGTTTCTTGAGATTCAGGGTTGATGATCAGGTGAAGCGGAGCTTGAGGCCCGCATCTAGAGAGCACGCGCAGTCGACCTCGGTGTCCTTGCAGAGAAGCACAGGTGAGTATTTGAACGGGAAGGGCAGCCAGGGCCTTGCCACATCACTTTTCTTCATCGCCCGGCAAAAGCCAGAGGAGCTGGACAACCGCGCCGCAGAACGCCAAACACCCTTTGTGTGTCGGTTCGACGGCGTTGAGGCACCCTCGAGACCCTGTCGATGCCAATGGAAGAGTTGGCAGGCTGATTGGCGACCGACAGTAAAGAAAGCCAGAACCTCGAGGCGAGAAAGAAGTGGCGGAAAGGGGGAGTCGTCGCCGCTGCAACTTTCTGCCGAGTGACCAGACGTCAGCCTGGACCCGTGGACCAGGAGAGAAGGGCATGGACCCAACGCGTTGCGCGGCTGTGGGGAAAAAAAATAAAAAGGCAGGCTGGGAAGAGCGCCGCCTGTAAAATAACTCGATTCGGAATGGCGAGAATGGAAAAACGCCGAAGAAGCGGTCAGAGTTCGAGTCTGGGCCCGGTAGGCAACTTCTGCACCGGCTGCAGGTGTGCGGCCCAAAGGTGAGGCAGGGATGGCGCCCACTGTGGCCGGGCGGGATATCGTGCCCGAAGGACCCGAACCCGCCGAGTTCCTTGAGCGTGTGCTGGGCTTTAGCTTTGATGACGGTTCTGTTGGGCTTGAAACAAGAAAAATTGTCGCGAGCCCGCGCGGCCGCCCCCTGCATGAAAAAGAAGCGGCGATCCCTTCGAAGCGCGTCCTGGTGCGGTAACCTTCAAGGGCTCCCTCCCGCTTCCCACACCGAGGCTTGCCGCCACACCATGGATGGGCAGACCAAGATTCAGGGAGCCAAACAAGCAGGGGAGGCCGTACGGTATACGAATCGTGAAGGAGCAGACCACGTGCTCCATCTTGTCAGAGAGCGTATAATTACGGCCGTCAAAGATACCGTGACGAATTTACAGTTCCCCCTTCGGGTAACTGGTGCGCGACCCTGCCTTGCAGGCAGCAGGAGTGTTTGCCCCGAGCGACAAGGCCCGCAGTTTTGTTGTGATGGGCCTGGTACCCGAGATGAGAGAGCCTTGCACGATCTTGGAACATCCAGCGACTTGCCCTCTCCCTCTTGGACAATATTCCCCTCCTTCCTGCATCTCTTTTGCTTCGTCAACGCGTGCCACGTTTGTTGGCGAGAGACTAGGATGGTCCAACAAGCAAAGCGCGGTAGATTTCAGGCTGCGAATTCTGCACGGTTCCCTGCTGCGTTGCTTGATGCAGGCGTCGTGGTAAGTGGCCGGACACTGGACAGGACATATGCATGACGACCAACATGGCAGGAAAGCTAACGTATCAGCCCGTCCAGCCATCTTTTTGTTCTCAAGTTTTGTGGGCGAGAAATACCTTTGCAGAGCAATGCCGGAATCCCCTCGAAATCGACCACGGTGATCTCGAATTCTCGATCAAGATGATTGTTCCACGAGTTTCGACGAACGACCCCGCCTTGCATGCCCGTATCGCGCCGAGAGAGACAACACTTCGCGGAGTGCCTACATTCACTCCCCGGGCCCTGTCATTTTAGGGCGTTGCCAATCATCTCTGGCCCGACACATCGAGTGCTCGAGCGCCTGTTCCCCCGGCACGGGTTGAGTGCCACCCCTTCAGTGGCCTCCCTCGGGGCCACGGTTGCGACTTGGGGCGAGCAAAGACATCTCGTCGAGGTTGGCACAGGGATTCCTTGCTAGCTATCTGCAGTGGCTTGCTGGACTTGATGGACATTGTACCCGGCGGTACCTACGTACTGTGGGAGATAAGATGCAGTCAATGCCGGGCAGACGCGGAGGAGAGGGGCAAGATGAGTGGAGGAGCGATCAGCCACATTGATGAGTTGACAGAACCAGGATGTCTCTGTTGTCTATAAGAATCGCGCCGACGGAGCGACGCTTGGTGTCGCCCCTCGCCCCAACCTGCTCTCATTTTCCCGTCCTTAGTCCAACAAGCAATGCCAACCGAGCAACCGTTAAGATCAACAGACCAAACCCTTGTGGCCGCCATCAACATGTGTAAGTCTTTCCGGTTGTTCAGCAGAGAACCAACGTCTGGCTGATAGTGTAACATGAACCAATCTGATTACCGATTTTGGTCACGGTGTCACAGTATTCCGAGACAAGAACATCACCATCGACTTCCTCCTCCGAGGGATTGGCGCATGGTGTCCGTCACAACCCGACCGTCCGACTGATATCCCCGCTGCCGTTTTGATTACCCCGTCGCCACGTGAGTAGAGAGATCTGGAATCCAACAGTTTCCTATCTTTTTCATTAATTCTCGGCAGCCTAAACCCCGACTGGTGAGGACAGCTTCATAAGCCAAACTTCAGTGCATGTACGTCATCAAATACCTCTGGTTGGTGCGTAGCTAGGTAGCTCGCCGGAAAGGGGTGTCTGGCAGTGGGTTGTCGCCGTTCTGGGGTCGGGCTGGATTCACCCATGGGACCGGGCCGCTGACATGTCGGGGCACGTCAGTCACGGGTGTCTACTACGATCAAACGGGCTTTGGCATGAAGCTGGGGGTACTTGGGCCCTGCTGCAGACAAAAACAACGCATGACTGACGACCGCGGAGGAGAGAGGATCCGTGGGGGCTGGTCTTGATGATCTTATCTACCGCACCCACCTCGACCCGGGCGCGGAGGCGTAAGGAGGCAATTGTAGATTTCTGGATTTTGAGATTGGTACTGCTAAAAGAAGTTGTGGGTGTGACGTGCTTGTCATTCTTCTCCAAGATTGGAGAATAGGGCTGCATGCCCAAACCGCGTGCCAGGTCAAGCCACTTGCCTAACTAACCCAAGGGGCGCAGCCTCCGAGTCGTCCTTGGGATCTTTTGAAGATCATGCCCTGGCTCCTTGAGAACCAAGATCCAGACATGATGAAGCTTCCTGGCCCCTGGCCGGGACACGGCAGACCATGCCTAATTATAGCAGCAATATGCCACCAAATACCGAGAATCCCAACGAGGCCGCGAGAACCTGGATGGCAGGGGATAGTTAGTCGAGATTGGGCTTCGCGGAGTGGCGTCAATCCGCAGATCAGACCCATGCTCACTGGTTACCCAGCCAAAATCTTGAATGCCTTCGTTGCTTCAATATGCAAACGTCATTCGATAGCTGATGGGAGTCGAGATTCGTCCAGGGCAGAGCCCTGATGCCAACGCAGCGTTGCATTTAGAGGCCCCAACCCCCTCCACAAGGTTGCCGGCCGGCAGTGCCCCCCTGCTGTCTGCTCGGCACATGGAGAGTGAGAGCCTCGCGCTCCGATGGCCTCTGTATAGAGACGGGCCCGGGCCAGAGCCCCCTCCTTGACGCGTTGTCTCATCCTGCCTGAAGCACCAAGTTATCATCCCAGCCAAGTTTCGAACCCAATCCACCTTGGACCACCTGAACGAGCTGCAGCCTTGGAACTATCTATCTGCATACCTAAATACCTGCGGTCTGGTAAGTACCTGGGACCTGAACACGACGCGAAACCACGTGGTCAGAGATTTCAGGCGTCCGCGAAAAGCGTCGACATGTCCTGTGTCCAAACACGAACGATCCAGTCGTTGTTGCTACACCAGGTCCCAGAAACGGTGAAGTCACAACATCCCCCTTCATCCATCCAGGTCAACGAAGCCTCGGCAGTTGGTGCCAGACATCCCAGTTCTCCTTCTCGGAAATCTTCTTTGTTGCGCGTCTGGAAAGGCCGATGCTAACAGAAACGAGAGGCAGCCAACTCGATACCGGGTTCAGACACAAACTCAAGATGTCCGCAAAGACCGACAGGTTCCCCGTTACATCGAAGCATCTCTCGAGCAGTACCAGGCCTCGGCTCTCCGCGGTGGTGGCTTCCCAAATCCCCCTCCCTGAAGAAGAAACTTGTGGCACCAAGCTGAAGCCTGTTTGAGGGCTGTCGTTGGTGTTGACGCAGGTACCCTACCAAGCAAGAACGTCGCCAACCACATATGCACAACGTCTCGTTGTTCTTCATCTCGTCCTCCACCATGCAAGTGTCTTCTGGCCAGCACGGCGCCGAGAGAATCAGCGACCGGTCTTCTTCCTGTAATCCAGCCAGACAAGAGGGTGCAACAAGCGAGCAACCCGTCCCGGCAAGAGCACAAGATGTTTTTAAAAATCCTTGAGTTTTGTTGTTCATCCATTATGGCCCCTTTCCTTCTCTAGGTACGGTATCCGCCCTTTTTTTTGTCCCGCTCCCCACCATTTTGCCATCATTCTTCTCAGTTAGGCGAGTGCAGTCGGGTCTGGAAAACCTAAAACGGCTCGCCCTTTACTCGGTTTTGTCCCGGCTCCTGAAAATGAATAGCTCAGATGCCTTAAGCCGGAAGATAACGGTCCACTTCGCTTGAGGCCCTCGAGTGGCTCACAAAACGGGCGGCTCTCTCTCTGAGCGGGAGGATAACGGCTCCGGCCTTCGAGAGCCATTACTACACGGCTTAAGGAAAGCACTGCTCAAGACCATGAGCCGCTCGCTGCTCGTAAACTGCTCCGAGACGGGCGCGGTTTTGTCCCGGCTTATGGAGGTCCGGTATGCGGCGCCCCTAAGGCGGCGGCGGCGCTTCTCGTAATTGCTTCCCCTTCTCTTTTTCTCACGTTTCTTCTTACTTTCGTTTTCTCTCTTTTCCCCCCTTTTTGGTGGGCTGGGTTCCTTCACCACTTGACCACCCTGGCACGACCAGCAGCACGAGAATACAGGTCCCTAATACTAGGCACCCACTGACCTTGCACTGTACATGTGCTGTCCACGACAGCTTCTCTCGGGCTCGATGCGAGCAGCCGAGCTGCGCGAGCGGGAAACTGCCAGGGGTAAGCAGGTCAAGGCCGAAAGCATGCAGTGCCTCTGCGTCAACCAGCCAAGTGCCTGGCCCCTGGGCGCGTTCAAACCAATTGGACGGCTCGCGGCATCCGTTTCGAGAGATCTTCTGGATGTGACCCGCCCAAAATCTCAAACGGACAAGCAGGGGCAAGGGAAACCGAAGGAGGGACTTCGGGCTCAGAGCGCAACGCGTGCGGGAGATCCCGAGATTCTGCAACGTCAATCAACATCTGCGCATCTTTGTGTCCGGCACAACACTTTGTGCAAGAGCGAGTATCCACATCATGATCACAGACACTGTGGGGGAGGCGGGTCGCATTCACCTCGACTCCGACACCCCTGAGGCGCTCTGCTGGCCCCTGATTCCCTGAGACGATCGTGTGGTCAGGAATGCGACGGTGATTGGGATCCCGGGCGTCGGACCAGTTGTAGAATGTAGGTTGTCTTTCGGGGATAAGACCCACTGGATGGACAGTGATCTAACTAATGTTCCGGATTCTGGAAGCAGAAAACATCACCGACGGATTTCCATCTTGCGGAAAGGTGAGTACCTGCAAGGAACAGGGAGGGGGGCAGTCGAACATGCACCGCCGAATCTAGCGCGGGAAGGCCGCAGTGAGAACTCGATCATGAAATGCACCGAAGATCGGGCAGGCATACCATCCTGCCAGGCACTGCGGCATGGGATGATAGAAGGCGTCTGACATGCTCGTGGCGGGCCGCGGTCAGGGAGGACGCCTTGAGTCGATCGCATCAACTCTTGGCGCCTGCTGATTTCCGAGGATCTGATTCGGGCCCGAGACCCAGACGGACTGAGAGGCGGTGAGCATTCAGGTTATCCTATCAGCCTGAAGGGCTACGATTCGTTTCTTGGGTCCGGGTTTGCTGCCTGTTGCGGCTTTCGGTGGTGCCAATGTGCATGTCTTGTACCACGTACGCTAAGCTCATACTTGCTAAGTGACATCCTGGCAATGCGTGGGGGTTTGGGGCTTCTTGGGGTTCTTGGGATGGGGGAAGGTTGGGGGTTGGGGCGTTGAGCCTTCACATCTCAGTTGGCTCGGGAGATCATCCGGTCCTCGCGAATCTCTTGTCACACTGGACGGAAGTATGTCATTTACCTAATTACGATCCGGCCGGTGCCCATCCACACATGAACCGTCAGGACCGCCACCCCATCTCCGGCCCTGTCAAACGCGGGGAAAACACCCCCGTTTTCCTCCTCAGAATGGCCAGGAGTAAGCCCCTTGACCGGGCGGGAGACGCCATTCTGCAGCTTCATTCCAACTTGGATAGGTATTCACGCTTTCTCATCATTCTCCGGCACAAGCTCTCGACATTTCCGAGCCCAGGGTGAGCGCCACTAAATAGCGTGAACACCGAGCCTGAGCCATCGGACCGTAGCCCATGCACCAGTTTCCCGCCGATGGGCTAGTGGCAGCTTAGGTAGGTACCCAGCGGAACCGGTGAGTCTAGCGGCATATCAACGCCGGCAGTGGACACGAAATCGAATAGGACACCTGAAATATGTGCAGAAGAGGAGGCCCGCGGCGTTTGCCGGAGGTGCCTAGTGGTTCGTTGCTGTCGTCGAGTCCGAAATGCTCTTCTTCACCGCTGATGACACCCTCTTTTCTCGTTTGTCGCTCTCACTGGTTATCATCACTAGCTGCAATTTGCGCTTCCGGGGAGCTGCATTACGCCCTAGCAGTGCCCGGCCTTTCCGGCACTCCATCAGCTCCCGGTATTCGGATGTGGGCTCTGATGTGATGCCTCGAGGAGTGATCGAATGACTGACGTGTCGGAATTAGACCGTCACCTTGTTGATAAACATGAACTCTAGACCATGCTGGACAGATTTTTTCCAAGCCCTTCTTGTTTGATTCCCAAGTTCTCCACCACTCTCGGCGGCTCATTCACCACGGACACCACTCAGACTTGAACTTCTGCCGGAAACTCTCAGCAGCTGGCGCAGGCAAGATGTGTAAGTCACTTCTTTCATCTTCCCTCCATCGAGCGCCGCAGCCGTCTCCCAGGTCGGAATTGCAATTGTGGCACGGTACCTAATCTGGACTGATTTGGCAACTGACGAAAGTCTGCCACCACGCTGCAGCTCTCCAAAGCCACAACCTCCGCATGGAGCATCACCTTCGAGGGATTGGCGAGTTGTTTCCCGCGCTGCCGAGTTATTACCCCATAGACATTATATGGAGTCTACAAGTTCTCGTTGATCCGTTGCCTGGTGGTGAGTGCAAGAGTATATCCTGCCCCCTAACACGATTCTGACTCGTTGTAGCCTGGGCAACGATGTGGGAAGAGAACTTCACGAACCAGTTCTGGGCGGATGCGCCCCCTTGGACGCCCCTGCAGGCGCAGCACCACCGTGAGCACGGCGGGACCGGTACCGAGCTGCAGCAAACCGGGATCCTCATCACGCGGCACGATCATGTCGACCAGGATGACGCAGCGTCATGCTGGAGCTGCAGTTACTTGGCTCCAACCTCCGATGTATAAAGAAAACTACCTACGATGTCATGTACGCGACACGACGGTTGATTGTCGGGAGGACGGCTGGACTGGCCCTGCGAGATCCTGAGAGGGGCGGGCGACGCGCTGGGCTGGACACAGGAAGCAGGCAAGGACTCGAGGACATTGATTGTGTCACCTTAATTTAAGCCTCCACGTGTTAGAGAGACACCTGATGACACCCATGGAAGCCGTGGAACGCCGAGGAACACTGTGATTGCTGGAATAGCGGGCTAGCCTTGGGTGTCATGGATGTATCATGTCGGTGAGCAGCAAAAGTCATCGTGACATACGATCGACAGCCAACCAGAGGTGCAGTCCAGAGTCCAAGCAGGTCAATATCTTGACTTCAGCCCCGTTGTCGGATTCCACGGTGCCAGTACCGTTGTTAGCTGCAGTCGGCATCTTATGGGCTTCTCCGCAAGCACACTGCCACACACCACACAGGCAGGCAGACCTCCAGCGCGGTGGAGTGGTGGACGCAAGTCGCATGCAGCTGAAAGGCGTCATGCAATGCGGCCAGTCTTTAATTTCCCGAGGTCATCGCAGGGTCTTTCTTCAACAGTCCCTTCAAGGCAGAACCCGGAGGGTTTTGCAAGAAACCCACCGATTCCAAGCCCCAATCCATGCGTCCCAAGCCCCAAGGCCTGTTTCGGGGACCTGGTCTGCACCTTCGGCCTAATCCGAGGCTCTCACCAGCCCGAGCGGCGAACCAGGGAGCATGTCGACGGGCGGGTGGGGAAATTGAATTTCCCAAGGTCCTGCGGAGACGAAGTCGGTGAGGAGCCGTGCAGCAAACTTGCATGAGAGCGCAGCGAATCAGAGCCAGCCGCACATCGCGGCTTGGTGGTGGTGGTGGTGGTGCTGCTCGCCTTTCCCCGTCTCCCGCTTTTCCAGCCGCTTTTCCTTCCGCTTTTCCTCCCGCTTTCCCCGTCCACCTTCTGCGGATGCGGCTCTGCTGGGCCTGCAATGACGACCGTTCCACAGAGATCGGCGTGTGACCTTGGCTGGAGCCCGAGACCTGCGTGGGCTGCATTGGGGTGAGATTGCGCCTGCATGCATGTCGCACAATAATGCCGCTGGCCATCCGAGGGACGGCAATTTCCACACGCTTCGACTGACGAGCAAGATGGAAGCGTACCTAGACAGCGAGAGAGACACAGACAGTCTGCCGAAGACCGCGGAGACCGGCAGAGTTGAAGCCGGGCAAAACTGCCAAGGTAGCGGCACTCATTGGCATCCACGCAACGTCGACGTCCGCAAGTCACCTTGGAAAGGGCATGGACTGGCTGAGTGGGTTGCTGCCTGGTTAGCCAGGCGGTGAGGAGGACGCAGCGAATGGGGGCAGCGCCCACCAGCAGCCAACCTGCAGCAGTGCCACCCACTCCCAAGCAACATGTATGTCACAAGTGCTTCGCCGATGGAACCAGGCGAGATTTCCGATCGTGCATATGATGGTTTCTTCAAGTGGGGGCATCGGAGCCCCCGAGACCAACTGTTTCCAGGGCGGTGCGCCCCTCTTGATGTAGTTGCCAGGGCTGGGAGGTGCGTCGTCGGCGGGTTGTCTTACACATTGGCACTAGTTCCCTTGAACCTGGCGAGGCGTGAGACCACGGAACATGCAAAGAAGCCATTGCCCCCTCTGAGTTCGTCCGACCGAGAGACCTCTCGTTCAATCTGGTCGCACCATTTGGCACCATGACAGGCACGACTCGGGAGCGCACCTGGCAGAATGGCCCGCAAACGACATAATGTCCAATGGTCTTGTGCTTCATCTATCCCGTGTCCCAGGTTTGTCCATATGTCACCGCGAACACCATCCCATGCCATGCGAGTTTCGTGCCACCCAACGCCGGTATGGCCCCTGAATAGCAACCGTGACAACCCGCCGTCTTAAGTCCAACCCAGGCGAGAGCCGACCCTCCATCTCGAGAGCGGACCTACCCGGTGAGGCCAACTCACCCTCCTCACGAGGGCCGACCCAATCTCACCAATCCCAACCGACCCTCCCGAGGGTCGATGCTCGTGTCGCACCGGAATGGACTAACCCACCCTCGCGAAAGCCCGGCCACTCTCCTGAGAGCCGACACACCGCTTGAGTGCCGACCCACCCCTGAGATGCTCCCCATTCCGGTAGTCCCCTACTCACTCCTCTGGCCCTGGCCTCCCATCCAGCCACTTAGACATGTACGGCCCATCTAGCCAGTACCCCAGCTTGGCGTAGTAACTGCGCACCCCCACGCCCGAGATGACACTAATCTTCTCGCTGCCGTGCTCCTCGCGCGCGATCCTCTCGGCCTCCTCCATCAGCAGCGTACCGAACCCCTGGTGCTGGAACTTCCTCGGGTCGCGCGCGTGCACAGGCACGGCCATGCCGTAGACGTGCAGCTCGCGGACCAGGCTCGTCGGCTGGCCGACCAGCTCCTCGCGGAACGTGTATTTGGTACTGCACTTGCGGAGGCGCAGCAGCGCGACCAGGATGTCCTGCTTGGGGTCCTCGTAGGCCAGGAACGTCTCCCAGCCGCCGTTGGCCGCGTAGTCGCGGCGCACCAGCTCGATCTGGTTGGGCCGGATCTTGTGCTTGACCTCGTTGACGCCGACCTCGCGCGTGCGCACGTCGCGG
>FTEL01006079.1_pt1 | contig 10292 bp, 7 predicted proteins | sample 1658911 | NCBI WGS metagenome assembly FTEL01 (sample SAMEA3914869, study PRJEB12502) | metagenome | biome: forest; material: soil | place: USA | collected 2012-03-12 | depth 0.1 m
GGGTGGTGAGCCTGCGCCGGCGGAGGAGGGTGGTGAGGGGGCGCATTTGGGTGAGTGAGTGGTTAGGGCGGTGTGGGTCGCTGGTGTGGCATGGCGGTTGGGTGTTTTGAGATGAGGTTGAGGGTTGATGGTGAGGTGCTTGTTGAGGAACTGTTTGAAAAGCCTGGCGCTGTCGAAAATTCCTTGGCTGACTGTATTTTACCCTAAATAGACTGTACAACACGACTAATTACGCGGTATCTAACCCTTCTTGGCGACTATCCCTTGCGGCCACCCCCTTCGTGGGACAACAGTGTCAGAATACCAAGCTATCTACCTAGGTAGAGTCTTCCACCACCACACTTTGAGACACCTGCCACAGCTGCTGGTGACCACCAGTGTGAGTATCACCCATCACGGGCTGCCCGTCAGTCCGTATGGTGCAGTGTAATTCAGAGGCAAAGGTTGGGAAAAGCACGGCTAATTCTTGCGAGCTGAGATCGCAAGCCCAAGAACCCCTATCATTCGGTTTCATTACCCCTTCCCTCCTCCCCCTCACATATCCATGCTCATCAAATACATCTCAAATATCCGCATAAACTTGGCCACAAACGCCTCCAGATGAAAAATAACCTTGGTGCCCGTGCGGATGCGGTGCTCGAAGAAGGCCGCCCACTTGATCACGTCCGCCTTGAGGGCGTCGTCGATCTGCGGGATCAGCTTGAAGGTGAGCGTGCGCAGGATGGTCGTCGGCGGTATGCAGTGCGTCAGCAGGTCGTACAGCTTGGACCGCACCTGCAGGATCCGTGCCGGCGTGTGCTCCTCCATGATCTCCTTGGCGATCTGCCCGATGAGCGCCTCCCAGTCCGGGGGCGGTATTGGGGTCGTGTCTGTCACTTTTTCGCTGTGGCGGGGTAGGGGGGTTAGCTATCCTGAATTTAGGGGGGAACGGTCTGTAGGAGTGTCGGGAAAACTCACTTCTGAGCATGCACCGCCTCAAACATGAGCAACGCCTTGCGCAGGTTCCGCCCGCTCTCCTCCGCGATCCGCTTATGCAGACCCGTCACGACCGGCCAACCCTCCTTCTTGGCCGACACAGCCAGCACATCACAAATCTGCTCGTGTGTCGGCGCGGCCACCCGCACGAGCAGCGTCCGCGAGCGGATCGGGGCGATGATGTTGGCGGTCGAGTTGGCGAGCAAGATGAGCCGCAGGTTGGGCGAGTACTTCTCCATGGTGCGGCGCAGGGCGGCCTGGGCGTCGCGCGTGAGGTGGTCCGCCTCGTTGATGACCACCACCTTGAACTTTTGGCGCGCCGACTGGTCGACCTGCTGTGTCTGGGCCACCTCCTTGAGGAGGTCCTGCACGACCACCCTGTCGTAGTTGCCGACGTCTGAGGGGGTGATCTCGAGATGGTAGACAGACGAGACGATGTTGAACTCGAGCTTGCGGTTGCTGCTGGTCTGGAAGACGCGCGCGTCGATCTTGATCTTCTCCACGCCAGGGCCAAACAGCTCTTTTAATGTGGCGACGATCCTCGTCTTCTTGCCTGCGCCGGGAGGGCCGTAGACAAGAATGTGGGGAATATCTCCATGTTGTGCCTGGGACGGACTGTCAGCAGCTGCGTTTCTGAGGGTGGTGGGATTGACAATACCAGCGAGCGCAGCCGCTCTGACAGCTCCTCGTGGTATGTGAGGGCGTCGAGCGACTTGGGCCTGTGCTTGTCGACTATGAGAGCCATTGGTGTGGTGGACCTGTATGTGCTGTGATTTCGTTGTGGGTATGAGTGTGGATTTGGTTGTTTGGAAGAATGGTCGGTCTGGTCGTTATGAGGTGAGGCTGGTAAAGTGAGTTGGAGGATTGGAGAAACGCGTCCTTGCGGTGGGAGACGCGACTGGGACCCTTGTTGCCTGAAAATCAATTAAGCAGGTCTTGGCATGGAACAGGTGGTGGTGCGCACGGGCCACATCGCATCCATTGGAGCTTCCCAGATGCAGATAGAGGACGACCAACGATCCAACAGATCCAACAGGACGAATGTTAATGGATTGAGTTGCGAGAATTAAGCCAATGCATTAGGCTATCGGCCGTTTCTACGAGAGTTACAGTAACTGGGTAATTACTCCTCAAAACCCTGGCCCTGACGAGGACATGCTCCTCTATGCTCTGCGCAACGCTCTGCGGGCAAAGTTATTTTCAGCGGTTCATAAACCCAGCCAATGCCGCCGTTTTCATGGGCCCGCATGGTTCACGATAAGTCAGCACTTGAAAAACTTAGCTGCGCAGCACATTGGCTGCTGTTAGTCTACATAGTATACAGCAGCAGGGTATGGGACAGGCGGCTATGAAGGAGGCGGTGCTGAGCTCGAGGCAGCGGTCGACGACGGCTCCGCGATGGTCTCCGCATCGAGCTTCTTCCACGGCTTCTTGAGTTCCTCCAGAGTCACACCATCCAACTTGGTAATCCCCACAACGGGAGGGTCGCCCTTGCGGACGAACTCGTACTGTCCTTCATGGCCGTCAGCATCCGCTCAAAGTTTGAGAAGAAAATACAGCAGTCGTACCTGGCAGCTTGTTCCCCGCCAGCCGGAAGGCGTCCCGGATGACCTGCTCGTGGACTACCCCCTTGATCTCGAAGAGGATCTGGTTGACGGCGACTCTGCATGCCCAATGATCGAAGGAGCCCTTGCCCTTACCCATTCTCATCTTTGCGCCAGCCGTCCGTCAGCATCTCGTTCTCTCTCGCCGTCCCCCACCCTCTCCCCCTCCCTCGCTCCGTTCCTGCTCGGGGCCTTACCTCGTTACCGCTGACAAACACGCCAACGTTGCAGGCCACCCGCTTGTACAGACGGTACTTCTGGCCACGCATGCGGGACTTGATGGTGTCCTCGGCGCACTTGAGCTGGGCGGCGCTGATGCGGCGGTGGTGGTCGCGCATGCGCAGGCCGTAGTCGCCCCACACGACGGTGGTGCCCTTTGTCGACCCGCCCGTCGGCACGCGGGGCCGCCCCTTCATCATCTTGTTCTTGCGGTTGAGGTTGGGCTCGAGCCACGACCCCGCGCAGATGGCCGTGGCCGAGAAGAGCCGGGCATGCTGGGTGGGAGCGGGGGTTGCTGTCGGGGCAGAGGGTCGGAGGAGGGTCGCCGTGGGGAGGGCGGCGCGGAGGGGCGTCGCGGGCGATATCCTGAGGGATTGGAAGGCGCCGAGGAGCGCCGATGAAGTGGTTGGCCTCATGGCGGTCGAACTGGCCGCGATGGGCGGGCTTGATGGAGTCGGGCGTGGGTGTGCTGCTGCTCGTCCAGCGCCAAAAAAAGAGCCCCAGAGCTTCGGCAGCATCCGCAGGCTGTTCCGTGCCAAGCAGTGGGTGCAGGCTGATACAAGGATAATTCGTTGATGATTGCTGTAAGCAATGGTGTGCCCCGGCTGCTGCATAATTTGTGCCAATCGCGCTAACGCGCGTGGCATGTCACGTTAGAGCGCGCCTCGCCCTGCGTCTGACAGCTGCACGCGTCCGCGATTATCCGAGTGGGCTGCGACTGACTTCAATCGCTCCAGCCGGGATTTGTGCTCCAGGCTACCTCCGGCTGCCTGATCTCACCAACTCGCACCACCCAACTTCTCACGGTTGGATCAGGTCGGCCAGGGTGTCTTTAAAGCGTTCGTTTGCGCTTGATACCCCCGCAACAAAGTACTGCGATTGTTGAATTGTCGCCCTGCCGATTGACACCAAACCCCAAACTCCCCAAACCTCATCAGCATTACTGCCGCCATGCCCGACATTCGTCACTTCTTTGCCGCCAAGGGCGGTGCGCCCCCTCCGAAACCTGCCCCATCCAAGAAGGCAGAAGAGACGAAAAAGGCCCGAGGCAGTACGTTCTCGTCTCTCGTTTAACTGTCCCAGTTGGGTTGCTGCTAATAACCACCCCAGAGGGACGCAAGGTCATTGAAGACAGCGACGAGGACGATGTCGTCGAGTATGTCCATGCCATACGTCTTTTACCACTTCCTACAATCTAACACCGGCACTAGGGTCAAGAAGCCGGCCACAACCACCCCGCGGAAGAAGGCAGCGTAAGTCATCGGCCTGTGCAACTTGCCTCCCGCTCCCCCTCCGCTGACCTGAACCCAGCGCTCCCGCTGCTGTCAAAGGAGAAGAGACCACCGCTGCCAAATACTTTGCGTCCTCCAAGTCAAAACCCGACAGCTCTCAGGCGACACCGAAGCCCTTGTCCAAGACCCGTGCCGCCCCCGCAGAAGTCCGTGTGAGCCCCCGAGCCAAGCCGGCTGCCTCGAAGCCAGCCCCGGAACCCGCCAAGGCAGCCCAGAACGGCACCAAGAAGAAGCCGGTTACATCTTACACGAAGCACACCCGGGATGACGACGACGCCTTCATCGACGACGATGACGAGGATGCGGGAGACGACATTTTCTCCGCTGGTGTGAGGGGCCGCGGCAAGAGAAAGAACGACGACTATGCTGAGGAGGACAGTGAGGAGGAGTTTCTCCCCAAGCCAAAGCGGATAGCATCTCGCTCCGGCAAGCCGGTCAAGGCTGAGTCCGAGGACGAAGCCAAGCCGGCTGGGAAGGCAGCCCCGAAGAAAACCCCCGCCTCAGCCAGAAAACGCAAGACCCCGACTTCCGACAGCGAAGAGGACGACGAGGATATTAAGCCTGCGAAGAAGGCAGCCCCGGCCAAACCCCGCGCCCCCAGGGCCAAGAAGGAGGCCGAGCCCGAGCCCGATGACATCAAGGCCATCCTCGACGGCCTGCCCACCGTCGACGCTCCCGATGCGCCGGATAAGGACCCGGACGCCAAGTTTGACTGGCGAAAGGCAGCTGCCGGAGGTGGGAACTCCGGGCCGGCACCCATGGCCGGCACCGTCGAGATCCCCGAAGGCGAGGACAACTGCCTGATGGGTAAGACATTTGTCTTTACCGGTCTGCTCAAGACCATCAGCCGCGAGGATGGCCAGGCTCTTGTCAAGCGGTACGGCGGCAAGGTCACGGGCGCTCCGAGCGGCAAGACCGATTTCGTCGTCCTCGGCGACGACGCCGGTCCCAGCAAACTCCGAAAAATCAAGGAGCACGGTATCAAGACCATTGATGAAGAAGGCCTGTTCTACCTCATCAAGACCATGCCCGCCCATGGCGGCGGTGGCAAGGGCGCCGAGAAGGCAAAGCAGAAGCGGGAGGAAGAGGAGCAAAAGATTCGCGAGGAAGCCGCCCGGATGGAGAAGGAGGAGAAGGCCCGAAAGGCTGAAGCCGAGAAGGCGGCCAAGAAGGCTGCCGCCGCCCGCGGGCTCGCTCCCTCAGTTCCGGCCCCGGCCCTGTCCCAGCTGTGGACGACCAAGTATGCGCCCACCCAGCTCAACCAGATCTGCGGCAACAAGGCGAACGTGGAGCGCATCCAGGCCTGGCTCCGCAACTGGCCCAAGGCGCGCAAGTACGACTTCCAGAAGCGCGGCGCCGACGGCATGGGCGGTTATCGCTCCATCATCATCTCGGGGCCGCCCGGCATCGGCAAGACCACGGCTGCCCACCTGGCCGCCAAGCTTGAGGGCTACGACGTGATCGAGAGCAATGCCAGCGACACACGCAGCAAGAAACTCGTCGAGAACGGCGTCAGCGATGTCCTCAACAACACATCCTTGATGGGTTTCTTTGCGGGCGACGGCAAGAGTGTCGACGCCGGCAAAAAGAAGATTGTCCTGGTCATGGACGAGGTCGACGGCATGTCTGCTGGTGACCGTGGTGGTGTTGGCGCGCTGGCCAAGTTCTGCAAGAAGACAGAGGTCCCCCTCATCCTGATCTGCAACGAGCGCAGACTGCCCAAGATGAAGCCCTTCGACCACGTCGCTTTTGACGTCAAGTTCTCGCGACCGACGGTCGATCAGATCCGGTCCAGGATCATGACGATCTGCCACCGCGAAGGCATGAAGATGCCGCCGCAGGTCGTCAACGCCCTCATCGAGGGTAGCGGCAAGGACATTCGCCAGATCATCAACATGCTGTCCACGGCCAAGCTCGACCAGACGACCATGGACTTTGACCAGAGCAAGGCCATGACCAAGGCCTGGGAGAAGCACGTCGTGTTGAAGCCGTGGGACATCTGCCAGAAGATGATCGGAGGCGGCCTGTTCAGCCCCGCCAGTACCGTGACACTCAACGACAAGATCGAGCTCTACTTCCACGACCACGAGTTCAGCTTCCTCATGATCCAAGAGAACTACCTGCGATCCAAGCCCGCCGCGCTGAATGGCCATGGCTACAATGCCAGGATGCAGAATCTCAAATACCTCGAGCTGGTCGACCAGGCGGCCGAGAGCATCAGCGACGGCGACCTTGTCGACCGCATGATCCACGGACCGCAGCAGCACTGGAGCTTGATGCCCACCCATGCGGTATTCAGCACAGTCAAGCCGTCGAGCTACATCGCCGGCATGTTCACCGGCCAGCCCATGTTCACCAGCTGGCTCGGCAACAACAGCAAGTACGGCAAGCTGGGCCGCTTCGTGCGCGAGGTCCACTCGCACATGCGGCTCAAGACCTCGGGCGACCACAACGAGATCCGGCAGGAATATCTGCCCGTGCTCTGGCACCAGCTGGTCAAGCGGCTCGAGATCGAGGGTAAAGAAGCCGTCCCGGAGGTGATCGAGCTCATGGACAGCTACTACCTCACCCGGGAAGACTTTGATTCTATCAAAGAGCTCGGCGTCGGCTACCAGTCTGAGGAGACGGTCAATATCGAGACGCAGACCAAGTCGACTTTTACCAGGATGTAGGTTTCCCCACTCAATGGCGAGTATCGGATACAGTATCTAACATTCTCCCAGGTACAACGCCGCTTCTCATCCCGTGCCCTTCATGAAGGCCACCAACGTTGCGCCGTCCCGGAAGCTCGCCAAGGAGATGCCCGACCTAGAGGAGGCCATCGAGGAGGAGGACGAGAACGACGTGGCCGAGCCCGTCGAGGTCGACGAGGACGAGCTGGACCTCAAGACGGACAAGTACATCAAGCAGCCCAAGGCCAAGGGCGGGAAGAAGACGGCCAAGAAGGCGGCCAAGGCTGATGATGATGACGATGACGATAGCGGTGGCAAGACGACCAAGGCCAGGGGCAAGGCGACGGCCACCCGTGGTCGGGGCAGGGCCAAAAAGGCGTAGGGGGTCATTGTTAATGACGATGGACCGGTTGTTGGGGAATGTATTTGATCAACTTGGCAAGCATCAGTTATTTGCACACATCCAATTACATCTTTGCTTCCACCCTTTCTTATTCTATGGACTCTTTTTCAGCAACGGAATTCTGGTCGGCATTGCCCATCCTGCTTGAGCTGGGCACGAGAGGGTTGCCTTCTTCCGTTCCTTCCTATATACCTGCAAACTTGTCCTCCGTCCCATCTCAGGGGTGCGTCATGGAATGCCTCCCGTGCGTCCCACGCGTCCCGCTGCCCTGACAATACGAAGGGGGGTGAAGCCCTAATTGACTCCTTCCCTTATAGTTTCACGTCTAGTGTTCTTGACAATATAAAGCAGGGTGAAGCCCTAATTGTTCATCTCGACCTGGTGCTTGCTCGTTCGACTTCCTCCCTCCTGTTCATGCTACCGAACGAGTATAAAACCCCCCCAACCTAGGGTCTTCCTCAATTTCTTTCCCTCTTTCAAATAACCACCTCTCTTCACCAGCCTTTTCGCTTGCGGCTAGCCTCTCTGCTCGTATGTCCCCCCTCCCCCTCCTGTTGTTCTTCCTTGTTTGTCGACCTGCGTTTTCCCTTGACCAGCCGACTGAGACCCGAAGAAATTCCCCCTCCCATTCACCAACCTCTTCTTTACTTTCCCATCCTTTCTCCCCTCCCTCAACCATCGACCAAGGGTAAATCCTCCCGTTATTACAGCCCTTAGTTCACCTTCCCCTTCAAAAATACCAGCGACCCGTTGTTTTTTTCTCCCTCCCCCTGCCCGTGCGATTTTCCTTTGGCTTTTGTCTTCCGCCCACCGACGGCTGGCTGACCCTTTAGTAGAACGTTTCTTCCTCGCGGTTGGGTTCCTCTGCTGCCCGCTCGGTTTTCTCCCCGCGGTAAGTTCACAAGTCATATATCACCCTCCTGTCCTTATCCTTGACACGCAGGTCTTGCTTGTCCTTATCCTTGACACGCAGGTTCTCCCTGTCCTTGTCCTCCATGGGCAGCTCCCTCACCCTCCCCTCCTGCTACTCTTCTTCTTCCCTTTCTTCTCCCATCCTGTGCCCTGGTTGTGAGCCGTTGTCTGGGTTTCAACCCAGATCGGGTTGGTTGATCGTTTGGCTGACATTGCTTGTAAGCAGACGTACAAGATGACTCCCGGCTTGTTCCCCTTTGGCTCCGGCGGTCGCCGGAGCGGCAGCGCTCCTCGCCGTAAGTTCACAATCCCGGGCTTGTGGTTTATGAGCGGGTCGGTCTCTGGTGGTCTGGCAGTTTCTGCACGGGTCAGTCTGGTCTCTGGTCTCTGGTTCCTGTCTGGGGCCCAAGAGAAAAGAGGGCAACCTGCTCTTCCCGGCTGCCAGCTGGTCGCTTTTGGATTTTTGACCTTCAGACCGACCGACCCCCAGCAGCTACCTCGGACTTTTGAGGCTGCGACCGACCCAATATTTTCCCGCCTTGCTTTCCTCCCGACAAAACTTCGTCTCTCCGCGCCCCAACGCAAATCTGACTTGTCGACAGCGAGCTCGCTGCACTTCCCGTGGCGACACGGGAAGACGAAGAAGGCCGAGGGTGCCGCCACTTCTCCGGCGGACCCTGCGGCCAGCCACGGGGCGAGCGCTTCGCTCCTCCAAGGTAAGCAAAATGGCTGCTCTTGCCTCTTTCCCCCACAAACCCCGCAGCCAGGAGACAAGATACCATCATCATCACCCAGGAAGCCGCGCCAGTCCGCCCATTTTTATTCCTCCTCCTGTCACAAAATAAACAAAAAACTAATCCTGCCTCCTGCTTCAGACCTGCCCGCCGCCGCCCCCGACTACCTCCTTCCGCTGCCGTCACTCGGCATGCCCTTCACCTGGGACGACCAGGTGGGGGGGGAGCCGAGTGAGGCGGCCACCACCACCGCGCCCGCCGCTGCGCCCGCCCCCGCGCCCGCTTCCTCGCCCCTCGCCGCGCCCGCGCCAGTCCTCGCTCCCACCTTCCCCGTCGCCTCTGCCCCCGCCCATCTGCCGGGCTGCTCCGGCCGTGGCGCCACCGAGGCCCGCCCCGCAGGCGGCAGCACCACGCTGCCCGTGACAAACGCCATGATGAAGGCGTACGTCGCGATGCGGGGCGGCCTCCACGGCGTCCCGGCCGACGCCCCCGAGCCGCTCCTCGGTCGCATGCTCGACCAGGAGCTGGTGAAGGGGGTGGGGGGCCCGCTGTAAGTACACACTTTTTTTGGGTTTTATTTCAAGTGCGTTTGTGATGATACTATGGTGAATTTATTATAACCACCCCAGTGATCTGGCGTGGGATAACTTGAAGCTAGTCCTTCTGAAATTTCGCATCCTCTTTCCATTTCCCCCCTTGCCCAACTCTTCAAGTCTTCTAGCTAACTAGCAGCAGGATGGTGCACAACATCAAGGCGGCCCTGGACGGTGACCTGCCGGACGGCCCCAGCCGTCCGGAGGTCTACTACTACGGCCGCCCCGACCCCGAGCACCAGCAGCACCTCGCCGCCCCACCCGGCTACGACGTCGACGGCGTCGCCGCTGTCAACCGCCGCCGCGGTGATGGCTGGGCGTCGGCGAACGCCAAGGCAGACTAGGAGTCCCTTGCGTTCGCCGGTGACCGCAGGTCCATCGCCGCGACGGTCGGCAGCAGCCGCTCGTTCCTCCTCGCGGGGGAACACGCCGTCGACAAGGGAAAGGGCAAGGAAGTCGCCACACACAACCGCAGCGACACCGACAACGACGACGAAGACGACGACGATGCGCTTGTCGCTGGGTTTTTCCTCCCGCCCAACCCCTTCCTCGACGACGACGAGGGCTGGGTGTCGGACGGGGAAGGACACCCCGAGCTGACGTGCATCTCGCCATGCACGTTTGCGACGTGGGCTGTTGGCTGCGCTGATGAGGGCAGCACCACTAAGGCCGGCAACAACAACACCACCGCCACCGCCACTACCACCGACGAGCCCACCACTGGAGAGAGCAGCACCACCCCTGCGATCCCCACCCGCTGCTCCTCCCTCCTCTTCCCCTCCACCAACCCGCCTCACCACCACCACACCACCACCAGCACCACCCACCACCACACCACCACGACGCCCCTCATCACCACCCCTCCCCTCCCCTCCGCCAGCCCCTTCA
>FTEL01002452.1_pt1 | contig 10284 bp, 7 predicted proteins | sample 1658911 | NCBI WGS metagenome assembly FTEL01 (sample SAMEA3914869, study PRJEB12502) | metagenome | biome: forest; material: soil | place: USA | collected 2012-03-12 | depth 0.1 m
CGGTGGGGGGGGGGGGGGGTTGAGAGAGGGAGGGGGGAGAGAGGGGCCAAGGCCCAATGAATGATGGTGGAGGATTGGAGATAGGAGAGGATGGGAAGCAAAGGAAGGGCTTAGGGGAGTGGACTCAGAAAGGGAGAACATGGCAACGAGGAGGAGACCCAAACACAGTGACAACATCACGAGCGGCAAGAAGACAAGACTCACCAAGCAACATGACAATGAAACAACCACGCCCCCGGATTCCCCACCTGGAACGCAACCGCCAGCCACCCCCACGCAGGCAACATCGTCGTATCCCTCCGCGTCGGATTCGTCCCCCTCAGCGTCGGCCCGTCCGTCGCGGGGTTATACGCTCTCAGTCTATTCCCCGGTGCGATGGGGTTCGCCAGCGCGGGCGACGCCCCCAGGATCACGACATCATGCCCGTGCAGATGCACCGGGTGCGGAATCGACGAGTTGTTCTGGATCAACCAGTAGGTCCAGGTGCCTGCGCTGGTGGCGGGGAGGGTGAGGACATTGGCGGCCGCAGGGATGGAGGAGGTCGCGCCGTTCTTGACGTATTCGAGGGTCGGGTTGTTCCAGTCGACTTTGATGGGGGTGCCGTCGACGGGCCAGAAGACGCGCGGGATGGAGGGGTTGATTTGGAGGTTTGTGTTGAGCGTGTTGGCGGGGGTGGCGGTGAAACCGGCGAGGGGGGCAGAACGGGTCACCACGGGGGTGTAGAGGGTCAACGCATCCTGGCAGCGGCTGTCGGGGGGGACGGTCCCCGCGGCGAGGGGGTTAGTGGAAGTCGGCGCGCCGGAGTAGGAAAAGATGGCGGCGGGCCGGGGGTTGTTGGACTGCCCGCAGCCGGTCGAGAAGGTCGTGTTGAGCCAGTAGTTGGCGACGGGCTGGTCGGCCGTGATGAGCACGTCGTACCGCTGGCCGATGCCGACGTAGAGACTTGACACGGTCACGGGCGTGATGGGCACCATGTCGGTCGCGATGATGGTGAAGGTGTGGCCCACGAGGGTCAGCGTGTAGCTGTTCTGGACGGAGCCGTTGATGAGGCGGAGGAGGTGCTTCTTGCCGGGGGTGAGGGTGACGCGGAGGTAGCTGCCGGACGCGCCGTTGGCCCGCTTGTTGAGGCCATTGAAGAGGACATTGTCGCTGGGCGGGGGGGAGCCCGGGAAGCCCGGGATGTAGGGGTTGTTGGGGTTGTTGACGCGCAGGGCGATCTGGTTGACGGAGCCGTAGTACCAGTCCGAGATCATGAGCGGGCCGAGGTCGACGTCGTAGTTGGCCGATGCCGGGCCGTTGATCATGACGGGGCCGAGCACGCCGTTGCCGTACTGGGAGGAGAAGTGTGAGTGGTACCAGGCGGTGCCGTACTGCGTGGCGAGGAACGAGTAGGTGCGGGAGCCGCCGGGCGGGATCGGGCACTCGGTCACGCCGCTGGCGCCGTCCTGGTTGTTGGAGTTCTTTTGGTGGATGCCGTGGAAGTGGATTGAGGTGCTGTTGGTCAGTGGGTGTTCGGGGGTAAAGGGGGAGGGGGGTGGTACCCGTTGGAGGACAAGTTGTTGACGACGGTGATGTTGATCCTGTCACCCCAGTCTGCGCTAGTCAGCGCCTTCTCGGAATTACCCAATGACCAAGACTGGGGACAACTTACTTGCGGTAACCGTTGGGCCTGGGAGGGTAGGTGTCTATGTCAGTTTCCATACTCTGACTTATGATTACCCTTAAGTGGCCATACCTGGAAACTGGCCTGGAAGTTTTGTTAGTGGGTTACTACCAGAATCTAGAACCGGGAAGAGCTAGACTTACCATTCACGAGCATCGCCTTGAGCTTCTGGGCGCCATCACCGCCGACCCAGTTGTTGACTTCGGTAAGTGTAAACGTGTACTATCAGACAAGCCGTGAGTTTTCTCCCTCCTCGTATCCAAACAACAAATCTCGATGAACATACCGTCCTCGTGACGCCCGTGCTAGGCGTTGACGCCTCATAGTCGGTGTTGATGTTAAAGGCCGGGCTGCTGGTCCAGCACTGCCGGTTGGTGGCCGTGTTGCATGTCTGTCTCGGTTGCAGTTGGTGGGCGAACTGCGGCGCGGCGAGGGCGGCTGTGCTCAGCAGCAGGGCCCAGAGGAGGCTGCATGGGAACAGCATGTTGGCGATGGTGCGCGCCATGGTGTGGCCTCGGCTGAGCCAAGTGTTCGTTGTGAAGTGCCGAGTCTTGAGATGTGACTGACGGACACCAACTCTGGGAACACCCAAAGCAAGAGAAGAAAACAAGTAAGTTAGAGTTAAGAATAGTTGGCCTGATGATCTCATCCCCTCAAGAGCCTGTCGTCATGGCGAGGCCACGGCCCCTGATATAGTCCGAGTCCCTCCCAATACACACCACTCACTCACCACCTCCCCCCTCTCGAGACAAGCGCTGGCGTCGGTGATGCGCAATAACCGAAGTCTCCAAGTCTGGCGCTGACACCTCAGCTGGCAGCCGGCTCGCGGGGGTCGACGGACGCCGTGTGTGTGCTCGATCGAGAGTAGTTTGCCGCCACAGCGGGACGCCGTGCGCCTTTTGAACCAATACACGGGCCATCCCAGGCGGGAAGCGCCTTGGGGGCCCGTCGGTGCCATGGAATTGTTGCGCCTGCCCAGCCGCTTGGTGGTGCAAACACCGGGACCGAAGCACCCCCCCGCCCTCGGACACGGCCTCGGCGATGTTACCTCGAGCGAGGCCGGGCGCCGCGCCTGACTGGGCGCCATCAGTCGTCCCCGCGCCAGCCCAGCTCCCAGGGCCCGTCTGTGAGTCGCTCCCGCTGTGATGAGGTATTCAGTCTGCGTGGTTACCGTAGCATCTACCGGTCTCGGGCCAAGCACGCCCTATTCTTTTTTCATCGCTGATCCGAAGGGTCGCGTTTGTGTCGGCGCCAGTCTCGCCTGTATTAGTTGCGCGCTCGCTTCTGAGATGTGCTCCGAGACCGAGAGCACAGTACCTGAGCTGAGTATCTCTCGCTTATGTCTGCGAAGGGCAGCCTGCAGAACAATCATCATGGGTTGAGCTTGCTTGCTCGTCTCTGCTCGTGATGGCAGATTTATGCAGTTGATATCCCCAAAGCGAATTAATTCATATGCACACGTACCCGGGAATTGGGATCATGGGATCAACCGGGCGCGTGGGACACCCCAACGAGGTGGCTGCCCTACCGGTAGTACCCCAATCTACGCAAATTAAGGGGGCATGGGGGGCCATCGAGGTCCCGGAGGAACTCCCGGGTGTGGCTTGCTCGGCTCGCTTACACGCATCATAGCAGTGACAGGGAGGAACCCCGCATCCAAGATGCAGACGGGTCCTGACACACGGGACAGGTCCGAGATGCGGCAGGCGAAGGGACGGCAAGCGGACTGAGGGGGGTGTAACGGCCTCGCGATGATTGGCCATGCTTATTCTCGCCGAGTCGTTCAGTCTGTGAGACGCCTGTGCTGATACCACCTCATTTCACTTCAGAGACACCCCTTATGCTCACCCCCCAACCTTTCGGGACCGTCTACCGTTCTGATATCTTTCCCTTGCCAGCGAGAGCCTATATCGCCTTGGCAATCATCGCGGATATGCGGAGCTAACAATAACCTAACCCCATCTAGCCCAGAGAGGAAGGCTGGGGAGAGATGTTATCCGGGCCTATTCTTACAGCTCAGCTTGTATCTATAACTCTCTCCCCAAAAAGTGCTCACTACTCCGCGTTCTTAACACACCCCCTCCTTTGGAATCTCCCATACCTCCCCCAACCATAACCGCCGCAATATCTCCTCGTCTCCTCACATGCTTGTGTTAACTATCGAGTTGTTCAGATGAAAGCTCCAAGCTGCAAGTACTCGCAGTTGGAACCCACCGAAGGATTCCACGAGTTAAACTGGGCCAGCGCAATCTTTGCGTTGTTTGCAATGTCCCAGCAGGTATCACCAGAGACAACCTTGTGGAACGTCTTGCAGTTGCCCACCATTCCTGGCTGCATCGGCGTCGGCGTAGCAACCCCGTTCCCGCTGGTCGTCGTGCTGGTCTTCAACGTGGTGCTCGTGGGAGCCGTGTAGCCGATCACGCTCACACACGCGTACGCACCGTGGTTATAACGCTACGAGGGCTGCGCCGCATCACATTGCAGAATGCAGATGTCAGGTTTCAGCTTCCGCTTTTACCCCTGCTGCTCCGGCGGGTGTCGCGCAGGTTGAGCAGGGTGAGCCAAAAGCGGCGAGTGGTTACCCCTGCTCACCCGGGTTGGCGGGTGAGCCGGAGCCATGCGCGCAAGAGTGAATTATTCCCATCAGAATAGTGCACTCTTGCGGGATTGGCTCCGCCCAGGCTCCGGCCGATTCAAGCAGAATCGTCCTGGCCCGAAGATGGTCCGTGGTTGGACATTACCCTACCAATTACTGGACCTCAACGAAGACCGGACCGACGTGTTTCTTGCAGTCTAGGGGCTCCAGGCCGTGGGCGAGGCGGTATCTTGGGTATCTGAAAAGGATGTTATTGAGAATCAGCTGATGGTCGTGCCAGGGGACCTTCAAGTTTAGAAACTCCAAGTCTGAAAAGGAAGAGGATAAGGCCGACACCTCAAGTTTGTCAAGAGGAAGCGCAGCTTTTACTCCAGTCTCGAACGAATCAGGTGCCAAGCTCATTGACAGATCACGGCAGCATGGGCATGGAGTTCGTCGTCACACGAGTGAGGCGTTTCTGCAGATCACTACTGTGAATGAATAGCCAGAAAGGGATGAACGGGGGTCGGTTTAATATCACGCCGTAGAACGCATCTGACATGACGGAGTGAGTTATTTTAAGCAACACCAGCCTGTATTGGTTGACAATAGGAGAGGCACCAAGCCATCCTACCCAATCCTTCCTAAAGCGCCAGCACCGCCTTCCGAGTGGCCAACGATGGAGAGCTTTTTACGTCACAGGGAGTGCAGCAGTATAAGTAGGATGATGATGAGACCCCATATCAAAGATCCCAAGCTCTCAAACTACCCCCACATAATTACAGCATCCCTAGGATAACTTACCAGAACAACCAAGCCGCCATGACGACCCTCTCCTCCACCGTTCTCCTTCTCGCCAGCCTGGCAACCGCCAGCCCCCTCCAGCATGCAGCAGCCAGGCAATCCTCAGGACCCTACAAAATCACCAACTTCAGCGCGAGCAAGGTGCACCTGAGCGGATTCTGCAAGTGAGGCTCCAGCTCGGACACATGTTTCTCGGTGCTTTCTTTCGCTCACAAATTCCCCTAACTGCTCTAGCTACGCGTTTGACATCTCCGCCCCCGCCCTCTCCACACCGACGCACTGCAGCGCGTACCTCGATGCGGGTTTCTCCGGCGCGACGTGGCTCGCGTACGTGTACGCGGGCGCAGGCAACTGCGCTAACGAAGCGGTGACCTGGACTTTCTACCAGCCGAATACGGCCGGCAGCGGCGCGACGTTCAACGTGACTGTCAATGGCGTGAAGGGCACCTATGCGGTGCCGGCTGGGGATATTACGGTTAGCTTGAACGACGAGCCGAATCCGTTTGACAATGACGTGGCGTATACGGGGCCGAAGGCGTTTGAGATCACCGAGTTTGAGACTTGAGGCGAACGGCGGATATGTTGGTTCATTCCTGTAAAGCGACAACATATGCGAGTAGGGATGTTACAATAACGTCACGGGTAGCATGCTCTCCTGACGCGCTGTGGGCCAGGCTGGGCCAAGCGATAGAAAACGTAACTTTAGCCGGCTGAGCGGCGCAGCATCGTTCTTCCGCAGCTTGCCAGAGAGGTAGGGTACTCCTGATACCTAAGAGTAACCAGGTTCCCTCTAAAATCTCCCTCAAATGCATGTCCCCAATCCTCAATTCGCAACCCTGTCCTGATCCAGTCCGGATCCAACCGGGTTCCAACGCACGCCACCAGCACAATGTCTTTCAGCGGCCTCCCCCAAGAATTGAAGGAGGCCATCTGGGAACTCGCGCTGCACGCTGCCGTGGCCGAGCCCGAGGTGTGCATCGTCTGGCCGCTCCACCAGACCGACTTTGACCAGGTCCCCACCCCCTTGGTCGTCGACACGGCCTTCCCCGTGCTCATGCACGTCTGCCGCGAATGGCGGGATTTTGTCGTCTCCTCCTCCCGGCGGCCCTCGGCGCCCGTCAGGTTCCGCTTCTCGCGCCAGGCCAACGCGCAGGTCCCGTACCGCCACTTCCGCGGCGACACTGACACCTTGTACGTGAGCAGCACCAATTACGAAATGGTCATCTGGTGCCTCGACGCCGAGCGAGACCCGGGCGACACCAGGCACGCATTCCTGCCTGCCGTGCGCCATCTCGCGGTCGAGTGGGCCGTCTGGAAGAGGGCCGAGTTGTGGTTGCCGGAGCTGGTGTTCCGGGCCTGTCCCGACTTGCAGACCGTGTCGGCCGTGTTTCCGTCCTCGCGCCGGGCCGTGTGGCGTTTTTTTCAGGCTCCGGCAAAACGGTGCAAGTTGCGGCGGGTGGAGGGGGCGGATGGGCTTTTGGCCCCGAAGGTGGACGGGGAGCCGGGCGAGGTGGTGTCGGTGCAGTGGCAGGTCGACTATGGAAGGGATGTTTCCGAGGATGAGGCTCCGTTTACGTGGCAGAACGAGCTGGATATACATGAGATGAACATGAACGAGCCTGGCGGTGAATGGTTCGTCGGCTCGGCGTGGGATAAGGAGCGAGAGAAGCTGTGTCTCGAGTACGAAGCTGCCGCGTTTGTTCAGTTCAAGAGGTCGGAGGACGGTGGCGAGACTTGGGTCGAAGCATGTGAGAATAGACTGTTGATGCGTGGCCAGGATGGGGGACAGCGGCCGCCCATTCTTAATCCTGAGCAGCTCGGGCGCAACCCGGAGGAGTGGAGAGTCAACGACGAGGATGATTATCAGTACTGATAGCCTCGATGGACAGCTATAATAGCACGAATAGGTACATCAACGGTTCTTTCAACTGGATAGACGTGGAAGCCAGACCATCATATCTCCAACTTCACTGCTTGACCCGTCTGCCACCCGCGCAGAGAATACCGAACCACAACACAACTCCCTAGATCAAGCCGATGCGATGGCACAGGCGGGGACGGGAGGAGGGTAGCACAGCATGGTGACCTGGTGTCTGTGAGGTTCCTGCGGGCATCCGTAGACCGTTGGTGGTGCGAGGTGTCTTTGGCCAGGCGCTTGCTGGCCCATATCGCCCAACTGCAGTGCTACAATAATTGTGCGATTATGATGTTGTATGTACATGACAGATCCCAGCTTCCCGCTGTTGCCTTTTCCCCCCAGCTGCTCCGGCGGGGGAGGGTGAGCCGATACCCTGCGCGCAAGAGTGCAATATGCCCTCTCGGGTGACACGGGACGAGCTGGAACCAAGACTCCAAGAATAGCCCAGAGAGCCCGTGCGAGGTTATTCAGGACCGATATCCCGGTTGTGGCGTGACTTGGTGACACCGAGTCGCTGCCCCTGATCCAGCAAGTTGGAAGATTTAAAGACGGGGGACAAGACAATTCGGACTCGCTGCCTCATGGGGCTGAAAACTAACAACACTTGGGGGTTGATAAAGCCACTCACTCATGTGATGGTACCTATCTTGCCAGCTGAGCTCTAATGGATGGTCTCACACAGACCCGCTTCCAACCCAAGGCCACCACCGGTTGAAATTAGAGGTGTGAAACTGAGGTCCATCGGTCATACCCGGTACCTGAGACCTCATGGTCCCAAGTTAGGATATCCGGTTCAACTTCACCTGCTCAGTGACACGGGGGCACTCGGCGAGAGATTAGAGTTTCTCGGCGCGCACCAATCCCAATAATGAGCGAGCGAGTGTCCTCGAACGGCTGAAAGCACGTTCCAGTCTATAGGGGGAGCCGGATGAATATCGAGTCCGGCGGGACAAGTTGACCCCGGGAGCATCCGAGCCCCGATTCGCAAGATGCTTAGTTTAGGTAGGTAGGTGGTTTTTCAGTCCAGGCTATCCCACACCAAGGCCAGGAATAGGGATGTGTACCTCTATTCAGATGTCGAACTGCCACCCGACTGTCCTTATTATCGCAGCCTCCAGTTTATTGACAGCACGTCATCCGCACAGCCCGATAAATCGCTCTCACTCACTGCATTATAATACCCCAAGAGTCAGCTTCAATATGTGACTCTTGACTTAGAAAGCTAAGAAGGTGAGAACTTCAAATTCAGTCTCACGAAAAGTCGTCCGTTACCTTCAATGATTGCCCATGGCGGTTACTGGAATTAGCTTGAAATCGAAGGTTGATGTGGGAAACGAGACTTGAACAAACTCGAACAGAGTGGCGATGCTAGGGCGATGACTTTTTCGTGCCATCTGCTTCCCCTTCCACGTACATGGCGGGCATGATCTCATGGCTGAAGACTGTGAGAATGGAGACATACACTTCTGCCGCCTGGCTGACAATTGATTGATTTCAGGATAGGCGTGACCTCCAAGGTGCCTTGAGGGACCCCTCTCCCCATGCAGACTAGGACCCGTGGACCTGTTTGCCCTGGCACGTCAAGTTCCAGGCTGGCAACCCTCCTCCTGAGCTAGGTAGGAACCAGCACGCACGAACACTACCTGATCAACTTGGCTTCGGAACCCAAAGATGTTGAGGATGTTAGACCCGACATCATGGTTTCTCGCTCACCAAGCGGCGCTGACCAATCTCAACGAGAACATCCGGCCATGCTGGCACGTTGGTGTCGCGATGGAATACATGGACGGTAGGTGCCTACCTACCTTATGCTGAGATCGCCAGTTGGCTTGTTTCCAAGTGTTGTGCCCCTTGCGAATTCTGCATACCAAGCGATTAGCCTGTTTCTCCGCCGTCGAAGACGCCGAAAAGGGGCCGACCACGGCGAGTGGACGGCGCAGTCGAATTCGGATTTGAAGCTGCCTGGGAATTGGACGCGAGCTCGAGATGGACGTTGCTGTGTGGCTCATGTCTCGAGAATCGTTGGAGAATGGCAGCGCAGCAAGGTTCCCCTGTCCAATAGAACAATCCGCAGATGGAGACAAGATGGAGCAGAGATCTGGATGCGTGGAGCAGAATCAGATGAGCCAAGGGCGCAGCGCCTCCTGAATCCTCCAAATGCCCTGAAAATGCCCTGAATTTGCAGGGCCCAGGCCTTCGCTTCTGATTGCCTGCGGGGGCGCGCTAACGACCGGGTCACCCCACCCACTCACCCGCGACCCCTGCGCATTGGCCCTGCAGCAGTGCGGGAGCGAGAAGAACATCAGACGACGGCGCTGATCGCTACCAACCCAACTTTTGAACTCGGCCAACGTTTTCTTTGTTCTCGCGATCCTTCTCCCCGCTCCCTCTTGCAACAGTCGCTCCTGTACATTCTTTTCTTCTTGTTTTTTTCTGGGATCCAATTGCGCGGCACCAACTGCGCCTTGCCACCAACCGAATCCAAAACGACGCCCCGGGGGGACGCGACACCATGGCACGACGATCGCATCTGACCCTCACCCTGATAGCCGTCATGGTCTTCCTCGGCCTGACGTACATCATGTCGACCGGGCCCCCACACAGCGAGTACCAGCGCCCCGCGAAGGTCGGCGACGACATTTACACCCAAAAGAGCTATGGCTCGACAAGCAGTGGGAGCAGCAGCACGGGCAGCAGTGGCGAGAGCCACAGTGGGAGCACCTCCGGACACACCACCGATTACACTAAGCACACCGAGGAAAGCGAGCACAGCGAGCACAGCGAGCAAAGCGAGGAGAGCACCGAGAAGACCCCGTCGTCCGGCATCTCCGAGTCCATCCTCAAGGGCGGCTCCATCGCCCCGAAGCTCGAGAACGCGACCGCCAAGTACGGCACCCCTTTCCCACACCCCCTTTCCAAAAGCCACACCCACTAACCCCCCCACCCCCTCCAACAGAGCCGAACTAGGCCGCGCCTCCTGGAAGCTCTTCCACACGATGATGGCGCGCTTCCCGGAAGAGCCCGCGGAGGACGACAGCCTGGCCCTCAAGACGTACATCCAGCTCTTCGCGCGGCTGTACCCGTGCGGCGACTGCGCGTCGCACTTCCAGAAGCTGATCACCAAGTACCCGCCGCAGACGAGCTCGCGCAACGCCGCCGCCGGCTGGGCGTGTTTTGTCCACAACCAGGTCAATAAGAGGCTGCACAAGCCCGAGTTTGATTGTAACAAGATTGGGGACTTTTATGACTGTGGGTGTGGCGAGGAGGGGGACAAGAAGAAGGGGGGAGAGAGCGCTAAGGGGGAGGGGCTGTCTCTTATACACA
>FTEL01010593.1_pt1 | contig 10279 bp, 8 predicted proteins | sample 1658911 | NCBI WGS metagenome assembly FTEL01 (sample SAMEA3914869, study PRJEB12502) | metagenome | biome: forest; material: soil | place: USA | collected 2012-03-12 | depth 0.1 m
ACGGTATGATGCCGTTGGGAAGCCGCGTGAACGGCAGCGGGGGGGCATCCGGAAGGCGCCCGGTGGCAACTGCGACAGAACCCCCCGGTCAGTTCCACTTCGTGATGTCTGTATAAGTGCCCCGAACTTACAGAGGTTGTGGAGGTGGCGGCCCAACGCCGCAATGTCCTTCTCCATTGTTGCGGTTGTTGCTGCTGGAGATGGTGGTGCTGGCGTTGGTGTTGTGAATTAAAGGTCGACCAGTTCAAATGCGCACGAAGAAGTAGGGCGCCCAAATAATTTGTGGGCTTGAAAAAACCCTCCAGCTTGGGATGAAAAGGTTCTCGTGCTGGAGGGGGATTTGGCAGTCAAAAACTGGCATCGGCCATTTCACGTTTGCAAGCCAGCGCAGGCAGGTGCGCGTTCTTCCTCATTGTTCGAAACACTTCGAAAGAAAACTTGACGGGATACCAAGCTGGGTGTATTTTTCCTTCTGTCTTTGACAGCCTCCCTTGCATTTATTTGCACGAATTAAAGCTCTTGGTTAGAGTTCTTCAGTCTAAAGCACACGGGTGCCAGCGTTGGGACTCCTGGCATCAGCCGGGTGCGGGTGAACAAAGAGGTAACATATTCAACTCAACCCTTTAAAGCTCAGCTGCAAGTTCTCATGCACTAACACCAAACACCGTTCCCAACCTAACGGGCCACTATCTCCAAACCAGCCGGACTGTTGTTTCTGTCCCAGAGCCCCAGATTGGGAGTCATTGACTCACAGTTTGAAACCGTCCAAGTCTCACCCTCAACAAAGGCGGGTGAAGGACCGACGGGAAGGTTGCGGGGCTACCCCAGTCTGCCCACCGCGGTGTTGTCAAGTCATAGTGCTTCGCGTAACACAGGAGGCAAACTGCTGGCTCGTCTCAAATAACTTACATGATGGGAGGATCTGTGGCGCAGCAAGTTGAACCTGGCGAGGCTGAGAATACGTAACGAGCCGCCTTAGTTCAAGTAACAGAAAGACAAATCCAGCAACCGAGATATAATCATATTTTTGTACTTCAGGTGTCGATATACCGGTGGGCAAGAGTGTGAGGTGGGGGAGGTGGGAGGCGGGAGATTGAAGGTATCTCGATCTGAGGCGGCCAAGGCTGAGTGAATTGGAATTTTCCAACTCTTGCTCTCAGGCGGGTTTTGGTCGAGGAAGGTCCACAGCCCAGCTCACCTGAGGAGTTTCGGGTCTTTCCTTGTTCAATCGTTTTAGCGAAACATCTTGGTCGTATAAAAATAACCCGGCACTGACTTCCCAAATCCCCGCGATGGTTTTCTCCCAAATCTCATCAACTTCAGGCAGCGACGTCCACCTCCCGTCTCTGTCATTGCCGCACAGACAATTGCAGTCAACCTCCAAATCTCCCAGTGTGCACAGACCACTTACGCCCATCTACATATTCATCGCCTCCCTTCTGGAATTCTATTCTTCTTTTCCTTTCTTTCCCAGCTCTCTTTGCCTTTGGCTTAGATCAAGTGTAGTATCTGTTCTGTTCAGTTTAATCTCTGAAACCGCTCTACGGAGTAATTTCTTGATTATACTAATTTTTGTCCCTCGCGTCGATTCCCTCTGTGCTTGCGCATGGAATCTTCGCACAGTATCCTTGGTATCACACTGCCTCCAAGCGATGCGAAGTCCTTTTTCATTGCCATCTCGGGCTCTGCTCGGGACGCGAGGAAGAAGACATGGTGCGTGGCGGGTTCTCCCGGTTGGGTTCGATGCCTCTGGGATTGGTTCAGAAAACGGACGGAGGAACTGGGAGCATGTAACGGCGAATGCTAAAGGCGGTTGTCCCAGTTGTTGGGCCTGAAATGGCACGGCTTCTTGCAAAATGCCCGTGGGAATGGATTTGGGGATAGTTTCCCAATCTATCATGATGACCCGGAAACGCACATGGCAATGATTGCATCCGACACTCCACCTCAAGGAAAGGAATTCGACCTAAATCAAGTCTTCAAGTAGTTCATACACCGTACTCTTGTGTTTGTACTGCCTACCTTACCATCCATGATATGTCCCGTATATCCCGACGCCCTGGTCAACGTCCCATGCCGCATGACCACACAATCGTGGCAACCACTGTAGCGAGTACCATGGCGGTGATTACTGCGGCCGGCATCAATGCCCCGAGCATGCCCATGCTTGTCAGCGTGGCAAAAATGCCACCCGCTGGAGTGAATCCGGCATACATGAAGGACTGAAATGCGGCAGCGAGTGAGCCTAAAACCGAGTCAGCATATTGGGTACCGAAATGCACCTATGCTTGTTTGCACAACCTGAACCGATGTCTGATCAAATGAGAGCAACCTACCAGCCACGACGCCTGCGGGTCCGAATCCCAACCCAAGGACGACGATGCACACAAGGCAGAATGTGATCAGCCATGCCGAGGCTGCCCAGACGACATCTTCGCGGATTGACGGCTTGGTTAGACAGCTTCCTTTTTGGGGCCGTGGATAGCCAGTGGTACCAACAGGGTTGAGATGCCCATTCAGTAAATTGTTCCCAAAGTTGGGTGAGCCACGACCCGAGTTTTTCATCCCACGATCCAGAAGCCATTATGGCTGTGATTGGGAATCTGGCTGCGAGAAAGTCGAGGGGGGGCATGTTGGCTGCTCGAACTGGAGGGCAAAAGGCTATTGCTTAGAGAGATGGCGAGCTGGTTTGTTCAGAAAATGGCAAAGCCAAGTGGACAGAAGGAGGAGTAAGAGGAATTCGGTTCCGGGTTTGGAGTTCGGGTTGCTAAACCTCAGCCCAATGGACGTGTTCCCACCTAACCGGCCAGGGTTCCACGATGCGCAGGTGGCTGCAGGCTCCAGCGGGTCTGGGCAAACCCGAGCCTCAAGTGACATGGGGCTCGCCTCGTTTGAAGCAACGTTAATTGTGCCTGGGAAAGTGTTAATGACTTGATGTTTATCTGACCAGTTGTGCCCGCTCGCCACTCTGGTGCCCACTTGCATGGCCGGCCCATTATTCACCGAGGATACGAACACTGGATGTGAGCGGCAACGCGCAAGCAGCTGCGGAAACCTGAGTCAAGGCGCAGAAGAGGGTCAGTTCAGCCTGCGCTGCCCAGTGCCTCGGAGATACATGCATTCTGCGCCACTGTGGGCATGACTCGGTGTGGTCCGTCATGCTCGGTGCAGGAATTCATCACAAGTGTGGAAATGGTCCAAATGGACGCCGCATCGCATGACGGCTCAATGCAGAGCGATGCGCCGTGTTCCGGTGTTTTGATTGGCTGGGCGGCTTCTGCCGCACCTGTGTCGCCCAGAGAAGTCCACAATTGTGAGTCCACAAATGTGGACGCACCTCAAGTGTGGACGAACCTCGAACTTAGACACTGCGCTTCAAATGGTGTGTATACTTTGGACTGCGATGCCGTGTGATTTGATATATAACCAGCCCCGACGCTCGCTCACAGAACTAGCAAGATTACCAGCACACAGCAACCATGTCTCTACCACAGCTCAACGCATCAGATTTTGACGAGCAGATGCTCTCCTTTGCCGACCTGCCATACAGATACCAGTGTCTGGCAGAAGGACACGCTCTCCAGCCGGCCGTCCCCATCTGGGCAGCCCAATGCCTGCAAATATACACATCAGCAGCAGCAGCGGCTACCCGACCCCCCATCCGACCCCCAAAGCAACACCTGCCCCACCCCAAGAAGCCATGCCGACACACCGCCGCCGCCCGCCATCGCAAAACCCCCAAGAGCGGTAACAAGACCCACCTCTCCTTACCACCCCTGTCACCACCACCACCCTTTGCCTGCCCCTTCTACAAGCGCAACCCTCACCGCCACCGCGCCTGCGCCTGGACGGTATCGCTGCGCAGCGTGCGCAGCGCCAAGCAGCACGTCATCGTGCACCACCACGCGCCCATCCACTGCGTCGTCTGCGCGGCGCAGTTCCCGTCGGCCGTCGCGCGCGACGCACACGTGCGCGCCCGCGGGTGCGCTCCGCGGGAACCGGCCGCGGACTGCTTGGAGGGCGCGACGCCGGGGCAGGTTGATCGGTTGCTGCGGCGGGGTGTGCGACTACAATCAGTGCGCCGCGGGAGGAGGAGATGTGGTTGGGACGGCGGGGTTGGGGAGGAAGAGGATGAGAGGGAGAGCTGGTTTGGCATGTGGGATGTGTTGTTTCCTGGTGTGGAGAGACCGGAGAGTGTGTATTTGGATGCACAAGAGGAGAGGGAGGTTGTGGTTTTGCGCAGGTTCTGGAGGAGGGCTGGGCCGCGCGTGGTCAGGGGGTTGTTGGGCCTTGGCGGAGGAGCGGATCTCGCGACGCGGGAGGCCCTGGCTGGGTCGGTGTTGCAAGAGATGGTTGAGCAGGCGGGGCTGGTTGGGAGTTGTTGAGAAGTCTATTTTACAGACTATTGGTGGGCTCATGGGGCATACTGACTACTGGGACGGCGTTTGGGCAAGGAATAATTATCTGATATAAACAGCGCACCAAAGAGATCTATTTAGATACAGGTAGGTACCGACATAGGGAATTGCAGTCCGGAATGAACCCCAGGCGGGCGATGGGAGATATCAGTTGACACACAGAAGACGGTCTGCTGCGGTTGGCCCAACCTTCCGACCCAAGAAACACAACGTCCATCTTTTTTATATTCAAAAAGAAAGGGGGCCGGGGTATAGGAAAAGAAGAAACGAGAAGATCAAAAGGAAAAAGAAGAAACGAGAAGATCAAAAGCGAAAGGGAAAAGGGAAAAGGGAAAAGGGAAAAGCGAAAGGGGAGAAGGGAAGAGGGAAAAGGAGAAAGGGAAAGGGAAAAGGGGGTGAAACGGCTTCCACGACCCCAGTCACAACCCCCAATGCCCGGCTCCTTCAAAGACGCTGCGGTCGCAGAGCCGCATCCGACTTTGCATGCCGCCTCCCGGCCCGAGAGCCAAGGAACCGGGATCAATGCGCTGAGCTGTTGAAGGGACCCACGCCAGCACCTAGGAGTAATATTCCTCATCTCCCAGTAGGTGCGCAACGTCGAGGTTGTCGTGCAAGACTGAAGGTTGCAGAAAGTCGGCTTCGTGGCTCAATGTCGGGGTACTCCGAGTCTGGTCACGGGCGAGAAGCCGCGGGTCGATAGCGGCATCGGGGGTAAAGCCAGCATTGAACGTCGGGCCGGCAAGGGGTTGTGAGTCGGCATTGGACGGCAAGCCGGCGAAGGACAGCGAGCCATCGGCACCGAGCCGATGACCAAAGCTGTTGTCGGCTTCGAGATGCGGACCAAAGCTGTTGTCGGTTTCGGCGATGTCGGGGGCATCGCCCATGCCTGGGAAGAAGACCGTGGGGGCATCACCCATGTTCGGAAAGAAGACGGCAGGAGGAGTGGCCGGGTCCGGATCCAAGACCGGGTCCGGATTCGAGGCCGGGTCCGGATCCCAGCCCGGCGCAGCGTGGTCATCGACTGTACCAATCTGGCTGAGAATGCCGGAGAGCAGACTTTCAACGACTTCGTTTCCGATGTTTGGTGGATGGGTAGCGACTATGGCGGCGACAATGGTTTGGCCATGAGCTTTCCAGTACTCCGCGATCCAGCCGACCACCTGTTCGACCTCGGGCCTGCCACCCATCAAGACTGAAATCGGACGAGGTTCATTGGGGAACAGAATCTTGTAGTACTGCAACCACGTTTCGGTTTCGCCTTGGCCGCGTTGCGAATTGTGCTCGCCGATCAGGGCCACCTGCTTCTGGTCGAGGCCGTCGATCGGGAGAACACCCTCGGGCGGCGCGACACATCCTGCCTCCTTGATATGGCTATCACATTGTGCCTCGTCGGTGAAGGAGGAGTCGTTGCACGTGGGGCAGTAGTGCGGCGGGAGAAGGTGGTGCTTGGTGAGGTGTTGCTTGATGTCCCTGGCCCGCTTGAACCTGCAGTCGGCACATGCTGCGTGGGCTCCGGGCCTGCGTCGGTAGAATGGGCAAGGAAGATGCCCTTTGAAAGCAGCGGGTGCGCGAACCCGAGTGGTGGCGGCGGTGCGAGGCCGAGCGATGGTGGTGGAGCGATGTCGAGGCATGGCGGGCGGGGCCGGAACAAATGATGTTTTGGGAATCGGAAGTAACAGAGTCTTTGTTGAACTGCAACAATGCAAAAGAGATTTGGGTCAGACAAAATGGAGTGGTATAGATCTGGGAGCGACGGAAGAGAGAAGAGAGAAGGGGGAACGGCCGGGGAAAGGAGAAGGGCAAGCGACGGGGACGGGGACAGGATCAGTTCTGCACTCACTTTCCAAGAGCAACGCGCACATCTCTGCGCATCCGGAACCAGAGCCAGATTGAAGGGCGGTGTGCCGCCCTCCGTGTGTATTCGAATACTCACGAGTCACTTGTTGTTGGAGTCGGAGAGACGCAGCTCGGAAACCTCATCTCCAACCCTCTTGGTGATCATGATCTCCTGGAGCACCCGCACGCCTCTGATACATCGTGGAAAACTCAAACGCCCTCAGAAATTGACTTTCAGGAGAGCGTCCCACATGCGGACAAATGAGTGAGTGCCTTGCAGGAGGCCCATTGCACTGCCCGATCAGGCTCCGGAAGGCTCCCGACTCGTCCCGGGAGGCTTGCTGAAACGCGAGGCTTCGCGCGTCGTGACGTGGCAAGCTTCTGCTGGCCACACGACAAGTAGAGTGTACCTTTTCTCGTGCATGGAGCAGAACGAAAGCCGTCAATGTGTGAAGGCATAGCGAAAGCAGGAAATACGTTGAAGAGACTCAAGGAGGAGCATCTGTGTGCCAATAACCGCTGACGAGCATCCAGCATGGCCGCCTCTCGTCGCAAATCCGAACCGTGCCACCATGACCAGCCATCAAAACGACAGTGTCGTCGGTCGCCCGCCCCAGCTCATGACGAGGACAGCGACAGCGATACCAGTGACGACCGCGATCTCGGCCATGACAGCGGCCTCAACATGAAGAGCAAGAACCTGGCATGCCACTTTTACAAGCGATTTCCGACTCGATTCACGCGCTGCATGTTCCGCAACCAACTCACTTCGACAAGCTTCGTCGTCCAGCATCTCAACCGCGCTCACAAACAACTGGAACCCAACATCCAGTGTCCGAACTGCAGCCGGATCTTTGACGAGGTGCCCGAGCTTGACAGGCATGTACAGCAGCAGACAACATGCCGGGACACTGGTACTGTTCGAAAAGTACCCGGAAACGGCCACCAAGGCCTCAGCCCACGTCAACTCGACCAGCTCCGCCGCCGGTCGCCGCGTGGGCTCACAGAAGAGGAACGCTGGTTTCACATTTGGGATATCGTCTTCCCCGGCGTGGGCCGGCCCGAGTCCCCATACATCGACAGCCCCGAGGACGAAGTTCTGCACATCGCGCGCCAGGGCCTGAGGGTCTGCTCTCCCGGCGCTCCTTCGCAGGTACTCGATCGCCTGAAGTGGTCGACCGTATGCTCGGCTCTCGAGAACCCGAGCTCCGGCCAGTCGTCGGATCAGCCCCCCAGCGAGGCCAGTTCTCCTTCATCTTGCGGCCCTTTAACGCCACCGGGACCTATCTCGGCGGGGCCGAAGACCGCCAACAGGTTTGCCTGCCCGTTTGTAAGGCATGATCCGGGGCGGTTTGAGAGTGGGACGCCTTGCGGGCATGGGTGGGCGAGCGTTCATCGCGTGAAGTGAGTTTTATTCTTCCACCCGTTGGGTGAGGATCTGGCGGTACTAACCGCAAATTCCAGGGAGCATATCTACCGCCGCCACTCGCTTAAGAGCTTCTGCCCGCGGTGCTCTGAGCGCTTTGTCGATCCGGAGGCGCTCAAGAGCCACCAGCGGGCTGACGTTCCCTGCAAAATCAGAGTGCCCGTCTCTGACGGCACCATTACCGAGGAGCAGGAAAAGCTGCTCCGCGCCCGAGCCAAGGCGCGCTGCTCTGAAGAGACCAAATGGGAGGAGATGTACCACATCATTTTCCCCGGCGAGAAGGTCCCATCGCCATGTATGACCGGTCCCTTACCCCTTTACTCGACGTTCCCAACTAACAACACATCAGACTTCGAGTTCGACAATCCCCGTCTTCAGAGCACGGACGAAGATAAATCCCGCCTCCACGCCGAGGTACAGCGGTCAATACGCCCTGCCATAGAAGAGTGCTTCGCAAGCCTTTTCGAAGAGGTACAGAAGAAGGTCGGCAGCGATACGGCCAAGATTCTCCGCGACGTTGGGGCCCAGGTTCTCAAGACGTTCCACTTCCAGGAGGAGCAATCCTCCTCCTCAGCGCTCACCGTTAGAAGTATAGACCAGGGGTTCAGCGCTTTCGCTGGTGCCGAGCCGTGCCAGCTGCTGACCTTCGGCTCAGAGGTGCCCCAGATATGGGCTCCGACAGAGTGGATGGGGGACGATGTGCTTGCGAGCGATGAATGTATCGACCCGGCTATTTTCGGTGGGGGGTGGTGGTCAAGCTATCCAGAAGGAGGTGAGAAATTGGACCTGGACTAGGTGTAGTATAAGCCGAAGTAGTCGCCAAATGGCGAGCTGGGAGTGGAGAGGACGTATCAATGGGTTGAGGTGTCAATTTTGATGTGTGGGCTCGCCTACATGTGCTTCGAGTTGATTTTGTTTTGCCATTGCTATCCTAGTCCCAGCATGGCATTGAGATCAGAGCTAAACCAAGGTGTATACAGACGTCGTTGTTGGTACCAAACACTGCACAACTCAATCAGTACAAATGTGCCGTCTCATATTCCCCCTGAATAATCCAGTCCATCAGGCCAAACACATAGCAAGACCCAACCAGCACGTACTCCCGCCTCGACGCGCCATCTGGGTAGAGCGGACGCAAGATAAGAGGAACCCTGGCCCCCCTAACCATGACCACAACATCACAGTCCGCGAGCACCGTCGGCGGTGCCAAGCCCACAAAGCCGTCGTGTGTCACCATAAACCGGACGTTGTCCATGGTCTCGCCAATGACATCGCACATGGTCAACGCCGTCACGGCATCAATCCAGTCCCGGTGATCCTTCGCCTCCGATCTCATCTGACGGATCAGCTCTGTCCGCCCCAAGGCAATTTCGGCGCTCTTCCGGCCGCCCGAAAACATACCCCCGTCGTCGAGACAATGCTTCTCAAGGTATCGACTGCTGTCTTGCAGGCCTTTTGCCGACAGGAACGTGCCGTTTAGGAAGGTTGGCGTGGCGGTGTACGCCGAGAAGGACACGAGGGTGGCCCACAGGGCCATGTCGGCTTCGAGGGGGGGCGTGGGCTGGATTGGGTATCCGGACGGGTTTTGGTGTGTCTTGAACAGCTGTCGACATGCTTGGATGTGGCTGATGATGGTGTCGAAGCGGGTCGGCTTGTTAGGGTCGAAATACCGAGCGTGTGGGAACTCAGGCACGTCTGCCACGGCTTTGAAGCGGTCGATCATGAGAACTTCGACGTCTAGACTGAAGCCGCGAGCAGTCGGTGTTACTCGAATGGGAGCGGCGTGGTTGTCTTGGTTCAGGGACTTTGACTCTAGCCGCTGGCGGAAATAGTGCTTGAGCCACGGCAAGTGTTGGTTTCGGCTCTTGAGTCGCAAGTCGGGCGCCCATGACGGGAGCGTTGCGGGTTCGTCTGACGATGTGGAGTGTGAAGACACTTCCGGGATGGCGCGTCGTTCCCATACTCCGGCATTGTAGAGAACATCCAACATCCCGAGCTCGAGCTGTTTGGCAGCGAACTCGCGGAAGAGCTGCGGGATGGGTGTGGTGTAATCGGGCACAACAGTGCGCAGTGGTGATCCTTTGGGCTGCAGGCTAAACAATGCGTAGACGCGGTCGTGGTCCAACTTGCAGTCCTGTGTCCTGAGCGCGTACGAAAGTTGGGACGCAAAACGGAGCTGCTGATCTGACGTCTCGGTTGACGTCTGGGTCGCCCTGTAGAGAGTTGTTACGCGCACGAGCTCATAGGCCCTTTCAAACGCAGGCGGGGCAGGAATAGGGATGCTATTCGACTGGACGGTAACTTGTAGCAGGTTCATGGCGAGGGAAAAGTCGACCCAGTCCATCTCGCGGCCGCCGTGTAGGAGGACAGCTTTGGTGGCGAGGCAGACCTCCTGCACGATCCACATACGTGTGAACCAGGGATGAGTGTAGATGTCGGAGATTCCATAGCGGAAAACACGCTCGATTTCAACGTTGGTGGGGAAGGTTTCTCTTGGATCGAAGAGTGCCCCCTCACGCAAGAGGGACTGCCGCATCTCCATGCGACTGTCGGAGACGTCTCGGGCTAGAAGATCCAAAGCCCGGGAGTGGAGGAGTCC
>FTEL01002903.1_pt1 | contig 10259 bp, 10 predicted proteins | sample 1658911 | NCBI WGS metagenome assembly FTEL01 (sample SAMEA3914869, study PRJEB12502) | metagenome | biome: forest; material: soil | place: USA | collected 2012-03-12 | depth 0.1 m
GGTGGGGAGAGGGAGCCGTTGTTGGGCGGGCAGGGGTGGAGGAGGGGGTATGACGGGGTTGATGGTTCATGAGAGGGGATATGGGACATGGGTCATGGGATATGATGAGATGAAATGAACGGCATGAAGTGGTGTTTGGCGCATGGGCAGGCGGGTGTTTGGGATTAGACACATTCAACATAGATACGATACTATCAACTTTAAGTTACTCAGCTCTCGTGAGTTCATACCCGAAATGCGGAATCCTAACCACTGAAGCGCAAAATTCAAACCTAAATTGCAATCTAAGCACCTCCTCAAGGACCAAATGAAAGGCACAACTGGCCACGAGGAAGGCATCCACGACCACTTTACCAAACCAAACCCATCTGCCATCATGGTCCTGTAACAATTCCGACAAATTCTCGCCGTTAATATTAGCCCATGAATGAAAAACCCGCCAACACTCTTCCCCTTGCGTCACGTGGGTCGGCGTGGGAGTGGCGGCAGCGGGGCATCGTTCTCCTGCAGGTGGCTGAGGACTTTGAGATACTCATGGAACGCCTCATGCTTCACGGCGTAGTCAATCGGCGTCTTTCCCTCATCATCCATGACAAAGAGGTCTGACCGGGGCAGGCGCTGCAGCAGGAGGATTGTTGCCTCATTCGGCCCCGTCTCGACGGCGTAGGACAGTGCTGTACGGCCTTGGCCGTCCATCGCATCGACCTGGATGTTGGGCACCGCCAGGAGGCGCCTGACCACGTCAGCGTGGCCTCTGCGGGCCGCATGGATGAGGGCAGCGCGGCCGCGCTCGTCTCGCAAGTTCGCGTTGACGCGCTTCGTTTCGAGGAGAAGCTGGACGATGCCTGCGTGGCCATTTTCTGACGCCAGGGAGAGCGGCGTGCGCCTCAGTGTGGCCGATTGGTCAGGCCCGCTGGATTTCAGCAGAACCGCGACGCTGGCCTCGAATCCGAGCTTGCACGAAATCTGGAGGGGGCTCATTTCGCGCTGGGGGGAGAGTGGGGCCGGCAACCGAAAGGTACGGGGCATCAGGTACTCCAACACCTCAGCGTGTCCGTTTTCCACGGCCAGATCGAAAGGGGTACGGCCGGTACTGTCGATCAAGTCCCTCCTGGCACCCAGCTGGACAAGGAATTTGACGTTTGCGGTGTTGCCACGCTCGGCTGCAAGGTGTAGCGGCGACCGTGCTCGGTTGTCGAGGGCGTGGATGTCGGCCCCCTCGCCGAACAGCAGAAAGGCCAGCTCTGTGTCTCTCGCGAACGAGGCGTAGTGAAGGGGCGTCATGTCCCCTGCGCCTCGGAACTTGATGTTCGGGTGGTGTTGCACCAGCATGTGTGCAATTTCGTAGTGCCCGCCCCTGGAAGCCTCCAAGACCGCCCTGTCCTTGAGCGTATGATACCCCCGCCGAAGGAGAGCGGACACGATGTGGATGTGTCCGTTCAAGGCCGCAAGCGGCAATGCTTGCCACGGAGTCTCGGGGCATCTCTTCAGCAAATAGTCCACCAGTTCGAGGTTGCCATTTTCTGCCGCATAATCGAGCGGGGTCCGACCATCGTCGTCGAGGATGCTGATTTCCCCCTCCATAAGTCGGTCTGCCAAAGCTCTGGCGATGGTGGTGGACCTCTGAATCGAGGCGTAATGAAGGGGCGTCTTGAGGTGCCTGTCGCATTTGGCAAGACTTCTTGCCTCTAACACCAAGAACCTGCAAATATCCGTCAAGGGCGGGCTTTCTTGCCAGGGATGGACGTCTTGCTGCCCAGACGGGACATCTTGCAGTGTGGTGAGGTGCGTTCCGGGTATGCTGCGAGCACTGGGTTGCGTTGGCCGACCATGGCCGCGGCCCATGGTCGTCATGTGCTCCTTTGGTGCCCGTTGGCACGCAATATGCAGCGGAGTGCGGCCCCAAGAGTCACATGTGTCTGCTGCGCTCTCGCCCACGCCGTCTGCACTGCTGGATCGCCAAATCGCGACAGGCAAGTCGAAGTAGGCCATGAAATGGAGGGGACTGAAGTTGTCGGGGAAATCCTCGCTCAAGTCGGACGCGTGCAGGATCCTGCAAAGCAGCGCTCGTCGTTGATCGTCGTGCAGAATATCGGAAGCCTTGTGGATGGGCCGTTCTCGCGACCTTTTGATATGACAGCCCCAGAATTTACCCATGTAATCCAGCAACGGGATCTCCTGTCTCTGCTTCTGCTGCTGCTTCTGGCTGGCATCGTCTTCATGTGTAAACCCCCCGCTCAGACATGAGCTTCCGATGAAGGAGACGACACAACGAGCAACATAATCATTGCCCGTCGGAAACAGGGCATCCCGAAACAGGCGGAGGTAGTGTACCAGAGAGGCGTGGACTGGTAGGGCTGTGTTTTGCTCCTGATCAACTGTCAGCAGCCCGAGACTGACGTCCTCGATGAGCTGTGGAAAGGGAAGATTGTCGGGACTGAAAGCCTGATTTGGGTCGTATTCCCCTGTGTCCACATATGGATCTATTGAGACGGCTTGCTGCAGTTCCGAGAGGGTGAGGCGTCGTTCTGCGTAGGCGAGCCAGACAACGATGCGGGTTGCCAACTCAGCCCTGCTCGGAGGCTGCTTTTGCAGCCGCTCGATCAGGAGGTGACACGTGCCCTCTACATTGAGAGGCAAAGTCTTGAGGCGTGTTTGGACTCGGCGGGGGGCTGTCTGCTGGAGGAGCTCTGACAGTTGGCATTTGGCGAAGAGAAAACTGCACGACATAAGCTCAGGTTAGCGGGCGGAGAGGCGAAAACCCAGTCTAGGCCTGGGCGGCGACAAATCGATGTCAAATACACAGTCAGTGGGAAGATTCGGGGGCAAACGTACATTCCCTCTGAGGCTTGAACCAACTGGTCGAGAACATCCTGAGAAAACTCGGTGCCTCTGGTCTCCATCAGCCCAAGATGTTGTTCGCAACTTTGTAAGTCAAGACTCAAGTCGCGCCGATTCAATATGGTGGCCGAAATGTCGAGGCTGATGGGCGCATGTGGCAACATCAACTCCCCCAACGCTGGCGAAGGCCTCGACGTCAGGAACAAGCGGCAACGGGAGCGCAACAATCTCTGGAGAGGGTCGGCCAAGTCTGCTAGGTCCTGGCACTCGTCGAGGCCGTCGATGAGGACAACGACGTCTGAAAACCGGGGGACGAGGCTGAGGAAGTCGGAGACGAGGTCGTTCACAGTTGGGCGTGCACCCTCTCCCGAGCTTTCCCGCCTGTCCCAATTTAGAACCAAGCGGCTGGGGAGAGGGACGCGGTGGTAGCAGAGTTGCCGCAGCAGATCGGCGAAGGCGGTGTAGACGGTCTTCTCGGTCGTGGTGTCGAGAAAGCAGTACAGCACGGCCGTTGCGCCGTTCTGCCCTGCTTCGCTATCCGTCTGGGCCCTTGCCTTGGCTTGCAGGTGATCGGCGAGGAAAGACCTACGATGGGAGCGTCAGTGACTGCAGCGGCTCAAACAGGGGGGGTGGGTTACAGGGACAGCAGCCGGGTTGTAAGGACTCACGTTAGCATAGACTTGCCAGCGCCTGGCTTGCCTGAGCACCACAGGACGGCAGGTGAGGAACCCCGCTTCAGCCAGTCCTGGTACTCCTTTCGGTCCAGAAGCCACTCTCCAGTCCCAGGAACGCGGATCCGGGCGAATTCCTGCTGCTTTCTGTCGTAGTCGGCCGGCATCAGCCAATCTAGGATACGCTGCCTGCCCATCATCATAACGGGTCGCATTTAGTACGGCAAACGCCATCCTCATATCTGAATCTGAGGTTGTCGACGGGCCCGTGTGTGTTGCGTCCTCGGCAGCTCTGCTTATCACAGTCATTAATTCCTGTGGCATTTCCTGAATCCCCCTCCCCTAGGAACGGCAACCTACACAAGAAGAGTTTCCCGAAATTGCTCATCAGACCCTTCCCGCCGGGCCAGGGCGTGCTCATCCGTGTTGTTCTTCCGTTGCTGTGGCATTGGATCGCCTTGACGGACCACGGGGGAGGCGCCCGCATGGGCGCCATGGACGTCATCTCGGGCCGGCATTGTGCGTTTCAACTGTCTCCCACTGCCTCTCAAATCATTGTACTGGCTAAGCAGGTCCAATGATATCTCGCGATCCTTGGCGAGGGTTGCCGGTAAATGATGAAGGGCCGCAATTTTGCACACGGACAAGTTTAGGGCGGTATTGGCTGCGGTGGAATTGAATGCGTCCATGGCGACGGGGAGATGAGTTGGGGACGAGGAGGGCGTTGGGCGGGTGACAAGGGGAGAGTGTTGGGCGGGTGATGACGAGGGAGAAAACTTAAAGAAGCGGGTGGCCAGGAGGGAGATGGGCGGGTGTGAGAGGTACCTCGAGTTGGGCGTGCCCTGCTGGGTCACCTGTCCGTACTGTGACCGCTGCTGGTTCGCGTACTGGGGCATGTTCTGGTGGCCAAACGGTGTCTGAGCCTTGGCTAGCTGAGTTGCATACTGATTGGGGTAGCCGTTTGGCCGCGAGTACTGATTGGACTGCGGAGGCCGCGGCGGCTGGTGCGCTAAGGGGGGAAACTGTCGCTGCTGCTGGAAATTCTGCTGGAAGTTGGGTGTAGCCGTTGGTCAGAAATACTGCTGAGGCTGCGATGGCGTTCGGGTAGGAGTGCCATACTGGGTGTTTGGCGTGTGGTACTGGTTCGCGTACTACACGCTGAGCGTGCGTTGAGCAGGTCGCGTGTTAGCTTGCGCCGCTTGCTGCTGGGCCCGCAGCCTGGCTTGCGCTGCAGCGTCATCTTCTTCCATGACACCCCTGTATTGATCCGTAGATATCTGGACCTTGGTGCTGATCAGGAGCTCCTCGAGCTGATCGCCGTTCAGCTTCGCTATCGCGTAGGGCGGCAGGGTCTTGATGATGAGCGCCAGCTGGGACGCGATGCTGGCGAGGTTGACGTTGAACGAAATCACGAAGAGGCCAGCGATCATAACTGTCGGTGCCCCCTTCGATCCAGTAACGTTGAGGAGAATTGTAAGAATTGGGCTGGCCGAATTGATGGCTTCATCAATGGATCCCATCGAATCAAGAAGCGCGTTGACGATGATGAAGCCGAGGCATCCATTCATGAAGATGGACCAAAACATGGCCTTCGGGACGGCCGACTTGGCCTTGCGAGTCTCCTCGCTCATGTGGATTGCACCGTCGACTTGGCCTTGTCTGGGCATCGGCGGAACGGGCGCAGTCCATCTGGAGAGGCGCCGTAGAGACTGTCCGGTTCTACGTCGCCCTCAAGGTGCAAGTTAACCTCGACGCGCACGAGAGAGGCATCCAGAAGCAGTCGGTTCATGTTATCCTCGGGGCGGCCATGGAGCTAGGCTTTGTTGGTCAGCCGGGTGAAGGGCCAGGCCACGGGCCCAGCCAGACTTTTGGTGGCGAAAGGACTGGTTGGGAGGAGGACCCCCTGGAGACTTCGTGGGGACTGCGGGGAGTTCATATCTACCGCGGTGAATGCAAAGACCCAGGTCCTGACCTCCTCTAACCCGAGAAACCCGCGGCCAAGGTTGTGAATTCACCTTCATGTTGGTTGATTTGGTCGTGAGTGCCCCTGTCCGGTTCTTGCTCGAGACGAGGAATATTTGTCGAGGCATTTGCCAAACGCTTTGATAGACCGAGAGAATCTCCTTGACCTTGTCTCGAATACAACGAGCTCTTACCTGTAAGAACAGTTGTGGTGCGCACCCGCACTCTTGACGGTTGTAGATGGAGGTATTTGTGAGTACATTATCAGTCTATGATCCGAGTATATTCTTACAGGCGACAAACGACCGCTGCACCGCTTACATGCCCAAAGAGGCGAATCCATGCAGGAAATCACCCGCTGCCTGCTCGCCGTGTCCCGACTTAGTCAACAACGAAGCTCTCCAGCCTTCTCCCGACCTTTACACTCCAGACGTCGATGTTCCTATACCACCAACCCGAGAGGTACAAAGTTATGCTCAACAAGAAGACCCAACCGATAATAAAGCCACCCGTCCGGCCGAACTGATCGAAGAGCCTGGGCATGACCCAGAAACCCAGGCAGTGCAGGACGGGGCCGTGGACGAGGTACAGCGAGAAGCTTATCTTGCCCAGGTACTGTGCTACCCGTCCCTCCAGAAGACCACGAAGGTAAGGGTCGCGTATGACGCAAGGGAGGAGTAGCAGAGAACCTATCGACTGATAAAACATCCACCCTGACAGGGGGTGGTAGTACCGCGGCACCCATGTCGAGAGATACTTGAATCCCGGCGTGTACTCGGCAGCGGCGTCGGGGTAGGAGAGCAGGTAGAGGGCCAGGAGGATCGTGGCCCGGCGCAGCGCCGTTTCACGGCGCGCCTGTCGTCCAAAGCCAGCTTGGCGACCCGGCCTGCCCGTCGCTGGAGGCAATAATCCCTGGTCGTGGGGGGAGCGCTGGCCGTTGGGCGGGTGCCGGATGTCCAGCTCTGACAGTGTTGCCCCTCCCAGGAACGTGGCCATGTCCCACCGTGCCATTCCCAGGCTGTAGGCGGCGAGGATTCCCGCAAAGCCCAGACGCCACCTCGCTTTTATGGCGGCTGTCCCCAGCAAGAAAATGTAGATGAACATGGATCCGCGGAGCTCCATGGGGATGGTGAATGTATGCGGGTCGTACCGTGGGTGGTAGTGGCCAAAGTTGAACGGGTTGGCCCACTCTGCATAGGCTCTTGTGAAGTTTTGGAGCGCATACGTCATGTTGTCGTGGATGAAAGGATGCTCCTCCCATGAACCGCCCATCTGGACAAACATGAATTCGCTGGCGTTTGTGACGTTGGTGCCCACGAGTTCTATGGGCACCGGGCCCTGGTATGGCGTCTCATGCTCGCCCTGACCCTCGTCCAGATAGGCCTGCACCGCCCATGTGTCCAGCCCCTTGGTGCGGTTCCAGAACTTGGACAACTGCCCCTCGGCCCAGCCGGCTAGGTCGTATGTGCGCGCGGGGCTAAACCCTTCGGACGTGGCATTCAGGCAGAGCGATCTGTTCCACCCAGTGACGTTGCTCAAGAACGCCGAGTCGTCCAAGAGAAGGTAATCCGCGATGCCTTGGGCGCCGGTAAGGGAAACCGTCGTGTTGGGACAGCGTCCGTCGAGCTTGACCTTGGCGATGGTGCCATTGATGTAAGCCGAGTCAGGGCCTTTGAAGATGGCATCCTCGGATCGGTAGGCGCCCATCTGCGCGAGCATGGCCACGATGAACATGCTGATGGTGGGCGGGAGATAGAGGCGGAAGACGCGCCTGAAGACTGCGGACGCAAGGCTCCGGTAGGCGGCGTCGAGGCGTCGCTCGTGTATGGATCTCAGGATGTGACGACAGAGGACGTAGCCGGATATGGCAAAGAAGATGGCGACCATGGGGCGGCCGCGATGCAGGAGACAGATGATGGGCAGCTGTGACCATCCTGAGTAAGGCTCGAGGGATCCAGGGGGCGCGGCGCCGTAGCCCAGCATGATTATGGGGGTCCATGGCCAGAGGAAGTGGTAGTTGAAGACGAGGAGACAGGCGATGCCGCGGAGCCCGTCGAGGCTTCTGATCTTATCCCTGCTGCTCCTGGAACCGGGGGCTGGCGCTGAGGTGGTGGGCGCCTTTTCATGGTCGTGGTCGGCGTCGCGGCCTGGGCCTGAGGGCTCTAACTGGGAGAGCAGCTCCAAGCCGTGCCCCTCGTGCGCGTGCGAGGACTCGCCGCGGGCGCTGGAGAGCATCATTGATGCTTGCGCGTGAGCGGGAGGTGTCGCGACGGCCATGGTGGGATGATGAAACTCGACGTTACGACGTAAGGTGATTGAGGTGGGGTTGTCCAGCGCTCGGCACTTGGCTTGGGGAGCCGTGCCAACCCGTTCAGGGGCCCCGACCCCACCTCCGGTTTACCTAAGGGGGCCTGAGTGTCGCAGAGCAAGGAAGCGGGGTGAACACAGTACATTGGCAATACAGCAAGGAAGCGTAGCTACAGGCAGCCATTTATGTGAATGATTGCCGGGCCGATGTTAGAAAAACCGGAAGTTACACCCAAGTCCACGCCTCATTTATCCAACGTCGCTAACGAGGAGTATCGTATGTGCTTCCACCCGTGTTTGTAGCCATCTCGTAGACGCAACCTACGGAAACGGCGGGGTCGTGCTGCGCCACTATTCTCAGGGGCAACGCCCCCCTGAGAGACCCCGGCATCATCCCAGGCCCCCTCCAGAGGAGGAGGCATCGACCTATCCACAGCCCTTCCTGCGACACAATTTACCAATTCTGGTAAATATTACTCCGTGCTGCAAGGCGGGCTGTTCGTTAACCATGATTATTTGATTACCCGGCTCAACTCAGCTGGCGCTCCCGATGTACCTCTAATGGTTGGCATCTTAGTCACGCGACAATCCTCGTGATGCGTGAGGAACGCGTTATTGATCATGAAGGGTGTTGCAATTCACTGCTGTCGAATGAGATGAGGCTGTTGAAGACCCTCTCCAGAGCCGGGGTTGAACCGGGGATATTCCGTATATCCTCCGAGGTACTGCACGCCTCAGCTCGACCAAACAACTCATAGTCGCAGGGGTAGAGTACAGAGCTTGAACTTGGGCCCAACTACTCACCACGGACGAATATAGCGTTACTTCAAATCCCGCCCGAGATTCGGCTCCAAGTCTTGGAGCAGGTAATCTATTCTCCGGCTGACCGGCCATCCTGTCCCGCAGCCAGCCAAGACGGCCGCAAGAGACTGTCGTCGGACCCATTCACGGGTGGTGGCATATGGCAACAACCGACGTTGCGCAATCCTGCCGTCCCTCTCCTCTTGGTGAATAAGCAGATTCATGTCGAGGTTAAGGACATTCTCACGCGCGCGGGCACCAACTACCATGTCGACATCATGTTTGTCAAATCCTACGGCCTCTGGACCACCTGGTCCATCCCGGCGCCTCCCCGGACGCCGTACATAGACTGTGTCCGCGCCTCGATACGCCTGTTCGAGCCTACCCCAGACCTCGACGCCCGTTTCAGAGGATCCTTGAGCTTTCGCCCAGGCGATGGGGGTCCGCCATCCGCCGTCTGGTCCTTCTACACGCTCCTCACAGGCGTGCTCAATCACGGGCCAGGCATTCCGGGTGAGCAATCGTGGAAGGACTGCGAGTCTCGGTATGCATGTAAGAGGATAGTGATTGACGTCCTTGCCCCCACGGATAAGCACGACTATAAGGGTATCCTCTGGGAGGACGATAATAATATGCCTCCGGGGCTACCTTGGCCCCACCTTAACCATGACGCACCAGGCGGAGGCGCCGATGATGTCTTCTTTCGGCCCTTCGGACGGCCCATTTGGGAATAGCTGCGGTAGACACATTCGATGTCTAATCTGTCGCAGCGGACGCAGCGGCTGTCGGGCCCCCCTTCCCTGACGCATCGGTTCTTGAGTTCGTGACATCGCTCACAGGACGCACGCAGCTTAGCCTCCTGGGCAGAGGCTTCTGACGGCGGACGCTGCATAGCACACACAGGTGGTACTGTTGTTGAGTCGATGCCCGGGGTAGGAAACCAGTGAAGCGCTCTCGGCGGGTTGGAGTGGCGTTGAAAGCGAGAGCTCCCAGTCTCGGATCGACGGCGGGGGTACGGATACAAAGCGAGAGTGCTCAGGCTGCAACCTCCCGTGTGGTCCCCTGCTTGTGTTTGTGGCTTACCGCCCAGCACCGGGCCGCCGTGTTCTGCCAAGACCAACCAGACCAACCGGGCTTTTGGATCTTGCGTGTTGGGGCCCGTTTGGAAAACCAGTTTCTCTGGATGTACAGCATACCACTGGATCAGGAGTCTTGCCTGGAGGCGTCTAGTGCGGAATCAGACCTGAAAGAAGGAAGGGACACCATTCCAACTACGTACCAATTCAGCAACGGGCCATTTTTTGTCTTTCTTATTTACCGATATTGTGAATCCTTGGTGGACCTTCGGTTTCTGATCTTGTTGATGGTGTGATGGAAAATCTGCCGGAAAAGATCAAGAAGCGAGTCGACGGTGGTAAGAGAGATGAGAAGGCGTCGACGGACAAGATGGGGGATATGGGAAAGACTGGAGGGGTGAGTTCCTGAGGAATCGTAAACGTGACAATGTGTTTAATAGAGGCTAGGGTCAAGCATGGAGACATTGGCAGTAAGCATGCGAGTTGTGGTATTCCCGCTAGAACAGTGTACTCTTCCGCGGTTAGCTCCAGGCGCTTCAAGCGGCTGGGGTGAGCTAAGGTACATAACTTACCCTGCTCCGTTGGTCGTACGAGCAGGGTA
>FTEL01008814.1_pt1 | contig 10256 bp, 4 predicted proteins | sample 1658911 | NCBI WGS metagenome assembly FTEL01 (sample SAMEA3914869, study PRJEB12502) | metagenome | biome: forest; material: soil | place: USA | collected 2012-03-12 | depth 0.1 m
CCGCGCGCGCACCGGCGTGCCTCCCACCTCCTCCACTGGTACCCAGCCTGCCTGCGCTGCCTTGCGTGTTCGGCCCGAGCGACCCCATTCGAAGCAGCCCACCCACACACAACACCCACCACCCGCGCCCGCACTCGCACTCACACTCACACCCCCTAAGCCTAAGCACATCCACCACCGCTCCAGTCCTATCGACAATTCCCTCCAGCCCGCATTCCATCTCGACGCTGCCAGCTCCGCTTCTGCCAGGGATCCACCCGCTCGTCGTCGCACGCGGGCAGACATCTCAGGCCTCCTCGAGCTGACCCGTCGCCGCACAACAAAGAACAACCTCCCCCCCCCTTCCCACTCACCATGGCAGAACGCTACTCGACAGAGTTCCTGCTGCACCTGCGCCAGTCGCCGCTATGCGTCAAACCTCCAAATCTGCCTCCGCCCGAGGAATGGATGGGGTGCGTTTCGTCTCCGTCTCCCCCCTCTCCTTGGCCCCTGTGCCCACAACGATGCACATTGCTAAACTCTGCCTCTTGCCCCAGACCGCCCCCAGACACATTCCGCAACCCGCAAAAGACAGCCAACGACCGCCCCAAGGGTGGTGAAGGGGCGCTCCTGAACCAGGAGAATCGTCGACCCGCCCACGACCGCAATGGCTCCAGAAATGCGGCGAGTACGTGTCCCCACCTCCCCCTCATCTCCTCCAATCTCCCCCCAACCCCGATCCCTCGCCGTGCACACACTTCTGGTCGCCCGGCTGACACAACACTCTGCAGACCCGGACGATATGATCCTCGGCCCACCGCGGACAAGCTTTGCCTCCGCCTCGGCAACGTCAATGCGCCCGGCCCGAGCCGGGGACGCGGAGAAGGGATTCAAGGACTCGGATCGACAAGATCGTACCGATCGCTTCAATTTCCGCACCCGCGCCAGCGAATTGGAGGCCCCCGGCGACAGGTTCGGCAGAGACGCAAGGGACGGACGAAACAGTGCCTTCCGCCGCCGCGGCGACCAGGACCAAGACAACGAGGGCTGGAGCACCGTGAAACCCCGCAAGAGCTTTGGCCACGACGGCGCCGAGCGCTTCCACGGACGCATGGGCGCTGTCGGCAGCAGCGACCGCTTCGGCACTCGGGACGACACCCGGCGCACGCGGGATCGGGACGACCGCGAGAGCGGGGAGCGCCGCAGCCGCACCTTTGACCACCGGCCCCGGGACCAAGAGGGCGAGGAGCCCGAAACCCCGCGCAGGAACGGACTGGCCCGAGGCAAGTCGGAGTCGTGGTTCAAGGACAGCGCCCCCGCCGGCGGCAATGAGACCCCGGCCATGTCCCAGCGCGAACGCATCGACAAGGCCAAGAGCTGGCGTGACCGGGACCCCGAGGACAAGCCAAACGACAAGTACGGCGACCGCAACGACCGAAACGATCGAGGCCATGACCGCCGATGGGACCGTGATCGCCACGCCCGCGTTGAGAATGACCCGGAGTGGCTTGACGAGCCCCTCGAGGAGAAGGGCCACGGCCACACCGAGGAGGACTTTAAAAAGTTCATGGAAACAATGAAGGCAGCCAGGGGAGGGGGCGCCCCCAAGTCGGAGGAGAAGCCCACCATGTCCCCCGACAAGCCGCCCGCCGACAACGTGGCCGCCGAGATCGCCCACAAGTCTATCTCGGCACCCGCAATGGAGCAGGGCCCAGACAAGTTCTTTGCTGCCTACGGCAACTCTGGTCTCGATGCCGGCGCCCCCATCACCGAGGCGGCCAAGGATGCAGCGAAGCCCAAGGCCGCGAAGTCGTCGAGGTTCATGGCATTCTTGGCTCCTCAGGAAGACAGCCGAGCTAGGACCGAACCCCCGACACCTGCGCCAGGCGCCCCGCCGGCTGACAGGCCTGCAGCCCCGCAGCAGAGCGACGCCGACAAGGAAGCCTTTGCGCTCCTGATCCAGAAGCTCCAGCGGTCCGGGGTTGGACCCCCCATCCAGTTGGGCGGGCCACCGCCGGCTCAGCCAACCCCGAACAGGTTCCCCGAGCCATCTTTCCTGGAGCTCCAGCAGCAGAAGAGCGCCATGGCTTCGCCGGAGCCATTCCAGCAGTATGGAAGCAACGACAGGCGCGAAGAGCAACGCATGCGTACACCGCAATACTCGATCCAGGACATTCTCTCTCCCCGAGCCGGCGGACTGCCTATGCCGCAGCCCCCCGCCACCCGACCCGAGCAGGCCTTGCAGGACCTCCTCGCCCAGCGGCACCACCTGCCCAACCAGCCGAGCGCGCGTCCGGAGCAGCAAAACATGACCGCCGTCAACCGTAACAGGGATTTCCTGGTAGGGCTCATGCAGAGCCAGCGCGACGCTCCCGAGCCGCCGCGCCCTGACCAGCTCCTCCTCCGCATGCCTCAGCCTACCAAGCAGGCATCGCTCACCACCATGCCGGACCGTGAGCCAGACTACCCGCGCGAGCGCAGCGCATCTCAGCGCCAGCAGCTTCGCGGCCAGGGCGGCCCGCCAGGCTTCCTCGATGAGAGCCAGTTTCATCCAGGCGACGTTAACTCCCGTCCGGCCCCGCAGCCCACCCAGATCCTACAGCGCCCGCCCCCACCCCCTGGCATGGATCACCAGATGCACCCCTTCCACATGGGCGGCGTTAACCCCGCCGCGGCCCCTGGCCAAATGCCCCAGCGGCCCATGATTCCTCCTCCCGGGCTGATGAACAACGGCCCGCGCAACATGCCCATGCCTGGCATGTTCCCCCCCAACTTCCCCCCTCCGCACGGGCATGGAGGACCCGGTGGACCCCCGGGTAACTTCCCTCCCGGTCCCCCGCCACCCCATGCCGGCGGACCTCCGCTTCCCGAGGGCATGGTCGGCCCGCCCATGCCTCCCGGCCCGCCGCGTGCGATGCAGCCCCCTCCCGGATTCTACGGCGGACCGCCTCCTCCCGGGTTCATGCCCCCTCCCGGCATGGGCGCCGGCGGCGGCTTTCCAGGACCGGACGGCCCGCAGCCCCCTAATGCCGGCCCTGGACCGGGCCATGGTGGGATGGGCGGGTTTAACGGCATGAGCCCGTTCGAGAGGCTCGAGCGCATGGGTGGTATGGACAGACGCGGCATGATGCCTCCTCCGCCGGGTGGCTATCGTTGAGCAAGGAGAGTTAGTTATTCGCCCAGCGAGATTTTATGAAGGGAGGGCGAGTCGTTGTATGGGAAAGGTGTGTGGGGGCATCAGCGGCCGCCCCCGCGACCCTTTCCCTCTTCCCGAGGCCGAGCGAGTATCCATAGGATACCTACTTACCACGTCTTACCTACTTCCCTGCCTTTACTGCCCTACGCACCGTCAGCATTATTTAGTTTCTGGCCACACATGAGATGGAGAGAGATTGGGGCTAGGCGACGGATGGATGGGGGGGCCGACGGATGAAAGAAGCGGACGGATGATATGAATATGGAGCAGCAGCAAAGCATGCAGTCCAGATGCGGAAGGATTCGAGGGGGGTAAGGGGGACGTACGGGTCTGTCTGGTAGAGGCTGTAAGCAGTGTCTCGTTATGCGGTTGTATTGTTGTGTTGTTTTACCGTGGCGTGCGTGCGGTGTACATACTGCGCTGTGGCTGGTCGGGGTCAAGCGAGCAAAAAATGCGAAAAATGGCAGGGTCGCTATTAGAGCAAATCAAACAGATGCCCTCGTTTTAGCGAGTTGTGTTCTTGAAAGTGTGTTGTTTTGCCGTGGGAGGGCAAGGGCAGATCTGATGTATCTGGCTCTACACCAGCCAGTTCACGATCGCTTCATCAAGGGACCCACTGGGTGAAAGCGTCACGCAAGCAAATAAACCTGGCACAGTTCAAAACATTATTTTCTCTCCGGGGTATTTATCTAAGTAACATACGTCAAGTTTTGCGGCCAACAGACCTGGACAGACAGACAACACTTGCAGCAAACACCATGACTCCCCTCCGTTTATGACGCCCCCAACTCCAAACCTCACCACCAAACATCAAGCCCATCGGGCTGAAAACAGCAAACAGTGTACAAAACAAGCACCTAACACCGCTCAAACACACGATACAACCCCTTGAGATCAGCAACTTCCAGCATAGTCCCCTGCGTCAACGCCTTAGTAGCCACCAGCCTAGCCTTGAACGCCGGAAACAGGACATGCTCGACAGCCCTGCGAACGTGTGTCCTCCGGGCCCTGATCTCCTCGTGTATCTCCTTCTCATCCCTAGCAGCGTCCTCCTCGTTGCCCGGCGACGTGGGGAGCTGCTCGGGCACGTAAAAGGCGGCGAGCTCCCGGAGAAAGGTCTCGAAGCAGGCTTTTTCCTCGGTCCAGTTGACGTGCGGGCCGAGACGGAGGAGGAAGCGCGGGAGCTTGACGATGGCGGGTGTGTAGCCCTTGACGAGGAGGGGGATGCTGAGGAGCTCGCCGGTGGGGGAGATCTCGAGGGAGAAGTACTCGAGGAGCATCTCGCGACGTTCGACTAGCTGTTGGGCGACTAGCTCGACGAGCTCGGCTGAGTCGAGCTCGCCTTCCTCGTCATCGCCACCGCCGTTCTGATCCCCAGGGGTGGTGTTCGTTTTTTCCTGCTCGGCGGCCAATGTGAGCAACTCCCGCAGATCAAGCGGGGGACTGAACCGAATGACGCCAAAGTTCCCAAAATCCGTCAGCCCCAGCTGGTAAAAATACTCGAGGCAGACCCGCCCGTAGTCCACCAGGTACAGCTTCACGCCGCCCTGGATGGCGGCCAGCCGGCGGCGCTCGTCGACGACGCCGACAAAGGTGTGGTTCGCAAAGATCTCGGTCAGCTCGTGCTGCATGTCCTCGCGCACGTCGGCGCGCAGCTCGCGCACGCTGATCAGGCGACAGGGCGTCAGCTCTCGGTCGACGGTCTCGTACTCGATCTCGGCTTCGCTGCTGTGGGGCGGGGCTCCGGGGCCGGATGAGGGCCCGGCGCGGCCGGTGGGGAGGGCAGGAGGCAGCATGCTGGTGATCTTGCGGAGGTTGGTGTCTGTTCGGACGAGGTTGTTCTCGTTTGGCCGGGAAGGTGTTTTGCGAGCGGCACCGCCGCTGCTCGGCTTGGAAGGGGTTGCGGCCGATGTTGACGGCTGGGCTGACCCTGACCAGGTGCCGCCTGGGAGGAGGCTCTGGGTGAGAAAGGTCCGGCTGGCGTCGACCGCGGCCAGCTTCGAGCGGATGTGCTCGCAGATGGCTTGGATGATCTCATCTTCGTTGAGGAAGTTGACCTCTCGCTTCGTGGGGTGCACGTTGACGTCGACTCGGTGCGGGTCGATCTCGAGACTGAGGTACACAAAGGGGTGGCCATTCTTGGGGAGAAAAGCGGCGTAGGTCTGCTCGATGGCTTTTCGGATGTTGGACGACTCGACACACCTGTGGTTGATAAACAACAGGACGGTGGTCTTCTTGATGCTGTAGTTGGCATTGGTAGCCCACCCCTTGGCCTTGAACGCCCAGCGGGCGTCGGACGTGGAGAACTCGGTGAGCTCGTTGGCGACACTGCCGCCGTAGATTTGTCGGATCCGGTCGGTGCAAGACGCAGTGGCCTGCACGGCGATGCTTGTGGCGGACTCCCCGTGTTTCTTGCAGGAGAAGGCCACATTGGAACAGTGGACGGCGTAGCGGCCGACCAAGTCGATGATCTTGTTATACTCGTCCGCTGCGGACCGAAAAGCGCGGCGGCGCGTGGGAACATTGTAGAACAGGTCCTCAACGGTGATCTGGGTCCCCTGCCTGCCTGCAACGGGCTTTGGGTCGGGCGGCTGGCCCGGTTTGGACGGAACCAGCTTCCCGGCATCGTAGTGGGCTCGCCAGGCGCGGTTGGACTCGCGGGTTTTGGTGGTCACGGTGAGATGGGCAATATGGCTGATACTGGCCAGGGCCTCTCCTCGGAAGCCGTATGTGGCGATGGTTTGGAGGTCTTCAAACTTCTGCAACTTGGAAGTGGTGAAGCGCTCACACAGGATGGGCAGGTCGTCCTTCTGTTTCGGCGGTGTGAGCAGCTGGGCACGGGCAAGCGGGGCGAAGGGGGTGAGAGGAGAGTCACACATCGATGCCACAGCCGTTGTCTGTGATCTGCAGCAGCTTCAGGCCGCCATCCTTCACAAGCACCTCTAGAGCCGTGGAGCCAGCGTCTACAGCGTTCTCCATCAACTCCTTGAGGGCATGGACCGGGGCCACGATGATTTCCCCGGCGGCGATTTTGTTGACGACATCTTGGTCGAGAGCCTAGGGGGGCTTGGTCTCAGCGAGAGTGCAAGAGGAGCACGCAGAGACACAAAAAGGCGGTTAGTTACCTGGATGCGGCGGGGAATGGGTGTGTCGTTGAGAGCATCAGCCTTCCTCTTGGCGCCGCGGGGCGCATCCACGTCCATGACATCGTCCATGGCTGCCGCGGAGTGTGAATAATACGAAATAACGAGTAGGGAGGGCAAAAACTGGCCAGTTCCAGCGCCAACTGTTGGAGTTGCGGCCGCTGTTTGTGGCTCAGCTCAGCTTGACCAGGGCAACAGTCGCAAAACTCCAGGCTGCCTTGTGGCTCTCAGCAGGCATCCATCACCAGAACGCGACTTCCCAGCAGCGGCATCAGCGGGCGACCACCCTGGCCATACTGTGTAAATAGCAGCAGCCCCAGTTATTTGGCAGATTCGGACAGTGCAGCCGTAGCGGCCAGGGGATCCACCCAAAACCAAACCTGCCTCTCTCAATCATGCTCACCCCTCCGCGCATTTGCCCAAAACTTCGACCGTACGCCGCCGGCGAGGGAGACCGGCCATGCCTCCAGGCTGCAAGTCTGCCTTCCACGTCTCGGCTTTGGTTTCCGAGCGGGGGTGCCCCCAGCTCACTCTCCAAGCCACACTCGCTCCTCGGTCTCATGGTGGCTGTGGTGCCCGCCTGCCAGGCAGCAAGCTGGCCGAAGGCATGCCAGAACGACTTTCTTTTGTGCCTTGTTCGGTGAGCCGGTCAGGCGGATGCGCCAACCGAGATTTTAGGGTGCGATAGAGTTGCAGATGCAGCCAGCAGCCGCGCCGCTCCCGCCCGCCTCGGCACTCGCATGCCGCCCTTGCTTGCAGCCCTTCCTTGCAGCCCTTCCTTGCAGCCCTTCCTTTGCAGCCCGTCTCTGCAGCCCTGTCATGCTTCCAGGCGCACGGGAAGGTTCACAAGCGGGGCGCCCTCGAGTACCCCGGGCGAAAGTGAGAAAAGAGAAAATATGTGTCGACATGGGATGGGGCGGACGGTGAGGAGGGGGGCACGGGGCTATCTCGACCACTTTTTACGGTGACGATGCTACACGCCCTGGTGACTGCCACACCCCCCCCTCTCCCCATTCTGTGCCCTTATCATATTCCCATGCGCTCACTTGGCCGTATGGCCGTCTGCTTCCTCTCTATTCTGTCAAATATCGAGCAAACAAGACCCAGCCAGATACAGGCCCGCACTCGTAAACATCCTCATTGTTCTTTGCCGACGAGATCATGGCCAGCGATACACCACAAGATGCCCCAGGGTCAGGGCTTCAAGTCCCTGGCCGTGCTGTGAGCGAGGGGAGCTCGTCCATTCAGGTCAACGTCGATTCAACAAGTCATCGGTGAGTGCCCCTCCAACCACCCTTGGAGAGCCGCCATGTCTGATGAAGAGCCCATCGGTAGGGGTCGGAGTACAGGGAGGCGGTCCCGCTCGCCCTCACGGGCATCCGATCCGTCGTTAGCTCGGCAAGAAACAACACTCTCTCTGCCGCCCTTCCTTTCCCCACGTCCCTCGCCACAGCCCCCTCATGAGGACTACCTGTGGGACCTAATCTCCGTCACCGGATCGTCCGCCGACACCGACCGCGGCAGTCAACACGGTGTGAAGAGGCCCCGCGATGACGAGACCGTGGATGAGCCGTTAGCAAAACGGGATAAGCTGTGCGAGGAGTTGGAGCGCATGTCTGCGCCCGGTTCGGCCCCCTTTTCCGCCATGGCGGCATCGCCGTCTCCGGCCGTATCGGCTTCGGCGAACGGGAGCGCGAACGGGACCCAGCTCACCGTCCCTGGCGACCAGCCACTGACATCGAGGGCTCGGGACGCTTTTCCTCACAGACACCCGGTAAGGCCGCTACGGCTCGGCAGCGGGACAGTCATGTCCCGAAATGGTATCCCAGAAGCGCTTGAGCCGCCAGTCGGCCGCCCTGAGACGGATCACTCGGCCGATGATCGGGGAACACATGGGGAGACTTCACCCTGACCTCGTCTTTGACCCCCTCCGAGCACACGGGGGTTTTACTTTTCTCTTGGTCACGATACCTCTGTCTTTACCCATTCCAGCAGCCAGCGGGACCAGGTATGAGTGAGGTCTTGCCCGAATCTTCTTGAGCCACACTAATAACCAATGGGCAGCGAGAACAAACAAACCAAACAATTCATGCCGATGAGCAGTGCTCAGGCTCGACCGCTTCTTGGTCACAGCAACGCGAGAGATTGTCCGGACTATTGGGCGTTTGGGTCGGCCACCGACTCCCTGATTTTCATCATGAGAGCTGGGCTATCGTACCGTATCCCAACCCAACGAAGCCGCGGGGATTAACAAGATGGCCCGAACCGCATCGCCGCACACTCTGTGCAACCACGCAGCTTGGTGTAACCAGGTCCAAAAAGGGTCAGTCTGATCGCGGGGCCCAAACGGTTATGTTGCCGATCTCATGGAAATTCTCGGTGGCAGGCTAGGGGGAGGCCTGCCCTGGCCGGCGGTCCCTTGGGTGCTGAACTGATATGGAAACAAATGGGAACAACCTGGTAAACGGGTTAGTTAGTATTTTCGGGTTGGTCAGCTCATAGCAATTTGCAAGTTTTCCTCTAGAAGTGCTCCATTGCCCTGGCATGCCGCCCACCCCAAGTTCCAAGTGTGAATGGAACCTCACGCAACCCGAGCCAGCCTCCTCGATTCGCCCATGCCCCAGGCACATGCACCCACCCAACCCTGCATGTTACACAGCATATCTCCCCCCTTCCTCGCTCCTTCCCCCTGCCTACGAACAGTGCCGAGTGTCATTGAAGAGACAGGACGGTGAAGCGAAGCGCTGAGAAAAGTGCTGGCGAGGCACGCACGGGCAGGGCAAGATAATGAGCAGGGTTGACAGCTTGCTATGAGCTGCAAGCTGAAGTGCATCTCGCCATTTTGAAGACATGGGGCGTGCGTCGTCGAGCGAAGTAAGGTTCAAGGAAACTGGGAGGGAAATGGGCAGGGCAATGGGTAGGGAAAGTGGAAGAGAAATGGGGAGGGAAACGGGAAGGGCAATAAACAGAGAGGGCAGTGGACAGGCGAATGGGAAGAGCACGGATAGGGCAATGCAACGGGCAGGAAATGGACAGGGAAAAGGGAGCTCGTCCCTCCACATTTTGTCGAGCGAGCCCTTGCTCAAAGTTGAGTGGTAACTGCTACCCCTTGGCCAGCCAGACTAATAACAGGCCAACTATTACTCCCCCGTACCCATCCTTTCCTTTGGCCCGAGGACATTTTGCCTCTGCTTGTGGCCAAGTCACCTGCCCGGTGCCGACTCGGGCCCCTGCGCTGCGGCTCCGGTTGGTCAAAACCTCCGAACAAACCTTAAGTTAACGTCGGCCTGCCCAGGGTATTATCAGCTCTCCCTCTCTCCCTCTCTCCCGTCTTCCCCCGTCTTCCACTCCTCCCGCCCCGGCGTCCATGCCACCTCACGCTCGCCTCGCATTCCAGCCCTCCCAACACTGCCACAGCACGCCAGCCTCGCAGCCGAGAAGAGGCGGCAGTGTCAATAAACCCCCAGTTTCACTCTCCACACTGTCCAACCGACGCGGGCCTCCCCAACAGACCCGGGCCACGGATATCACAACCCAAACACCCCGAACAACCCGCCGCACGAGCAAGATCCCGCTTGACCCATCCATCGAGGAAACAGCAACACCTCTACGCAGACAGCAGCGAACAGAGACGGTCTTGAGAGTGGTCAAAGAAATACTCCTGGTATTCCGCCCGAGGCCCAGCCCTCTCCCTCTCCTGCTCCGCGGCGTCTCTCTCCCACGCCCGCATGGCTGGTCCTCCGCTCGCCGCCTAAAAAAGGGAATCGACAACTGCGCTCCCAAGAAAAGAAAGACAGAAAGAGAAACAAACACATCGCCCACACAACTACCGCCCCCCCTCATTAAAAATGGAATATCAGCAAGCCAAAGAAGAGATAGATGGAGGAAACGAGCACATCAATCAGCCGGACCCAACGCCAAAGAATGCTCCCCGCTCC
>FTEL01009568.1_pt1 | contig 10246 bp, 10 predicted proteins | sample 1658911 | NCBI WGS metagenome assembly FTEL01 (sample SAMEA3914869, study PRJEB12502) | metagenome | biome: forest; material: soil | place: USA | collected 2012-03-12 | depth 0.1 m
CCCCCTCCCCCGCCCAGGCTGTCCCACGGGCGTGCTCCCCGCCCCGCAACAATCCCCGCTGAACATGGCCACCATCACAGCCAAACTCGCCGCCTCGGAGCGCGACGCCGACGCCGCGCGCGTGCGTGCCAAGCTGAAAGCTGCGAGGCTCGTGCCCGGCAAGGGGAGCGCCAACAGCGGGGGAGTGAATCTCCCACCCCCTGGGTCATCATCTATGGATCTGGATGGCGGTGAGATTGGGGCTGTCAACCAGACGGGAGTGATGAGCACGCGGTCGTTTGAGAGTGATAGTGCTGCCGGATCGTCGGGGGCGTCGACCTCTGCGTCGGCGTCGGACGGCGCGCCAAGCTCGACCACCACTGCTACTACGGGGATGGGGAGGGATGACGAGGCGGATGAGTTGGGGTTTTCGCCGCCTGTTGCGAGGCAGCAGCCGCAGGAGAGGCAGAGGGTGAAGAGAGAGCAGCAGCAGATGCAGCAGCCGCAGGGGGGGAAGGTTGGGCCGGTGCCGGCGGGGGCGAGGAAGAGGGAGCGGAGGACGAGCAAGACCGCTTCGAGGCGGAGGAGTACGCTTAATTCGTGGGAGTTGGATGCGTTGATTCAAGGGGGGACGGTGGCGGTTGAGAGGTAGATGGGCGACGGAGAGGGGTTTCTTGTGTGGGGAGGTTTTCTCACGAAGGTGGTTGAGGAGGATTTCTGTTTTGTTCGTTGGGGAGGCTGGGAGTTTCTTGGGCGGACATACTGGGGAAGGGAGGATGTGGGCTGTTGTTTGGATGATGAGGCGGGGAGGGCCGTTGTGAGAGGGTGGACTGTCATGACTGATGATGAGATTGCACTTTCTTGGGTTCTTTCTGCTGGTTGTTCCCCCCCCCCCCCCTTGTTTGCCTCCTCATTCTTGTTCATTCATTGCATGCATATATGGACGGGTTTCAGGCTGGTGTTTTTCTCCCGTTTTCTCTCATCCTTGTTCCTTTTTCATCTCCGTCCCTGGTTGTATCTTGCTGTTTTGGGGGTGTGGGCATGCAATTTGGACAGCGGGCATCTTCTTCTCAACTCTTCGTCCTGCGTAGTGTGTTTTGTTCTGTTCCTCGTATATCCCTGCTGGGGCTGCTGTTCTGCCTCCCTTTGCTTTTCGTTCCCTGCATCAAATACTCGGCATTGGTATGGTGATGGGCTTTGTTTACGGCGTATTTAGTCACCTAGTTAGCGGAAGGGAATTGCATCGTCATTGGTATCGTCTTGCTCCAAAGATCCTCAGCCCGGACCCTTTCCATCCAGCGTCGCCACTTCCCATGTCCAGCCAAAACCTAGACCCTAAACCGGAACGCATTCGATGCCCCATCCCCAGGCACACCGTTGATGGCCCCCTCGACCCAGATACCAGCATCCAACTTCTTATTGAGCCTCACCAGCACCGCCCTCATCACGGTCGCCGCGCACACGGCAATAAAAGCCGTCACACAGTTGACAATCATGGCGGTAGTGTAATGCGGGTCCGCGCTCTTGGGGTAGAGGTAGCTCGCGTAGATGCTGCTGCAGTTGCTGACGGCGTTGATGAAGGCGAGGGCGGCGGCGCGCTTGGCAGGCGGGCGCGGCATCGTGTTGCTGATCCAGGCGAGCCCGACGACGAAGCCCGAGTAGACCGAGGGCACCATGAGCATCATGCTGAGGTAGCGCGGCGCGGCGGCCGTCGTCGTGGCCGCGATGATGTAGGCTACCACGGCGACCGAGAGCGGGATGGTTATGTGCCAGTACCGCTCGCCCGTCTTGTCGGCGTGGGTTGCGTTGAGGTAGGTTGCGATGACGCCCAGGACGTATGGCGGCGCCGTGAGCAGCAGCGTGATGGTGTTGCTGTTGCGGTTCTGCTCTGACAGGCCGCCTTTCAGCGTGTTGACGACGGTCGGGAAGAAGTTGGTGACGGTGCCGCTTGCGACGATGCAGAAGAGCATCACGAGCTGGGAGATGTTAGTTGTGAACGGAAAGACTGGGAAGGCCTCTGATTCTTACCAGAATGTACGTCTTGTAATCTGTAAACGCCATCTTCGCCCCCTGCCAGGACGTCTGCTCCTCGCTGTTGATCCAGTCATCCTCGCCGATGTCTTCTTGGAGGCGCCTAAATCTTGTCAGCTTCAAAGGCACAAATTATCCACCCAGAAGAGATGTTAGTCTCTCACCACACAGCCAACGCCCGCTCCTCCTCAGTAAGCCACACCGTCGTCCGCGGAAAGTTGGGCAAGACAAAGTAACAAGCAGCAGCCACGACAACAGTGACTGCGCCCTCGATGATGAACAGCCACTTCCATGCACCCAGCCCGCGCGCCCCATCCATCCCCCATGTCACGCCAGCTGCGATGAAGCCTGAGAAAGCACCCGAGATCAGAGCGCCTGAGTACAGAACGGCTGTCCGGAACCCGAGCTCCTTGCGCGTGTACCAGCACGAGAGGTAGTAGAGGCATCCGGGACTGAGAAGAAATACGTTAGGGGTCGGCTCGTGGACGATGTATTCCCGGTGTTAGTCGAGACACTCACAAGTAGGCTGCCTCGACGATACCCAGGAAGAAGCGATTCGCCATCAACCCCCCCGCGCTGGTACAGACGGCCGTGAGCGCCGAGATGATGCCCCAGACGATCATCTGGCAGCGGATCCCAACTGTTAGTCAGGGGCCAATACAGGGGGACAGCGTGAAGACGTACGCATGCCGGCAGGTAGATGGCCGGCTTGCCAAACTTGTTGAGGAACAGGTTCGAGGGTATCTGCATCAGGAGATAGCTGCGCCGGAGAGTTAGCATTTCAGTGATACAGATTGGTGGCTGGGGACGGCAACTTACCCAACAAACAAGATGCTCACTGCCGTCTGGAACTCGGTGGATGACAGGTTCAGGTCCCGCTCCAGGCCAGCCAGTCGAGCAGCGGCAATGTTGTTCCTGGTCCACAACATCACTGTCAGTGAGGGGTTGAGGGGAAGTTGGATGGGAAGCGTACACCTACCGGTCAATGTAGTTCATGATGTACATGATAATGATAGCCGGCAGCAGGCGGATATCAATCTTCCTCTTGAGCTTCTTTTCAAGGATGTCCCGCTCCTCGGGCGACACGTTCCTCAGGAACTCGGGCGCCTGGAGCCGCCGCGCGCTCGAGTCCTCCAAATTGGTGGTTGCGATTTTCTCGTCTGTGCTCCCAGTTTCGTCACCCTTGGATGCTTTCCCCGTCGGTGAGACAGCCATCTTGACGGTTGGTTTCGCGGTAACAAGCCACAAAGGCTTTGTTTGTCTCGAGAACTGAGTTGGAGGATGCGGGAGGGGAAAACAAACCACCCAGGTCCCTGATAGCCGTATATGAAGCGGCAGGTGAGGGGCAGCTTGCCGTTCGGCGAGCAAGCATATTTGGCCGAGGCGGGTAGTATAGCATGCAGCCCGAGACAAGGCGGCAGGGTGTCAAGCCAACCCAACCCAACCCAGTCTTCCCCAGATCTGGTGTCACCACCCGGCGGACCTGGCGCATGGCATGCCCTGTCCCACCGCGGCCGCACCACCCCAGCCGGGAGAACCATCCGCTCCTGGCGATAGTCCCCATCGGCGAGTACCAACATGGTGGGAGATCGTCCTTGCGGTCTGTCATTCACGGGCGAGGGTGGCAAGAAGCTTCCCCGGTCTCTGTTGTCATTGGCCCCGGGTAAACCCAACCCCGGCCCTCGTCGAGGGGATGCCGCCGAAGGTCGAGGTGTGTGCCGTGCGGGGTGTTGCAGCAGGGAACGATGATCGGCAAACGGGCAACGGGGAAGTTGGGGCACACCAAAAGATCCAGAAGCAAGGTTGGGGATGGCTGTGGATGGTGCCATGCCCTGAGGGCGTGAAAGGACAACCAAGACTCTCGGCGGCGTGTACGATGGCGAGGTTATCGCCAACATCGCCTGTCTCTGCGAGTTGACGCAGGCGGCGTCCTTGGCAACGGCTATCCGCTCGCCTCCAAAGCTTGGTATAAACCGCGTCCTCTTTGGCAGGCTTGGTGTTGGTACCTTCAGTTTCATCAAAACATGCCACATCTCGGCCGGGGCCGACCTCACCCTGCCCAGCGCGTCGACAACCCGGGAACCGGAGTGAGAACCGCCAAGTTTAAATGCTGGCTGGCGATTGGGGCGGTTGACGGGCAATTCAGAGTCCGTCACGGGCCCCAGCATCTGCAACTGTCACACGTCTGGTCCAGTCTCGACGCATGTCGTCCCGCCCGGCGTTGCATGCTTGGGCTTGTCGTCACCTCCCTCCGTATCTCCCCACAACTCTGATCAAAAACGCCTATATTCTCATTCATCTCTACACCCACCCCCCAAGATTCTCATTAAAAGTCTTACAGGTCATTCAAAAGTATCGCCCCAACCAACCAACCAACCGCCCGCTGCCGCTCTCATCGCATGTTGAAATACCAAGACACCCGAACCCGCAGGGCAAAACGCCTGCCCGTCCCACGGGCCATGCCAGCCATATACAGCGCCATCCATCTCCAAGTGTTCATACATACACCGACCCGGTGCTTGCTTGCGCCGCCTTGGGGGTACAGTACAGTTAGTTGGGTAGCCAAACAAAACCAAAAACAAAAAAAAAAAACAACAAAAGAAATCGTCATAAAATCCCCATCGTCAATTAATGCGTCACCGTCCTCACACCCTGGAGAATAACCCCAAACATCAACCCCCTCGCCACTTCCTCAATCTGGAGGCAATCGAACAGCCGCCCCAGCGCCTCCGACGTGGCGGCCTGGCCCATGACACCCATGAGCGCGGCGGGCACGCCGCTCTCGATGAGCAGCTTCCTGGCCTTGACGCGCAGGTTCTCCTTCTCCTCGGCCGTCATCTCAGCCGGCCACGCGGCCCGCTCCTGCTCCGTCGGCAGGGTATTCTCGCGGAGCTTCTTGAGGTGCGCCGCGATGCCGCTGTCCGAGGTGTTGGTGTCGAGGACCGACGACTGGATGAGGGTCTGGATGGACAGGAGGGAGGGGTTGCCCGGCCGGAGGAGGAACGACTTGGCCGCTGCGAGGAGGGTGCGGCGGATGTTCCAGGCGGAGGAGAGCGTGTACATTTCGTTGATGATGGCGAAGAGGAGCTCGACCGCGACGCGGGTTTCCTGCTCCGACAGCTTCGTGTGGACCTTGACGCCCTTGAGCGGCGGGCCATTGAGTCGTTGCTGGCTGCTGATTGTGGGCATGGTGAGGGAGCGCGCGTGGTGGAATTCGGTGGTACGGCCGTTGGAGGGGCTGACGGGGGATTCGTAATCGTCCGTGATCGTGTCGGGCGGTGGGGGGAGTCGGAACCCGTCGAAGCTGAGACTGGACGGCGACCTCGTGGGCGGCGCCCGGCTCGGGGCGCGGCTGGTAGGTCGACTGGGTGGCCGACTTTGTGGCCGGCTCGGCGGCCGGCTCGATGTCCGGCTCTGCTCCCGGCTGTTCCTGGCTGAGGCCCGCGAGAGCCGCTGATTTTCGGGCTCGGCGTCGCCTTGCGAGTTGTAGCTGGGCCGGCGCTCCATGGACGGCATCTTGCCGGGCTGGAGCGCGATGACGGAGGAATGCTGGCTATCCAGGCTGTCCCGCGCCCGGCGCATCCCACTGAGTGACGCATTGCTGTCGGCGCGAGGGAGTGCTGATATAGACAGTCGACTGGCTGCCGTAACATCTTGCAAAGCCGAAGGCGGGGGAGATGGCTGGGGCGCGGCAACCGGCTTCCGCTGGCCCAGGCCGATATTCCCCAGCACTCCCGTCACACCGTCGACTACCGCCTTCGATCCCTCCAGAGGGGCGCTCGTCAAGACATCCAGCATGTTCTTGCCGAGTTTCTCAAACGCCTGGAAGCCCGTCTTGGGGGCGTTGGGGATGTGGCCGTGGTCCCTCTCGAGGAACTTCTTAAGCCCCTCGCTTTCGGCCAGGCTGGGGTGCCCGCAAGCATCTCGGAGATAGCGCTCCAATTCGCTGCGCAGCGACGTCCGTGTATGCCCCTTCCAGGACGGTAGCATGCCGTGCTGTGCGGAGAAGACGGTCGCGCCAGAGATGGTGGCGATGCGCCTCAAGACCTCGTGAAGGATCTCAAAGTCGCTGTATTTTCTGATAATCATCCATCCGGGGTATACTGTTGTCGCCGGCTCGATCTGGACCAAGTAATCCCACATGGGCTTGGACCGCATGCGTCCATCGCCGGGCTCGTCCAGGACTGTGATGGTTGCGTTGTGCAGAGTCAGAGGGGGCGGCTTGCGGGGCTCGTTCGCGTCGGTTTCTATTTCTTCTTGAGCCGGCGGGACGATCTGGTCGAAACTTGTGAAACGAGAGTTGGCGTTCTGGGGTGGCGACGAGTCCTCGCTGGAAGAGGGAGTCAGGCCGGAGAGCGGCGTGGCTGGGGTGTGGATGGCTTCGTTGTTGCCCGAGGACCCGTCACTGCTGGTCCTCTTGGAGGCAGTCGTGGAGGAGGTGTCTAAGCGGCGCGGAAGAGGCGGCTTCTCCTCGTCGAGTGCGGCCGAGCTGCGCTTCACGGCGTCGGGAAACCCATCGGATGATTTTGTTGGGCTCACGCTGGGGGTTACTCGCGCTGCTTGTTTTGGCGGTTCTTCCTTGAGGGCAGCTCCCTTGGCGATCATCTCGTTCAGGCGCTTCATCTCCTCCATGGCCAGCTCCATCTCTTCCTCTGCCTTGCTCAGCTTTTTCCTGTGGGTCAAGGAGTCCTTCCTGAGCGAGTCCTTCCTGCGCGCCCGCTCCTGATCGAGGGAACTCCTGTTGCCCTTGGTGAGACCGATATTGCCCACGTTGCCGTCCAGGTCGGCAAACACGACATCGGCGCCGGGCCCAGTCTGCATGCCGACGTCGATGGCCTGGCTGATGTCAGGTTCCCCAGACTCGAGCAGATAGACGATCCACGTGTTGATCCACTCGGGTTTTGAGCACGACTGAAGGGTCATCTCGAGCACAACCCCGGCCAAGATCTCTCTCAGGAACACACGGGCTGGGTCGCACTCGTAGCTCGAACGGTCCAAGAAACCCAGCATGTCCTCGGCAGCCATGCGAAACTTTTGGGCCTGCTGCTTCTGGTTTAGGAGAGTGGAGAGGTTCGACTCGGGATGGGAGGCGAGGTAGTTGTAGACGGCATCGGGAGCGGCGACTTTGGAATCGGCGGGTAGCTCGGAAAAGGCGCTGGAGAGCTCGGACATGAAAACAACAAGGATGGAGGAGGAATTGGTCAGGAAGTCGAGGAAGGCATCAGCGGGACGCTTCCTGCTGAGGCGGTTGGAGACGGAGGTCATGAAGGTGGTGAGGGTCTTGCGGCAGGCCAGGGGGAAGAACTTGTCGGTGGGCACGATGGGCGAGTACCACCACTTGACGTAGTTGTCGATGACGGCGTCAACCAGCTCGTTCATGGCGTCGCGTGTCTCAGGCTGCAGGTTCTCGAACGGGCGAGCCAGGCTGTCTGCGTCGCCGTCGTCGGGTGTAGCTCCCTCGGCCGACTCGGGTGTCTCGGAGCTCTGCCTGGCGGCCAGGAGGCGGGCCAAAACATCGACTCCGCGCTCCCCCCTCACGGCGCGGATGACCTCGACATTGCGCTGCTCCCACTGTATAAAGGTGACGATGCCGCCGAATGCGCCGATCAGCACGAGGCCCAGCCTGCCCAGCACCAGGTATGTGGTCGCGGCCAGGCCGACGGCGACGCCTCCGAGGGTTCCGGGGGTGGCTGTCGCAAGAAAGCCAAAGACTTTGGATGCCAGGGTCTCGTCGTCGGTCGTCGCACTGGGCGGCGGTGGTGCTGGTGGTGGGCTCGGCAGCGGCGGCGGGGAGGGCGGTTGTGCGGCTACAGCTACGGCGTCGTCGGGGGTCGGGGGGCGTTTTTCGTCCATTCTGTCGGGGATGGCGCCCAGGTTTGGGGCATCTTCTTGTTTCATAAAGGCGGAGCGAGGTTCCGGGGAAGCATTGATTCGGTATTCGGTCGGGTCGCAGCCGTAGGGAAGAAGCGAAGCCGGGAGCGGCACTCGCGGGATGCAGGCGACGGGTGACGGGGAGCTAGCCAGGCATAAATCCGACAAGGCGCAGTGCAGTGCAGTGCAGTGCACTTGGTTGCAGCAGGGCTGGGCCTCGTCGTGGAATCGAGGGATTCGGGATTCGTGATTCGTGATTCGCGGGGCAATTGGGCGGGTCGATGGTGTCGGAGAGAGAGGAGGCCGCAGGCGGACACGAGCTGACAGTCAGGCGACAGGATGACGGGCAGGATGACGAGCAGAGAGAGAGAGAGAGGATTCGTTATCCCCCCCCCTGACTCTTGTGATTCCCGTTTTGCACTGCTGGGTTTTTGCAGGCTTTGTTCCTGATCAGCATGCCCCCTGCCCCAGTTCGTCAGTCCCCAGTCAGTCCCCAGTCAGTTCCCAATTCAGTCCCAAGTGGGCTCGTAATAGGGGGCCGGTCTGCCCCAACCTTTCCATGGCGTGGTGCTTGGCGAGCCAAGACAGACCTCAAACCTCCCAAGTGCCATCGACCCCCCACTGCTGCCCACCGCTGCCCTGTGCGCGCCCCACCCCACTCCCATGCCCGCATGCCAAGCCTTTTCTTCGTTTGATTCCGCTCCCAATCACCAGCCAGAAAACGTGATCCTTGCAGCCGCCCGTCTCTCACGTGTGGACGCGTGCTGCGCAGGTCCACCGACGTCACGGCTCTGGCGCGTGCTCGCCCTGTCTTCTCGCGGAGAGAGCCTTGCGCAGCGGCGGCCACACGCCTTGTGTTTCTTGCCAGAGCTCCATCTTGAGCTTCCGTCCAGAATTCTCCTGCCTGATCCTGGCATTTAAGGGCGTCTTGCATCCCGAATCCAAATCCCAAATACCAAATCTCAACTCACTCCACGACATCACCGCGGTTTCACACACCACCAACCAAGAAACTATCCCCACATCGCGACATCCACCCCGCTCACCATGTCTTTCAGCAAGAAGCGCCAGTTTGACTCCGATAGCGACGGAGGGTCGTCTCACGTTGTCAAGAAATCGAGACCCGAGAAGCCAGCAGCTGCGAAGGAGGTGTCCAAATCAACAGACGCTGCGGGGAACTCGTACTGGGATGTTCGTTGCCCCCCCTGCACTACCGCTTGCCCGCGCGCAGTGCGTATCAAAAACTAACATTTTCCTCACCGTCCCTCAAGATCGGCAAGAATCGCCGCGTCAGCCATTCCGTCTTCAAGGGGCATGGCCTTGTTAATATCAGGGAGTACTACCTTGCTCCCGACGGCGAGATAAGGCCCGGCAAGAAGGTGCGTCCATCCCCCGCCGTTGTTTTGGTGGAGCTGGGGCCCGCTAACTCGAGTTTCAGGGGATTTCGCTGTCAATAGACCAGTTTAATGCCCTCCTCAAGGTCATTCCGCAGTTGAGCCAGGAGCTCCGCGAAGAGGGCCACGACATCGGCGATGACCCGCCCGCCGCCAACGACGCCTCGGCGGCGAAGATCCAGCAGCCCAAGAAGGAGGCAAAGGCAAATATTGACGCCACCAGCGACGAGGAGGAGGACAGTGCCGAGGTTTGAGAGGGGCCGCTGGCGTTTTCGTTGTTTTCTGATGCTTCTTTGGTCTTGTTTTCATGCTTGTGGGATGGTTAATGGAGAGCTGAGGATTCGTCCCCGCCTAGGTTCGGAGTTTGAGCGACAATATTATCACTTTAATCACATCTGAGCCTGGAGCCCTGCCTGAAACCCTGCTGAGATGTTTGCCATCAAGGGGGTCAGGGGAGAACACGAACCCGGTGGCCTTCCAACGTCGCATCTGAGGGGGGTATCATTTTGGTCGCGCAAATATCTTACACCACCAGCTCATTCCTCGAAGCCCGCAATTCAGGTAACTCACATGCTACTTGCCTGTCCCGCCGGGGCTATCACGCCTTCTTCTCTTCCTGCCGAAGTCGGGCGATCACCTTCTCCCGCAAATATGGGCTCAATCCAAGGCTATGGGTCGAAGTATTAGCGCAGGCTTAATGACGGGAATGAGGAGTGGATGGGACGGCCTCCTTACATTCCCTCATTTGTGACAATCCGATACGTCCCACTGGCCTGGAAGTTGCCGATGATCTCTCCCTTGCCATCCACCTCCACACTCCCTAAAATGTCCTCCGGCCTTGAATCACCAGGTCAGCCAAAACCAAGCACCATTCAGAGCCTGTACCCATCAACGTACCAAGCAATCCGCCCAAAGTCAGGGGGATTCCGAGCATCGCTGAGATGCACCCAGCCTCCCACCCCCGCCCCTCC
>FTEL01005655.1_pt1 | contig 10230 bp, 9 predicted proteins | sample 1658911 | NCBI WGS metagenome assembly FTEL01 (sample SAMEA3914869, study PRJEB12502) | metagenome | biome: forest; material: soil | place: USA | collected 2012-03-12 | depth 0.1 m
CGCCCAAACTCCCCAACCATGCTTTCCACCACAGCTCTCACTTTGAAAGAAAAAAATGTTAGTCTTTGTTGGGTGTCCGATCTGAACGCTCTATCAATTCCTCCTCACACCACCAAACCAGACCAGGCCAGCTACTCCCGTGACCAAACCTCCCACCACTCCCCCATCCATCCCGCTCCAATCCACCCGTCCAACCAAACCCTCCCCGAAGAAATCCATCTCCCTCCCCTTCATTCTCGGTCGTCGGTCGGTCGTTCGGTCGATGTCCTGTCGCAGTCGTGATGGCGGTTCTTGTGATGGTACCGTTCCAGTCTTGTTTCGCTGCCCCAAGTCCTTTTTTTGCTTGCTAAAAACGACGTGCTCAAAACGACAGCTGAAAACGAACGAACAAAAACAAATAAAGATGCTTTCCTGGGTAGGCGCGCAAGGTGAGACGCACGCCTGCGTGGAGACGTTGGGACTGGAGTCGCTGTTTCGCTGCCCGAGTCCTTTTTTTGCTTGCTGAAATTGACGAACAGAAGCAAATAAGGATGCTTTCTGGGTAGGCGCGCAAAGTGAGACGCACGCCTGTGTGTTGAGAAAGGGAATAAACGGGGTGATTGGAAAACCTCAGGATGGGTCTCCAGGTCCTCTGGATGAGGAGGCAGTCTGTAGACTGCGGAGGCCACCCTGGTCCCTGGAGAGTGATGCCTGAGATGGCACGATGCATCGTTGTTCTTCTTCTTCCCCTGCCCGCCATTGAAGGGATGAAGCGAGGGCCGATAACCAGCCGTCTGAGGTTCGTCCTTTCAGGAGGGGGTGGGGATGCCGCTTCCCCCGAGCGATGGTCTTCGCATGGTTGATGCGAGGGGGTTGTCGAGTGGTATCGACAACAGAACCATGGTTGCTGTCCCTTTGAAAAGGGACTGGGGGAGCGCAGCAGGGAAGAGAGACTTGATGTTAGTGCCGAGAGACCGAGAGACCGAGAGAGATAGGAAATGACAAATGAAAATGTTTTGCCACGTCGATTGGTGAGCCAGGATTGCAAGGGGGACGGCTCGGGATTGTTGAGGCCGGGTGGGCGGGAGTTCAGATCGCGCTGACTTCGGATCGCGGTGAGTTCAGATCGCGGGAAACTTCAGAGCGAGTCGACGTCAGAGCGCGTCGGCTTCGGATCGCCGACCTTGGAACAGCAACATCAGACCGTGTAATGATGGTCTTCCCCGTTTAGTTCCAGCCCACCGCACCCGAGGCGGGGGGAACAGCACGACGGATGATGCGTTCGATGATCTCCAGCTCGCGGAGGGCGACGTCGTGAAGTGTCAGGTTGTCCAGCTCCTTGCCGCGCGGCAGACCGATCTCGTACCAGATGTAGCCGAAATACAGCGACGTGTAGTGACCAGTGCGCTGAATCTCATTGCGCTCGACGATGTGCTTGCCGTGGACGTAGCGGGTGGTCTCCTCGCGGATCATGGAGATGTACCACTCGAGCACGTCGATGGGCGTGCCAGGCTTGGGGCAGATGCCGTGGAGGTGAACCCACTCCTCGGGGAAGCGGGGCTGGTTGAACATGCTCGCCTTCTCCTGTTCCATCTCGGAGACAGCGGCGATGTTGTCCTTCTGGAGGACCGTAAAGCCAGGGCAGAGCATGGCGGCCGTGACCAGACGCTTTAGAAGCTGGGAATTGATCGTCATCTCCTGGAAGCGGTTATTGCGTGAAAGAGCCTGCTTGAGGAGGCGAACCAGGTTGATTGTGGTGTCGTAGATCGCGTGGCGCTGGCGCAGAGTGATGCGGTCGGCCATGTACCAGGGGAGCTTCTTGATAGTCGAGATCATGCACTCGTAGGGGCGTTGGGGACACTCCTTTGAGTAGGGGGACTGGGGACACAGCAACGTTAGCACCTAAACACGTTGGTCTTTTCAAGACGGGATGGGGTATGCACTCACCCGCGAGGGAAGCTCAACATGCTTGACCAGCATGGTCATCTCCTCCTCAGTGACAAAGCCCTTGAAGGTCTTCCACGGCTGACCGTCAATGGGAGCCTGGATCACAGGCTTGCCGTTGTCCCACCAAATTCCCGAAGCGAGGGGGAAGAGATCCTGCATGAGCGCCGCCTGGCTGGAGAGCAGAACCTCGACAGGACGGTCACCCAGACGGGCAGGGCGACCCTTCTGGACATTCTCGCGGTGGCGCTCGACCGCGCGAACAGCATCGTGGGTCGACACAAACTCGACGTAGCAGTCCTGGGTCTTGGAAGAGACGCGCTCCATGATTATGTGGACGGGTTCCTGGACGTCGTTGAGGATCTTCGAGTTGCGACCGAGGAAGGCAATGATTTCGGCGCGCGTGGTGCCGAAGGGGATCTGGAAACAGACAAGTTAGCAGGAGTCACCAGCACGGATACAGAAAGACTTACGTTGCGGAGCTTGATCACTCCGAAAGAGACAACCATAGCCTGAATCGTGCTCTCCATGAAAGGAAAGTTGTCAGGGTTGAGAGCGGCCTCCTGGGTGGGCAGGCCCATCGGGCCATCAATGAGAGCATTCAGCTCAGCCGACCAAGTCGCGCGAACCTCGTCGGGAACTGGGCCATGAAGCGCAAGGCGCGGGTTCATGGGCGGGTCGTTCTCCTCGGGAACTGAGCGCAAGACGAGGGCCGCCAGGTTGTTGAAGGCGGGAACGCGATGGTGCCGAGGCGACAGGAAAGGGTCGAAATCGGGCGACGCGAACTTCCCCTCCTCGTTCTTGGCGGCATCGGGCTGGTATCCCACGTTGAAGGTCGGGGGAGGGGAGATCAACGATGGGTTTCCACCGATGCGGGGAGCAAAGTTCCGAGGCTCAGTCTGATTGAACTGTCCAGAGAAAGACGGAGTCTGGAGACCCCCGATGGTTGTGGCGCTCGTCATCTTGGGGATGTACGACGGGGTCTTGTCCGAGTTGTGGAAGGGGAAGTTGGCCCCGAGGGTAGTGCCGCTACCCAGGTTTCCGATGTACTCCATGGTCTGGGGAGTCTTCAGGATGGTGGCTTGGGTGTTGTGTCCCATGGGAGTCGTGCCCCGGCGGAAGGGATTGGTGTGGCGGGCAGACTGGGTCTGCTGGGGAGTGAGACCTTTGATGGTCGGAATTGTCGAGTTCACCACAGCGTTCAAGCTCTGAGGGAAACCAAAGCGCATGTTCTGCTCGGGGGTCGCCTGCAACTGAGTTTCCTCCTAGCTCTTGTCAGTTCTCAGGCTCAAAGTGATGAAATTGAAAGGACTGGCAGCGCTCACCATCACACCCGTGTTCTTCTCAAAAGCACCAGCTCCGAAGTTGCCAACTTGGCCAAGATACTCCATCGCCTTGTCAATGGCGATCGCCGAGGTCGTCTGAACAGGACAGTTAGCTTCGCCGACCGAAAGAATTACTCGGGAAACAAGTTCACAGGGCAGGAACGTACCTTTCCATCCACGGCAGCGTTCAAGGTCGCGGTCGCGCCGTTGCCACCATTGGCATTGGCGATCGAAGTAGAGTAGCGTCCAGTGCCGATGGGCGCGATGGTATTGCGACGACCCGAAGGGCCAGAAGTGCCGAAGGTCAGGCCAACGTGACCCTGGCGAGGATGGGTGGCGCTGCCACCAGTGTTGGAAGAAGTCTTGCCCATGGGCGTCGTGGAATGGGCGGCGAAGTTGTGCTCCTCGAAGTCGCGGAGCAGCACGCCTCCTCCGGCATTGCCGGCATCATCTTCTTCATCGGACCAGTCGTCCACAACAACAGCAGGGAACCGATGCTTGGGGCGCTGGTTCTTTCCAGCGTGCTGGATGGGATCTCCAGCTGTAGCGGGCATCTTGAATGGCATGGCCATTGGTCGATTGAGGATGCTCGTAAGGTACTGGTTGCGTGAGGTAATGTTAGCCAAGTTCGATCCGCGGAGCGCGCCAGAGTGATGATGTATGAAAAAAGGATGTATGATGGAGGGAAAGGCCCAAAAATGAACGGTCGCCGGTTTGTGCGAGAGTGCCAGACCGGTGATGGTGCAGAGCCCGGTGCCGTGAATTGGAGAGAAAGACAACCCGAAGAGGACGCCTGACCTGATTGAGAGCAAGGAAGAAAACGAAGTCAATGAGCCTGTGGACTGGCTGGGGGTGAAGAGGGTTGCGAAAATTATTGGTGGGGGTTGAATTGGGCGGCAGAGGTGTGTGAGAAGAGGAAGAGAAGTGGAAGATCTGTGGGGGGAGGAGAAAGTGGACGATCTGTGGGAGGAAGAGAAGGTGGAAGGTTTGCGGGAGGAAGAGAAAGTGGAAGGTTTGTGGGAGGAAGCAGAGCAAGTAAAAGGTTGGTGGGAAGAGGAGAAAGAAATGTGGAAGGTTGGCGGGAAGAGGAAGTAAAGGTGCAAGTGGAAGGTTTGTGGGAAGGAAGGGAAGTGTAAGGGTTGTGGCAAGAGGGGGAGAATCGGAAGGGTTGTGGGAAGAAGGGGTGGAAGTTGAAGGTGTGTGGGAAGGGGAATGGAAGTGAAAACCCCGGCCGAATGCCCCATCTTGGTTACCTCTCCCACTGACGGGGTGGAAGTGGAAGAGATATGGGAAGAGGTGGTGGAAGTGGAAGGTTTGTGGGAATAGGAGGTGGAAGAAAGACTGTTGAGAAGAGGATATGGGAGTGGTTGAGGACAGAGGGAAACGAGTTGAAGGACGGATTGAGTAAACCAGCGATGGAGGCATTCGCGTCGAAGGTTCCGGCCGCGAGGGAAGTGGAACACCAAGGGGAAACGGCAACGGAGAAGGGGGGAAACATCGAAGAACTCGCGGAGCAACCGAGGACAGGAAAGTTCGCGATGAACTGCTCAGGAACAAAAGTTCCAGGAGAAGAGAGGAGGAGAGGGGGGGGTAGTGACGAGAACTCGAGGCCAAACTGTAAGAAACGGGCCCCAAAGTGACAAAGACGCGTGGAAAATGAGACAAGACGGTGTTGTAGCAGATACAGGCAGATGTGTGGTAAATCTAACGCAGAAGGCGGGTAGAGAGTGTGTCCATCCACATGTGGGCAGTGGAAAATGAAGTCTTGTAGCATCTGAAGCAGGCAGACACTCGTCCGCGCTTCTGACAGTGAAGATGAGAAGTGTCATGACTCGGGGTAACAAGCTCGACAGGGAGCATTTACCTGAAGTTGGTTGGTTGTCGTTTGGATCGCGAGTTCTCGGCGTGCTGTGGATGTCAGCTTTGGTGTGATGAAAGTCCGAAAGAAAGAAGATTTCCTGAGAGCAAGAAGAAAACATCAAAGGTGGTTAAGTAGTGCTAAGGGGGGAGGCGTGCGGCCGAGGGGAAGCCTCGGTGGCCAGCCCTATTGTTCTTTGGGAGAATACATGCGGCGGTGAAGCCTTCAATAGCCACACCAGACCGCACGCAATACCGGGGGTCTGAGGAAACCGGAATCCCAAAATTGCGGCGGACAGGCGAGGAGAACAATAGAGACGAAGCGGGAAGCGCACTCACAATGGATCGAAGGGCGGCGGCAACCTTCGCACAGAGGATGGGAATAATGTCGAGAGCCGAAGCCAACGAAAGTTGCAATGGGTCGAAATTGTTGTTTGGTTTGGGGAAAAGAGGTTTGAAGGTGGGAGAACGCCAGAAAATTTCGGCTTCAACTGGCACCAGACTCACGGTAGTTGGGATGAAAACCAGTAGGCAGTTCTGTGATGGGACTTTCCACCTCGACAGCAAGCTCGCAGAAGTGACTTGAGGAATACTTGTGCATATCCAAGAAACGGAAATCACGAATCCTCACATCAAAATGGCAAGGCATCAGTGGAAATGCACACTGTCTCTCCGAGAAGACACCACTCCAAGCAATCATCACGGCGACTGACCGAAATGGAGGTGGGCAAACAAGAGGCACGGGTGGTTGGAAGTCGGCCAACAAAAGGCCGTACCAAGAACCCTCCAACACATAAAGCAGGCGGCGTCGAAACTCAGGCCCACCGAAGCATTCCATGCTACTAGCAGCAGGAAGCGGATGGCAGCATATCTCAACTCGATCACTTGACGGCGATTGCCTCGACTGAGTTGTGAAATGCAAACAGCATCCCTCGCTCGGTCGAGGAGCCACGAGATAATCTTCTCGGCAACAAGAAGGACAAGCGCAGGGTCAAAGGAGAGGGACAGCACAAGGCAAACGGCAGAGCTCAGCAGGGCATGACAGCTTACTGAGGAGGGGCTGTTGTGGCGAGAGTGGCTCCTTGACCAAGCCCCGTGTCAGTCTCGGCCGCCTTCAAGAGTGCTCGGGGGTTGATGGATGAGCGAGCCTCTCCTCGGAGGTTGGGTATCTTGACAGCCACGAGAGCTGAAGCCGAGTCGCGCGCATGGGGTGACAGGCCTAGGAGAGGAATTGGACGCGATTAGTACGTACCATGAGACCGTCAGTAGCAGAAGTAATGGCACAAGCTAAATGGCGATAAAATATGTCTTGTTTAAGGTTGCGAGTACTTCTGAGTATGGGTGAGACGGAGATTCTATCCAGGGTCATGGCCTCGATTGACTCGACGCCAACCGCATGCACCAGGACACCGAGGGGCCGTGGTCCTAGGGGCGGCACCTCAACCTTTCACAGCACACTATCCCTGGAGCTGAATCCTAAATTCATTCGTGGTCTATTTCTCAGGGAGGCTTCTTCTCTCCCTCAGTCAAACTAGAAAAGGGTTAGATGAAGAGAACAGCGCAAGCTTTGGGACGAGGTGTGAGACTCACGGGTGTCAGGAAAGACTCTGCTACGAAACGCGCCCGCGCGTTTAACTGTACCAAGGGAGTCAGCTCAGGCCCTCGGCAAGTGCAATCACAGGGTGACGTACAAATAGCTTCATCTCGGAAATCTCCTTGTCCACCTCCTCCATAAACTGGATGATAAAGTCGACCAGCTTGTGCTTCAACATCTCCTCGGTGTGGAAGTTGGTGATCAGGAACGAGATATCGTAACCCTAGATGCGAATGTCAGAACCGACTGTTCCGCCGTGAGCTGGACGCGCGGCACAATGCCCACCTTGATGGGTTTCCTCCGCAGGATGAAGAAGGACTCGGCGCGCTGCGTCAAGAAGCGGGTAAACTTGTGGACCAGAATGTGCTCGATCTCGTCGGCCTGCTTGATCTTGATGCTGATGCGTATGCTGTTGATGCTGGGCTCGATGAGCACGCGCTCGTTCTCGTTGCGGGCGATGGTGAGCGGCGTCAGCAGCACCTCGGGCGACGTGCAGGCCTCGACCTCGGGGACATTGTGGCGCTCGGCGGTCTGGGAGGCAAAGTTGGAGAGGCAGAGGGCGGCGGTCAAGCTGCTGCGGACAGCCTGGAGGTAGGGGCGAAGTGATTGCGACTGCGGAGAGGGAGGGGTCGCCTGGTCAGCTTGGGCTTGTTCATGTTGACTGATTTATTGCTCGCGCGGTGCGTTGGGTCGCTCAGTGCCCCTGAATCGTCCATCCACAATCGGTATCCGATCCGCGAGGCCGGATTGCAGCAGCCGGGAGCAGGGCGCAAGCTCCTTGGGCGAGAGAAGGGGGGTCGCGGGTTGGGGGGGATTGGGGAGCTCACCATCCTGGCTGTGCCGAATGGAGCGCCCTCAAGTCTGGCCAGGTGTGTCCCTGCGTTTCCGTAGTTGGGCGCAGGTCGGGGCGGGTCGGGCCGGGGGAGGCGATGGATGCAGTCGTCGCGACGGTCGTGTCGTCGTCGTCGTCGTCGATGTTGGTTGCACGGAGGTCGTCGAGCTCCGCCAGGCGGGACACCCATGGCAGTCAGCCCTGGCACCTGGCGCTGTCCTTTGGTGGGGAGAAGGCGGGGCACAGGGGTACGGGTTCCAGCAGGCGACTGCACGTTACGTAATCCCTGTGCAGCCTGAGCCCCACTGTGCCGCGCCTGAAGCTCCAGGCGGCGGCGGCTGTCGTGTTGCTCGCTAACAACCACTTGTTGCCGCTGCTCCAACCCCGCGCCCTTCTTCCATCTTCCACCATCCCGCCACTCGACTACCACAGATCTACACGCGGCATCGAGCATCGCAGCTTGGGCGACTTTGTGCTCCCCATTTCCCCCTTTCCTTGCCTCGCCCTCCTCCCTCGCTGCGCCAAGGACGACCTTCACCAAGATGGCATCCGTCAACGGTAGGCACAAGCACCAACGCCCCCAGTTCCCGCCCCCTTGATGCCCGTCACACCGCTAACCCGCCTCCCTTCTAGTGGTGATCAAGCACCAGGGCAAAAAGTACGACGTCGAGGTCGACACCACCGCCCCCGGCGAGGACCTCAAGCTCCAACTGTTCAGCCTCACAGGCGTCGAACCCGACCGCCAAAAGATCCTAGTCAAGGGCGGCCAGCTCAAGGATGACACCGACATGGGCAAGCTGGGGTTGAAGCCCGGCCAGGTCATCATGATGATGGGCACCCCGGGCGACGGCGGCGGCGCCATCGTGCGCCCCACCGAGAAGGTCAAGTTCCTCGAGGACATGACCGAGGCCGAGGCTGCCCAGCAGGCTGGCGCCACCCCGGCCGGCCTCGTCAACCTGGGCAACACCTGCTACCTCAACTCGACCCTCCAAGCCCTGCGCTCCATCCCCGAGCTCAACGACGCCCTCGTCCAGCACAAGCACGCCACCCCGTCCATATCTCCCCAGCTCGACCTCACCAACCAGCTCAAGGGCCTCTTTAAGGACATGGCCCGGACGCAAGAGGGCATCGCCCCGCTCATCTTCCTCAACGCCCTCCGCCTGGCCTTCCCCCAATTCGCCGAGCGGTCCAAGAAGGGCGACGGGTACGCGCAGCAGGACGCAGAAGAGGCCTGGTCTCAGATTGTCTCGCAGCTGAGACAGAAGCTGCGCGCCACCGCTCCCGCCGAGGGCGACAGCCCCCAATTTATCGACAAGTACATGGGCGGCGAGTTCTCAACCTCGCTCGAGTGCGACGACCCGGCCGCGCGCGAGGGCGGCGAGCAGCCCACCTACGCCTCGGAGCCGTTCCTCAAGCTCAACTGCCACATCGACAACCAGACGGCCCACCTGCGCGACGGCCTCGTCAACGGCCTGTCGGAGAAGATCGAGAAGCGCTCCGAGGTCCTCGGCCGCGACGTGTCTTACACCAAGACCTCCAAGATCTCGCGCCTGCCCAAGTACCTCACCGTCCACTTTGTGCGCTTCTTCTGGAAGCGCGACGTGCAGAAGAAGGCCAAGATCATGCGCAAGGTGACCTTCCCGCACGAGCTCGATGCCGTCGAGTTCTGCACCGACGAGCTCAAGAAGGCCCTCATCCCCGTCCGCGACAAGGTGCGCGAGGTGCGCAAGGACGAGGAGGACGTCGAGCGCGCGCGCAAGCGCCGCAAGAAGAACCCCAACCTGGACGGCGAGGTGCCCGAGGAGAAGCCCGACACCTCCAAGAAGAACGACAAAAAGACCCCCGCCGCCGCTGCGGGTGGCGACGGCGACGTTGAGATGACAGAAACCTACAAGACAGACGCGGAATGGGAGGCCGAAAAAGACGCGGCCCTGCTCGCCTCCAAGAAGGAGCTCAACGCGCTCATCGACCCGGAGCTGCGCAAGGATGAGGGCGCCAACCAGTCGGGCGTGTACGAGCTGCGCGCCGTGGTCACCCACCAGGGCGCCAGCGCCGACAGCGGGCACTACACGGCCTATGTCAAGAAGACCGGGCCGAAGGACCCTGTAACCGGCAAGGTGGGCGAGGAGGATGGGAAGTGGTGGTGGTTCAATGATGACAAGGTCACGGAGGTGACGTCGGACAAGATTGATGCGCTTGCTGGCGGGGGTGAGTCGCATTCGGCGTTGATCTTGTTGTATAAGGCTATTCCGATGCCGACGGCAGAGGGGGTGATGGAGTGAGTTTGCTGGGGTGGTTCCTTCTTGGGGGGGATTTGTTGTGTGTCGGCATTGGCGTACATAGGGGCCGGGGAATTGTTGGTATCGTCGTGGACGGCGGACGGGGTTTTGGTAGAGCGGGCGGGTTTGTCGTGCTAGATAAAACCAAAATGGATGACTATGATTCCGTGAAGCGCAATTTGTACAATGTGATTTTGGTATGTGTGGGGTATCAACATGAGCGCCATGCCACGCCATGCCCATGGCTGCCCTTTAAATCTAGAGATGTATATATCGTGACATCCTGCTCTCGGACTCAGCCTGCTCCCTCCCTCCCTTTTCCCTCTTCTATCCCCCCATTTACCTTTTCCATCTCCATTTGTTTACCTTCTTCCACCCCCCTCCCTTAGTAAACACTGCTTCCCCCTTCTCCCTCCCCCC